>ERZ791682.876-NODE-876-length-11904-cov-1.96042_pt1 | contig 11904 bp, 8 predicted proteins | sample MGYA00509958_ERZ791682 | MGnify/ENA primary metagenome ERZ791682 (study PRJEB30046, sample SAMN00715194) | human gut metagenome | study: EMG produced TPA metagenomics assembly of the A metagenome-wide association study of gut microbiota in type 2...
ACACACCCAGCAATTCCTTTTGCTGCTCATTGATGCTATTCCCATACTCGTCAATCAAATCAATCCATGCAAAACAAATCTTATATTCGGGGTTATTCTTTAAAAACGTAATTTGTTTTTCCAGCTTTTGGGGATACCAGATATCATCACTGTCTATCCTTGCAAGATATGCTCCTGTCACCTTTTGAAATCCATAATTTGTCGCATGACTGATATGCTCATAGATCGGAAGAGATCTTTAATACTTTCAATCACGGAACAGGAATCATCTGTTGAACCATCATCTACAATAATCAACTCTAAATCCGTATATGTCTGTGCCAGCACACTTTTGATGCTCTCTCCAATTGTTGTCCCCCTATTATAATTCACCATTAAAACACTTACCAATTCCCTATCCATACCCTCTTACCTCGTATCCGTTTATTTTTAACCCAGCTTTTTATAAAATAACTATTGATTAAAATCTATACTATGTATTTTATCGTAAATCAGGCATAAAAGAAAGAATATTCTGAAATTCATTAAAAAAGAACCTCTTATGCTTCTTTAACACATAAAAGGTTCTTTTTCTCAAACAACTCAAATCATAGTTTCCGAATCGTTGTTTATTTGCTTGTCAACACTTTCACCATATCAACAATCGTATATCCGTAATTTTTATCACTTGCCCAGCCTACACCTGCCGGATTTTCCTTAATCCCCAGCCACTCTACATATTTTGCTGAGTTGCGGGTTACATATTTAAATCTGGGGTCTACGCATGCCGACTTCAGGTTTTCCGCAGAACCATATGCTTTCAAATGCTGAATCTGAGCTCTGATTCCTGTCCGGACATCAGAAAAACTCGCTGCCTGTCCCTGCGCATTTCCATCCAATGCTCCAAGTCCCGCAAAATTAAACTGCTCGATTTTCACAATGCCTCCAAATTTAAGCCATGCGCTTTCTTTCATTGCCTGTGCAAAAGCCACCTCAGCTTTCACACCTTCCGCCACAGCTTCTTCGTAATACATCTGACAGAAATCTCGAAGTGTCGGCGCTCCGCCTTTTCCAAGTGCCTCTGACGGGTATTGATTACCGCTGCTTTCATAATAACGCATCATCTGTTCAACAGTTGTAGCCGTCTCACCCATGATTGTAGTTAATTCCTCTGCATCCTGGTCGGATGAATCGCTGACCACATTATATGTAATTCCGTCCGTAAATGTCATGATTCCAGTCTCTGTCGTAATATAGGTATGGATATTATAGGTTCCTTTATGATTTTGATGTTTACTTAACTCCACTGTTACTTTGTAAGTGCCATCACTCTGTTTCTTTGCTGAATACCAGATCAGATCCCTTTGATCTGCCTGACTCCATACCGGAACCTGTACTGACTGAACCCCTGATTTTGAAGAAATATTTTTGACGATCACGTCAAATGATCCTTTAACAGCATTATAGTTTTTCACTTCTGTTTTCCCTTTTGGGCTTGACACTTCAAACGTAGTTTGTCCTAAATTTATCTGCTGTCCATTAACAACTCCATATACATGAACATTATACGTCCCTGCCGTTTTATGGCTGGATATGCTGACATCTGCCGTCCATACATTTGCACTTTCTTTGTTGCCAGAATACCATATCAGATCATCCTGATCATTTGCAACGCTCCACACTGCAAAGTTTACATCATCGATCCTGTCATATTTTCCCTGGTTTTCCAGTTTTACCTGATAAGTACTTTCTTTCTTGCTGGTATCTTTTGCCGATACAACAATTTGCTCATTCGTTACTTCCTTTGTTGTTACTCCTACACAAGACTGAACTCCGTTTTTCCCGGTCACATAGGCATGAACATTATACTTCGCATTTTTGATATCAGAAGGCACTTTAATCGTCACTTTATAAGAACCATCACTCTGCTTTTTCGTCTCATGCCATACAAGATCGCTCTGGTTTGATTTGCTCCATACCGGAACCAGGACTTCCTTGATACCTGATTTACAGGAAATGCCTTTGACAGTTACTTCAAAACTTTTCTTTTCTGCATCATATGTACCCACTTCCAGGGTTGCCTGCGCTTCTGAAACTTCAAACGTTGTCTGATCCAAAAAGATCTGCTTTCCATTTACAATTCCATATACATGAACCAGATATTTTCCGGCTGTTTTATGATTCTTGATCGAAGCCTCAACACTCCATGTATTTGAAGATGTTTTTTTTCCTTCATACCATACCAGATCATCCTGATCGTTTCGTTCACTCCACACTGCAAAATTAACGCTTGTTGCTTTTGCTGCTTTGTGATTTTTTAAGGTCAGCTGATATGTCGTTTCTTTTCCGCTCTTATCCTCTGCTGTCAGTTCGTCCTTCATTTCACTCACCTGCTGGGATGTCATCGCAACGAATGTCTGTACTCCATTGTTATCCATCACATATACATGAACATTATAGGTACTTCTATTGTTGTGATGATTTGCAATATCTACATGAACTTTGTAAGTACCGTCACTCTGCCTGTCTGCAAAATACCAAATCAGATCGTCCTGATCCGGCTCACTCCACACCGGAACTCTGACAGATTCCACTCCTGCCGGAACTTCAACATTTTTCACAATAACATCAAAAGTTCCCTGATTTGCATTATAATTTTGAATCTCCACATCTGCACTTGGTCCAATCACCTTAAACGTTGTTTTCCCAAGGAATACCAGCGTTCCACTTGTCAGATTTGCATAGGCATGTACCTGATAAACAGCTCCAACCTGTTGATCCGGAATACTCACATCCGCTTCCCAGACTCCGTTCGATTTCTGCTGAGCTGTAATCCAGCGAATATCACTTTGATCTGCCTTGTTCCATACCGGAAACTGTACGACATCCACGTCATCCGGCATATCTGCAAACTTCAGCTGAACCCGATACAGATCACTTCTGTTGTCAACAGAAGAAACCTTTAACGTAGAAGTAGTATTACCCGAGACTCTGAATTCGGCCTGGCATAAATTCGATGTCGTATTCCAATTATATACATGAACATTATATTTTCCGGTGGACTTCTTATGATTCTGAATATCAAAATTGATAACTCTTGCAGTTCCCGGCAAAGAATACCAGACAAGGTCGTCCTGACCGTTTTCTTCACTCCACACTGCCACTTTGTAACCATTTCCAGAACCACTCACCTCAATCTGTGCAGTTCCATTAAAATCATTTTTATTTTTAATCTGCACAGTTGCCTGCTCGTTTCCGTTATCGCCTTTGCTGAACCCGTAAGTTGCTGCAATTCCTGCTGCATCCGCTTCTCCCAGCTTTTTCAGGAAATTCTCATCTTTCAATTTCGCGGCATCAGATGCACTGTCTAAGAATGCATGTTCTACGATCACCCCTGTCATTCCATATTGTTTAGAAAGATAGTTTGTCGTAAAATAGTCATCTTTATTTCCATTCGAATCTGTCTCACCCGTGGTACCGTCTTTAATTTTTGCACCACGATTTGTTAATCCAAGTGCTGACAACTCACTCAGAATCTTGTTTGCCAGATTCTGACCTTCCTGATGGATTCCTTCATTGTAGCTTTTGTTTGGATAGTAAACCTCGGCTCCCGTTCCCCCTCCTGTATTGAAATGAATATCTACAAATACGGTCGCTCCGAGTGCTGCTGCATCTTTGATTCTCTGATTCAGGCAATAGCTTGTACTCTGTCCCGGATATTTACAGGAAATAGAATCTCTGTCCATATACACTGTAACTCCCTGATACTGCTCCAATGCCTGTTTGCAATACTGTGCAACTTTAAAAGTAAGCTCTTCTTCTTTTAGTCCATTGCCGCTGGCTCCTGTATGTGTCGCATCATGTCCGGCGCAGATCACCACCGTTTTATTGGCTCTTGCTTCTCTTGCAAGCGGTGATACAGGATCTGCCTCTTCCAGTACTCCTGCCACAGTCTCCTCAATGTTCTCTGTATCGGCAGAAGCCTCGATCACATTTCCGTCTTCACTAAGTGAATATACTGCCACATCCGGCACTGCTTCCTCTGAAGAATTCTCCTCTTCCGGTTGTACTGTAACTGTATAACCCGCATCAATTTCTTCATCCAACAGATTTACCGTAGAACTTACTCCCGAGCTCTGATATGTCAGGCTATCCAGCTGATACACATCTTCTGCTGATCCTTCCGGATAATCCTGTGTGAACAAAACTGTATTGTTCACAATTGCTGACGCCGGCATTTCAAACTGTTCACCTGTAACAACAGAACTATAATGCAGAACTGCAGATTCCAGCACCAGGTTCTCATCCGAAAATCCAACTGCTATATTCTGTGTCTGTGGCATATTGACCACTGATTCATCCACATACACATACTCCAGAATTCCTTCCGAAGTCTGCTGTGTTGCCTCCTGCTGTGTGTCTGTTTCATCTAAAATCTGCTGTTGCTCCTGTGATTGTATATCTGCTTCTCCTGCAACAGAATCCATCTCCCCAGCTGCCGCCACATTCATTCCAGCTGTAGTAAACACCATCACAAACACCAGTAACAGCGCAAGTACTTTCTGTACTTTTTTCATTCTTTTGTTTTAACCCCTTTCTCTTTTGCGTAATATCTATATATAAAAGCCTATGGCTGAATATTTGTCTCTTTGCAAATAAAAATTGGTCTTTTTTTCAATTCCATATATGCTTTTGCAAAATACTCCCCCAAAATACCGATACAAAACAGTTGAATTCCACCTATGAATAGCATAATACATACCATAGATGGCCATCCAGATGTCGGATCTCCAAAAATCAGTGTTTTTGCAACAATTACGATAATCAATATAAACGCAAGTACACAGAATACAATTCCCATGATTGCTGAAATCAGCAACGGTACTGTAGAAAAAGCAACAATCCCTTCGATTGCATACACAAACAATTTCCAAAAAGACCACTTTGTCTCACCTGCAACTCTCTCGACGTTTTCATATTCCATCCATTTTGTTTTATATCCAACCCAACCATACAGACCTTTTGAAAATCTATTGTATTCTTCCAGCTCCAGAAGACTATTTACAAACTGACGCGTCATCAATCGATAATCTCTGGCTCCATCTACAATTTCCGTATCTGAAATTTTCTTGATCAAATGATAAAATCTCCTTGCAAAAAATGACCGGATCTTTGGCTCTCCTTTTCTTGTCACTCGTCTTGTTGCCACCGAATCATAGCCCTCATCTTTGATATAACGCATCATTTCAGGCAACAGACTTGGCGGATCTTGTAAATCCGCATCCATGATTGTGACATACTCTCCAGAAGCATAACTTAATCCCGCATACATCGCTGCTTCTTTCCCAAAATTTCTGGAAAATGACACATACTTTATACATTCGTCTTTTTTTGCCAGTTCTTTTGCAACTTCAAGAGTTCTGTCCTTTGACCCATCATCTACAAAAAGAACTTCAAACTGGAATTCTTTCATAATGCTCATTACTTTTTTTATTTCATTGTAAAATAAAGGAATACTTTCTTCTTCATTATAACATGAAACAACTACACTTATCTTTTCCATATTTCTTCCTCATCAAAGCTATCTATTTTAACTATAACATATTATAGATTGACTTTCTATTTGATTTCTCCCATCTTCACTATAATTAAATCGCCATCTTTTTGAATCGCATCATTAGCTGGCCATGCCGGCATGTTTTTTGCAAAATTTGAGGCCCTCGCAATTTCCTCTTGAGTTGCACCATTCAACTCTATTCCTCTTGTTAATGCAAACGTACAAATCTTTCCTGTAGAATAATAATATTCTGGCTCCATCCATGCAAACATATTAAAATATGACATGCCTATAAAATCAATTTCGGGATAACAAGCATTATTCAACGGTGCCTTGCGCTCTCCGATAAATGCAATTTTACTTTTTTGCAGATCATAATCTTTTATATGACAGCGTGTAACAATTTCATTCAATGTGTCTACATCTTGTTCATATCTCACATCATCCGCATACCAAAATCTCAATGTTGTATATGTCTGACTCAATCCTACTGCAATTGCAGCTATCAACACTCCTGCTTGTATTGTCTTTCTTACAATTTTATTTATAGATTTCTTTTTCTCAACCGCTTCATCATCTCTCCTTCTTGTTAAATACACAAATCCCACCGCAATTACAAAAGGAAGAGTATATTGACTTCGATAAGCAAGTGCTACTCCCGCATACACAGTAAGCATAAATGGGCTGATTATTAACACCAAAATAGCCACCCATTTCCAAACAGGAATTTTTATAGCACTTTTGCACCAAATCACCAGCATAACTACAGCACATATACTTAACACGACTGCGCCATATCCGTATATATAATCCTTATAAACAAAAAACACTTGTTTAATATGCTGAATTATATTAATTATACATTGCTCTGCAGAAACGTTTCCCCATAATACTTGTCCTTCAATATAGTCTCCTGAAGAAAAGAACATTTTTACAATTATGGAATTTAATATATAAGCACATCCAAATGGCACTACTGCCTTTACACACACCAAAAACAATTTTTTCAAATCGGTTTCTTTACATATCAAAATTCCAAATGCTACCGCTGCTATAAAAAGTGTCGTGTTAGCCTGATAACTTCCAAAACTCCAAACAAGACATCCTATAGCTAATAATAGCCTCCAGACTGCTCTGCACTTAATCCAACTAAATGTAAGATATACTGCAATCGCTACTAATAAAATTGATATTGCTATATCAAAATTCTGTAATTTAAACACCCATTGCATCACCCATATTGGATGTGTCATAAAAAGTGCTGAAAACACGAAATAATTATATCTATTTTCTCTGCCTGAGATATATTCAAATGAATACGCAAACATCATTAAAAATGCAACAATCGCAAAAAAACCAAGTGTTGAGTTTATATAGGGATTATACCAACGTATTCCAAAAATTTTTTCTGTAAAAATCAATCCATATCTGCCAATATCTAACCAATTATAAACGCTTCTAGGCGTATTAATAAAAAGATCGGTATCCATAGTAACAGACAAATTAAAAATTCTACATCCATAGACCACTGCTACAATGGATATGTTAAAGATAAGTAAATCTATTCTTTTTCTACAAAATTCAAAAAACTCTTTCATTCTCTATTCTCCTAGTCCATATCCATGACTGAATCATCAATATTTTCTTTTCCTGCTATCTGTTCATAAAAAATAGAACGTTTTCTAATTTCCTTATTCAGGGTATCCATTCCCACTTTTTCTGCAAGAGTCGGCTCTGCTGAAAACAAATTTGTTCCGAGTCCCAGGCGATCCCCTTCAATCTGTGCTCCCAATGCCGCAATTGTCGTTGGAAACATATCCATTGTCGTCGCCATTCTGTTTTTCTGATTGACCGGAACAATTGGAGCATTGATGATCGTATTATATACACCTCGCGTATAATCTTCCGGCACATCCTGACAAAAATCACTGTCCATCGTCAAATGATCTCCTACAATCACAATCGTGGTATTCTCATAAAATGGCTGTGCTTTCAACCAGTTCACAAAATCCACGACCTGTCTGCTAGCGCAGGACATCACGTTTGCATACTGATTGCCCGGATGTTCATCCTGGCACAGATCACAAACATATCCATCTTCAAAATGGGTGTCAACAGTCAGCATCGTAAAGTTAAATGGTTGTCCGCTGTTAGCCAGATTTGTTACTTCCCGCCTTGCAAAATCGTACAATTTATGATCCTCATATCCCCACCACACTCGATAATCCGGAGGTATGAGACCGTTTTGCTGAGCGTAGAGCAAATCTTTCACTTCATAATTTCCATGTCCCTCAAAATACTGTTTTCTTCCGGCAAACTCCCCTTCTGAGCCAAACATAACAACCTGTTTGTAGCCTTGTACCGCTAACATATCACCCAGAACAGTTGCTCCCGGAAGCACTTGCACATCTTCCTGTATATTCTCCGCGCGTAGCTTTACCTTCAGCGGCAACCCGGATGTCTGCGCCACCATAGCTCCCATTGTCCACGTGGCACCATCAGAAGGAATCAGACCGCCCAGCATATCGCCGGTCGAAAAATTAACGTTTTCCATTGCCAGCTGCGTCATCTCCGGAATATCATTTTCTGCAAAAGCGCCGCCTACATCTGTTGAAGCGTACGTGGATTCCATGGACTCCATAAAAATGTACACCAGATTTCTCTTCTGCTCGGGAAATGTAACCGGAACCAACGCCGGATCCATATAATTCTCCTGCAAAAACATCGAGATCGTATCCTGATTTTCCAGATATTCTCCAACATCCAGTTCATTCCACACCATCTGTCCGGATGATACAATCAGTGCCATCGAACCTGCAACCGCTCCAATCTGTACCACCCATTTTGTAATCTTTGTTTTTCGCACCATTACGATTACCAATACCACAAAAAACACTGCCATCACTGCGGCCGGTATACAAGTCTCTACAAAATCCCAGAGTACCTCATGACTGGTGCCCTGGATTGGTGTCTTTAACTGAGCGACAAGCTCCTCCATAGACAGATTTGTCCATGTCGCCAGCATCCAGTTTGCCGCTTCATGAAGCAAGATTGCCAGAAATGAGAACAACACTGCTAACATACACAGCAGCACTTTCATCACAATCTGAATCACCTTTATCATGTTTCCCAGACGAACGATCCCGATATTCACTTTCAACTGTTCTTCCGTTATATCCGTCAGATTCTTCTGCTCTTTTTGCGCCCCTCTGTCTAACTCATTTTTCGGCCTCTTTCTGCGCTTTTTCTTTAACTCCTGCAATCTTATGTCCTCTCCTTAATTCCAACTTTTATACTGACCACTTTTACGCGGCAAAAGGGAACGCAACCTGATTTGCTGCGCCCCCTCTCTTATTTTTTATTTCAGAATAACTTTTTCGGATAAACTCCCGCATGAATCAAAGCCTGCAATTCCGAAACAACGGAATCCTTATCTTCTTTATAAGTCACACCAAACCATTTATCTTTTGATGTCAACACTTTTACTGCAAGCTTTTTCTCCGCCAAAAGATCACCAATGATCGTCGGCAGTAAATATTCTGCTTTCAAGTTATCTGCCGGGGTATTTGCTACAAATGCCTCAAATCCACTTTCCAGAATCTGGAAGAACTCTGGCGTAAGTCCCCACATATTCATGGAAACGCTGGATTCAATATCGATTGGAATGTACTCTTCTCCCTTGTGAACGGCTGCTCCGCTCTCATATTTCTCAATATTGGACGTCTCCACAATATCTGCAAGATATCCGTTTTCATTTACTTTACAGACTCCGCGTGTTACCCCGCCGTTATCACTCAGTGTATTTTTCAAAACAAAGCTGACCATACAGATCTCATCCTTTGATGTTGTCTCTCTTGTAAGGTACTCGTACGCTTCCACATATGCCTGCTTTCCATAGTAATCGTCTGCATTAATGACCAGAAACGGACTGTCTACAACATCCTTACAGCAGAGAATTGCCTGTCCGGTTCCCCATGGCTTTGTGCGACCTGAAAAACGTTCCCGATACGCCTGCGGAATATCATCTACCTCCTGATATGCGTAAGCAACCTCTACAACCTTTTCAATCCGGTTTCCGATCACTTCTTTAAAATCTTTTTCCAGATCCTTTCTGATTACAAATACAACCTTATCAAATCCGGCTTCCATTGCATCATAAATGGAGTAATCCATAATAATCTCTCCGTTTGGTCCCACCGGTTCCAGCTGTTTGATTCCGCCGCCAAATCTGCTTCCAATCCCTGCCGCCATTACGACTAATGTTGCTTTGTTCATGTTTTTCTCCTTTGCTCTGTAACCTTTATTCTCCCAGTCCATCCTCAATGATCCTGATCATCTCTGCAAGAGCTGCTGTCTCATCAGAGCCTTCACAGATCACTTCGATCTCATCTCCGCTTTTGATACATGCCCCAAGTACACTCAGTACACTTTTTGCATTGGCAGTGACCTCCTCATTTCGAGCCTGCTTTCTGACCGTAATCTTACTTGCAAACTGCATTGCTGTTTTGCAGAATAATCCTGCCGGACGTAAATGCAGTCCTGTAGGATTCTTGATTTTTGTCTTTCCACTGACCATTTTATGTCTCCTCCCTTATTTTTCCGATTTCTCCTGTGTACTGTCAGATTTCTTATCGGCTTTCTGATCTGTTTCATCTTCCTTTTCTGTCAGCTTTACTTTTATTGTAGGCTGTTTTTCCAATTCTACTCCGTCAGGCACTTCAATCGATACCGGAACCTCATACTCTCCTGTAGATTTACAGTCCTGCAGATCAATCGAAACTGCATTTGTAATATCCAGCTGATCAAGTGTTGTCTGTTCTCCGATAAACTTCAATTCGATCACTTCATCTGATTCAAACGTAAGCTCATATTTGTCTTTCAGATTATTAACCTGAATTCCTTCTACCGGGAATTCTATAATCCTGGAACCCTCCTTCTCAATCATAACAGTGATCAAAATCGTATTGGCATTCTCATCCACCAGTTTGATTCCCTCCGGAAGATACTGCGTGATATCCACTGTCTTTTCTACTTTTTTAGTAACATCACTGACATCAATTTCCGATGTCGGAATTTCTATCTCCGATATCGTATCCAGCATCTCTTTTGTACCGCTGACTTGTATTGTCTGCGGCTCACAGGTCCATCCTGTGCAAATATAATTCTCTTTCAGATTCTCCGGCTGCTGATATGTAATCGGTACGTCTTTTGTATTCAGCATCTGGATCTCTACCTGAATTCCCTTCTCCGTGTTCAGGTTATTGCTCAACTTGCTCTGATCCACAATATTACCCTGACTGTCATAAAGTACCAGATTTCCCTGAACAGTTCCCGAATCTGCGCGTCCCGTCACATCCACTTTAACCACTGCTTTTTCAATGCTTTCTACAAGCGGTTCTGAGCCTTTGATCGTAATCTTTTCAGGATTTACAGTCATGTTGCCAATGATACATCCATTCTGCGGCGTTCCTGACACACTGACTGTCAGAGGAAATACCTTCTGTTTGACATCATTGATCTCCACTACCAGGTTATTCGGCGAAGCCTCAGCTTTACACTCACTGCTGTATCGCTTTACAGAAACTTTGATCGGGATCAGACTGTTGATCTGCATTTCCTGCATGTCAGCAACCGCGCTGAAATCTGAAGATGTCAGTTTCTCCAGTATTTCACGCTTTGCCGTCACTTTTACACTTACATTCTCTGTCCCATCCAAAATCTGATACATTTTTCCTTTACTTTTTACAACCTGCTCATTTTTTACTTCCACCGGAATATTATCAAACGTCTGTGTGTCAACAGGATCATCAATGTTTATCACGATCAGCCACAGAAATACAGCGAAGAACAGGGCAATCACTTTCAAGCTCAGATTTTCCATGTATTTATGCTTTTTCATTCCTGCGCCATCCTTTCCATTTTTTTGCTTTCTTCTCTGCTGATCTGTACTGAATCCGATTCAGTCGTTCTGTAAGCCTCTCCTTTGACACTCCTCTCTCTAATTGTCCGCCCATTGCAACAGATACCTGACCTGTCTCTTCCGAAACTGCGATCACCAGCGCATCACAGACCTCACTCATTCCGAGCGCCGCTCTGTGTCTTGTTCCCAGTTCTTTGCTGATCTGCATATTATCTGAAAGAGGAAGGTAACACGTTGCTGAGGTAATCCGATTTCCCCGTATGATCACTGCTCCGTCATGAAGCGGTGTGTTATGCTCAAATATATTGACCAATACCTGTGAAGAGATCTTGCAATCCAGTTCAATTCCCGTCACCTCATACTCTGTCAGATGAATCGCCTGCTCTACAACGATCAACGCTCCTGTGCAGACACTGCCCATCTCAAAGCATGCGCGCACGATCCCGTC
>ERZ791682.877-NODE-877-length-11887-cov-2.86122_pt1 | contig 11887 bp, 11 predicted proteins | sample MGYA00509958_ERZ791682 | MGnify/ENA primary metagenome ERZ791682 (study PRJEB30046, sample SAMN00715194) | human gut metagenome | study: EMG produced TPA metagenomics assembly of the A metagenome-wide association study of gut microbiota in type 2...
CAGCGTGATTATCCGCAGGCAGAATCGGTGCATCGTCTGGATATGGCTACCAGCGGTGTGATTGTAGTGGCGCTGACCAAAGCCGCGGAGCGGGAGTTAAAACGCCAGTTCCGCGAGCGCGAGCCGAAAAAGCAGTATGTGGCCCGCGTCTGGGGGCATCCATCCCCTGCGGAAGGTCTGGTAGATCTGCCGCTGATTTGCGACTGGCCAAACCGCCCGAAACAGAAAGTCTGTTACGAAACAGGTAAACCTGCGCAGACGGAATATGAAGTGGTGGAGTATGCGGCGGATAACACGGCAAGAGTGGTGTTAAAACCGATTACCGGGCGTTCGCATCAGTTGCGTGTGCATATGCTGGCGCTGGGTCATCCGATTCTCGGCGATCGTTTTTATGCATCACCAGAAGCGAGAGCAATGGCACCACGTTTGTTGCTACATGCAGAGATGCTGACGATTACCCATCCGGCGTATGGCAATAGTATGACGTTTAAAGCGCCAGCGGATTTTTAACCTTTCCTGTACGTTTATACCCTCATCCTAAGGGCTGCCTCTTGTACATAAATCCCCGAGTCCGGGGATTTTTTTTTCTGCCAAACTGCTTTCAGTTGTTGCGTGTGGCTACGCTTTCCATTCGGTAATTCCCTTTCTGCGCCACTGCGATTTTTTGAACTTTTTTTCACCCGTTGATCGTCTCTAATATTTCATTTTATCGGGTTTGTTATGGTCCTTTCTGATTGTTATTCATGGGCTAATTAGCAGTCTGGTTGGCGATGCCCATCTCGGTGATCCGCGTCGTGCACGACGCCTTGCGTCACCAGCCTCTTCTCTAGCTCATCATGCAGGTCTTTCTAATTGTGAAATCATCCCACGCTACTGCTAAGGTTGAAGGGGCGTTCCAGCCCCTTCAACCTTAGCTTATTCTGGATCATTCAATAATTGCGTTGGCAATAATTTTTCAGCAGTACTTTGTTTAGTAGCAACTCCTTCAGTAACAATTTTTTTTGGGGTGATTTTATTAATAATAATTACCTCAGCATATAGGCGGGTAGCACCGTCCACGGTAGCACCGTCCAGGATAGCACCGTCCAGGGTAGCACCGTCCAGGTTAGCATTCCACCCAGGTTCCAAGTAAAGGGCTTTTTTATCTATTATTGTTTTTTTACCAAGGTAACAATTCCTCATGTCAACGCCGGGAAGGTAAGCCTTTCTAAGATCAACGCCCAAGCTACCGAGGCCCTTGCACAGCTGCAACGTCTGAGTACATATCTCATTATTTTCAATTAAAAAAGTGACACTTAACTCGATATCACCGAAGGCCTGGGCGACCCAGCGCATATTGCCCTTTGCGACCATCTCATCCGGATTTTTTGCGCATGTTTTGAGTTTATTGAATAATTCCAGACTATGGATAAACTTTTCTCTCTCATTCTCGTCGATAGCCCCAGTAAAGTATTCTGAGGCGTTGATGTTGCCAGCCTTGTTATTCACGAAATTGAACAGAAGTTTATAAGCCTCAGGCTGTTTATCTGACCAGAACAGATGACGTAACGTCTCCCACAAGCCTTGAAAGATATTCATCTTCACGTCCATCTTGTCCCCGCTCACCATCTTATAAATATCGTTATTGCTCATATTTAAAAGTGTAGCCGGCATGCCTGGAACTGATACTTTCATGGTAATAGCCTCGCATTGAGTTAAAAACTCATCATGCGCACTCTGAATAAATATACTTTCAAAAATCGCTCATTCAGATATGTGTTTTTTATTTTTAAGACGTAAAAATATAATTCCGCTCGTCGTAAAGCTCTCAACCTTAAGCAGGGTCAACGCGATAAAACCAACAGAACCCCTCCCGTAAACCGTGCATTGAGCCTGTCCACCATTCTGAGTAAACGCCTTTTCTCAAAGAAGTGACCGCCAGGGCGGCCACCTTTAATCGTGGGCAGTTACTCAGCATCATTTACAGGGTCATTTAAACCCTTTCTGCTGCTTTATCAGCTCATAGGCCTGCTGTATTTCCTGCGCTTTTTGCTTCGCCATCTCCATCATCTCAGGCGGCAAACCTTTCGCCACCAGCTTATCGGGATGGTGTTCACTCATCAGCTTACGGTAGGCACGTTTGATGGTGGTCGCATCATCCGTCGGCTTCACGCCCAGCACATTACAGGCATCTTCCAGCGTCGGGCCACGCTGGGTTTGTTGCCAGTTACCACCGCCAGATTGCTGCTGATAACCGCCGCCAAACTGCGCCCCGCCCTGCATCATGCGCAAAAACTGGTCAAACTGGGCGCGGGAGATGCCTAACTCTTCGGCAATGACATACAGCACCGCCCGTTCATTCGGGTGCAGTGAACCATCAGCAAACGCCGCCTGAATCTGGATCTCCAGAAACATACGAATTAAGTCAAAACGACCAAAGCAGACACTGCGAAACTGACGCATCTTTTCGCGCAGCGGGTAATTGTCTGATTTTCCCACCCGGAACGCGTTTTGCGCCGCAGTACGGGAAGCGCCATGAAGGTTCATTCGGTCCATCAACTGGCTGGCGATATGAATATCAGCCTCCGTGACGCGACCTTTGGATTTGGTTAAATGGCCCATCACTTCAAAAGTGGTGGCAAAAAACAGCGCCTGACGCTCACGCTGGTTGGCGAACCACGCCATTTTACGGCTACGGGCTTTATCAAACATATGGCCAATTAACAGGCCTAACACTACGCCCCAAAAGCCGCCGCCCATCAGTAAGGCCACGGCCACGCCAATGATTTTTCCCCAATACTGCATATATTCCCCAAATCGACACACGGATATCAGGGCTATCTCCCACAATATAAAGGTGCTTTTACCGTTTTCCGGCTGCGGTCAATTGTGGGACATCGCCTATAATTTGCATTATCATACCTGTCATTCAATGCCGTGCCTAACACCACTGACGCTATTCGGACAGGATTAACACTAGCGTAGAGATGACGAGTACGTTAGTCTCTGACCGTTTGTCACGCGCAACGTTACCGATGATGGAACAATAAAATCAACGTATGAAAAAACGTATCCCCACTCTCCTGGCCACCATGATTGCCACCGCCCTTTATAGTCAACAGGGACTGGCAGCCGACCTCGCCTCACAGTGCATGTTGGGCGTGCCAAGCTATGACCGTCCTCTGGTACAGGGCGATACCAATGACTTACCCGTGACTATCAATGCTGACCACGCGAAAGGGGACTACCCGGATGACGCCGTGTTTACTGGCAGCGTGGATATCATGCAGGGTAACAGCCGTCTGCAGGCCGACGAAGTGCAGCTCCATCAAAAAGAGGCACCAGGACAACCGGAGCCGGTACGTACCGTTGATGCGCTCGGTAATGTCCATTACGACGATAACCAGGTGATCCTCAAAGGGCCGAAAGGCTGGGCGAATCTGAACACCAAAGATACCAATGTCTGGGAAGGTGATTACCAGATGGTGGGTCGTCAGGGCCGCGGTAAAGCGGACCTGATGAAACAACGTGGCGAAAACCGCTATACCATTCTGGATAACGGTAGCTTTACCTCCTGTCTGCCGGGTTCTGACACCTGGAGCGTGGTAGGTAGCGAAATTATTCATGACCGCGAAGAACAAGTTGCGGAGATCTGGAACGCCCGCTTTAAGGTGGGTCCGGTACCGATCTTTTATAGCCCCTATTTGCAGTTGCCGGTGGGTGACAAACGTCGCTCTGGTTTCTTGATCCCGAACGCCAAGTACACCACCACCAACTACTTTGAGTTCTACCTGCCATATTACTGGAACATCGCGCCAAATATGGATGCCACCATCACGCCGCATTATATGCATCGTCGTGGCAACATCATGTGGGAGAACGAATTCCGCTACCTCTCCCAGGCGGGCGCTGGCTTGATGGAACTGGACTATCTGCCTTCAGATAAAGTCTATGAAGATGAACACCCGAACGATGACAGTTCACGTCGTTGGTTATTCTACTGGAACCACTCCGGGGTCATGGATCAGGTGTGGCGTTTCAACGTCGACTACACCAAGGTCAGCGATCCTAGCTACTTCAATGATTTCGATAACAAGTACGGTTCCAGTACTGACGGCTACGCAACGCAAAAATTCAGCGTTGGCTATGCAGTGCAAAACTTCAATGCCACCGTTTCAACCAAGCAGTTCCAGGTCTTCAGCGAACAGAACACCAGTAGCTACTCGGCAGAGCCGCAGTTAGACGTTAACTACTACCAGAATGATGTTGGTCCGTTTGATACACGCATTTACGGTCAGGCAGTGCACTTTGTTAACACCAGAGACGACATGCCTGAAGCAACCCGTGTTCACCTGGAACCGACCATCAATTTGCCGCTCTCTAATAACTGGGGCAGCATCAATACCGAAGCGAAGTTGCTGGCAACCCATTATCAGCAAACTAATCTTGACTGGTATAACTCCAGAAACACAACCAAGCTGGACGAATCCGTTAACCGCGTAATGCCGCAATTCAAAGTTGACGGCAAAATGGTCTTTGAACGCGATATGGAAATGCTGGCTCCGGGTTATACCCAAACGTTGGAACCGCGCGCGCAGTATTTGTACGTGCCGTATCGCGATCAGAGCGACATCTATAACTACGACTCATCTCTGCTGCAATCTGACTACTCTGGCCTGTTCCGGGACCGGACTTACGGCGGTCTTGACCGTATTGCCTCCGCTAACCAGGTGACGACCGGTGTCACATCTCGCATATATGATGATGCTGCCGTTGAACGTTTTAATATTTCCGTTGGTCAAATCTACTATTTCACGGAGTCTCGCACTGGCGATGACAACATAACATGGGAGAATGACGACAAAACGGGCTCACTGGTGTGGGCAGGCGATACTTACTGGCGTATCTCCGAGCGTTGGGGATTGCGTGGCGGGATTCAGTACGATACACGTCTGGATAACGTAGCGACCAGTAACTCCAGCATTGAATACCGTCGGGATGAAGACCGTCTGGTACAGCTGAATTACCGTTACGCCAGCCCGGAATATATTCAGGCTACGCTGCCTAAGTACTATTCCACTGCTGAGCAATATAAGAATGGTATTTCACAGGTAGGTGCCGTCGCCAGCTGGCCAATTGCCGATCGTTGGTCAATTGTTGGGGCCTACTACTACGACACCAATGCGAACAAGCAAGCCGACTCTATGTTAGGTGTGCAATACAGCTCCTGCTGCTATGCAATTCGCGTCGGTTACGAGCGGAAGCTGAACGGTTGGGATAACGATAAACAACATGCGGTATATGACAACGCAATCGGCTTTAACATCGAACTTCGCGGCCTGAGCTCCAACTACGGTCTGGGTACGCAAGAGATGCTGCGTTCGAACATTCTGCCGTATCAAAACACTTTGTGATTTGTTGATTTACCACGTAATCCGCAGTGCGGTTAATTGAAATGGAAAAAGTATGAAGAACTGGAAAACGCTGCTTCTCGGTATCGCCATGATCGCGAATACCAGTTTCGCTGCCCCCCAGGTAGTCGATAAAGTCGCAGCCGTCGTCAATAACGGCGTCGTGCTGGAAAGCGACGTTGATGGATTAATGCAGTCGGTAAAACTGAACGCTGCTCAGGCAAGGCAGCAACTTCCTGATGACGCGACGCTGCGCCACCAAATCATGGAACGTTTGATCATGGATCAAATCATCCTGCAGATGGGGCAGAAAATGGGAGTGAAAATCTCCGATGAGCAGCTGGATCAGGCGATTGCTAACATCGCGAAACAGAACAACATGACGCTGGATCAGATGCGCAGCCGTCTGGCTTACGATGGTCTGAACTACAACACCTATCGTAACCAGATCCGCAAAGAGATGATTATCTCTGAAGTGCGTAACAACGAGGTGCGTCGTCGCATCACCATCCTGCCGCAGGAAGTCGAATCCCTGGCGCAGCAGGTGGGTAACCAAAACGACGCCAGCACTGAGCTGAACCTGAGCCACATCCTGATCCCGCTGCCGGAAAACCCGACCTCTGATCAAGTGAACGAAGCGGAAAGCCAGGCGCGTGCCATTGTCGATCAGGCGCGTAACGGCGCTGATTTCGGTAAGCTGGCGATTGCTCATTCTGCCGACCAGCAGGCGCTGAACGGCGGCCAGATGGGCTGGGGCCGTATTCAGGAGTTGCCGGGGATCTTCGCCCAGGCATTAAGCACCGCGAAGAAAGGCGACATTGTTGGCCCGATTCGTTCCGGCGTTGGCTTCCATATTCTGAAAGTTAACGACCTGCGCGGCGAAAGCAAAAATATCTCGGTGACCGAAGTTCATGCTCGCCATATTCTGCTGAAACCGTCGCCGATCATGACTGACGAACAGGCCCGCGTGAAACTGGAACAGATTGCTGCCGATATTAAGAGTGGTAAAACGACTTTTGCTGCCGCAGCGAAAGAGTTCTCTCAGGATCCAGGCTCTGCTAACCAGGGCGGTGATCTCGGTTGGGCTACACCAGATATTTTCGATCCGGCCTTCCGTGACGCCCTGACCCGCCTGAACAAAGGTCAAATGAGTGCACCGGTTCACTCTTCATTCGGCTGGCATTTAATCGAACTGCTGGATACCCGTAATGTCGATAAAACCGACGCGGCGCAGAAAGATCGTGCGTACCGCATGCTGATGAACCGTAAGTTCTCGGAAGAAGCAGCAAGCTGGATGCAGGAACAACGTGCCAGCGCATACGTTAAAATCCTGAGCAACTAATGGTTAAAACCCAACGTGTTGTGATCACTCCCGGCGAGCCCGCCGGGATTGGCCCGGACTTAATTGTCCAGCTTGCACAGCGTGAGTGGCCGGTCGAACTGGTTGTTTGTGCCGATGCCACTCTCCTTACCGACCGGGCAGCGATGCTCGGTTTGCCGCTCACCCTCCGCCCTTATTCCCCCAACTCCCCTGCACAACCGCAAACTGCGGGCACATTAACGCTACTTCCTGTCGCGCTACGTGAATCTGTCACTGCGGGGCAGTTAGCGGTTGAAAATGGGCATTATGTGGTGGAAACGCTGGCGCGAGCGTGTGATGGCTGTCTGAACGGTGAATTTGCTGCGCTGATCACAGGCCCCGTGCATAAAGGCGTCATTAACGACGCAGGCATTCCGTTTACCGGTCATACCGAGTTTTTCGAAGAGCGTTCGCAGGCGAAAAAAGTGGTGATGATGCTGGCGACCGAAGAACTTCGCGTGGCGCTGGCAACGACGCATTTACCGCTGCGCGATATCGCAGATGCTATCACCCCTGCGCTTTTGCACGAAGTGATTGCTATTTTGCATCACGATTTGCGGACCAAATTTGGTATTGCCGAACCGCGCATTCTGGTCTGCGGGCTGAATCCGCACGCGGGCGAAGGCGGTCATATGGGTACGGAAGAGATAGACACCATTATTCCGGTGCTCGACGAGCTGCGGGCGCAGGGGATGAAACTCAACGGGCCGCTGCCTGCCGATACCCTGTTTCAGCCGAAATATCTCGATAACGCCGACGCCGTGCTGGCGATGTACCACGATCAGGGTCTTCCCGTGCTAAAATACCAGGGCTTCGGGCGCGGTGTGAACATTACGCTGGGCCTGCCCTTTATTCGCACATCAGTGGACCACGGCACCGCGCTTGAACTGGCGGGACGTGGTAAAGCCGATGTCGGCAGTTTTATTACGGCGCTTAATCTCGCCATCAAAATGATTGTTAACACCCAATGAATAATCGAGTCCACCAGGGCCACTTAGCCCGTAAACGCTTCGGGCAAAACTTTCTCAACGATCAGTTCGTGATCGACAGCATTGTTTCTGCCATTAACCCGCAGAAGGGCCAGGCGATGGTCGAAATCGGCCCCGGTCTGGCGGCATTGACCGAACCGGTCGGTGAACGTCTGGACCAGCTGACGGTCATCGAACTTGACCGCGATCTGGCGGCACGTCTGCAAACGCATCCGTTCTTAGGCCCAAAACTGACAATTTATCAGCAGGATGCGATGACCTTTAACTTTGGCGAACTGGCCGAAAAAATGGGTCAGCCGCTGCGTGTTTTCGGCAACCTGCCTTATAACATCTCCACGCCGTTGATGTTCCATCTGTTTAGCTATACTGATGCCATTGCCGACATGCACTTTATGTTGCAAAAAGAGGTGGTGAATCGTCTGGTTGCAGGACCGAACAGCAAGGCGTATGGTCGATTAAGCGTCATGGCGCAATACTATTGCAACGTGATCCCGGTGCTGGAAGTACCGCCGTCAGCCTTTACACCACCACCCAAAGTGGATTCCGCCGTCGTGCGCCTGGTTCCTCATGCAACGATGCCTCACCCGGTTAAAGATGTTCGCGTGTTGAGTCGCATCACCACCGAAGCCTTTAACCAGCGTCGTAAAACCATTCGTAACAGCCTCGGCAACCTGTTTAGCGTCGAGGTGTTAACGAGAATGGGGATCGACCCGGCGATGCGAGCGGAAAATATCTCTGTCGCGCAATATTGCCAGATGGCGAACTATCTGGCGGAGAACGCGCCTTTGCAGGAGAGTTAACGATGATCAATTCGCCCCGAGTGTGTATTCAGGTTCAAAGCGTCTACATTGAGGCACAATCTTCACCTGATAATGAACGTTACGTTTTTGCTTATACCGTAACCATACGCAATCTGGGGCGAGCGCCAGTGCAGTTGTTGGGGCGTTACTGGCTGATCACCAATGGCAATGGCCGTGAAACCGAAGTCCAGGGCGAAGGAGTGGTTGGCGTCCAGCCACTTATCGCGCCTGGCGAAGAGTACCAGTACACCAGCGGTGCAATCATTGAAACCCCGCTGGGCACCATGCAGGGTCACTACGAAATGATCGATGAAAATGGCGTCCCTTTCAGCATCGACATTCCCGTATTCCGACTCGCCGTTCCCACACTCATTCATTAAAAGAATATGGCGACATACCTTATTGGCGACGTTCATGGTTGTTACGATGAACTGATCGCATTGCTGCATAAAGTAGAATTTACCCCAGGGAAAGATACCCTCTGGCTGACGGGCGATCTGGTCGCGCGCGGCCCGGGTTCGCTGGATGTTCTGCGCTATGTGAAATCCTTAGGCGACAGCGTACGTCTGGTGCTGGGCAATCACGATCTGCATCTGCTGGCGGTATTTGCCGGGATCAGCCGCAATAAACCGAAAGATCGCCTGACACCGCTGCTGGAAGCGCCGGATGCCGACGAGCTGCTTAACTGGCTGCGTCGCCAGCCTCTGCTGCAAATCGACGAAGAGAAAAAGCTGGTGATGGCCCACGCAGGGATCACGCCGCAGTGGGATCTGCAGACCGCCAAAGAGTGCGCGCGCGATGTAGAAGCGGTGCTGTCGAGTGACTCCTATCCCTTCTTTCTTGATGCCATGTACGGCGATATGCCAAATAACTGGTCACCGGAATTGCGGGGGCTGGGAAGACTGCGTTTTATCACCAACGCCTTTACCCGTATGCGTTTTTGCTTCCCGAACGGTCAACTGGATATGTACAGCAAAGAATCGCCGGAAGAGGCCCCTGCCCCACTGAAACCGTGGTTTGCCATTCCTGGCCCTGTCGCTGAAGAATACAGCATCGCCTTTGGTCACTGGGCATCGCTGGAAGGCAAAGGTACGCCGGAAGGTATTTACGCGCTGGATACCGGCTGCCGCTGGGGTGGTACATTAACCTGCCTGCGCTGGGAAGATAAACAGTATTTTGTCCAGCCGTCGAACCGGCATAAAGATATGGGTGAGGGAGAGGCGGCCGCGTCTTAAATCCCGTCGAGCATAAAATCTAATGCTCCTTTAATCAACGTTCGGTGTGCGCTGGCATCGCAAAATTTCGTTCCCAGCGCGTTAACTGGAACAGTTGCAGTCTCATGCGTCATGAGCACATATTCTTTGCCATCTACCAGTAAAAGGATTGGATTAAGCCGTTCTGGTGGGCGAATACGGCTAAATCGTTCAATAGGTGTTAATGGAATAACGATACGGCGATTAATCTCACCAATAATGTCGCTGGTAACATCGATAACAAAGGGAAACGCGGCGTTCCTGCCGCGACTGCGGTATACCGTAAATTGCATCGCTAGAAGCTCCGGTACTCATCAGAGAAACATCCGGTTTCATCAGCCAATTGATTTAACGCAGCGATAGCTTCTGTGTTCTCTTCACGCCAACGTGTTGCTGCATGTTTTTTAAGTTCAGCATTGAGCGCAACCGTAAGGGTGGCGCTCATATTTAAGCCTGCATCACGAGCGCGATTGACTAACTCACGGTCGACGGTGACGGTCACACTTTGTGTGGTACGTTTTGCAGTCATGATATCGTGCTCCTGTACAATTTATACGTCTAGTATACACGGATATCTGCACGTATTAGTGATGCCGGAATTCTAATATACAAACTTACCGCCGCTCCAGAATCTCAAAGCAATAGCTGTGAGAGTTCTGCGCATCAGCGTCGTGGAATTCGCTGAATACCGATTCCCAGTCATCCGGCTCGTAATCCGGGAAATGGGTGTCGCCTTCCACTTCTGCGTCAATATGCGTCAGATACAGTTTTTGCGCTTTTGGCAGGAACTGCTCATAAACGCGACCACCGCCAATCACCATGATTTCTGGTACGTCACCACACGCCGCGATGGCTTCATCAACCGATTTCACCCACGTTACGCGATCGTCCGTACCCGGTTGACTGCTGAGGATAATATTTTTGCGTCCTGGCAGCGGACGACCGATGGATTCCCAGGTATGGCGGCCCATAATCACGGGGTTTTTTTAGGTGTTGCGTTTAAACCAGGCGAGATCGGCAGGCAGGTTCCACGGCATGGCGTTTTCCATGCCGATAACGCGATCTACCGCTAACGCCGCAATCAGACTGATCATTGAGATTTCCCGATAAAAAAATTGTCGCCACTATACGTAAAGCGTAAACCGTCGTCGACTGGTGCGAGGATGATGTTGAGGAAAATTTTATATTCTGCTGGCGAGTCCACGCTCTCTCCCTGGACTCGCCGCATTACAATGAAATAAAAACAATTAGTTAGCTGTAAAGTGTGATTTACGTCACTCTTTATTAGGATGAGGGTTTCGTTTCCGGTTCATCCGCCATGTTGCCGGTATGTTTCCCTTCTTCGGTTCCCTGCCAGCCATGTCGTTGAATTAATGACAGATGTTCGCGGTCTTCGGTGATGATCTCACTTAACATCGCGCTGGTGCGTTTATAGACCGCCGCGCGGGCTTTGGTGTCGTTCTCAACCATTGCCATCTCTTCCACCATCTGAATATTAAAGCGGCGGAACACATCGGCACGTTCTCGCGCTTCATACGGCCCCAGACCTAAACTTTCCAGTGCCAGACGCCCGATTTTGAGCGCACCTTCGAAGGTTTCACGCTCCGGCTTTTCAACGCCTGCCTGACGCAAACGAATGTAGTGGTCGACATCGCGGGCGCGGGCAATAATCTGCAAATGCGGGAAATGTTCTTTCACCATCTCTGTCAGTTGCAGGTTGGTTTGCGGATCGTCGATGGCGTTAATCAGCACTTCCGCTTTCGCCGCTCCGGCAGATTCCAGTAAATCCATCCGCGTGGCATCGCCATAAAACACTTTCATACCAAATTTACGCAAGGTTTCGATATGGTCCGGATCGTGATCGAGCACCACCATTTTCACCCCGCTGGAGAGCAGTAAACGTCCGGTGATCTGCCCAAAACGACCGAATCCGGCAATGATTACCCGCGGCTGTTCTTCGTCGATCTCATCGGCTTCACGCGCCTCTTCAGTAGAAGATTGCTCAAGGCGATTGAGGATCACCAGCAGAATCGGCGTTGCCGCCATCGACAGCGCCACCGCCAGGGTCAGCGATTTCGCCCACTCCGGCTCCAGC
>ERZ791682.883-NODE-883-length-11837-cov-2.44509_pt1 | contig 11837 bp, 10 predicted proteins | sample MGYA00509958_ERZ791682 | MGnify/ENA primary metagenome ERZ791682 (study PRJEB30046, sample SAMN00715194) | human gut metagenome | study: EMG produced TPA metagenomics assembly of the A metagenome-wide association study of gut microbiota in type 2...
TTCATAAAAGCCTTTTTATTTTTAGTAGTTATATTTTCAATCGTGGCATTTTTTGCAAAAACGACATTGGAAAAAGATAAAGTAGTTATTGAAAAAGGAAGTTATATAGAAGTAGATTTATCAAAAGAGTATAAGGAAAAAGGAAAAAATTTACCTGAGTTTTTAAAAGGGCAAGAGACTAACTTTTTTTCTATGTTAAAAACTTTTGATTATATAGAAAGAGATAAAGATATTAAAGGAGTAGTGTTAAAGCTCGATAACTTATCACTTAGCAGTGCTCAGATAGAGGAGCTTGGTAAAAAATTAGATAGCTTGAAGAAGAGTAAAAAAGAAGTATATTCTTATATGACAATGGCTGATAATAAAAACTATTCATTAGCTATAAAAAGCGATCATATATTTATGCCTCCTGCAATGAGTGCACCTGTAAATATAACTGGTTATTATGGAGAACTTATGTACTATAAACTTCTAGCAGATAAGCTAGGTATAGAATTTAATGTTATACATGTTGGAAACTATAAAGCATATGGTGAAAATCTTACAAAAGAACATATATCGAAGGAGTATAAAGAAAATATAGAAAGAATGTATAACAAAAAATATGATAATTTTGTAAATAATATAGCAACTGAAAGAAAAGTTAATCATGATTTTATTAATGAAAAAATTCTTAATGGTGACTTAATGGCATCAGAGCCAAATCAAATGAAAAAATTAAATTTGATAGATGAATTTATGTATTATGATCATCTAAAACAAGTTATTGGTGATGGAAAACTTGTTTCATTTGAAAATTATAATTCTTTTCTGTCAAAAAATAATCTTTTAGGATTGAATGGAAATAAGAGAAAAGATAAAATAGCTGTGATATATGCTGAAGGAACAATGTTTATGGACAGTACTTCAGGAGGAATTTCTGGAAGTATAACTCCAAATGTGTTAATAGAAGAGATAAATAAGGCACTAAATGATAGTAGTGTAAAAGGAATAGTTTTAAGAATAAATTCACCAGGAGGATCAGCATTATCAGCCAATATTATAAGCAATAAGATAATAGAAGCTAATGGAATTAAACCTATATATATTTCAATTGGGGGTGTAGCCGCTTCAGGAGGATATTATATAGCTGCTTCAGGAGAAAAAATATATGCAGATAAGGAAAGTCTTACAGGTTCAATAGGGGTAGTAAGTATAATACCCAACATAAAAAAAATGCTTGGGAATGTATCTATTAATGTAGATGAAGTTAAAAAAGGAGAATATTCAGATATCTATTCTATGGTGAAAGATTTTGATGCAGATAAAAGAGATAAACTTTATGCTTCAAATTTAAAAGTATATAATGAGTTTTTAGATACAGTATCTTTTGGAAGAAAACTTAATAGACAACATGTGGAAAGAGTAGCTCAAGGAAAAGTATGGTTAGGGGAAGAAGCCTTAGAATTAGGATTAATAGATGAAATAGGTGGATTAGAAAATACTATAAAAGGACTTGCAGATGATTTGAAATTAAGAGATTATGATACTGTTGAGATAATAAATGCACCTAATTATGACTCTATTATAAAAAAATATGTTCCAGCAGTAAAAATATTAGAAAAATATGATTCGTTTATTTTAGATAAAGAACTTTATTTTAAGCCTATATATTATTTTCCTTATGATATAAACTTATAGGTTGAAAAAATAGGAGATATTGTGATATAATCAATCGTGAAGAACAAAAACTTTAGGAGGAAAAAAACAATGGTAAGAAAATTAAAGGGTGGAAGAACAGGTAATGGAGCTTCAAACCAAATGGATATATTAAAGCAAGCTCAATCTATGCAACAAGAAATGATGATTGTTCAAGAAGGGCTTAAAGCAAAAGAGTTAACAGCATCAGTTGGTGGAGGAGCTGTTACAGTAAAAGTTAATGGACAAAAAGAACTGTTAGAAGTTAAATTAAGTGATGAAATAGTTAAAGAAGCTGCTGAAGATAAAGAGATGCTTGAAGATCTTATTCTTTCAGCTGTAAAAGAAGCTATGAGACAAGCTGATGAATTAGCAGAAGCTGAAATGGGAAAAGTAACTGGTGGAATCAATATCCCTGGACTATTCTAATAATAAATGTACAGAGACTGAAATTTTTTCAGTCTCTTTTTTTCATTAAATGATAAAAAATTAGAAATTAAGATAAAATGCAGAATTGAGAAAATTATATTTGAAATTATCTGTTTTAATTCCAGTTATTTTATGGTATCATTAAGTGTATTATCAACTTATTTAAGGAGGAAAAAAATGAGTTCATTTATTGTATTTTTACTATTTGTATTTATTGTGGTATTAATAGCTTTTCATGTGAGAATAGTACCTCAATCAAGAGCTTATGTAATAGAAAGACTTGGAGGATATAAGGAAACTTGGAGTGTTGGAATAAATTTTCTGGTTCCTTTTATTGACAGAGTTGCAAAAAGAGTTTCTTTAAAAGAACAAGTTATTGATTTTAAACCACAGCCTGTTATAACTAAAGATAATGTAACTATGCAGATAGACTCTGTAATATATTTCCAAATTACAGATCCTAAACTATACACATATGGAGTAGAAAATCCTATGAATGCTATAGAAAATCTTACTGCTACTACTCTTAGAAATATAATAGGAGATATGGAACTTGATGCTACTTTGACTTCTAGAGATACTATCAATACTGAAATGAGAGCTATTCTTGATGAAGCTACAGATCCATGGGGAATGAAAATTAACAGAGTAGAATTAAAAAATATAATTCCACCTAGAGAAATTCAAGATGCAATGGAAAGACAAATGAAAGCTGAGAGAGAAAGAAGAGAGGCTATTTTAAGAGCAGAAGGACAAAAAAAATCAGCAGTTCTTGTAGCAGAAGGAGAAAAGGAATCTCAAATCTTAAGAGCAGAAGCAGAAAAACAATCAGCTATCCTAAGAGCAGAAGGGCAAAAAGAAGTTGCTATCAAAGAAGCTCAAGGTAAAGCAGAAGCTATACTATCTGTACAAAAAGCAGAGGCAGAAGCAATTAAATTATTAAAAGAAGCAGATGCAAGTAAAGAAGTACTTATGATAAAAGGAATGGAAACATTCAGTAAAGTTGCAGATGGTAAATCTACTAAGATAATTATTCCATCGGAATTACAAAACTTAACTACATTCAGTACTTTATTTGGAGAATTCAAAGAAAAAGATAAATAATTTTATTAAGGTGGGCTTTCATAATTGTGGAGGCCTTTTTTTATTTATTTCCATATATTTTTTATTTTAAAAAGTTCACTATTTTTATAAAAATCAGAAAAAAAGAGCTCTAAAAAGAGCTCAGTTTAAAAAATTAATCTTCCATTTCAAATTCCCGAATTGCTTTTGCTGTGATTACCTTTACTTTAGAAGTGTCAAAAGTACTGTTCATACTGCATTTGTTGCAGGTACTGCAATCTCCATCACTGCAGCAGTTAGAAGAACAGTCACTTTTAGGATTTCTAGCTTCATAAGCTTCATATGATTCTAAATATCCATTTTTTTCCAGAGTTTCATAAGCTTTTACAAGCTCTTCTTCGTTTATTCCTAAATTTTTCATTATAGCACTGTCACTATAGACAGCTGATGAAAGAAGGAATTTTATAAGTTTTATTTCGATATCAGTCATAATTTTTCCTTTCATAAATAAGATATGTTTAAATAAATTATATCATATCCTAGACAGAAATTGGAAAAAATATTATAATATCATATCGCAAAAGGAGGAACAGATGAAAAAGGGAGAAATAGCTTTAGAAAGTTTAAGAACTACATATAGAAAAAAAATATGGACAAAATTTGTAAAAGCCATAAAAGATTTTAATCTTATAGAAGATGGAGATAGAATAGCAGTAGGAGTATCAGGAGGGAAGGACAGCCTTCTTTTATGTAAATTATTTCAAGAAATGAAAAAAGATAGAAGCAAAAAGTTTGAAGTAGCTTTTATTTCAATGAATCCTGGTTTTGGAGCTATGGATATGGAGCAGTTTAAAGCTAATCTTGAAGAACTTGAAATACCATGTGAAGTTTTTGAAGCTAATGTATGGGAGATTGCATTTAAAGAAAATCCAGAAAGTCCATGCTTTTTATGTGCCAAGATGAGAAGAGGGGTACTTTATAATAAAGTGGAGGAGCTAGGATATAACAAGCTTGCTTTAGGACATCATTTTGATGATGTGGTAGAAACAACTATGATAAATATATTTTATGCAGGAACTGTAAAAACAATGATACCTAAGGTAAAATCAACAAGTGGGAAAATGGAACTTATAAGACCTATGGTATACATAAAAGAAAAGGATATAATAGCCTATACTCAAAGAAACGAGATAGAAGCTATGGGATGTGGGTGTCCTGTGGAATCTGGTAAAACTGATTCTAAAAGAAAAGAGATAAAAATTCTTTTGAATGAACTTGAAGAAAAAAATCCAAATATAAAGCAAAGTATTTTTAATTCTATGAAGAATATCAACCTTGACTATGTCATTGGATATACAAGAGGAAATAAAAGTGATACTAATAAGACAGAGGAATAATAATGGAAGAAATAATAAAAAAAGAAAATAATATATTAAATTTTATAGAAAATAAGAATTTTAGTAAAACTATATGGAGCCCTGTAGGTCGTGCAATGCATAAATATAATATGATAGGGGCAGGAGACAGAATAGCTGTGGGGGTATCAGGAGGGAAAGACAGTCTGACTACTCTAAATGCTTTAATAAGAATAAAAAAGATAGCTAATATAGATTTTGAAATTATTCCTATTCATATACACCCTAATATTGATAAAGCGTCATTTGAAGTAATAGAAAAGTATTGTGAAAAACTGGGATTATAACTTCAAGTGGAGCATACAAATTTAAGTGATATGCTTTTTGGAGAAAAGGAAGTAAAAAATCCATGTTTTTTGTGCGGAAGAATAAGAAGAGGAATTCTTTATAGAATGATGAAAGAGCAGGAAATAAATAAACTTGCTTTGGGGCATCATAAAGATGATATAATAGAAACTTTTCTTATGAATGTATTTTATCAAGGGAATATGAAAATGATGAAACCGTGTTATCTTTCAAAAGAATATGGAGTTACTGTAATAAGACCACTTGCATTTGTTGAAGAAAAAGATATAATAAGATATGTGAATAAATTGGATCTTCCTGTGGTAAAATCAGATTGTCCATATGAAGTCAGCGAAAATTCAAGAAGATTGAGAGTTAAAAATCTTATAAAAGAGATATCTTTAGAAAATAAAGATGTAAGGAGTGTTATTTTTAACAGCATCAAAGAATTACTGGATTAAAATTTAGACATCAATTGGAATTACAAATATAAGGAGGAATTATGAGTTTATTATTAAATATTATATGGCTATTTTTAGGAGGATTAGTTCTAGCTTTTGAATGGTTTATAGCAGGAATAATAAGTACAGTACTTATAATAACTATACCATTTGCAAGGGGTTGCTTTGAAATGGCTAGTTCATGTTTGACACCTTTTGGAAAGGATATAGTACTAAAAACTGAATATGGAGAGCCACCAAGACCAATATCAGCATTTTTATGGATAATTCTTTTAGGAATATGGCTGGCAATATCACATATCATAGCTGGAATATTACAATGCATAACAATAATAGGAATACCTATGGGAATACAGAATTTTAAATTAGCTAAGATAGCTTTTAATCCATATAAATATACTTTGGTAGACAGAAGATTTACAGGCAGAAAATAATAAGGATAAATATCCTTACTTGCATTTTTGGTAAATTTTAGTTGGTAATTATAATTTAGAAGGTAAAATCCCAGAAAGAACTATCTGTTCTAATCAGATAGTTCTTTTTTGGTGTTCTTTGTTTTAGGGATACTTAATGATTATTTTGAAAGCTTTGAAACTGTTTTTATATAAATTTCTGTGGCAGCAAGTACTTGATGGATATGTCCATATTCATTAGCTCCATGCATATTTCCTCCAGAAGGTCCAAAAGTTACTGTAGGAATATCTAAAGAGTTAGCTAATATGTTGGAGTCACAAACTGATTTGTCAAATTCTATTCTGATTTCATTACCAGTTACTTCTTTGAATGTTTCTTTTACAGTTTGAACTAATACATGAGATTCTTCTAATGCAAATGGTTCCATATATGCTGAGTTTCTAGGTTTTAACCTTACATCTACTTTACCAGCTAATCCTAATTTTTCAGCAGCCTCTAGTATTTGTTTTTCACAAACTTCATAAGTTTCTCCAGGAACAGTGTATCTGTCTATGAATAGATCACATTTTTCAGGAACTATAAGAGCATTTTTTACTCCACCCTCTATACTTCTTACTACCCAAGTTCCTCCACCAAGAGTTGGATGGATAATAGTAGGAAGTTCTTCTATAGCTATTGCTAGTTTACTTCCAGAGATAAGAGCATTTTCTCCAACATTTGGATAATGACTAGCATGAGCAGCCTTTCCAGATACAGTAACTTCAATACTATATCTTCCTCTGAAACCAATAGCCATATTATCAAATCTGCATTCAGCCATTATAGCCATGTCAGCACTTAATCCCTCGTTTACTAACTGATAAGTTCCTTTAGAAAGATTTTCTTCATCTGATACAAATGCAAGAACAAGTTCTCCAGTGAATTTATCTTTATTTTCTGAATAATATTTTGTAGTAGCAAGAATAGCAGCAAGTCCACCTTTCATATCCATAGCTCCAAGACCATAAGTCCTGTCTCCATCTTCAGTTGGAGTAAATGGATCAGTATTCCATCCATTTGCTACTTTTACAGTATCTATATGACCAATGAGCATAAGTTTAGGACCAGGTTTTCCACTGTCTAAAACTGCATAAACAGAAGGACTTTGTTTTTCTTTGTCTCCTTCGTAATAGCTCATTTTAGGTTCAAGTCCGAATCCTTTTAATTTATCAGCAACATATTCAGCAAGTTTTGCCTCTTCTCCTGTAATACTCCTGATTTTTATCATATCATACCAATACTCTTTGATTAAATTTTCATTTATCATAAATTAACCCCCGATATAGTTTATTTTTAAATTTTTATCTTTTTAAGGTTTCATAATTTGGGAGGGTAATTTATTAAATTAACCCCTCAAAATTTAGTATTTTTTATTTTATAAGCACTTGTCAATGTTTTCCCCTGATGTTATATAGTTTGGCTTAAATTTCTTTTTTACCATCGCTTTTTTCAATAGTGAATCCTGTAATTACATAGATAAAAGAAATTATTATACTTAAATAAGTGACTGGAGCATATAGAATAAAATCCATTGTTTTTACTCCAAGAGTAGTTGCAACAAACACACCTGTAACACTCCATGGAACAATTGGAGCAAATCCAGTACCTGTATCTAAAAGTATTCTAGCTAAATTTTTTCTTTTTAATCCATAAGAATCAAATAAACCTCTTACCATTTGCCCAAGAACTGAATAAGTTACATAGTAACTTCCAGTTATTGTAAAGAATAGAGAGTGTAAAATAAATACTCCAACCATCATTGATTTACCAGTTTTAGCTATGTTAGTTATTTTTTCAAGCAGAATATCAACAACTCCTGCTGTTCTCAATGGAGCACCAAATATAGCTGAAGCTATAAGAAGAGCAACTGTACTAAGCATACTGTTTAGTCCACCTCTAACAAGCATTTTATCAACAATAGCTACACCAGTTTTAGCAGTATATCCATTAGAAAGAGCTCCTGCTACCTGATTTAATGAAGAACCTTGGAATATCATAGCTAAAATACCACCAGCAATAATTCCAATAGTAAATACTGGTAATGTAGGTTTTTTCATGATAATAAGGACTAAAACCAATACTGGTGGAATTAGTAACAATGGATTTAATGTAAATGTTTTTTCCAGAGTTCCCATAATAAGATCATAACTTTCTCCACCGATAACTCCATCTTTATATTGAAGACCAATCACAAAATACATTATCAATGCTACTATAAATGCAGGTAAAGTTGTTTTAAAAGAATGCTTTATTGCCTCTAAAAGATTAACTTCACAAACTGCTGCTGAAAGTACAGTAGAATCAGACAAAGGTGAAAGTTTATCTCCAAAGATAGCTCCACTAACAACAGCTCCAGCTGTTAAAGGTAAAGATATTCCCAATCCAACAGCAACTCCCATAAATGCAATACCAACGGTACTTATTGTTCCCCAAGATGTTCCAGCCATAACTGACATTAATGTACAAATTATACATACCATTACCAAGAAAAGACTTGGACTAAGAACTTTCATTCCATAGTATATCATAAGAGGAACAGTTCCAGAAATCATCCATGCCCCAACTAAAACTCCAACAGATAGAACAATAAGGATAGGAACAGCCATAGTAGTTATAGTTTTCACTATATCACTTTGGATATTAGAATATTCAATTCCAAAGATAGTAGAAATTATAACAGTGATAACTCCTCCAAATAATAAAATAATAGCAGTAGGTGCCTTAACAACTTTTATTCCTAATATGATAACAAGTATCGAAATAATAAGAATAAGCATAGCCTGACCAGATGAAACCTTTTTTGCTTGGTTTTCCATAAAGATAACCCCCCATTTTAATTTAATATATGCCCTTTAAAGATTGTATACAACTTTTTTAATTTTAGAATATTGTATACGATTTCTTAAACAAAGTTTAATAGATAATCAGTGATTTGTCAATACTTTTTTTGATATAAATGTATTATTTTAATTTTTTTTGATTTATTTTAATATTTGAAATGTAGATAATATATCTAAAAAATTGTTGTTTGGAAAAAATGACAATGACTCAAAAATTATTCCATATAGCATATAATTTTTTATAAAGTATATTTTGTGGATTATTTAGATATATAAAAAATATGTAAAATTTGAAAATATTTTATTATTATTGATTTTTTTAATAGAATTTAATTTGAAATCCTAGATTAAAAAGAAAAAGTATGATAAAATTATTGTGGGAGAATCAATTTTTGGGTAAATTTTATTAAGGAGTGTAACATATGAGAGAAAATGCTATAGAGGTTATGGATAGGAGAACACTTGTATTTGAAGCATTAAAAAATGATATTATAAATGGTAATATAAAATTTGGAGAAAAGATAAATGAAAATGAATACTCTATCAGATATAATATAAGCAGAACACCCTTGAGAGAAGCATTAAGTAAATTAGAAATGATGGGGATAATTGAAAGAATACCTTTTAAAGGTGTGTTTCTAAAAAAGTTTGATTCAAATAAAGTAAAAGAAATATATGAGATAAGACTAGAACTTGAATACATAATATATAAAGAAATAAAAGATATAATGACAGATAAACATATAAAAAAAGTTGAAAAAATAATAGCAAAAAGTCAAAAATATACTACTACTAATAATCTTGCAAAATTTTCAGAAACGTTGGAAGAATTTGATAATTATCTTTATTCATTATCTAAAAAGGAATTATCTTTAAAAATACTTTCTGAATTATCATTTTATATGAACATATTTAAGAAAACAAATCCCAATATGCAGGAAACAGTTGATGAGCATGAAAAAATAATATTAGCTTTAAAAGAAAAAAATAATGATAAAATCTACCTTGCTTTAGAAGAGCATTTAGATAATGCAGCTGAGTATGTTGTAAAAACTTTTGATAAAATATCTATATAAAAATAAAAAAAGAATGGAAATAAATTCTATTCTTTTTTTATTTCATAGTAAATTTACACCAATATTTTATTACTGTTAAGTTTTGTATACTAAAAATAATATATTGTATACGAAAAATATAAGAGATGCATTATTATGATATAGAAATTATATTTGTAAAAATATATTTTTCAAGGTATATCTTAGTAAATACTTTTTTGTAAAAGTATTAATAAATCTACAAGGGGGAAGTAGAAATGGAAAAATTTTTGATGCTTAGTATTGTAGCTGGCTTATTTGCAATTGGAGACATTTTAGGAGTTGCAACAAAAGCTAAACTTTCATCAGTATTCATTGCTTTGATGGGATTTCTTATCTTGTTTATGACAGGGGTTATACCTTCAGATCTAATTGCAAAAGCGCAATTAGACAAAGTAGCAACTTTAGCAAGTCCTATATTAGTATTCCATATGGGAAGTATGGTAAATGTAAAACAGTTGATAGAGGAATGGAAAACTGTTTTAATGGCTTTCATAGGAATGGTAATAACTTGTATTGCAGTTTTCCTTGTAATGCCAATTGTAGGAAAAGAAGTGGCTATAGTTAGTATTCCTGTATTAAACGGGGGGATTGTTGCTACAAATATCATGGTAAATGGAGCTCTTGAAAAAGGATTTGTAACAGCAGCAGCTTTTGGTACATTTGCTTATGCTATTCAAAAATTTGTTGGAACACCACCAGCATCATTTTTTGGTTTAAGAGAAGCGAAAGTAATAATAGCAGATTACAGACTGAAAAAAGCTGATGGAGAAAAAATAATAGTCTCTGGGGGAAAGGAGAAAAAAGAAGAAGTAAAAAAAGAATGGTATAAAAAATATGATAAGTATTTTACTGTTTATGTATGTTTTGCAGTAACAGCTATATGCTGTTATTTTGCATCAATACTTGCTAAGTACACTGGGGTTGGAGCTACTATCTGGTCATTGGTTATAGCTGCTGTACTTGCATATTTAGGAATAATTCCACCAAGAATACTTGATAGAGGTAAAATGTCTGGTTTCTTCTCAATGCTGACATTTGCTCAGATTATTCCTTCGCTTGCTAAGATAAAATTTGATGATCTGATAGTTATGGGATATTATCTGATAGTTATATTTGGTGCAACAATGATTGGGCTATATGTATTTACACAAATACTTCCAATATGGAAACTTGTTGGGTCTAAAAATTTGGCTATGGGTATAGTTGTTGCTCAGCTTTTGGGATTCCCAGCAACTTATCTTATTTGTAATGAGATAGCTACTGCTGTGGCAGAAGATGAAGAAGAACATGAGTTTATAATGTCAAAACTTACACCTGCATATGTTGTTGCTGGACTGGCTTCTGTAACTACATTATCAGTAATTGTAGCAGGAGAATTTGTTAAAATGCTTTAATTTTTTAATAACATATAATTATGAATATTAGGGAGGAATAAGATGTTAAAATTTGATTCTACTATTTATCCATATCCATCAAGAAGAAATGTGATGTATGCTAAAAATGGTATGGTGGCAACTGGATCTCCACTTGCTGCACAGGCTGGACTTGAAATACTTAAAAAAGGAGGAAATGCAATCGATGCTGCTATTGCCACTGCTGCTGCTCTTACTGTTGTAGAGCCTACAGGTAATGGTATAGGAGGAGATGGATTTGCTATCCTTAGTGTAAATAATAAAATATATGGACTTAATGCAAGTGGTCCTTCACCAAAACTTATTGAAGCACAAGACCTTTTGAATAAAGGGTTAAAAGAGATGCCTAAATTTGGATTTATTCCTGTAACTGTACCAGGGATACCTAAAGCTTGGGCAGAATTAAGCAAGAAATTTGGTAAACTTCCTTTAAGTGAAGTTGTAGCTCCAGCTGTAAAACTAGCAAGAGAAGGGTATGCTGTACCTGTAAATGTTGCTAAACTTTGGAAAAAAGCTGCTGTTAACTTTGGAAAAGAAGAGGGAGAAGAGTTTAAATACTGGTTTGATACTTTTACTCAAGATGGAAAAGCTCCTGAGATAGGAGATGTAGTAAGACTTCCTGACCATGCAGATACTTTGGAAATGATAGGAGATACTTATGCAGATGCTTTCTATAAAGGAGAGCTTGCAGATAAAATAGATGCGC
>ERZ791682.889-NODE-889-length-11797-cov-2.31613_pt1 | contig 11797 bp, 5 predicted proteins | sample MGYA00509958_ERZ791682 | MGnify/ENA primary metagenome ERZ791682 (study PRJEB30046, sample SAMN00715194) | human gut metagenome | study: EMG produced TPA metagenomics assembly of the A metagenome-wide association study of gut microbiota in type 2...
GAGTTGTGGCAACCGTAGCGCCGTCATTGCCGGCGGTTATGCTCTCCACAGCGTCGTTGCGTTTCACTTCCTGCGGTTCCGAGCGGTCGGACGTTGCCTCTTCGATGATGTTGCTGCTTGAATCAAGACGGAATGCCTGAACGGTGTAGGCATAGACGTCGCCGGCTGAATAGTCGGGGGTGTCGATTCTGCGACTTGTGTCGGAGGTCTCGTCGTATTTGTATTTCAGCTCTGTGCTTTCGCCTTTGTTGAGGTTCTGGCTTAATTGCAGGTCGTCAAACAGCACATAGCCTGTTCCTTCAGCGATTGAAATCTCGACGTAGGTGTCTTTCTCGCCTTTCTCAAGCGTGATGACTTGTTCGGCGAGGTCGGTGGTGACGGGGCATTCTGTCTTGAACAGTTCGTCGGCCTTGCCGTCAGCCCTGTCTTTAAGCACACAGATTCTCAATTTCGTGACGTTGCGGCCGAGCACATTGAAGCGGAGTGTGGATTTGCCTCCGTCGTGGCTGAGGTCGAGAATCGGCGAATAGATGGTGCCGGGAACGTTGTAGTCAAGGAACATGTTTGAGATGCCAAACATACCTTGTGCTGCCATCGGTGCGAATGCTATCCAGTCGCAGCGTGGGGCGAGGTCGTCGAGAAACACGCGGATTCCGCCGAGGCGGGAGTAGTCCCATGGGCTGTCGATTGTGCCCACTTTCACTGCGCTGAAGTCGGATTTGAACAGGTTAAACGGTTCGTTGTCGGCTTGGGCGGTGTGGGTGAGGATTGTGTAGACGGCATAGGCTGTGGCTTGCGGCACGCTTTGCCAGTTGGCGGTGAAGCCGTAGCTTGCCCCGGTGGGGAACTCTTGCCACGTTGGTGGCGGGAAGGGTGACTGGCGTCTTGAGTTTGCGTATCACGGTTATTATGTTCGATGTGTTTGATGTCTCTCCGTTGCGTTTCGAGCAGACGGTGTAGTAATAGTCGATATTTGCCTCGATGCCGGTGACGTCGTAGCTTGTGCCGCTCACTTCCTTGTCCTTGAAGAGATATTGCTCTGTGGCGTTTTTCAGCGTGTAGACGCTGAGCAGATAGCCTTCGGCGCCTTCAACAGCCTGCCAGTTGGCGGTGAATTGGGTGTCGCTTACGTTGGTGGCGGCTTGTGCCAATGGCGCGCCGGGCTTGCCGTTGTCGATTTGGGTGATGGTTATGTCGTCAATGAAGATTGGATAACTTTTTGCCGTTATCTGGATATCGTCTTTTGAGTTGCCGTCGGTGAATGTCAGCGTGTACTCTTTCCATTTTGTGGTGCCCTCGATGGTCTGAGAGCTGGTCACGGAGTTGCTGTATTCGCCCAGAAGGCAGTTCTGCACATAGATTTCATCGGTGGTGCTTGACTTTGACGAGGCTACACGCGCGCGGAATTTGATGGTGAACGAACCGCCGTAGTTCGACAGGTTGAGGGTAGGGGTGATGAGCCAGCCGGTGCCTTCTTCGGTGTCTACGTCAAGATAGGCGCAGCCGCCGGCTTGGTATACGAATCCGCCGCGCCAGCCTGGTTGTTGTGTGTACTTGGCGTCGATTGTGCCGTCGTTCCAGTCGGAAAGTTCGGTGCCGTCGGGGTCGTCCTCGCTTCCTGCTGTGAATTTGGCGAAGTCTTCGGAAACGAGCACAATCTCCGAACCTATTTCGCGGAGCGACGGCGAGTGGGGTTTTGCGGTGAGTGCCTCGAGTTTGGCGTCAAGGGCGGCTGGGGCTTTCTGTGTGTGGCGCAGTCCCGCCATTGCGGTTGCCGCAGTGGCAATCGCAAGTGAATAGAAAAGTAGAGTCTTTTTCATAAAACTGATGGTTTATTGCTGTTTGGGGTGTTTGCCCTTTACAAATGTTTCTATTGTTACCGCAAAAGTATTGATTTGTTTTTGTCTGGGCAAGATATTTAGCGAAAAAAAACCGGACATCTGTGTGGATGCCCGGTTTTTGTGGGGTGGGTGCGTTGTGGTTAGCGCGCCACTTTTGTCGTCTTGTTACCTATTTTGACAAAGTATACGCCGTGGTTGTTGAGCGCCACAGTGTGGCTCAACGCGCCGCTGGCTGCGTTGTAGAGGCATTTGCCGTCAACGCTGTAGACTGCCACCGGAGCGGCCTCTGCAAGGCTGATTTCGATGCCGTTGGCTGTAGTCGCAATCTTTGCGTTGCCGGCTGCGATGTTGTCAACGCTGCCTTCGCCTACGGCTACGATGTTTGAATCACCGGAAATGTTGCCGTTGTTTACGGCGCAGACGTAATAGTAGTACTGCTCGCCTTCTGTCAGGCCTGTGACGTCAAACGAAGTGCCTTCAACGGTTTTGTCCTCAAGCAGGAGCGTGGCTATGTTGTAGACGCCGCCATAGGTGTATGAAACGTCGTCGATGGCGCAATTGCCCACTTCCTTTGTGTACGACAGACGGAGTTTCACGATGCCTTCGTCGTCAATGTCCAAGTCTACAAAGTCGGCGAAGTTGGAATCAACGTCGGCGAAGTTGAGTTTGCCGAGGTCAATCCATTCTGTGCCGTTAAATCCGGAAACAGTTATGATGCTGCCTGCGCCGGCTCCCTGGTTCTTTACCCAGAAACTGAATTTTTTGATAGGAGCCGGAGCCTCCGGGGTCTCGATGAAGTCGCCGGTTGCGTCAAAGGCAAGGGCTATCTTCTCTGAATGGTAGTTGCCGCTTGAAGCGTAGATTTCGCGGCTTGTGCCGTTATCGCTGACGCTGATTGTCCAGCCTTCCGGCAATTTTGAGTTCTCAGTGTCGATGAATTTGTCTTTCTTGCCGGTAGCGACGATGCCGTCGAATCCTTCAGTGACTGTAGCCTCTTCCACATCGCTTTTGATGGTCTTGAACGAGAACACTGTGAGCATGTAGCTGGTGGCGCCTTCCACTGCGCTCCAGTTGGCTGTGAAGCTTGTTGGGGTCACGTTGGTGGCTGCCAGTGCCTTTGGTGCCGGAACGTCGATTTTTACTGTCTGGGTAACCTTGATGTCGTCAATGTAGATAGGCGACTGGTAGGCGTACAGCTGGATGGAGGCGTTGGCTGCGCCCGATTTGAGCTCTACCTCATACTCTGCCCACTGGTCGGTGATGGCCACTTGTTTGTAGTCAACAACGCCCGACATAGGATCGCTTTCGTTGATGTCGTCCTCGTCGATGCTGACGAATTCAACGGCGTCGGTCGCTCCTTCCTCTGCCACGCGTGCGCGGAATGTCACCACGATATATCCGCCGTTGCCCGAACCGTCGAATGTCGATGTGTTGAGAAAACCGGTGTCTTCGTTGTCGGTGCCTTCATCTACGATGCCGATATATGCGCATCCGCCGGCTTGAAACACGCCGTCTCCGCTCCAGCCCGGAGTGTTTGTCAACTCGTCGGCGATATATCCGGTTGTTGCGTCAGTCACGTCGGTGGCGTCGGGTGTGGCTTCACTTCCGGCGGTGAATTTGGAGAAGTCCTCTTCGAGAAGCACTTGGAGATTCGGAGTCTCGTCAGCGGCCTCGCCAGCTTTGCTGATGGCTTTCAATGACTTTACTGTGGTGGATTTCTGAATGTTGTCCACCCTGATTTTTTTCACTTTGTGAGTGCCTGCCAGTGCAACTATGGCGCAGAAGGCTACGGCAAGTGTTGAAACAAGTAGAGATTTTTTCATAAAATATTCAAAGAGATTAAGATTGCCATAAGTTTTGCAAAGATACTAATTATTTATTTAACGAATTAAATTTGTACTATTATTTTATAAAAGGCTCTGCTAAACTGCTATATACGAGCATGGTGACGACTTGCCAACCCTCCATTGGCCGCGGTCTGAATAGCCTATACACTTAGACCGTGTCAATGGCATTCTTAGGCGCATAGCGCCGACCACCAGTGGGAACCGCACGCGAAGCCCGCGGCCGCACTCTATATCCGCAGGCCGTAGTGGCGTGCCTCCGGCACGCATCTGGTGTTGACCGGTATAATCCCATCACGCTCCGCAGGCTCCGCGTAATGGGTTAGGAGTAAGTCTCGTGCCTCCGGCACGAAAGCCTCGCCTGCCGATGCTGTGGATTCCGCCACCCATGCAGCGAGCAACCGCTATGCGGCTGTCTGCTCTGCCCGCGCTACGCTGCAGGCCAAGGCCAGCAGTTCCGACTTGTTGCCGGCGCTATGCGCCTCATTCACCACGGCAGATTGCCGCGTAATAGTGTGGCGCCGGGGGGTACGCCACACTATTACGCTGTCGATATTCCGCCATCCAGTCGGTGCTTACACGATAGCTGCGGTTAAATCTACATCAGGAATGATTACGTCCGTAAGTTTGTCCTGTATCAGAAATCCCATATAGAGCGGGACTGTTAGTACGTCTCCATCGCGCCCTACGTTATATTGGCCAAGTTTGATGGCGTTGTTGACATGATATATCGCTTTGTTCTTTAGAATCGTATTCATGCTTTTTGCCTTGCCGGTTTTTGATTTGACTTCAATGACGACACATTCCCCTTTGAATCTAACCAAAAAATCGAGTTCAAGCCCACTTTCTTTATGAAAATAGTATAGCCGTTGCCTTGACTTGCATAAAAAGTCTGCCATTAGGTTTTCGAATATAGCGCCTTTGTAGCCTAAAAGGTTTCCTTTAAGGATGTCGGCCTGTGTGCCATAGTCCAACATTGCCATAAGAAGACCTATGTCGGTGGTATACAGCTTGAAGCAATCAGTAATGGCGTTGCCGTCCAACGGCAATTCTGTTATTGTCGTGTTGTAGCATCTTTGGGCTATTCCTGCGTCTTCCAGCCATTGGATGCATCCCAAATATTGCGAGGCACGCCCACCCTTTTTGACCACCGAATACTGGAATTTTTTGTTTTCTTTTGCCAGTTGCTTGGGGATAGATTCAAAGCATTCGCGAATATGTGGCTTGTCGGTATCAGCGGCATATTTAACCATATCTTCTTCATATTCAGATATAAGATTGCGTTGCTTATTGTATATGAGTTCGATGTTCTTAGTCTCAATGAAGCAGTTGACCACCTCTGGCAGACCTCCGACAATGATGTATCTATAAAGCAGTTCCATCATCGCGCGATGGATGCCTTCGGCAACGGCCTGTTCGTTGTCAAAACATGTCTTGACGTTGTCAATCACGGAGTCATTGATGCCGTTTGCCCATAAAAATTCTTCAAAATCCAAAGGAAACATCTCGATTACCGTCTCATATCCGACAGGTACGGAATCTTGTCCACCATCGATGTCTTTCTTTGGTGTTTTGCCGTAACCTTTCACTCCCAACAGCGACCCAGTGGCAATGATATCGAATCGACCATCGATGCAAAACGATTTTAAGGAGGTTCTCGCTTCTTTGCACTCCTGAATCTCGTCAAGGATGATGCATGTTTTCCCATTGATGAAACGTGAACCGGGAATCAAGGCGGACAGGTTGAGGATGATGGTGTCGACATCGATATTGCCGTGAAATGCTGACTTCTTGTCGGGCTCGAGAATGAAGTTTATATAGACAACACTTTCATAATTCTCGGTCGCAAATTTCTGTACAATATATGTCTTTCCACACTGCCGTATGCCCTTTATCACAAGAGGCTTCCTGTCGGCGGCTTCTTTCCACTGGCCTAAATATTTCTCTATCTTTCTTTTAAGCATATCTTCTCCCGTTATTCTTTAATGCGAAATTACACTTTTCCAAGCGAATGTGCAAGGTTTCATTACACTTTTCCAAGCGAATCATGGGTGGTTCGTTACACTTTTCGGAACGAATCGCAGGCGGTTTGCTACACTTTTCCAAGCGAATCGGAGTTATTGGGCAGGCTTGGCGGCAGGTTTTTTCAACTCTGGATAGGAGATGCGAGTGTGGTACATGGTGCGCAGACGCGAAATAAACACCTTTTTCACCACCTCCACATCGCGGAAGCTCAGCGGCGACTCCTTCATAAGGCCTTGCGCTATCTGCCCGTCGATAATTTTGTTGACAAGGTTTGATATTGTCTCGTCGTTGTATTCCTTCAGGCTTCTTGAAGCCGCCTCGGTTGCGTCAGCCATCATGAGCAACGACGTCTCCTTGCTGCGCGGGTTCGGTCCAGGATATGTGAAAGGATCCGGGTCGACCGGATTTCCGCCGTTGTTGTTGCAGGCTGTTGTGTAGAAATATTTTGCGAGGTTTCTGCCGTGGTGCTCAAGGATGAAATTCCGGATTTCCATAGGCAGTTTTTCCTTTTCGGCACGTTTCAGTCCGTCGGTCACGTGTCGGATAACGATTTTCGCGCTTTGCTCCGGAGTCAGCACCTCGTGAGGGTTCACATCGTGCTGGTTTTCGGTGAAGAAAGCCGGGTTGTCCATTTTTCCGATGTCGTGGTACAGCGCTCCGGCACGCGCCAACTGCGAGTTAGCCCCGATTTCGCGCGCCGCCTCCGCCACGAGGTTTGACAATTGCACGGAGTGCTGGAACGTTCCCGGGCATTTTTCCGACAGTTCCTGCAGGAGAGGATTGTTGATGTCCGCCAGCTCAACGAGCGTTACTTTCGACACAAAACCGAACACACGCTCGAACACGAAAATAATCACATATGCAAACGACAGCATCACGGCGTTGATGGCGAAGCATGCAAACGTGTGCAGGTCGATTGCGGTAATGTTTCCCTCCTCGATTATTGTCAAAGCGGCATACATGATTGAGTATGACAGGAACACGCAGATGGCAGTGCGTATAAGCTGCGAGCGTTTTGTGAGTTCCTGCAGAGTATCGATGGCAACGATGCAAGCCACCGTGTGCATAATGATGAAGTTGCCTTGCGCCGCCCCCTCTTCGATCAGGCTGCAAAGGAGCACCTGCACAATCGACAAGAAGAAGGCAGTGCGCGAGTCGAAGAACGTGACCACAATGACAGGAATCAGCGTGATAGGCATCAGCATCGGGCCGTAGACCACGCGGTGCATCAGCGTGTAGGATGCGATGGTCACGGCTGTCAGCAGCGACAGCACGAAACTCAGTTTCCTCTTGTTTTCGAGAATTGCCTGCCGGCGGTAGATTAAGAAATAGAGGAAAAGGAGGAAGAACAGCATCAGCACCACAATCGTGTTTCCAACGATAGGATAGTGCGACTTTCCAGTCGACTCGCTTTCAAGGATTTTCTCGCACGCTTCGATTGCCAGCGCGTTTTGCGGCGTCACTTTGGCACCCCTGGCAATAATCAGCTCCCCTTTTTCGATAGGCGCCCGAATGCTTGCGCGGGCATATTCGCCCTGCAGGTATTCCTTGTTTCTCTGCGAGTCTTCCGCGTAATTCGGTTTTAGTAGTTCGGCGAGGTTCAGTGTCGACATCGACAGCACACCATGCACCTGCTTGTCGATGTATTCATAAGCCGCTTTTGCCGACCTCATTTTTGCGGTCGACAGGGTTTGCGCCCTGTTTTCATTGTCGACCACCTTCAGGCTTGGGAGTTTGTTGCTCTGAATAGAATCGTAGACTCTGTTGTCGACGATTCCGTCGGCATACACTTGGCGCACGGCATTGCTGATTTCGCGATGCATCAGCATAGGCGTCCGGCTGATTTTCGATTGGATCTCCGCCTCGATGTTCGTGTTGTGTTTGAAAAACGGTATGAAAGAATTGATTATGCTGTCCTTTATCGCCTTTTCCGAAGCCGCGTCGAGCCCAACGACCAGCTGAGCCGGCGCGTAGAGGGCTGGCGCCGTCCAGGGCTTTCCCACGTCGTAAACGAATTTCTTATGGGCGCGTCCCGGCACGAAATATAGGATAACCGCCACGGCAGCGACAAAGAACGCTACGTGAATCCAGAATTTTTTGGCGAAAACTTTTTTCAGTTCTTTCATAGACTCGTTTTTTTATTAACTGGTTCTTACAGCTGATTTCACACCGTTGATTTTCTTTATTTGGCGGCACATCCTCACAACAATGGCAGCGTCTGACACGCGCACCACAAGGTTGCACGTGAACACGCCCTGGTTTGCCTCGATGTTGAGGTTGCGGATGTTGATAGACATATTTATTGAAATCTCATGTATCAGCTCCTGCAGGATGCCCATCCTGTCGATTCCCTCGATGTGGATGGTCGCCATGAATGATGTGACTTGCGGCGACTCCTCCCATTGGGTAGCCACCAGACGGTTTCCGAAACTGCTCTTCAGTCTTGTCGCCGTCTCGCAGTCCATTTTGTGAACCACCACGTTGTTGTCGTCGTCGATGTATCCCACCACGTCGTCGCCCGGAATCGGGTCACAGCATTGAGCAATCTTGTAGTTATGCACACCGTTCACAGAGCGCAGCACATATACCTTTTTCGTGTCGATTTCTTTCTGATGGGAATGGTCGGCAGCGTGTTGGGCAGAGTCGTCGGCAGGCTTTTTGCCGAAAGGCCACAGGCGGTTCAGCAACTTCAGATTCTGCTTTTTGCACAGCGACTTCACGATGCTCTCGTTGATTTCGATGTGTCCGCAGCCGATAGCGAGATACATACCGTCGCGGGTAGTGATGTGGAAATGCGCCATCAGTTTTGATATGAACTGCGCATAGTCTTCCGGCGACACCCCCTCGACTGCTTTTTTCGCCATTTTTTCGCCTTTCTCAATCAGCATCTTCCGTTCCTTTCTTAGCGCCGCCTCCAGTCTTGTTTTCGCTTTGGCAGTGCAAATGAACGACTGCCATTCCGGGACAGGTTTCTGAGTTTTTGACGTCAGCACCTCCACCTGGTCACCGCTTTGCAGTTTGTAAGAGATAGGCACCAGCCTGTGGTTCACCTTACCCGCAATGGCGTGCGAACCGATTTCGGAGTGCAGGTTGTATGCAAGGTCGAGCACCGTAGCGTCTTTAGGCAGCGTCACGAGGTCGCCCTTAGGCGTGAACACGATAATCTCGGTTGCAAACAGGTTCAGTTTTATAGTGTCGAGGAAGTCGACCGCGTTCGGCCCCGGCTCCTTCAGCAGGTCGGTAATCGTTTTCAGCCACGTTTCGAGTTCCGACTCCTCGTCGCTTTCACCGATTTTGTATTTCCAGTGGGCTGCAAAACCGCGTTCAGCGATGTCGTCCATCTTTTGGCTTCTGATCTGCACCTCCACCCAGTTTCCGTCGTTGCCCATCACCGTCAGGTGCAGAGCACGGTATCCGTTGGCCTTCGGCGTGCTTACCCAGTCGCGGGTTCTGGTAGGGTGCAGCTTGTAAATGTCGGTAATTGCAGAGTATATGCTCCAGCAAATCGTCTTCTCGTTGTCGGATTCGCAGCAGTCAAACACGATTCTCACAGCGTATAAGTCGTAGACCTCCTCAAACGGCACGTGTTTGGTTTCCATTTTGTTCCAGATAGAGAAAGCCGACTTCACGCGGGTTGACAGCGAGTATTTCAGCCCCATTTCATCGAGTTTCTCGCGGATTGGAGCGGCGAAGTTTTCAAAGACCATCTGCCTGTCTTTGTCGGTTTTTTTGATTTTCGCGACGATTTCCTTGTATTGTTCAGGGTGCTGGTATTTGAAACTCAGGTCCTCAAGTTCGGTTTTTATGGCAAACAAACCGAGTCGGTGAGCGAGCGGCGCGTAGATGTAGAGCGTTTCGCCAGCAATCTTATACTGCTTGCTTGGCAGCATCGAACCGAGAGTTCGCATGTTGTGCAGACGGTCAGCCATTTTGATAAGAATCACGCGTATGTCCTCCGCCATTGTCAGCAGCAGTTTTCTGAAATTCTCCGCCTGAGCCGAAGCCCTGTCGCCGAAAATACCGCCTGAAATCTTTGTCAGCCCGTCGACAATCATAGCAATCTTTTTGCCGAAGTTCATCTCGATATCCTCGACAGTGTATTCCGTGTCCTCCACCACATCGTGCAGCAGCGCTGCGCATATCGATGTCGAGCCGAGTCCGATTTCCTGGCTCACGATTTTTGCCACGGCGATAGGGTGGAGAATGTAAGGCTCGCCCGACCGCCGGCGTATGCCCTTGTGCGCCTCCTTGGCGAATGAATATGCGCGCTTTATTATTTCCACCTTTTTGCGGTGGTTGCTGTGCAGGTATCCGTCGAGCACGTCCTGAAAGGCGGCTTCAATGTTCTGGTCCTCCTGTTCTGGAGTCAGATGTAAGGATTTATAGTCAATATTTTCCACGAGCAGTTTTTCAGTTTAGTTTGCCATGTAATACAAAGATACAAAAAATTTCTGATTTTTTCAAATCACCCCTTTTTGCCAGTAATTATTGCCTTTATGTCGTTCAGTTTGTTGAGCGCCGCCATTGGCGTAAGGTTGTTTATGTCGGTGTTCAGGATTTCGTCGCGCACCTGGCTCAGAACAGGGTCGTCGAGTTGGAAGAACGACAGCTGTACACCCTTACCACTGCCTTCGTCCATTTCCGAGAGGCATTGCGCCGCGGCATCCTTAGAGTTTGCCGATTCAAGATGGTGAAGCACCTCGTTTGCGCGGGTGACGATTGCCGGCGGCAGTCCGGCGAGTTTCGCCACGTGTATACCGAAGCTGTGCTCGCTGCCTCCCTCCACGAGTTTTCGGAGGAACACAACCTTTCCGTCGATTTCGCGCACCGACACATTGAAGTTTGCGATGCGTTTGAACGTTTTAGCCATCTCGTTGAGTTCGTGGTAGTGCGTTGCGAAGAGAGTTTTTGCGTGAAACCGAGGGTTCTCGTGTATATACTCCACAATCGACCACGCTATAGATATTCCGTCGTATGTGCTCGTGCCCCGTCCCAGCTCGTCAAACAGAACAAGACTTCGTTCGCTCAGATTGTTGAGGATTGAAGCCGCCTCGTTCATTTCCACCATAAACGTCGACTCACCGAGAGAGATGTTGTCGGAAGCGCCGACGCGGGTGAATATTTTGTCGACGATGCCGATTTTCGCGGCGTCGGCAGGCACGAAGCATCCAATCTGTGCCATCAGCACGATGAGAGCCGTTTGTCGCAGCAGCGCCGACTTACCCGCCATGTTGGGACCGGTGATCATCATGATCTGCTGCGACTCGTTTCCGAGAGTCACGTTGTTGGCGATGTATGACTCGCCCGGCGGCAATTGCTTTTCGATTACAGGGTGCCGTCCCTCGACGATGTCGATGTCGAGCGACTCGTTGACTTCCGGGCGGTTGTAGCGGTTTTCTATAGAAACCCTTGTAAACGACATCAGACAGTCAAGCCGGGCAACGAGCGACGCATTCAATTGGATTGCAGGAATGTATGTCGCCACGGCAGCCACCAGGTCGTTGAACAGTCGAGTCTCCAGCGAAAGGATTTTCTCCTCAGCGCCGAGGATTTTCTCCTCATATTCCTTCAGCTCCTGAGTGACGTAGCGTTCGGCGTTGACAAGAGTCTGCTTCCGGATCCATTCCGGCGGCACCTTGTCCTTGTGCGTGTTACGCACCTCGATGTAGTATCCGAACACGTTGTTGTAAGCCACCTTCAGGCTTGGGATACCCGTCAGCTCGCTCTCACGTTGTTGTATTTTCAGCAGATAGTCCTTTCCTGAATATGAAATCTCGCGCAGCGAGTCGAGTTCGTCGTTAACTCCTGTTCTTATCACGTTGCCCCGGTTTGTGGCGTTCGGCGCGTCGGGGTTCAGTTCCCGTTCAATGCGGTCGCGTATTGAGGCGCATGCATTCAGTTGCTCGCCGAACGACCGCAGCACGGCATTGTCGGCATCTTCGCAATACGTCTTGATCGGTGCCACCGCGTTGAGAGCATTTTTCATCTGCACCATCTCCCGAGGTGAAATTCTTCCCACCGCCACCTTCGACACCAGCCTCTCCATGTCGCCGACCAGTTCCAGTTGTCGTTGAATCAGTTCTCGTC
>ERZ791682.892-NODE-892-length-11784-cov-1.88328_pt1 | contig 11784 bp, 10 predicted proteins | sample MGYA00509958_ERZ791682 | MGnify/ENA primary metagenome ERZ791682 (study PRJEB30046, sample SAMN00715194) | human gut metagenome | study: EMG produced TPA metagenomics assembly of the A metagenome-wide association study of gut microbiota in type 2...
ATTTTCCACTATTGGAAATAGTTCCATCATTTGTCCCAGTGCTGTTATGTATATAGAAACCTGTATTTCCCTTATTGGAGATTACTCCACTTTTTTCGTTTATTGCTTCTTTGGTAGAATAAGCAGAAATTCCGTACTCTCCTATATTTTCTATTTTTCCAAAATTAGATACTTTTTCACCATTGATAAGCCTTATTCCAAAACTTCCATCATTGGAAATTTCACCCCCTTTTCCATTAACTATTACTGAATCACCAGATACATCAATTCCATAATCACCATTATTTTTTATTGTTCCAAAATTTTGTATTAAAGAGAATGAAGAACCAGTTATTCCATGAGAGCTATCATTTTTTATAATACCAGTATTTAATATATCTGTGTGAGTAGCTCCAACTATGCCATTATAAATTGTTTCTGAGTTAGTAATACTTTCATTTTCTACAGCAGGACTATTTAAGCACATACTGAGAAAGATGAAAATTAATAGATATTTTTTCATTTTTCTCTCCTTGTAAAGTATATATTAATTGATTTTCCCCTACACTTTACAGTTATTAGACAAAATTCTAAAAATCCTTTTATTTTTCAACAAATTATAGTAATATATAATAAAGAACTTGGATATAAAGGAGCTGAATATGTTTATTATCGAAAAAATAATCTCAATGACACTGTTATCACCATTACCATTTATTCTAATTTTTCTATATATAGGATTTAAAAATATATTAAACAGGAAGATAAAATCTGGTCTTGTACTTATACTTATTGGAATTGGTACTTATCTTGGAACATGTGATTTTTTTATAGATAGCTTTCTTTTTAAATTGGAAAGTGCATATCCTATAATATCAACTGTAAAACTTCAAGAGGGAGATGTGTATATACTCTTAGGAGGAGGAATAACTCCAAATACTTCTGGAGGAAATGTTCCATCAGATGGTGCTAACGCAAGAATAATAAAAACTGCACAGCTTTATAATAAATATCCAAAGAAGATATATATATCAGGAGGAAGTCCGCTTCAAAATAAAGAGAGTGAAAGTTCTGTATATAAAAGAGAATTGACAGCTTTAGGTATACCTGCTGAAAATATTATCATAGAAGAAAAAAGCAGAAACACAAGAGAGAATGCTGTATATATAAGAAAAATGATGGAAGAAGCCAAAGAGAGAAGAGCAGTCTTGATTACATCAGCTTTTCATATGCTGAGAAGTGTAAAAACTTTTGATGATGGAGAGAAAGGAATGGTATTCTATCCAGCCCCATGTGATTTTATGGCTAAAAGTGAGCCTGAAAACTTTTTTGATTATATTCCTAAGTACAGCAATTTTAAAAAGTTAGGAATACTCTTGAAAGAATATGTTGGAATAGTGTATTATAAAATAAGATATTAACAAATAAAAAAGTACCAAGGGGGAAAAATGCTGGGAAGAGAAATTTATGTTCAAAGAAGAGAAGTGCTTAAAAAGAAATTGGGAAAAGGAGTAGTGATTCTTCCAGGGAACAATGAATCACCTAGAAACTATAAGGATAACTGCTATTCTTTTGATCAGGATTCAACATTCCTTTATTATTTTGGAATGGATATACCAGGTCTTATAGGAGTGATAGATGTAGATAATGGGAAGGAATATATATTTGGAACGGACTTCACTCTAGATGATATAGTGTGGATGGGAGAACAAAAACTTCTTAAAACTTATGCAGAAGAAGCAGGGGTAGAAAACTTTGTTGAGATGTCAGAATTTGAAAAATTTGCAGCTCAGCTAAAAAAAGATAAAAGAGATATTCTTTTAATACCTCAATATAGAGCAGATAATATAATGAAGTTAAGCAAAGCCTTAGAATTAGATCCGTTTAAATATGATGAATATACATCATTAAATTTAATAAAGGCCATAATAGAACAAAGAAATGTAAAATCACAAATAGAAATAGAAGAGATAGAAAAAGCAGTAAATGTAACAAAAGAAATGCATATTACTGCTATGAAAACAGTAAAAGCAGGAATGAAAGAATATGAAGTAGTAGCAGCTATTGAAGCAGTAACAAAGAAATATTATGGAGAAACTTCATTTTTTACTATATTTACTAAAAATGGACATATTCTGCATAATCATGGATATGATAATACCATAGAAGATGGGGATATGATTGTTCTTGACTGTGGAGCAAAGAACAGAGAAGGATATTGTGGAGATATGACAACTGCTTTTCCTGTAAATGGAAAATATAGCGATAAACAGAAGGATATATATTCTCTATTGATAGAAATGTTTGAAAAAGCAGAAGAAATGGTAAGACCTGGAATAAATTATAAAGATGTGCATTTGGCTGTTTCAAAAGTATTAGCTGAAGGTATGATAAAAAGAGGATTGATGAAAGGAAATGCAGATGAAGCTGTAAAAGCTGGGGCTCATGCTGTGTTTTTCCCACATGGGCTAGGACATATGCTGGGACTAGATGTACATGATATGGAAAATCTGGGAGAAGATCTTGTAGGATATGAAAGTTTTCCTAGAGATATGCAGTTTGGATTAAAATCTTTAAGATTGGCAAGAGTATTAAAAGAAGGGTATGTATTTACTATAGAACCAGGTATATATTTTATTCCTGAACTTGTGAAAAGATGGAAAGCAGCAGGAAAATTTATGGAATATCTGAATTATAATAAAATAGAAGAATATTTTGGATTTGGTGGGATGAGATATGAAGGAGATTTTGTAATTACTGCTGATGGGGCTAGAAGATTGGGAGATAAAATGCCTAAATACTATAATGAAATAGAAGAAATTATGAAAAAATAAACTGTTATCTGCTGGTCAGAGGAGATAGAAAATGATAAGAACAAGCAAATAAACCTCTTGAAAATATAAAAATTCAGGAGGGACAAAATGAAATTTAAATATATTGATATAGATAATTGGAAAAGAAAAGAATATTTTTATTACTATTATAAAAATGTAAAATGTACTTTTACAATGAATGCAGAATTGGATATAACTGAACTAAGAATAAATTTGAAAGAAAAAAATATAAAACTCTATCCTGTACTTATATATCTTTTATCAAGAATTGTAAATAAATATACAGAATTTAGAATAAGTATAGACAAGGATGAAAAACTTGGATATTGGGAAAATATGATGCCTGCTTATACTGTTTTTAATAAAAAGAAAGAAACATTTTTCAATTTGTGGACTGACTATGATGAGAATTTTTTTAAATTTTATAAAAATTATTTAAAAGATGAAAAATTATATGAAAATAGCGAGAGTATGTTTCCAAAAGGAGAAATACCATCTTATACATTTTCAATTTCAATTATACCATGGGTAAACTTTACTGGATTTAATCTAAATATATATTCAGATGGAAGTTACCTTCTTCCTGTATTTACTTTTGGAAAATATGTGAAAAAAAATGATAAAATAATAGTTCCTCTTTCTATACAAGTACATCATGCTGTATGTGATGGATTTCATGCTGGAAGGTTTTTTAATGAAGTGCAGAAAATGTGTATAGATAGAGATTGGTTGGAGATATAAAGATATGAAAGAGAGAAAAAATCAAAAAAATAATGATTTTAACTCTCTCTTTTTTTAATAAAGTAAATGGAGAAAATATATGGAAGCTGTATTTGGAGAAAAAAATGATTTTAAAAGTTGGGTGGAACTTGTAAAGCTTGTAAGTGGAAATTTTCCTGGGTTAGATTTAGAGTATTATAAAAATATTTTGATAGAGAAAATGGAGAAAAATGAAACAATAGTGGTAAAGGAAAATGAAAAAGTAGTGGGAGCTTTAGTTTTTTCTTATACTGAACAGGAAATAAGCTTTTTAGCAGTACATCCAGAGTATAGGAATAAAGGAATAGGACTGGAACTTGTAAAAAAAGTTATCTCATTATTCCCAATAGGAACAAAGCTGATTGTAATTACTTATAGAGCTGGAGATGAAAAGGGAAGGAATGCTAGAAAATTATATAAAAAAGCAGGTTTTTCAGAAGGAAATCTCATAACAGTATTCGATTACCCATGTCAGGAATTTATTTATATTATAAAGTAAATTGAAAAGAGGACATTCCTTAAATAGAAATAAAATTTTAGAATTATTACAGTAGAGAGTTTTATTGGTAATTTTGATTGTAAAATATAGAAAAGTAAATAATTCAATAATTAGAGTAACTAAGATTACTGAATCAGAATATTACTATTTTTTATATTTTACCTATTTAATTAATAACACTAACTCTTTCAATTTCTAAAATTTATTTTAAATTTAAAGATGTCCTCATTTTTTATCAAAACAGAATTTTTTTTACAGCAGGAACAGCAGAAGCTATAAGTTTTCCACGATTGAAACTGTACAATACCTCACTTTGCTTATTTAATACATTGTAGAAGTTATCATTATTTAATACTATAAAGCTAGCAGGGTTACCTTCTTTTATCCCATAAGAATTACCTAAATGAAGAGTACGGGCAGCATTATGAGTAATAAGCTTATAGCTGTTAAGTATTTCTTCGTATCCCATCATTTGGCATACATGAAGTCCCATATGTACTACAGTCATCATATTTCCATCTCCAAGAGGATACCAAGGATCAAATATATCATCATGCCCCATAGAAACATTATTTCCATTTGCAAGAAGTTCTTTTACACGTGTAACTCCACGACGTTTAGGATAAGTATCAAATCTTCCCTGAAGATGCGTATTAACAAGAGGATTACATACGAAATTGATATTACTCATTCCTAAAAGGCGGAATAGTTTACTGCAGTAAGCATTGTTGTAACTGTGCATAGCAGTAGTATGGCTGGCAGTTACCATATCTTTCATACCACTTTCAAGAGCACGGCAAGCTAATACTTCCAGTCCTTTTGACTGCTCGTCATCTATTTCATCACAATGTACATCCACTAGACGTCCATATTTTTCAGCAAGTTCCATACAGAAATTTACACTTTCAACAGCATATTCACGAGTAAATTCAAAATGAGGAATAGCTCCTACACAATCAGCACCCATTTTTATAGCATTTTCAAGAAGCTGTTTTCCATTTGGATAACTAAGAATACCTTCCTGAGGAAAAGCAACTATTTGCAGATTTACAAAATCTTTAAGTTCTTCTTTAAGTTCCAGCATACCTTCCATTGCAATAAGAGTAGGATCTGTAACATCCACATGAGTACGTACATGTTGAATACCATTTGAAGCCTGCATTTTTATAGCACGACGAGCACGATCTTTTACATCTTCCTTATTTAGTTTTTCTTTTCTTTTAGACCAGCACTCAATTCCTTCAAAAAGAGTTCCAGACATATTCCATACAGGATCACCAGCAGTAAGGCATGTATCAAGGTGTACATGGCTTTCTATAAATGGAGGAAAAGCTGATTTACCAGTACAATCTATGACTTCTTCTCCTGGAAGAGCTTCAAGAGATGAAGAAATAGTTTTGAATATACCATCTTCTACACGAATATCAGAAGCAGTTTTACTATTTTCAATAAATATATTTTTAATAAGCATTGATTACCTCCTAGTTATTTTTTTTATTAAGTATATTGTCAAGAATTATAAATATTATACCAGCACTGACAAGAGAGTTTAAAGGTTTTATTCCCCATGGAATAAATATACCGATTAAAGCTCCAACTATAACAGCAAAAATACCAGCAAAGTTAAAATCTTTATATTTATAATTTTTATTTCCATATTCAGATTTGTGAGTAAAATAATGAAGAATAATAACAGCACCTACTGGAGGAATCATTCCACTTAACAAGTTAAGAAATCCAACAAAGTTATAATATAACCATACAGCAGTAACAGTTCCTACTATTCCACCTAGAAGTACCATTGGCTTCATTGGAACTTTGGTAATATTTGAAACTCCAAGACCAGCAGTGTAGAGAGCATTGTTATTTGTAGTCCAGATATTAAGTCCTAAAGTTATAACAGCAGGGATAGCAAGCCCTTGAAGGATAAGGATATCAAAAATATCAGCAACTCCAGTAACAGCTCCTCCTACAGCACCAAATATCATCATGATTGAATTTCCAACAAAGAAAGCAACTACAGTTGCAACTACAGCTATTTTAGCAGTTTTTGAAAAACGTGTAAAGTTAGGTGTTGCAGTACCTCCAGAGATGAAAGAACCCACAACAATCGCTATACCAGTGGCAAGATTCAAAGGTGTTGCAGGGTTCTCAGGGAAGATATTCATAAATCCACCAACTTTTGTTATTCCCCAATTCAGTGAGAATACTCCAAGTACTGCAATTAATGGAACAGCTATAGAACCTAATATTGCAAGAGCTTTTATTCCATAATATGCAGTAAGAGTCATAACAATACCAGTTATAACAATTAGAATCCATACAGGAATTCCAGTAAGACCAGATACAGGAATAGCAAACATTGCAACTCCTACTCCAAACCAACCTGTTTGTGTAAAGCTAATAAGTGCAGAAGGTAAAAAGGAACCAGTTGTACCAAAAGAATGATGCCCAAGAAGATCAAGAGTAAGACCAGTTTTTTGTCCAATATAGCCTAAAGTTCCACAGTATACCCCAAGAAATGCATTTCCAATAATCATGGAAGTGAAAAAGTTCATCATATTCATACCAATACCAAGATTTCCACCAGCAGTCATACTGGGAGTAAAGAATGTAAATCCTACAAGGACTACCATTGCTGCCCATAATCCCTGTGTTTTTTTGGAAGATGGAACAGCAGAAAGAGAATATTCAGAATCCTTTTCAATATTCGTTTGATTGTTTAAGTTACTCATTTTCAGCTCCTCATATATATTATTTTGTTAAAAACATAATAAAAGTCAGTACATTAAAAGAGATAAAAAAGAAAATATATATAAATGCTAAACTTTATTCCAATGTAGGATTATATCAGAAAAATATAAAAAATTCAATTACATATTATATATTTAGAGAATATTAATTTTTAAAATAATATTGGATTTTTAAATTAATTTGATATTTTATTTTACAGCGAAATAATAAGCATTAAAGATAATAAAAAGTTTTAAACAGAATGCTGTAAATAGAAGAACAGGTAAATTATTGTAACAGGAGAATTAAGATAAAATTAAAAGGATTAACTTCTGTTTTATACAGAAATTAATCCCTATCAGTCAATTTTTTAAATAATATCTAAGAAAATAAATCTATCTGTTTTTATTTCTCATCTCACATATTTGTAAATTGATTTGTAGAATTATTATAAATAAATCCATTATCTTTGAAATGTGAGATAAGAGCTTCTTTATCCACTTCTTCATCTTCACATAGAATATCAATAGATGAATAAAAATCCCTTAACTTCATATTCAACATACTATAAGCAATATTTATATCCATTGTCAGATAATTATATTTCATCCTTTTAACTCCTTTTTAAGTGTTCTCAATATTTCATTTCTATCTAATGGTTCAAAAGCATAGATTTTCTTTTCAATATCTCTATTCAACTCAATTATTTTTTCATTGGCCCCACTTTTTAGAAGCTTATCTTCTAAGTGAGCTTTTGGGCTGAAATCAAATTTTTCTTTCATAAGTTCACAATAAAGATTATAAAATTCTTTGTCATCCTTTACTTTTTTCATTTGTTTTAATTTAGGGTTAGAAGAATTTTTTAATATTTTTCTATCTAATAGTAGAAATATGATAATACCTGCTTCCAATAAAGAAAGAATTATAACTCCAATCATAAGCTTATTGTCTGCTATATCAATTTTTTCTATCTGCAAATCAGGGATAGAAGAGATAGCTATTTTTTCTGCTGGTACAGATGGAGCATTTATAACAGCAGGAGTATTATTCCCAGGTGGAGTAGCAGGAGTCACAATTGAAGGAATAACTGTTCCATTAGCTGAACCTGTAATTTCTATTTCTTTTGCAGGAACTTCAAAATCCATGGACATGTATTTCTTCTCAGCAGTATTAAAATATGGAATTTTAATAGATGGAATAGTTGCTTTACCAGTTATTTTTGGAATAAAAGCTATTTCAAAAGTTTTTTCAGCATAATACTTTCCATCTATAATTCTTTCTCCACTTTCTTTAGAACTTTCAAAAACATTAAAGTCAGGGAGATTATTAGGAACTATTTTTTCAAGCATATCCAAGTTAACATCTCCATAAAGTTTTAAAGTAAGAACCACAGATTCTCCAAACTTTATTTTGTCATTATTCCAAGAATAGTCACCTTTCAATTCTCCTACAACCTCTTGGAAACCAGCAGGTTTACCAGAAGGAAGAGGAAGAATATTAAGTTCCATCTCTTTAGAACCAAGATATACAGGAGCAGAAGTACTTCCAAATACAAAACTGTCATTAGGACCACTTTCTACTACAGCAGCATATCCTCCTTTTATAGATTTATTTCCAGAGGAATTAGCTTGTAATATAGCCTGATAAAGAGTTATTTCCAAGCCTCTGTTTCCCTTTTCATCAGTAAAATATTTTTCGATGTAACCTCCTCTATTATTTGCTGGAGTTATGTCTTTTACAGAAAGATCACCAAAATTTGGTCTGTCTATATATTTTAAATTTCTTAAGGGAACAGTTGTTAATAATTTTTCATCAAAAGGTATTTTTTGTCCAAAATAGAAAGTATTTTTTTCTTTCAGATTATCCTGAATAATTATTTTTCCTTCTACATTAACTTTTGTTTCTTTAGAAACATTTATATTTATAGAATTTGATGTCTCTTTTTTCCCATTTACTTTTAAAGTAAAGAATCCTTCTTTAAGAGGAATAAGAGTATATACATCTGATTTTGAACTTGTAGATTTTCCATTTACTATGGAATAGCTTGATTGACTTCCTTTAGAAGCTATCTTAAAATTTTCTATTCCATCTATTGTATAATCTTTTTTGTCACTGTCTAAAAACTTTACCTGTAGAGAAATAGGTTCATTTATAGATGGATTATTATTGTTGACATCTAAGATTATTTCAGAAAATGTAACACTGCTGATGAGTAAAAACAGCAGTAAATTAAAAAGTTTTTTCATTTTTCACCTCTACCATCTATTATTTGAATTTCCAGTATCTATATTTATGACTCTTTCATTATTTTTAAAAGATTGTTTTTCATTACCTTCCAGTCTTTTTAAAATAGCTCTGACTTCACTTTCTCTTCCTTCATCTTTAGAGTCTATAGGCTGTACTTCACCTTGAGGAACGCTGTTCTGTTTCCCATTTTCTTCATTATCTTGATCTTTATTTTGATCTTGCTTCTCATTTTGCTTATCTTGATTTTGCTGGTTTTGTCTATTATCTTGATCTTTATTTTGGTCTTGTTTTTCATTTTGCTTATCTTGATTCTGCTGGTTTTGTTGATTCTGTTTATTATCCTGATCTTTGTTCTGGTCTTGCTTATCATTTTGCTTGTCTTGATTCTGCTGATTTTGTTTGTTTTGCTGATCCTGTTTATTATCTTGATCTTTATTTTGATCTTGCTTATCATTTTGTTTATCTTGATTCTGTTGATTTTGATTGTTCTGTTGATCCTGTTTGTTATCTTGATTTTGCTGATTTTCCTTGTTTTGTTGATCTTGTTTATTATCTTGATCTTTATTTTGATCTTGCTTATCATTTTGTTTATCTTGATTATTTAAATCTTCTATTTTTTTCAAAACTATCTCATAGTTCTTTTTAATATTAACATCACTGGAAGTTTTCATGGCAAGTTTATATTCTTCAAGAGCAGCTTTATATGCCTTTATAGCTTCCTCAGGATTTTTCTGTACAGCTTCATCTCCAAGGAAAGCGTAAGAGTTTCCTCTAATAAAATATTCTGTACTTGGAGTTTCAGTAATGTCTTTGTATTTTTTTTCCTCATAAAGTGATTTTATAATATTATTTCTAACTTCATTATTTTCTTTTATTTTTAAAGATTTATTGTATTCATCACGAGCTTCTTCAAATTTGTTCTCTTTAAAGAAAGAGTTTCCTTTGTTATTATGATAATAAGCCTGTGTACTGTTAAAAGAAGCAGCAAAGGCAACGAGTGAGAGCACAAGGATAGTAAGGCATATTATTTTATTTTTCATCTTTTGCCCCTCCTCTTATGAAATAACCAAGAAGTATAAGGAGTATTCCAATACCTAAAGGTATTTGAAAGTATTTTTTATACACTTTCATAGTTTCATTCCTTTGGTTTTTTCTTTCCAAATTAGCAGTATCTCTAAAGAAATTAGCAGTATCATCTTTCAGATTATTCACTTCATAATATTTTCCATCACTCTCTGAAGACAGTTTTTTCAAAAAATCAGAGTTAAGTTTACTTACAACAGCTGAACCATTGTTATCTTTTATAAAACCAACTTTTTTTCCATTGATATACTCTGGGATGATGGTTCCTTCATCAGTACCAATACCTATTGAGAAAACATTCATCTTATTATCTTTTACAAATTTTAAAGATTTATCATCAAAATCTCCTCCATCTGAAAGGACAATTATAGTTTTGTTATCACTATTGATTTCTTTAAATGATTTCTCTGCAAGTTCCAGAGCCTGATAAAGTTCTGTTCCACCACCTGAAATCAGATTAGTGTCCAGAGCGTTGATATAGTTTTTACCAATAGAATAGTCATCAGTAAGAGGCATTTGTATATATGCACTGTCAGAGAAAGGAATAAATCCAATTCTATCTCCTTTCAAACCTCGAAGAAGATTTTCCAGAGTTCTCTTTGCTGCCTCCAATCTATTAGGATAGACATCTTCTGTCATCATAGATCTAGATGTATCAATAAGGGCATATATATTCAATCCTTTAACCTCCACAGTATCTTCATTTAGAAGTTTTTGGGGAGAAAGGAGAGCTATAACTATCATAATTGCCCCTAAAGTCATAAAAATAATTTTAATTATCTGTACAAAATTGTATTTTTTTAGTTTAAGTATATCAAGTATCCTGTTTCTTTTACTCATACCAATTATCATAAAGAAGAGGATGAGAGCAGGAACTATTATATATACTGTATAATTTATATTTCCAAATTCCAAGTTATTCACCTCTTATTATGGTATTCTTATGTAGAAAACATACTCAAAAAATATTCCTAAAACTAAAAGTATCAGAGAAAGTTTTAATAAATTTTCAAAGAGCTCATGTTTGTCATAGAATGTTCTTCCATCTATCTGTGTTTTTTCCAAGGCATCTATTTTATTAAAAATTTCTTTAAACTCTTTACTGTCACTGGCTCTGAAATATTCTCCACCAGTAGTTTCAGCTATACTTTTAAGCATATTTTCATCAAGTTCTGTATTTTTAACTGTAGTGTATCCAAAAAACGAAGGAACTTTCACTTCCTTTGCTCCAATACCAATTGTATATATTTTTATACCAAGTTCCTTAGCTATATCAGCAGCAGCAGATGGACTCATTTCTCCAGAGTTGTTTTCTCCATCTGTCAAAAGTATTATAACTTTAGATTTAGCTTCAGAATCTTTTAATCTGTTTAGAGCTACTCCGATTCCCATACCGATAGCAGTTCTTGTATTGCTTGTTATATCATCAACAGTAAGCTTTCCTGTCATTTCCTTTACTACATTATGATCAAATGTAAGAGGAACTTTTGTATAGGCATCCCCACCAAAAACAATAAGAGCAAGTCTGTCATCGGTTCTTTTATCTATAAATTCACTAAGAACCTCTTTAGCTTTTTCCAGACGATTTGGAGTAAAATCCTCTTGAAGCATAGATTGAGAAAGATCCAAAGATATTGCAATATCAATAAA
>ERZ791682.896-NODE-896-length-11722-cov-2.27573_pt1 | contig 11722 bp, 10 predicted proteins | sample MGYA00509958_ERZ791682 | MGnify/ENA primary metagenome ERZ791682 (study PRJEB30046, sample SAMN00715194) | human gut metagenome | study: EMG produced TPA metagenomics assembly of the A metagenome-wide association study of gut microbiota in type 2...
GTTCCATTGGATGGATCGCAACGAAACGTATGCCGAGGCAATCATCGAATGCAGTCGCGAGAGACTCGAAGCCGGGGCGGTGCTGGTTTCTGAAATGGCCGCACAACAATACGATCGTGCTGTAAACCGCGAGCGTTTTTGGTTACGTGCGGTTGCCGACGAAGCCCCCGAGACGCAACTGCTACAGGGTGCGGAGATTGAGGCGGTCCTCAATCGTTTGCATGACCATGCCCGTGTGATGTGCCGGTTTGAATGTCCGTGAGCAGATACAAAACGAGGCGCATTCGTGAAGAAAGCGCCTCGTACTGACTGCGGCAAAACTCTCGTTAACTGTGAGAGATGTTTTGTTGTGTCTTCTCGTATTTGGCCAACTTGGCTTCAAAGTCATCAAGGCAGTTGCCGACAACCTTGTGCAGAGCAATCAATGCAATCAAGTTGGGAATGACCATCAGGCCGTTGAAGAGGTCGGCCAGTGCCCACACCAGATCAACCTTGAGCGTGGCGCCGACAATGATGAAAGCGCAGACAATCACGCGATAGGGAAGGAGCGCTTTTTCAGAGAAGAGGAAGCGCACGTTCTGTTCGGCAAAAAAGTACCAGCCGATGATCGTTGAATAGGCAAAGAAGAAGAGGCAGATAGCAACAAAACTTACGCCGAACGAACCCAGCCCCACGTCGTAAGCTTTCTGAGTGAGCGCAATGCCGGTGCTCTGAAAGTCGAGTACGCCGGTCACGAGAATCACGATGCCCGTGAAGGTAACAACGATCAGGGTGGCGAAAACGCCGAAGATGGCGACGAGCCCCTGTTCGGCCGGGTGCTCTACTTTGGCAACGGCGTGAGCGTGCGGTGTGGAACCCATACCGGCTTCGTTGGAGAACAAGCCGCGGGCAACGCCGAACTGCATGGCTTTGGCAACCGTCAGACCGAGTGCGCCGCCCATAACAGCCTGAGGATCAAATGCAGCCACAAAGATCAGACGGAACGCATTGCCAAGTTCTCCGGCGTGACAAGCAATGACGTAGGAGCCACCGATGATGTAGATGGCAGCCATGAAGGGAACGATTTTTTCAGTCACAGACGCCAAACGGGCGACGCCACCGAAGAAAACCGCACCGGCGAGAATGGCTGTCACAATACCGGTGATAACCAGCGGAACGCCGAAAGCCGTGTGCATGGCGTTGGAAATCGAATTGGATTGCACCATGTTGCCGATGCAACCCAGAGCAATGATGATGGCGATGGAGAAAAAGACAGCCATCGGACGCCATTTCTCGCCCATGCCCTTGGTGATGTAGTAGGCAGGATCTTTACCTTTGAAGGTCTGAGCCAGCACTGCTTCTGCAAAGATGGTGGCCATGCCGAAGAAGGCGGCAACCCACAGCCAGAACAGTGCGCCGGGACCGCCCGAGACGATAGCTGTGGCAGTACCCGCAACGTTACCGGTACCCACTTGGGCAGCGATGGCGGTAGCCAAAGCTTGGAATGAGCTCATGCCCGTTTTATCGGCACGCTTGCCAAAAAGCGTGGCGCCGCCGAACAGTAAACGCGTGGCGAGGCCGAACTTGCGTACCTGCACAAAACGAAGCTTGATGCTGTAGAAGATGCCCGTGCCGCACAGCAAGGGAATCAGGCAGAAAACGCCCCAAAGGACACTATTGATCTCACTGACGAGATGATTAAGAAAGTCCATGACGACTTTGGCTCCGAGAGTTTGATTTTGTAGCGCTCAAACGACAATAAAGCGGTGACGGCTACTTATGCGCTCTGTCCTTGTTGTTTTTTTAGGCAGGAAAGAGACGGCCTAGAGTTTAGGTGCTTCATGGGCAGAGCAAATGAAAACTTGATGAAAGTTCGATGGAAAGCAAACTTTCTAGTGATCTGTTTTTAGGGAAAATGTTGTGGAACGTTGCGCGAAATCAGAACGTCGGTCCGGATTGCGACGAAACACTTTGCCGACAGCGTCACAAAGTTTCTTGTACTTGGCAGACAAAAATGACAGGAACAATCACCCCTCCCGTCACAAGCAGGAAAACCCGCATTCTACCTCCTTCTACTGCTGAACTTCTATTTCTCGGTAGAAAAAGAACGCTTTACGTGGCTTTCATTACGCGACAAGACGTGGACTGTCATTTTTGGCAGTCGAAAAAGGCAAAAAGTGTGTTTTGCTGTTTTGAGAGCGGGGACAATTTTTGCCGCTGTATCAACGGGTTGGCGCCGAGTCATCGGCAAAGACAACAGCATATTGTGTGATTGCGATCGAACATGTCGCCATATAGTATTTTTCGAACATCTAAATCAGAGGCGCCGCGCATCAGCGGTTAGCTCTTTTTTCTTGCCGGGTAATCAGTTATGTCCGTTCAGATCGATTTATCGCGCGATGCGCTTTTTGACGAGTTGGGGCTGCAACGCTTGCGCGAAAGCTATATGCGAGAAGGGGAAACATCTCCGCAGGAACGCTACGCCTTTGTGGCGGAAAGCTTTGCGAGCAATCCCGAACATGCGCAACGTATTTATGACTATGCGAGTCGCCATTGGCTGAGTTTTTCGACGCCTGTTTTGAGCTTCGGGCGTAACAAGCGCGGTCTGCCGGTCTCGTGCTTTCTGAGCTACATGCCCGATACGGCCGAAGGGCTGGTCAATACGCTTTCCGAAGTCAACTGGCTTTCGATGCTCGGCGGTGGCGTCGGCATTCACGTGGGCATTCGCAATGCTGACGACAAAAGCGTGGGTGTCATGCCTCATCTCAAGGTCTACGATGCGGCCTGTCTTGCGTATCGTCAAGGTTCGACGCGGCGCGGGTCCTACGCGGCCTTCCTGTCGATTGATCATCCCGATATCGTTCAGTTCATTGAGATGCGCAAGCCCACGGGCGACCCCAATATGCGCGCACTCAATCTGCATCATGGCATCAATATTTCCGACGCCTTCATGGAGAAGATCGAAGCGAGTATGCGTGATGCCGACTATGACGATTCGTGGGAGCTCAAACACCCGGCCACCGGTAAAGTGGTTGAAACGGTGAGTGCACGTGATCTCTGGCAGCGTATTTTGGAAATGCGCATGCACACCGGCGAACCGTACCTGGTCTTTACCGATACGGCCAACCGCGTGTTGCCCAACTGGCTTGCCGATCAGGGGCTCAAGATCAACGGATCGAACCTTTGCACCGAAATCTTCTTGCCCACGAACGAGGAGCGTACGGCCGTCTGCTGTCTTTCGTCCGTGAATCTGGAGTATTTCGATCAATGGAAGCACGTGCCTCAGTTCATCGAGGACGTGATGGAATTTCTCGACAACGTGCTTCAATACTTTATCGATCACGCTCCGGACACGATTGCGCGTGCGAGATTGAGCGCTATGCGCGAGCGTAGTGTGGGGCTCGGTGCCATGGGCTTCCATGCCTATCTGCAGAAAAACGGCATTGCCTTTGAGAGCGTTGTCGCAAAAGTGACCAACATGGCGATGTTTCGCCACATCCGAAACGAATGCGAGCGTGCCGACAAGGTTCTGTGTGAAAAGCGCGGAGCATGTCCCGATGCGGCCGCTGCCGGCGTCAGCCGTCGTTTCAGCCACTGGATGGCCGTGGCTCCCAACGCCTCGTCGTCGTTGATCACGGGCGGCACGAGCCCGTCAATCGAACCGATTCGAGCCAACGTTTTCCGGCAGGACACGATTTCCGGCGCGCATATCGTCAAGAATCGCTTCCTCAAACGCGTTTTGGCTGAACTCGGTCTCGATACAGACGAAGTCTGGAGTGATCTGATTGCCCACGACGGCAGCGTGCAACACCGCACGGATTTGCCGCAGCAGGTCAGAGACGTATTCAAGACGGCTCAGGAAATCGATCAGCGCTGGATCATTGAACTGGCAGCTGATCGCCAGCCCTATATTGACCAGGGCCAGAGCGTCAATCTCTTCTTTGCACCCGACGTGCCGATCGGTTATCTGCACGCCTGCCACTTTATGGCTTGGAAGAAGGGGCTGAAGTCTCTTTACTACTGCCGCAGCGACAAGCTGAGAAAAGCCGACAAGGTCGGCCAGGTTGCCGTCCGTCGGCGTCTTGAGGACGAAATTGATATGCGGGCTGTGGCCGACGACACCGGCTGCCTTGCTTGTGAAGGATAAGAAATGCAGAAAAGCGCACTGAAACTCGCGGGCAACCGCAATTACTTCAAGCCCTTTGCCTACCCGTGGGCCTACGATGCGTTCGTTCAAAGCGAACAAATGCACTGGCTTTGGACGGAAGTGCCAATGATGGAAGACGTCAAGGACTTCCAGCTCAGGCTCACGGATTCCGAACGTGACTTTCTTACAAAGATTCTTCGCTTTTTCACGCAGGGCGACATTGACGTGTCGGGTGCCTACGTCACGACGTACTTGCCGCAGTTTCCTCAGCCGGAAATCCGCATGATGCTCTCGAGCTTTGCTGGGCGCGAAGCGGTGCACATTGCGGCGTATTCGCATCTGATCGAAACGCTCGGACTGCCAGAGACCGTTTACAACGAGTTTTTGCAGTATGAGGCGATGGCCAAAAAGCACGAGTTCTTTAACGAATGCCTGTCAGAAAACGAGCTTGCCGCCCAGATTGCCGCTTTTTCGGCCTTCACCGAAGGGATGCAGCTGTTTTCGAGCTTCGTGATGCTGCTCAACTTCCCGCGCAACGGACTGCTCAAGGGCATGGGGCAGATCATTGCCTGGTCGATTGCCGACGAGACGCTGCACACCGAATCCATGACGATGCTCTTTCGTGAGTACATCAAGCAGAATCCGCAGCTCTGGAACGATGAACTCAAGGCACGCATCTACTCGATCGCCGAAACGATGGTTGATTTGGAAGATCGTTTCATTGAACTCGCCTTCGGCGTAAGCGACATGAAGCGCCTTACCAAGCAGGAAGTCAAGGATTACATCCGCTACATTGCCGATCGTCGCCTGATGGGACTCGGCTTGAAGCCGATCTTTAAGTCGGAGAAAAATCCTCTCAACTGGGTTGACGCGATGCTAGGCGTGACGCACACCAACTTCTTTGAAAACCGCGTGGTTGACTACGCCAAAGGGGCGCTCACCGGCTCCTGGGGCGATGTATGGGGTGCCGCAGGGGCAAAGGAATAAAAGCCTTTTGACTGGGAAGAAACAAGGAACTGATTACTTCTGACGGCAGATGTGTTGGTTTTCTCAACGTCTGCCGTTTTCCTTTCTTTCCGTTTGGTGAACTAACGGAAAGAAAGAACTGAGAGTAACAAGGCAAAACCGGTTCTCCTCTGTAGGTGGAGCTGTGCCAGTGAGCAACTACAGAGTCTTCTGTCGCTAGCCTGTCAATTGCCGGTCAAATTGACTGTTTTGGCAAGCTCTGCTTTGAGATATTTAGCAAGGTTCTTGTCACAGCAGTAGACGCGAGCCCCACGAACGCCGCGAGAAAGGAGCACTCGGTAACAACGGCAGACGTACTTGAGAAGATTCTTGGAGCGTTCGGCCTTGTTTTTGCCGAGACCATTTTTGCCGCCTTAGTCGTGGTAGTTATCAATGTCGGCAAACAGCATCTTCTTATCGGGGGCGTAACGCAGATCTTTTCCGATGAAAACGCCAACCCAGTCAAATTCCAAACCTTGACTGGTGTGTACGCACCCGACTTCGTTTCTTAGCATTGTGGCCGGGTCTATAGCCCATTTGTAACTGGATTTCCGATTGTTCCACGGTAATTTGATGGAACCTAAATTCTTTGCCGGGGAGGCAAGGATCGAATTGTTTCGATGCTTCCTTAACCTGTGCACTCTCCCGAACCATGAAGTTCGGGGAGTGCACCTACAGGTTTACGGCTTATCCAAGTTGGAGTCAATCACAAGATCTGGCTCTGGGGCATCTTCGTAATCGATTAAAGAGAATAGCTTCCAGGCACCATTACGGCCAAAATCACAGTAAGCCTTTTCAAGGGCATCGAGGAAGTCAAACCGATCCACCACCAGATTGATGGGGGGAGCGTAATCGCGTTTTGTCAACGAGCACATTCGGCGTAACCTGATCTGTTCCACGCGGTAACCGACGTCCCAGCTTTCGAGGACGGCAATAGAGCCCTCTTCATCTACCTTCCAATTGCCGTAGACAGCACCATCAACCTTGCTGTAGATGTAGGTATGTAAATCCGGAATAGGGTCGAAAACATGGCTGCAGGCGATTTCGAATTCGAAGCTGCGCCGTTTTTTATCACTATTTTCAGGCCACGCAACAACGAGATTATTTTCAAATTTTTCCTCTTTGACTTTGGCGCGAAGTATCCACCAACCATATTCCAGAACTTTGGTTTCGAAGGTCACGGAAGCTGGCATGACAGGAACGTTAGGGACGTCTGGTTCTTCGTTTTGTTGCATATGGATCTCGCATAATTTCTGAAGAGACCTTGCGATGGAGTCTTTTGGTTTCACTTCGCTTCGCCGGGATTCTTTGTTTACCTGTTCTGTTAGACTGACGACGTAGTCAGTGGGCCTACTATCGGTGTCAAAGCGGGCTAGTCGGTTGTCTGCGGCCGCGACCCCACTGGCGATAGATTCTCCCGCCCTCCGACAGGTTAACTCCACCGGGCGGGGTTTCTAACTCTTTTTGGAGCCACGACTCCTTATTTTCATGAGTTTTCCCGTTTGCCGTTCGTAACCTGTTTGTTACGGCACCAGCTGAAAATTAGCCAACTCTTCTTCAAGTTTTCGTTGTTGTTCCTTTTCTGCGAAGCTGGCAGCAAGGTTAACGAGAAATCGCTCGCAGTCGGTTCTGTCAATGGAACGCTTCCGATAGCGCTTGCCGTCATAGACAACTACAGCTCTCCATGCTGCATGACGCTTAATTCCGAGCATCCCGTCGCCTTTTTTTTTTGAGGTGTCAAAGCTGATGCTGCCTTTTATGTATTGTCCGTTGATCAGCATGGCTTCCTATCCTGTGGCGTATGTCAACTTGGTTCGCCGAGTAAGTTAGCCTTGGCGAGAATGACAAAGAACTCGTCGACAAACGGCACGACACCGTCGGTTTTCAGCGTGTCGCAGGCGTGGAGATTTTCCTTCTTAGTGCTTGCGGCGACAATGGCAGAGGTGAGAGCTGTAAGGTCCAGCAGAGTGTCGAATGTGGAGTCGTGGAAATTCGAGGCGCCTTTTAGGATGCTCTTACCGAGAGTTTGAACACCGGTTTCTAGCTTGTTTCGCAAGCTGTCGCCTTGCTCCATCTGACCTGCCAACAACCATGCTTCGCCAAAACAAACCACGAGCGCAGCCAAATCTTTTCCGTTGAAGCTCGAAAGCCTTAGGCGCAACGTCCGGTCGCTCATGTCGCGGTTGAGTTTCTGAACCATGATGGGAGGGACAGGAAGGTTGTCGAGAATGCTCGGAACTTTGATTTGTCGGGGCACATATTTCTTTTTGCGTGGTTTTGAGGTTGGCATGTATGCGCCTTGGGTTGACCAGCGGAGTCTCAGAATAGGGCTTACAGCGTCTCGATTCCACCGAGTTAAAGTCAGATCGGTTGCGACATAAGGGGGCTAAAAATTCGGAGGGTGCGGCGAAGACAATGAGGTAATCAACAAAGGCAAAGGCTGCACGCAGTGGAACGATCAGTCGGTGAAGAAACGCAACAAGGATGTTAATGTCTGCTGGACAAAAAACGCAATGAAGTGCATAACGGAAACAAGGGACATTTCCGGGGAGTATGCCGTCAGCAAACTGATTGTCCAGGGCTTTCTGACGACGGCCAGAGTGCATGATGCCAAGATGATTGATCAGTACTTGGGGAGGGCAAAGAGCTGCAAAAAAGTCTTGCTCTTTGCCGATTCGGGCTACACAGGCAAAAAGATCTCCGAAAAGCTGCTTGATGCAACCATGCCGCCCAACATTTGCTTCAAGGGACGAGCCTTTCGGCGAAAACATGATTAGCAAGTGTACTCTATCGCTACTCTCATAAATGCTTGCAACAAGTGTTTCTTTAGGATATAAAAACACAAATTCGCTACAAAAATGTAGCCAGATCACCCTAATAGGACAAACCAAGATGAAAGGACAACTTGTCGGATACGCGCGAGTCAGTTCCGCTGACCAAAACCTCGTTCGACAGCTCGAACAACTGAAGTCGGAAAACACCGACAAGATTTTTGAAGACAAGGCAAGTGGCGCCAACATCAACAGGCCTGCATTTCAACAAATGATGGAATATGTCCGCGAGGGTGACACCATCGTTGTGTGCAGCATGGATCGTCTGGCTCGCAATTTGGCCGATCTCTTGTCCACAACAAAAGAACTCCAGGCCAAAGGCGTCAGCATTCGCTTCCTGAAAGAGTCAATCCTGCTGGATGCGTCGGGAAATGACGCGGCCATGACTAAACTGCTAGTGTCCATGCTCGGTGCAGTCGCTGAGTTTGAACGTTCTATGATCCGGGAGCGCCAACGCGAAGGCATTGAATTGGCCAAAAAACGCGGCGTCTACAAAGGAAGGAAACCAACGGATGTGTCAATTATCGAAAAGGCACGAGAAAAAATTAACCTTGGCATTCCTCTTGCCAAAGCAGCAAGAGAAGCAGGGATTGCCCGTTCTACCCTGTATAGGCAATTAAAAGCGCTGAAATCCGATCCAAACTAACGTCACTTGACTGTTTGTACCAACTCTTGTTTTCACAATCCCCATGTCAAACCTTACTGCACGAGATCTCAACTCCGCCCTTTGGGCTGCCGCTGACGAGATGCGCCGCGTCATGTCAGCCGACGTTTACAAAGACTACACCCTTGGTTTGGTCTTCTATAAGGCCTTGTCCGACAAAATGCTCGTTGAAGCCTATGACTTGCTCAATGACGAGAAACCGGAGAGTCTTGACGCCGCTCAGATTGCCTACACCGAAGCCTTGACGGACGGCTCTTGGGAAGATCTGAGTCTGGAGCTCAATAATCGTTTTGGTTGCGTGATTCACCCAAGACGCACTTTCACAGCGTTCTACAACCAGATCAATGCCCGCACCTTCATGCTCACTGAACTGCGTCAAGCGTTTCGCGACATCGAGGCTGCCAGCGGCGGCACTTACGAAGGGCTCTTTGAAGATTTCGACATCGATTCGAAGGACTTGGGCAAAACGCCTGACAAGCGTAACGAGATGATCTCGTCGGTCATCAAAGCACTTGCTCGTATTGACTTTAACGATTACCCAGAAGATGCCCTGGGCGATGCCTACGAGTACTTGATCGCTCAGTTTGCATCGGAATCCGGCAAGAAAGCCGGTGAGTTCTATACCCCGCAATCGGTCTCGCAGATCATTGCTCGTATTGTTACGGCCGGACAAAACTCGAAGTACGGTTTTACTGTGTATGACCCTGCCATGGGGTCCGGATCGTTGCTTTTGCAAATCCGCAACCAAATCCATAACGATGATGCCAAAGGCATCGACAACAAGGGTGCCGTTCATTTCTTTGGCCAGGAACTGAAGAATCAGACTTACAACCTGGCGCGCATGAACATGATGCTGCACCGCGTACCGGGCACCAATCAGCACTTGCGTAACGGCGACACACTGGACGCTGACTGGCCGACGGACGAACCGACAATCGACAAACTTTGATGCCGTCGTCATGAATCCTCCGTATAGTCAAAAGTACGATGCTCGTGAAAGTCTTTTGACGGACCCTCGCTTTGCCGCTTACAAGAAGCTTCCTCCCGCCAGTAAAGCTGACTTCGCTTTCCTGCTGCACGGCTTTTATCACCTCAAGGACACCGGCACGATGGGCATCGTTCTGCCTCACGGCGTTTTGTTCAGAGGTGGTGCGGAAGGCACGATCCGAGAGACTTTGCTTCGTAACGGCAATATTTATGCAGTGATTGGCCTGCCTTCCGGAATCTTCTTCTCAACGGGCATTCCCACGTGTGTTGTGATTCTCAAGAAAAACAACACCGATCGGTCTGTTTTCTTTGTTGATGCTTCGAAGGAATTCCGAAAGGAAGGACCTCGTAACTTCCTTGATCCCGAACACATCGACAAGATCGTTGATGCTGTTTTGAAACGTGAGGATCTTGAAAAGTTTGCACATCTTGCGACGTTTGAAGAAATTCAAGGTAATGACTTCAACTTAAATGTTCCTCGCTACATTGACAACTCTGAAGAGGAAGAAGAGATCGACATTCAATCTACATTCTCTGAACTTGCCAAACTGGATCAACAGGAAGCTGAAGTGGATTTGCAGCTATCAAAGTTCTTCAAGGAGCTTGGCATTTGCCTCGATGAGAAGGTGATGAAATGAACAATCCCGCAATGCGTTTTAAAAGGGACGATGGAACAGTTTTCCCTGACTGGAGTAGCTCTGAGATTGGCAATGTTGCAGACACTTGTAGTGGCGGTACTCCCTCAACTTCTGTCAGTGAATACTGGGATGGCCCCATTCAATGGTTGACTCCTACGGAAATCAATTCAAAGTATGTCCATAACAGTAAGCGAACAATTACATCTGCCGGAATAGCAAGTTCAAGTGCCAAACTTCTTCCAATTGGAGCTCTATTATTGACCACGAGAGCTACGATTGGCGCCTGTTCAATCAACAACTTCGATGGCGATGTAAGCACTAACCAAGGATTTCAATCATTAATCTGCAAGTCTTCACTTTTTAATGAATATGCATACTACGCCATAACACGCGATAAATTTCAGAAAGAATTAATTAAACATTCTAGCGGATCAACTTTCTTAGAAATTTCTTCTAAGAACTTGAAAAAGTTACCTATTCCTATTCCTTGCCTTGAAGAGCAACAAAAAATCGCCTCCTTCTTCTCAACTCTGGACCAGAAGATCGAGCTAAATGAGCGAAAGCTTGAAGCTCTGGAGAAATTGAAGAAAGGAGTGATGCAGAAATGTTTTAATAACAGCAATTGGACTAAACATCAACTCAAGGACGTTTGTAAATCTTTTTCAGGTGGAACACCAAACTCGAAAAATAGGTCGTTTTACAATGGAGAAATTCCATTTATCAGATCTGGTGAAATACATCAAAATATCACCGAATTATCCGTCACCACTGAAGCAGTAAAAAATTCATCAGCAAAATTAGTAAAAAGTGGAGATTTACTATATGCGCTTTATGGGGCTAACAGTGGGGATTGCGATCTTTCTAAGATTAATGGCGCTATAAATCAAGCGATTCTCTGCATTCGACCAAAATCAGACAACATCGTAGATATGCTTTTTCTGAAAGAGCAGCTTTTTCATTTAAAATCAAAAATAACATCAAAATATCTTCAGGGTGGGCAAGGAAATTTGTCAGGCAGACTTGTAATGAACCTATCAATCCTGCTTCCTCCATATATCGAACAATTGACATATTCGTCTTTATTTGGATCAATTAATAACAAAATTGAAATAACAAAACAAAAGCTTTTCCTTTTACAAAAATTAAAACAAGGCCTCATGCAACAAATGTTCATCTAACGCCATGCAGTCCGGATTTGTCTACATTCTCACCAACGACTCTTTCCGTGAGGACTGGGTCAAGATCGGCAAAAGCTCCCGCCCTGTCGATGTTCGCTCCAAGGAACTCGACAACACGGCTGTGCCTTTGCCGTTTTCGATCTACGCCACGATACAGACCTCCAAGTACAACGAGGTTGAAAAGCTCGTGCACAAAACGATTGATCGCTTGACCGATCTGCGTATTCGTCAGAACCGCGAGTTTTTCAATGTTCCGCCGGCGGTTGCACTCGATATTTTCCCCGGCCACCCCT
>ERZ791682.899-NODE-899-length-11676-cov-2.76078_pt1 | contig 11676 bp, 13 predicted proteins | sample MGYA00509958_ERZ791682 | MGnify/ENA primary metagenome ERZ791682 (study PRJEB30046, sample SAMN00715194) | human gut metagenome | study: EMG produced TPA metagenomics assembly of the A metagenome-wide association study of gut microbiota in type 2...
TATTTTTCGATATTTACAATAAGCATAGAATATATGGTATTGAATTCTGTATTTATTAGAATTGAAATATGAAATTATCTTTTTTATTGTTTTTAGTATATATTTTTTCATAATTAACTCTTAAAAATGATAATATATTATTTTTGCTATAATATTTCAGGATATAGTCATTAATTGTTTTTTATAATATATTAGTTTAGGAATAATTGAATTTTTTCCTTAGAAAATAATTCTTCTAGTTTTTTTGCAATTTCTTCAACTAAAGCATGGCAAGGATTATCAAAACCACTAATTTCAAGCTGCTGCAATTCTGCACAATGCAGAGTTGTGAAAAGACCTGTAAAAAAATCAGTAAGTTCACACACTATTTCATAGCCTTGCATATTATCATAATCCGTTTCTCCTTCTTTTGCTGTAACAAGGCCTATTACACCTATGGCAACAGTAAATGCTCCACAACATGATTTTTCTGTCTGCATTCCAATTCCCATTAAAGAAAACATTTTTCTAGTTTCCTCGCTAAGATTTAGATGATAGTATTCATTACAAGCTTTAAACATTGCTTCAGCACAACTTAAATTTGTTCCAATATGATATTTATTTACCAATTTATATAATTCCATAAATATTCCTTTCTAATAATTCAGTTTATTGTTGAATTTCTTTTATTATAGCACAATTCTAAAAGCATGCAAATGATAGTTTTTTCAATATAATTTCATATATATCAACCTTGTTACATATTTTTTATAAAAGAATTATGAAATGATTTTCACAAAGGAATTAAAATTGATTTTATTAAAAAGGATAAAAATTCATGTCCGAAAATAGCCAGATTTTTTTGAAAAAGAATGATATAATTATAAAAAAAGGAGGGTGGGATGATGCTGAAAGACAAAAAATATGCATGGTATATGGCATTTAAAGCAAAAGATACAAGATTTGATGGACGTTTTTTTGTAGGGGTATCTTCTACAAAAGTATACTGTCGTCCAGTATGTCGGGCAAAAATGCCAAAATTTGAAAATTGTACTTTTTTCTCTACAGCAGCAGCAGCAGAACAGGCAGGATATCGTCCATGTCTGATATGCAGGCCAGAACTTGCTCCAGGAACTTCTGTTACAGATGCTACAGCTTCCCTTGTCAGGCATGCAGCTAAAACACTGGAAGAAGAATGTGGAAATGGGGATAGCATAGAGGAAACTGCCAGTCATCTTGGATGTACATCCCGCCATTTACGCAGGGTATTTGTATCAGAATACAATGTAACTCCAACACAGTATCTGCAAACCTGCAGACTGCTTCTTGCTAAAAGTCTGCTCACTGATACAAATTTGTCGGTTCTTGAAGTTGCAATGGCTTCTGGTTTTGGAAGTTTAAGACGTTTTAATGATGTTTTTAAAAAACAGTATAAACTTGTACCTACTGCTTTACGTAAACAGGCTGGAAATGGAAAAAAACAAATGGATGAAATAACTTTGGCATTGGGATATCGGCCTCCTTATCAATGGGAGCATATTTTAAATTTTCTGGCTATGCGTGCTATTCCAGGAGTAGAAACAGTAAGAGATAACAAGTATTATCGTACTGTACATTTTATAAATGAAAAACAACATATATATGGCTGGATACAAATTGAGCACCAGCCTGTTGGCAGTACTCTAAAGGTTACTATGTCAGCAACTCTTCTTCCTGTACTATCACAGGTATTAGCTCGTGTAAGGCATCTATTTGATTTGTCATGTGATCCATATGCAGTATATCAAGCTTTGGAATCAATGAATGAAATTAATCCTGAACTTTGTGTTTTAGGTATTCGTGTACCTGGATCTTTTAATCCATTTGAAATGGCAGTAAGAGCAGTATTAGGTCAGCAGATTACTATAAAAGCAGCAAGAACATTAGCAGCAAGACTTACAGAAAACTTTGGTACACCAATTCAAACTGGAATAGATGGATTGACTCATGTTTTTCCAGAACCAGAAGATATTTTGAATTTAAAGGATAAAATTAATGAATATCTTGGAAAAATAGGTATAATTCAAACAAGATCAAAGACGGTTTTAGAACTTGCTCAAGCATTTCAAGAAAAAAGCATAGATTTTAATTCCTGCAATTATCCAGAAAAAGAGATAAAAAAATTAATGAATATTTCTGGAATAGGAAGTTGGACAGCTCAATATATTGCTATGCGTGCTATGGGGTGGACTGATGCTTTTCTGGAAACTGATTATGGAGTAAAAAAGACATTGGCACCTCGTACTTCAAAAGAAATACTGGCTTTAGCAGAAGCGTGGCGTCCTTGGAGGAGCTATGCAACAGTTAGCTTATGGAATTTGTTATAATAAGTGAATTAAGGAGGGGAAAAATGTATTACTCAACACACTACTCATCACCTTTAGGTGAAATATTACTTGCAAGTGATGGAGATAATCTCATTGGATTATGGTATGAGGGACAAAAATATTATGCTGCTACTATCAAAGAGGAAACAGCAGTTAAATCAGAACTTTCTGTATTCAAAATTACAAAAAAATGGCTGGATAGATATTTTAATGGAGAGAAACCAAATATTTCAGAACTTCCATTATCTCCAAAGGGTGGAGAGTTTAGAAAAGCTGTATGGGATATTTTATGTAAAATTCCTTATGGAAAAACTATTACTTATGGAGAAATTGCAGAAATTGTAGCTGGTAAAATGGGAAAAGAAAGAATGTCCAGTCAGGCAGTTGGTGGAGCAGTGGGGCATAACCCTATTGCTATCATCATTCCATGTCATCGTGTTGTAGGAAAAAATGGAAGCTTAACTGGATTTGCAAGCGGTATCAGTAAAAAGATTAAATTATTGGAACTTGAAAAAGTTGATATATCACATTTTTTTGTTCCTACTAAAGGGACAGCACTTTGAAAATATCAGGATATGGAGAGATTATGAAAGGAATTAGAATATTATTTGCTTTAAGTTTTCTGATTTTTGGCAGTTTTACTTTGAAAGCAGATAATCAAGGGATAAATAAAAAAACTAAAACAATACATATTTTTGTAGCTCTTTGTGATAATAAGTATCAGGGAATAGTGAAGGTACCAGAAAAAATAGGGAATGGACAGGATCCAGAAAATAATCTTTATTGGGGTTGTGCTTATGGAATAAAAACCTATTTTAAAAGAAGCAAAGAATGGAAATTCATAAAATCAGAAAAATTAAATTCCATAGTTCTTGAAAGAGTTGTATTTAAACATATAACAGAAAAAGATACTTATCTTGTAGCAGATGCCTATGATGGAAGGTATATTAAAGAATGCACAAAGGATTTTTTAAGTGCCAGTTCTGGAATAGAAAAAAATACAATAGAATTGAATGGAAAAACTATTGGAATAGATGGAAATGCTGGATTGATATCATATATTGGGCATAATGGATTTATGGATTTTAATATTAGAAATAAATATGTAAATAAAGATAAGAAAAAAAGAGATATAATCATACTTGCCTGTTACAGCAAACTTTATTTTTCTAAACATTTGAACTCTGCAAATGTTAATCCTTTGATATGGACTACAGGGCGTATGGCTCCAGAAGCTTATACTATTTATGAGGCAGTAAATGGATATCTGAAAAAAGAGGATAATGAAAAGATTAGGGAAAGAGGAGCAGAAGCTTATTCAAAATATCAGAAATGCAGTAAAAAAGCAGCTAGAAATTTATTAGTTACAGGTTGGTAAATAAGAATAGTATAAAATTAATATAAAAAGAGATTGGTAGATATTTCAATCTCTTTTTTTATTTTGATTATTTGTAAAATGTAAAATAACTGTAAAAAAGCTTTTACTTTTATTATACATTAATTTTATATCTTGTTTACATATGATTGCTAAAATTTCAATATAAAAATAATAAATATTGAGAGGAGATTTAGTTGAAAGTAAAAAAAGAAAATTACATGATTGCACTTTTAGTTCCAGCTATTAGTATTTTTACTACATTTGTTTTCTGGCCCATAGTGAGAACTGTTTATCTCAGTTTTTTTGACTGGAATATGATAAGTAGAAATAAAAAGTTTGTACTGCTGGATAATTATACAAGTATATTGACTGATTCAGTTATATATAAATCATTAGGAAATACATTCTTATACATAATATTTTTGGGAATATTTAATTTTATACTTCCATATATATTTGCTTATGCATTGGCACTGCTTATCAGCAGATTAAAGAGTTTCTATAGGGCAATGATATTTTTTCCAAGTATAATTTCCCTTGTGGTAGCTTCTTTGGTATTCTTATGGCTTTTCAATCCCATGTCAGGGCCTATATCAAAAGTTTATGAATTATTTGGAATAGAATCTCCATTTTGGCTAAAAACCAATGGATTAGTAATTCTTCTGGTAAGTATTATAACAGCATGGAAAATATTTGGATATAATCTAATACTTCTTTTAGCAGGGGTACTAGAAGTTCCATCAGAATTAATAGAAAGTGCAAAAATAGATAAGCTTTCCAATCTTCAAATATTTATATATATAGTACTTCCCATGACATCTTCAACAGCTTTGTATGTATTGATAATGACAGTGGTATATGGACTGCAGCAAGTATTTGTTCCTATAAATGTTCTTACCCAAGGAGGGCCAAACAACGGAAGTACAAACCTTGTATATAGTATATATCAGTATGCTTTCACATTTTTTCAGACAGGAAGAGCTTCAGCATTAGCTATAATCACTACTCTGTTTTTCTTTGTATTGATAAGTTTGAAGATAAAAATACTGGAAAAAGGAGTCTATTATGAAAACTAGAGAAAAAAAATGGCATATATTATTTTTTATAATTATTTTATTGCAGATATTTCCTTTGATATATATGCTTTCTATATCACTGAAAAGCATGGATCAGGTATTTTCTGAACCTTTGAAGTTGATTCCATCAGTAATTACATTTGAAAATTATAAACATATATGGAATAATGTGCCAATAATCAGATATATATGGAATACTTTCTTTATTTCAGCAATGGTTACTTTTGGAAAGATAATTACGAGCATTATGGCAGCATATGTTATGACATACAAGGAATTTAAAGGAAAGAAAATAGTTTATTCAATGATATTAATTACTTTATTTGTTCCTTTTACAGTAACAATGATACCAAACTATTTAACTATATCAAAGCTGGGAATATTAGATACAAGTTTTGGAGTCATTCTTCCACAACTAGCAGATGCTTTAGGAATACTTTTAATGATGCAGAATATGAGAGGAATACCAAAATCTCTTTTAGAAGTGGCCAAAATAGATAATATATCTGAAACAAGAACTTTAGTACATCTCATAATACCCATGATAAAAAATTCTATAATAGCAATGGGAATATTATTTTTTATTAACTCATGGAACGAATATTTCTGGCCATTGATAATATTGAGCAGTAAAGAAAATTATACATTATCTCTTGCACTTCAGATGTTCATAAGTTCAGAGGGAGGAAATAACTGGGGAATAACTATGGCAATAGCTGGAATGACTATAATATTTCCAATAATTCTATACATATTTTGCCAGAGAATGATAATGACTAGTTTTGTTAAGTCAGGGATAAAAGGATAACTAAAAGGAGAAAAAATGAGTAATATAATATTTAAAAATGTATGTAAAGACTATGGAAATACTCAAGTAGTAAAGAATCTTAATTTGGAAATTAATCCAGGAGAAAGACTTGTTCTCTTAGGTCCATCTGGATGTGGAAAAAGTACAACATTGAGAATGATAGCAGGACTTGAAAAAATAACATCAGGGGAATTGTATTTTGGAGATAAATTAATGAATGATATAGAGGCTGGAGAAAGAAATATAGCAATGGTATTTCAAAACTATGCTCTTTATCCTCATATGACTGTCTGGGATAATATAACATTTGGGCTCAGAATGAATAAGCTGGAAAGAGAAGAAATAGAAAAAAGAGCTAGGGAAGCTTTGAAAATATTAAATCTTGAAGGATTGGAGAAAAGATATTCCAAAGAACTCTCAGGAGGACAAAGACAAAGGGTTGCACTCTGCAGAGCTGTAGTAAAACAATCACCTTTTTTTCTTTTAGATGAACCTTTATCAAATCTTGATGTACAGTTAAGGAATAGTTCAAGAGAGGAACTTGTGAAACTTCATAATTTGTATAGACCTACATTTGTATATGTAACTCATGATCAGATAGAGGCTATGACAATTGGTCATAGAATAGCAGTATTAAATAAAGGGTATCTACAGCAAATAGATACTCCAGAAAAAATATATAATAACCCTGTAAATATATTTGTAGCAAAATTTATAGGAATACCCCAAATAAACATACTAAGAGTAAATATAAATGAAGGGGATATTCTGTTTAAAAATAATAGAATAAAATTGTCTGATGAAAAAAGGAAACTTATTGAGAAAAGAAGTGAAATATATCTGGGTATCAGACCAGAATATGTAAAAGTAAACAGAGATAAAACTGAAAACAGTATGAAAGGAAACATAGCTAAAATAGAAAATTATGGAAGCCAGAAATGCTTATTGATAACAATAAATGGGGAAGAAAAAGTTATGGCTTCTGTACCAAATGACAGTGATTTTAAAAGATATGAAGATGTATATATAAAATTTTCAAAGAAAAATATGCTTTTCTTTGATATAGCTACTGAAAATAATATAGAAATGGAACAATAAAAATTTAAATAAATATTTAATAGGAGGAAAGAAATTGAAAGTAAATTTGAAAAATGGGTTGCTATTAGGAACAATGATGTTTATGGCTGCATGTTCACAGGGAGAAAAAACATCAACTGAAAACACAGGACAAGAGAAAAAACCAGTTCAAATAGAATATTGGCATGTAGCATCAGAAACTTTTGGTGGAGGAGCTATAAAGGAGTTAATAAAGGAATTTAATGAACAGAATAAAGATATTCAGGTAATTGAGAAATTCAATCCTGATATGTACAAAGGTCTTACTCAAAATCTTCAAGTATCAATAGCCTCTAAAAAATATCCTGCAATAGTTCAAATGGGGTATTCATACCTAAACTATGCAAAGGATAATTTTGAGTATACAGCAGCTCAGGATGTTATAAATAAATATTTTCCAGAGGATAAAGATTTCCTTGATAAAAATTTCCTTCCTAATATTCTTGAACTTGGACAGGTAGATGGAGAACAGGTAGGAATACCTTATTCTATAAGCAATCCTATTATGTATATCAATGCAGATTTATTTAAAGAAGCAGGTCTTAATCCAGATACTCCACCAAAAACTTGGAAAGAAGTGGCAGAAGCAGCTATGACAATAAAGATGAAAACTGGAAATCCAGGGTTCTTTATGCAGGAATATGCTGATAACTGGGCTCAACAGGCTTTGTTAGAAGGAAATGGAGGACAGATGCTGAAAATGGAAAATGGAGTCACAATACCTGCATTTTCATCAAAAGAATCAGCAGAAGCATATCAGTTGACAGCAGATATGGTAAATAATAAATCAGCAATACATGCAAGCAATGATGAAGGGTTCCAAACTTTTCTTAATGGAAAATTAGGAATGGTAGTGACAACAATTGGTAAAAGAGAAAATTTTGAATCAAGTGCTAAATTTGATTTAAGAGGAGCAAAATTTCCATTATTTGATGGAAAAGAAAGAAAACTTCCAGCTGGAGGGAATATGCTTATGATAATGGCAAAATCACCAGAGGAACAACAGGCTGCATGGAGATTTATGAAATTCCTTTTAAGTGCTGATTCTACTGAGAAATGGACTAAAGGTACAGGATATCTTCCACCTACAATTGTGGAAAAAGGAACAGGAATAGATAAATTTCTTACTGAAAATAAATTAATGAGTGTAGCGGCAAGTCAAATGCCAGATATGGGGCAATGGGCAAGTTTTTCAGGAAGTAATGGATTAAAGGCAGAGCAAATACTTATAGATGCCAGAGATATTATATTAAGTGGAGAAAAACCAGCAGATGAAGCTCTTGAAAATGCACAAAATGAAATTATGAAACTTATGAAGTAAATGAGATGAATGGAGATAATATGAATAAAATATATGTGAGCGACCTTATATGTGCAGGTGACAATTATGAAGATACAATAAATTTTTTTGAGGAAAATAGAATAAAGAATATAGAATTTTTTATAGAATTTTCTGATAAAAAACATACTGAAAAGTTGAATAAAATTCTTGAAAATTATTCAGTGGAAAACATTTCATTTCATGGACCATATAGATATTTTAAACTTACAGTATCAGAAAATAAATGGGAAGAAATGCTTGAAGATGTTAAAAAGACTGTAGATATAACTAAAAAATATAAAGGGGAATTCCTGGTACTTCACACTAATGAAGTTTTAGAAAATACAATTGATAAAAATATAGTTGAGAAAAGAATAAAAGAAATAGTAAAAATAGCTGAAGAAAAATCTATACAGATAGCAGTGGAAAATGTAGGGATTGGAAAAAATATGCTGTATAATCAAGAAGAATATATTGAACTTATAAAAAAATATGGATTTTATTCTCTTATAGATGTAGGACATGCTCTGTTAAATAATTGGAATATAAAAACTTTAATAGAAATGCTGAAAGACTATATTATAGGATATCATCTGCATAATAATGATGGAGAAAAGGATATACACCAGTCAATTTTTAATGGAAAATTTGATTTTAAAGAGATAATAAAAAATATTTATGAGAAAACACCAGACGCAAATTTAGTATTAGAATACTCAGCTGTTACACCTAAAAATGAACTCTTAGAAGATTTAAAAATATTAAACAGTTTCAGCAGAAATATAAAATAATAAAAAAGAACTAGTTGAAAGTGATATAAAAATTCACTTAAAACTAGTTCTTTTTATAAAAATTTTTATTTTAATTTATATCTATATATATCATTATCTCTAAATTTTTCTATTTTATTTTCGTTGAATAAAAAATCTAAATGAGATAATGTTTCACCAACAGCAAACCAGTTTTGGTTATCTGGAAATTCTGCCCATGATTTCCCTCTCATATTCCACTTCATAAAAGCAGCTATTTCATATGCCGTTAATCCATTTTCAGTAGACTTTTCTCGGATTACTTCAAGAGTATCTGCTAATCTGGATTTGTGATGTTCTATCATTTTATCTATTCTGCTATAAACATCATCAGAAGTTGCTCTATGTCCTGGAAATGTTTTTGCTATTTGGAATTTTTTTATTTTTTCAAGGCTTTCAATATAATCTTTTAGAGAATCTTTTACTTTAAGCCATGCAGTTATATTGGGAGTTATATCAAAAAGTATATGATCACCAGAGAATAAAAACTTTTCTTTTTCAAGATAAAGACATGTATGTCCAGGAGTGTGCCCTGGGGTAAGAATAATGGTAAATTCTAATTTATCTATATTAAATTTATCTCCATCTTCAAGTAAATTTGACTCAAATACTCTATCTGGAGCAAAAATTCTTGCCTGGTTTGTTTTTCTTAATCTCTCTATTATTTCATAAGGGAAGCCTTCTGAAGCAAATCTTTTCTCTGACTCTTTCCAATTTAAACCTTTTAGATTTTCAACTATATACTCATAATCAGTTTTTCCAATATAGATTTTACTATTTTTATGAGCAATCTTATTTATAAGTCCAGTATGATCAGAATGCAGATGAGTTAGAAAAATATCAGTTTTTTCCATATCCACATTAAGTTTCTTTAAATTTTCAATTAGTGCTTCATAACATTCAGGACGATTAAAACCAGTATCAATTAACAGATTTCTATTTTCTGATTTTATTAAATAAGAGTTTAAAGTTTTTAATGGATTTTCAGGCAATGGAATTAACATTCTATATATTTCTGGGTTTTTACAAAGTAATTCTAGCATATTTTATCAACCTCACTTATAAATTTAATATATAATGTAATATTCTTTACTTATAAAGTATATACTGATTTTTATTATTTTACAATTAAAATAATGATTCATAAAAAAACAGAAAGTATAAATTTTATATTTCTTAAAAAGCTTTGAGATAGTTTTTTACATAAATATGGTTAAATGAAGAAAAAAGGTATATAATATCAAATAATAAAAAATTAGACAACAGGGGGAAAGTTTTATGGAACAGGTATTGATGAAGGCATCAGCTTTTGTCTTTATAATAATAATGGGATATATGCTGAAAAGAAGAGGGTTTTTTGCACCGAATGATTCCAGGATAGTTACAAAAATAGTCATAAATATAACTCTTCCAGCAGCTATAATAAATAGTTTTGGAAGTTTTCAGAAAGATGATTCACTCTTTATACTTGTACTTCTTGGATTAGGCTGCAATATGGTAATGATACTTATTGGATATCTCCTTTCAAAGAAAAAAGGAGATAAAGTAAGAGCATTGTATATGCTGAATTTATCTGGATATAATATAGGAGCTTTTACACTGCCCTTTGTGCAGAATTTTCTAGGAGCATTTGGAGTAGTGGCAGTATGTATGTTTGATATAGGAAACTCTATAAGCTGTACTGGAGGTTCTTATGCAGTGACATCAGCAGTAATAGGAAGTGGAGAGAAAGCTTCTTTTGCTCAATCTGTTAAAAAACTTTTTTCCTCTGTACCTTTTGTTACTTATACTGGTATGTTAGTATTAGCTTTGCTGAATATACATATACCTAAAGAGATAATTTCTCTCACATCAGTAATAGGAGCAGCTAATGGATTTGCTTCTATGTTGATGATAGGTATGATGTTTGAGATAAAATTTAGATATGATTATCTTTCAAAAGCTGGATTTTTATTAATGATAAGATATATAACCTCTGGAATACTGGCATTTATATTTTATAAATTTATGCCATTTCCATTGGAAATTCGTCAAGTATTGGCAATAGCAGTATTTGCTCCAGTTTCAGCATTATCAGCAGTATTTACTGAAAAATGTGATGGAGATGTGGGAATAGCTGGATTTACAAGTTCGGCATCAATAATTATAAGTATAACAATAATTACTTTCCTTTTGGTATCAATGGGAATAGGAATATAAATAAAAAGCTGATTCATTGATAAAAAATGATATCAGCTTCTTTTTTATTCTTTTATTTATTTTGCGGGAATACAACTACAAGCAGCATTTTAAAAGCTTCTTCTGCAAAAACTGAATGAGGTTTCTTTGCAGGCATTACAAGAGTTTCTCCCTGATTTAAAATATATTTTTTTCCATCTACAGTAAAACTTCCTGTTCCCTCTAAAACTGTGACCATAGCATCTCCAGAGGAATCATGTGTTCCTATCTCTTCATTTTTATCAAATGCAAATACTGTTATACTTACTGCATTGTTTTGAGTAAGAGTCTTGCTTACTACTTGACCTTCCTGTATTCTTACAAGTTCTTTTAAATTTACTGCTTCTTCATGAGGAATATTTTTTAAAATATTTAGTTCCATTTTTTACCTCCTGGTTATCATTGATATATTTTTTATTTATATAAATATTATACAAAATATCTTTTACAGAGGCAGTAACATATGTTACTGTTCTTTTATTTTATTAGTTTTATATATCTTAATAGAAAAGATATATAAAAAGCAGATATAATAACACAATTTTCAAAAAAAAATAAGAGCAGATTAATTCTATAAATCTATAAAGAAAAATATATAGAATAACA
>ERZ791682.900-NODE-900-length-11674-cov-2.17205_pt1 | contig 11674 bp, 9 predicted proteins | sample MGYA00509958_ERZ791682 | MGnify/ENA primary metagenome ERZ791682 (study PRJEB30046, sample SAMN00715194) | human gut metagenome | study: EMG produced TPA metagenomics assembly of the A metagenome-wide association study of gut microbiota in type 2...
TCAAAGCTTTTGGACGATTGATAGTTATGATTCCTACAAATCCTTCTTGTTCATATGTAATATAATTCATTAAACAAACCTCCCATAATTTCATTAAATTAGGATAAGAGCGTACTCAAGCCCTTATCCACTTATTTAAAATTGAATGTTATATTTTAATTTAAGAATAAGACTAGTCTCTCTTAACAATAGTAGAACATCCCATTCCACCACCAATACAAAGTGTAGCAAGACCAGTTTTAGCATCACGTTTAGCCATTTCATGAAGAAGTGTTACAAGGATACGACACCCTGAAGCTCCAACTGGATGCCCTAGAGCAATAGCTCCTCCATTTACATTTAGTTTAGCTGTATCAAATCCAAGATCATGTCCTACTGCAAGTGATTGAGCTGCGAAAGCTTCATTAGCTTCAATTAAATCAAAATCATTTATTGTCATTCCAGTTTTTGCTAATACTTTTTTAGTAGAAGCTACTGGTCCAATTCCCATGATTTTTGGATCTACTCCACCTAGAGCTCCAGCTACCCAAGTAGCCATTGGAGTTACTCCAAGTTCTTTAGCTTTTTCTTCACTCATTACAACTATTGCTGCTGCACCATCATTGATACTTGAAGCATTAGCTGCTGTAACCATTCCATCTTTTTTGAATGCAGGTTTTAATTTAGCAATTCCTTCAGCTGTAGTCCCAGCTCTTGGTCCTTCATCTTTAGTAACTACTGTATCTCCTTTTTTACCTTTTATAACTACTGGAACTATTTCTGCATCAAATTTTCCTTCTTCCTGAGCTTTTACAGCTTTTTGTTGACTTGCTGCTGCGAATTCATCTAATTGTTCTCTAGTTAATCCCCATTGATCACAAATATTTTCTGCTGTTACTCCCATATGATAATTATTGAATGCATCCCATAAAGCATCATTTACCATAGAGTCAACTATTTCTCCATTTCCTAAACGGTATCCAAAACGAGCTTTATTTAATAAATAAGGAGCTGCTGACATATTTTCAGTTCCTCCAGCTACAACAATATCAGCTTCTCCAGCTTGAATCATTGCTGCTGCCATATTTACTGCATTTAATCCTGAACCACAAACTACATTGATTGTTACCGCAGGAGTTTCTATTGGTAACCCTGCCTTTAGAGAAGATTGACGGGCTATGTTTTGCCCTAACCCTGCTTGAATTACGCATCCCATGTATACATGATCTACTTTCTCAGCAGGAACCCCTGCTCTGTTTAAAGCTTCTTTTATAACTAGTGCACCTAAATCTGCTGCTGCAACTCCGCTTAATGCTCCGCCCATAGATCCTATTGCTGTACGACATGCTCCTGCTAAAACTATTTTTTTTGCCATAATCTTATTCCTCCATTCATTCATCAAGTGTAAAAACTCAGATTCTGATAAATTGAGTTTTATTGTAGCTTTAATTTAATAGTAACATAATGTTTTTTTATTTGCAATAAGAAGATATATAAAATTTATGTTATGGATTATTTTTAATGTATAATGACCAAATTTTTAACATTTCTATTAATAAAAGAACTGTCTATCTATCTTAAAGATTATTTTTCTATTGAAATATTTAAAATTTTTTATCTAAAATTAATCAATTCTTTTAAAATTTTAATTTTATCTATTTTTTCTCCATTTATATCTATAAATTATACAATAACACAAGTATTATAATTTTTTTTGATTCATTTTTAATCTATTGACTTTTTATTTTGATTCTTCTATGATATCTGTTTTATAAAGAATATGATTCCCATTAGCATTGAATATAAAACCATCTACCTTTTTATTCATACCTATAATATAAACTTTATAATCCAATGGGAAAAGAGGTACTTCTTCTGATATTATCTCCTGTGCCTCTCCATAATTTTTTTCTCTTTTTTCTACTGATGATGTTACTCTAGCTTCATCTAAAAGATTATCAAATTTTTCATTAGAAAAGAAACTTCTATTTCCAACTGCTCCAGCAGAAGTTGAATGGAGAAGAGGATAATATCCATAGTCAGCATTTCCTGTACTCACATACCATAAACCTATCAGCATGTCATGTTGTCCATTTGCAGTAAACTGCAGAAACGAAGAAAGTTCCAGTACTTGTATTGAAATATCTATTCCTATCTCTTTTAAATTAGATTGAATAACCTGTGCCATCTGCATTCTTGTTGGTTCTTCATATATCCATAATTCTAATTTAAGTCCATTTTCATATCCAGCTTCTTTTAAAAGTTCCTTAGCCTTCTCAGGATCATAAGGTTTCAATTTTACATTTTTATCATAACCAAACACACTTGGAGCTAAAAGTGATGGAGCTAACTCTGTCATTCCTTCAAAAACAGCTGTAGATATGTCCTCTTTATTTACTCCTAATTCTATTGCCTGTCTTACTCTTTTATCTGTTATTTTCTTAGTATTTATAGATATAAAATCTGTTCCTAAAGAAGACTTGCTTACAAGTTTAAGCTTATCATCTTTTAAAAGTCCTTTAACATCAGTTGAAGATATATCATATGCTATATCTATCTCTCCTGTTTCAAGAGCTATCAATCTATTAGAATTTTCTGGAATAGTCATAAATATCAGATTTTTAATTTTAGGTTCACCCATGAAGAATTTATCAAAAGCTTCTAATTCCACCTTTTCTCCTATTCCCCATTTTTTTATTCTATAGGCTCCAGTTCCTACTATGTTTATTCCCTCTTCATTAGCTGGTACTTCCTTTACTATTGCTATTGAAGAATGAGCAAAGTTATGAAGAAGAATTGTTGGAGCATTACTTTGAATTATTTTCAGTCTGTAGTCGTCTAATACTTGCAAATCTTTAATAGATTCCACTAATACTTTTGATATTGGTATATTTAAGTTTCTTTTTAAACTTGCTGCTACATCTTCAGCTTTCATTTCCTTTCCATCTTGAAAAAATATTCCCTTTTTCAAAGTAAGGATAATAGAATTATCTGGTAAAGTTTCATATTTTTCTACAAGCTCAGGAACTAACTCACCATTTTCATCAAGTGAAAAAAGATTGCTGTATATCTGTTTTGTAACAGCTAAAGTAGAACTATCTGTATGTTTGTGTGGATCAAAAGAACGTGGTTTATATCCAAAGGCTACTTTCAATGTCTTTTCAATTTTTGCTTCTTCTTTATTCACATTAATTTCTGATTTAGTTCCATTACATGCAGAGATTAACAAAGAAAATAACAGGATAATAATAAACTTCATAAAAAAATCCTCCTAAAGTTACAAAATATTTTTATTTATTAATATGGTTCAAATACAAAGACATCAAAAATATCTTGAAGTTTGTAAGGACTAGGAAGTTTTGCCTTTGTTTTTTCCCAAGTTTTAGAAAAAGTATTTATATCCATTTCATTTATCTGATTGATAATATGTTTCTTATATGGAAGCTCAGCCCCCATATTTTCTAGACCATGTATCATTTGATTTTTTAATCTGGTAAAATTTTGTTCATTTATATTAATCATACTGTAATAATCAGCCAAAAATTCTTTAGCCAGACAATACTCCATAGTAATAAGTTTTCTTATAGCACTAGCTATAAAATTTAAACTTAATCTATTTGAAAAACTCCCAATATTTTCTCCAACATCTTCTAAAAAAGGAAGAAATACATCTTCAAAATGATGATCCTGTATAGATTTTGTCAATAACAAAAGATTGTTTAAAAAATTATATTTTTTAAATGTTCTTTTATGAAAATTATTATCCACAAGATAGGAAGCTCCTACATGTTTAAATAATGAATTGGTAAGGTCTTTAGAATGTCCAAAATTAAATACTCTGCTTTCATAAACAGTATTATTCCTTACTCTTTCTATAAATTTTTCAGCCTTTTCCAACAGTTCACCCATATTATCAAGCTGAAACACTCCATCAAAAAAATTCTTTTCAAGTAATAGTTCTCTTCTCCTTGATAGAGGCAGCTTCATAAAACATTTTTCCAGATTTGTTGTTTTAAGAAGATTTTTTACAAAAGTTTCATCTATGTTAAAATAGACATCATCATATCTATTTACTAGACTTGTCTTACCATCTTTTATAGCACCTATTTTTTTCAATTCTTTTGATAAAAATTCTAAATATGAAGGTGCAAATTCTTTAAATTTTTCCCGTTCTTCCAAAGTTAAATCTGTATTCTCTGCTAATATTCTATCCAAATCTATAAAATCCAACACTGAGATAATTCCATCTCTATTTATTCCCACTCCATTCCAAATATATGTTCTTGGAATATATTTGGAATACTTATCTACCATAAGTACAACATATTGAGCTATTCCTCCACCTAAAGAATGTCCTGTTAAAGAAATTTTATCATGAGGTATTTTAAAATCTTTTATAAGTTTATAATATACTTCCACCCCTTCATAAAACTGTTGGGGAATCTTTCCTAATCCTAGAGCAAGATCTGTTTCTATGAAATCTTTATAAGCATCCTCAAGAGGATATTTTTCACTTCCTCTGAAAGATATTACATAATCATCTTGTTTTTTAAATACAACAGAATAAAATCCTGTATTTGTAGATGAAGGATTTTGTGCTGTCCTGTTATCTACATAATAAACCTTCCAATCATTTAAAATATCTTTAAAGTAGTCCAAAAAGAATCTATCATATTTAGGCTCCAGTATAATAAATGTTCCATTAAAAATGCTCTTTGCTGTATCCTGATAAAAAATTTCAAGAATAGTTTTTCCGTATTCAGATTCATTGAAATTACAATAAGATAAAATGCTGAGCATGATATATTCTTTTGCTGTATGCATATTTACCACCTACATTTTTAAAAGTAATAATATTAAGTAAGTAATTCCCCATCCTAAAAGAGCCCCTATTACAGTTTCAAAAAGAGTATGTATTTTTCCTTCTATTCTTGAATGCATTACAAGCACTACCAATATTAAAGAAAGAAAAAATATTTTAGGGTTATTTGTTAAAAATGTGATTATTGTAAAAATAGAACTGGCAAGGGCACTGTGTCCACTTGGAATTCCTCCTCTCAAAGGAGTTCCTTTTTTAAATAAAAGCTTCATACATATTACAATTATTATTACAAGAACAAAAATAGAAAGAGCTGTATGCTGATATGAATTTTTAAATATATAGAAAGCATTTCTCAACTGAAATGTTATCTTCTTTTCAAAAATTATATATCCTACAAGAAGGGCATTAAGTGCTGTAACCAGTACAGCACTTGCAGCTATATCTTTTGCTCTTTTAGCTAATGGATGATATTCCTTTGTTACCATATCAACACAGCTTTCTATTGCTGTATTAAAAAGTTCAGCTACCCACATCAAGCTTATACTTATTATTAAAGAGAGAGTTTCATATTTTCCCAAATCTAAAAATAACGAAAGTATAAGAACTATTATTGTACAAAAACAGTGAAACTTCATATGTCTTTCACTTCTTATAGCTTCAAATAAACCTTCAAAAGCAACATTAAAACTTTCCGTCACTCCCTTTTTTTTCCAGTCATTATTCATAATATCACATCTCTCTTGTATAACCGAATTGTCCAAGAATTTCCTCTTCTCTTGTACGCATCTCTTTTTTATCATCTTCCTCTATATGATCATATCCCAATAGATGAAGCAATCCATGAGTCAATACATAGTATAATTCTCTTTTTAGAGAGTGATTATATTCTGCTGCCTGTTCTTCTACTCTTTCCATAGAGATAACTATATCTCCAAGAGTATCATAAGGACCAATGTCAAAATCTTCTGTTTCATGATAAGCAAAAGATATTACATCTGTAGGCTGATCTTTTCCTCTATATTGTTTATTAATCACTTGAATCTCATCATTTCCTGTAAAAAGAAGTGAGAGATACACTGGTCTATCGCTTTCAAATTCACTTTCAAGAGCTTCTTTTATATATTTTTTCATCTCTTCTTCATTAACAAGATTACTATATCCTTCTATTTCTAGTGACATATCCACAACTAAATCCATATTTTTCTCCTTATATTTTCAATTTGATTATTTTTGACCTGGATATTTTATTCTTACATGATGTATACTTACAAGAGATTTTATAAATGTCTGTATAATTATTTCTATCTCTTTAAATGTTAAATCTGCTTCTGAAAGCTGATTATCTTCTATTTTACTATTTATTATTTTTCTAATCATTTCTTCCATAGCTCTTGGTGTTTTATCATCTATTGATCTCACAGCTGCTTCTATAGAGTCTGCCAGCATAATGATAGCTGATTCTTTAGTTCTTGGTTTAGGTCCACTATATCTAAATTCCTCTTTAGTTACGCTTGGATCCAAACTTTTTGCTTTATTATAAAAATATGCAAGAAATGTAGTTCCCTGATGTTCATACATTATATCCCTTATTTCTTTAGGTATCTGATATTGTTTTGCCATTTCTGCTCCATCTTTTGTATGAGATGTTATTATCAGATTACTCATAAATGGTGATACTTTATTATGAGGGTTTTCTCCATTCTGTTGATTTTCTACATAGAATTTTGGTCTTTTACACTTACCTATGTCATGATAATATGAAGCTACTCTGGTAAAAATTGCATTTGCTCCAACTGCTGTTGCTGCATTTTCAGACAAAGTTGCCACCATCATTGAATGATGGAATGTTCCTGGAGCTTCCATAGACAGTTTCTTTAACAATGGATGTGACAAATCTCCCAGCTCTAATAATTTAAAAAGAGTAAGTATATTAAATGTCTTTTCAAAATAAGGCAAAAGAGCTATTGTTATCATTCCTGAAATTAATCCTGACAGTACCATTTCTCCTGATTTTAGAGCAGCTCCAAATGTTTCCACCTGTGAGAATGCACTAAGAAGGAAGAACAAAGCTATTTTTAACACTGAAAGCTGAATCCCTACTGCTATTAGTCCTGCTCTTGTATTCACTTTCTTTACCAGATATGCTCCAAAAGACAAAGAAGCCACATATACCACAAGGAATATGAGATCATAGTCAATAATTGGTAGTAAGAACAGCATCATAAATGAAAACATCAATGTTGCATATCTTGAATTTGTCAGCAAGATTAATAAAAATAGTGCTGTATCAACAGGTACCAGATAAATCAAATCATTATTTATAAATCTGAATACCAAGAAAACTGCTGTTATTATCAAGAAAACACTTCTATAGTAATTTTTATTCAATATCTCTTTTTTATGTTTATTAAATATTACTGTATAAAACAGTGTAGATATTATAGAGAGATAAGTAAGGTTTGCAAGTATTATAACTGTACTCTTCTTATAAGAATAAACACCACATGCTTCTAAAATCTTTATTCTTCTCTCATTAAGAATTTCACCTTTTTTACCTACCAAAGTTCCTGCTTTGATCTCTATATACTGATCATTTATCTGAGATACTTTCTCTTGAAGTGATCTTTTAGTTTTATCTTCATCATAGATAAAATTAGGTGTTGCAAATGTTTCAACTACCTGTTTTTTTAGTTCTGGCAGTTTTTTCACTCTTTCATCATAAGGAGGATTATACTTAATAATTGATTTTTCCTGTACAATTCCATTCTCATAAAGTCCTTCAAGAAAACTTCTTGTTTCCTTCTGTAATTTTTTTATATCATTTACATTTAAACGAAGTATTTCTTGTATCATATTTTCAGATATTTTTCTTCCAGTATTTTTTTCCAGACTTTTAAAATCTACCTCATTATGATCTTTTTCCTTCATTGAGTATATATCATTAAAAAAATCATCAAAAGTTTCAAGATATATTCTTCCTGCATCTGCTGAATAAATATATTCTTTTCCTGCTTTCAGTATCATCTCTTCCACTATTTTTTCTTTAGCAGTTTGATCCCTAAAAACTATAGTTTTAGGAGCATATATATCTGAAATTACCACATCTCCTACTTTATAGTTATTATTACGTGACAATAAAGATATCTTTGAACTAAAAGCAAGAACAAACATTATAAGAGTAAGATACAGAATCTTTTCTCTTAAACTGTATGAACTTGAATATATTTCTGCGTCATTTCTATCGCTCCTCTTTATTTCAAACATAAATTTCAAGCCAAATAAATTAAATTTTTTCATTGTAACCACCTTTAATGTCAGCTTCCATATCTTTTAATATAGCTGATTTCCCAACAACTTTAATGTTTCTAGTTGGAATAGACTCCATAAAATATTTCCCATACCTTTTATTAATAACTCTGTTATCCAATATAGTGACAGTTCCATAGTCTGTCTTACTTCTTATTAATCTTCCTATTCCCTGTTTGAACTTTATTACAGCCTCTGGAATTTGATATTCTATAAAAGAATTTTTCCCTTGAGCTGTTATATTTTCTATTATAGCTTCAGTTACAGGATCACTAGGAACTTTAAAAGGAAGTTTTACTATTATTACTGAACTTAATTGCTTTCCTTTGATATCTACCCCTTCCCAAAAAGAATCAGTTCCAAAAAGAACAGGATTTCGCCCATTCACATACATATTTACTAAATGAGTTCTTGGTGCCATCCCATGTATAAATAATTCTATTCCATTAGCTTCCAAATCCTCTCTCAATAAATAATAAACATAATTCAATGCTGAATATGAAGTAAATAAAACAAAAGTTTTTCCTTTAGACTTTATTAATAAAGCTTTTAAAAACTCTGAAATTTCATCTACAAAATCTCTATCAGATGGATTAGGAATATCATCTGGTATATATACCTTCATTTGCTTGTCATAATCAAATGGAGAATGTATTACTTTATCCAGAGTATCTTCTTCTAAACCTATTGATTCCTTAAAATAAGAAAAATCGCTTCCAATAGCAATAGTAGCAGATGTAAATATTATCTGCTTTAAATTGATATATAGATTTTTTTGAAGTTCATTATCTATTTTAAGAGGTGTAGCTACAAGCTTAGAATTACTTTTTCTGCTGTTGACTTCTATCCAGTAGATAAATTCCTCATCATCAAAATCATTTATAAATCTAAAATTATTGAAAAAGTTTTCCAGTCTGTCTGTATACTTTATAAAATCATTTATAGTTCCCTGTTCATCTTCTTCATCTCTTATTTCCTTTATTAAGCTTCTTACTTTTCTCATATATGAATTATATTCAGAAGTAAATTTTTCTCTAAAATCTATAAGACTACTAAGAAAAGGAGAATTTTCCATCTCTTCCTTCTTTGCTCTAAAGGTAAATGTTCCCATCTGCCCTTTTGAAAATACTTCTATTATATGGTTGAAATATTCTCTTCCCTCTAAAAACAGAGATTTATGTTTTATTTTTATATCTTTAATTTCTTTTTCCAGAATACTTCTGCTGTCTAGAGAGGTGCTCTTTATATAATTTAATAATATATCCAGACTTCCTGTATTTTTTTTCTTTCCTTCTGTTGCAAATATCTGATTCATTATTTTTGTAAAACTATATTTTGATGCCTCATAAGAAAAATAATCTCTTGCTACTTTTTCTATATTATGAGCCTCATCAAATACTACCAATCCATATTCTGGAAGTATTGAGTATTCAGTATTAAATCCTATCTCTTTTCTAATAGCTAAATCTGAAAAATACATATGATGATTTGTTATAAGTATATCTGCATTTTTCTTCTCTTCACGAGATTTTAAGAAAAAACACTCTCCTTTATATGGACACTTTGCTCCTGCACAAATATCTGTTTCACTTTGAAATAGTTCCCATACACTATTATCCACCTCAAAAGGAAGCTCTGATTTGTCCCCCTTTTCGGTTTTCTTTCCCCAGCTTATTATTTCTTTAAACTGAGTCTTTTGTGAATTTGAAAACTCTTCAAAATTTACATTCTCTCCTAAAGCCAGATTAAAATATTTTCTATTACAAAGATAGTTCCCTCTTCCTTTTACAAGGATATATCTAAAATCTCCTTGTACTACTTTTTTAGCTATGGGGATATCTTTATTTAAAAGCTGTTCTTGAAGATTTATTGTATTAGTTGATATCACTACTCTCTTCTTATTCTTTATGGCCCATTCTACACTGGGAATAAGATAAGCTAAAGTTTTTCCAGTTCCAGTTCCAGCTTCCACTATTACTTTCTTCTCATTATTTAAACCAGCCTCTATATGTTTAGCCATATGCAGCTGTTCATCTCTATATTCAAAACCTTTGAAAGTTTGAGATAACAGTCCTGTTTTTTCAAAATATGGCTCTATATCTATTTTTACATTACTGTCAGAAAAAAGTTCTACAATTATATAGATATCTGTAAGCCCATTATTTACTATATATGATGCTCCTGCCATTCTGTTGGAATACATAGAAGCAATTTCCACATCTGCATCAGATGGGTATAAAAAACCAGAGGGGTGATTATGAATTAAAACCTCTCCTTTTTTCATAGCTTTGATTATAGCTGGTACAGAATATTTATTTCCCCTTGCAAGTACTTCTACTTCTGTGACTATTCCATTTTCATCTGGAATACCTCTAAAAAATACCTCATTTCCTCCAGCTTCTTCTATTTCTAGTTTCATTATTTCTCTCACACTTAGAGATATTTTCTCATTTATATCCATCAATTTTCCTTTCATCACTAAACTATATATAGACAATTTCCCCTTATATATAATACCTCTTTTTCTCAAAAATATAAACCCTTTTTTTCTTCCCCTTGCAATATATCTCTTCAATATATCTTCTTGAAGTTCTTTTGATGGAAAAAATCCATTTTTAATTTCCTTTGCCATCTTTTTATTGTATTTAATTAACAATATTATACAAATATATTGTAATAAATCTATGTATATTTTTTATTCTTCTTCAAAAAATTCAAAAGAATATTTAAAATATTTTTTATCAAAAATAAAATACTTGATAAATTTATTTTTATATTTTTAAGAAGTATTTAGAGGAATATTTTCTCTTTTATTATACCAATTATCTCTAAATTTCTAATTGACAGAAGATGCTTTATGAAGTATATAAAATAATAACAGGAGGTGGTGTTATGGCTATGACAAAAGAATTTGAAGTGAGATTTACGGATTGGCAGGAAAAAGATTACTATACTATCAAGATAGAGCAAAAATCTATGTACAGATGGAAATTATCCTCTAATATCTGGGGAGAAGAACTCATTAATGTAGATTATCACTCTCCTGACTATTCAGCAAAGGAAATAAAAGATAAATTAACAGAAACATTTTTCAACTTTGATTTAAAAGATTATCATATTCACTGGGCAGATACAGCTGGTTTTGTTTTGTTCCACTTGATTGCACTATCTGAAGAAAGACTTACATTAGATGTTGTAAAAAATAAATTTGATAAATGGAGCAAAGTAATTCTTGCATATAATAAGATAATTAAACAAGAAGCAATCTATTAAAAAAGAGGGCAGATCGATTTCTGCCTTCTTTCATTTTTTCTTTAAAATTTGTACCCCACTCCAGCTCCTACTATCCATTCACCTTTAGTTTTATTCTTTCCAAATTGATTATGTGAATCTCTTTCTACTGCATAAGTTTCTTTTACATCAAATAATGCTCCATTTTCAACTTCAAGAGCATATTTTGCATTTAGTCCTAAATTATATTCATTTTTGTGAGCAACCAATATATCAAAGTCGCTTCCACCTTTAAATCTTCCTGTGATAAACTCCTCATCTGCTCCATCTAATATT
>ERZ791682.903-NODE-903-length-11637-cov-3.24486_pt1 | contig 11637 bp, 6 predicted proteins | sample MGYA00509958_ERZ791682 | MGnify/ENA primary metagenome ERZ791682 (study PRJEB30046, sample SAMN00715194) | human gut metagenome | study: EMG produced TPA metagenomics assembly of the A metagenome-wide association study of gut microbiota in type 2...
TCGGCACTGTATTGTTTATCCTGTAAGTATAGTTTATTCGTTTGCCGAACAATATTTGCCAGATTATTTTTAGCTTTATTGAGTGCGATAGTGGCATCAGTTTTATCCAGTGAAACTAAAATGTCACCTTGTCGAACGTAGTTCGTATCTTTATGATTAACGACAGTGACGCTGCCTGAAACTTGTGCAGAAATTGGATCTGCATTTCCCGTGACATAGGCGTCATCTGTACTAATCATGTCTTCTAATTCCATTGACCAATAGGCATAGGCACCTGAAAACGCAATAAATAAAACTACCGCTAACAAAGCAAAATATTTTTTTCTGTCAGAATGTTTTTTATTTGAATTAATCTGTTCCACTTTTATCTCTCATTTCGCATAGATGAAATTTATGAATTGAATGAAAAGAGAATTCATTCTTCATATCAAACACAGTGCATGTGTTGCACATTATCCCAGGAACGTTGGAGGCCTAATTTAAATGAGGTGCAAAAAAAACAACAGAGGACTAAACCGTGGCTTTTGCAATACAATTCTTACGCCTGTAGGATTAGTGAGAAGACTTATAGTGCTAATGTGAAACTATAAATCATCGGTACAATCCCTGATTTTATTGTTGACATTTCATATATGCCGACTATTTATATGGTATACTTGTCGAATTATCTTAAAGGAAGCTCAAATTTTCTTATTTTTATTGAGAAAATGAGATGATACCTTATGTTAAAGGAAGCTCAAATTTTCTTATTTTTTTGAGAAAATGAGATGATGCCTTATGTCTGTATTACTACAGGGAGAAGGGAAATGCTTCATTGCAAAGGGAATAATCTATGAACGCAATAATTATTGATGACCATCCTCTTGCTATCGCAGCAATTCGTAATTTATTGATCAAAAACGATATTGAAATCTTAGCAGAGTTGACTGAAGGCGGAAGTGCCGTTCAGCGGGTGGAAACACTTAAGCCTGATATCGTCATCATTGATGTCGATATCCCCGGAGTTAACGGTATCCAGGTGTTAGAAACGCTGAGGAAGCGCCAATATAGCGGAATTATTATTATCGTCTCCGCTAAAAATGACCATTTTTACGGGAAACATTGTGCTGATGCTGGCGCTAATGGTTTCGTGAGTAAAAAAGAAGGCATGAACAATATCATTGCGGCTATTGAAGCTGCAAAAAATGGCTACTGCTATTTCCCTTTCTCTCTCAACCGGTTTGTTGGAAGTTTAACGTCCGACCAGCAAAAACTCGACTCCTTATCGAAACAAGAAATTAGTGTCATGCGGTATATTCTTGATGGCAAGGATAATAATGACATTGCTGAAAAAATGTTCATCAGCAACAAAACTGTCAGCACGTATAAAAGTCGCTTGATGGAAAAATTAGAATGCAAATCACTGATGGATCTTTACACATTCGCACAACGTAACAAAATCGGCTAACCACATGAAGTTTTTACCCTATATTTTTCTTCTCTGTTGTGGTCTTTGGTCGACCATAAGTTTCGCAGACGGAGATTACATCGAATATCGTGGCATCAGTAGTAACAACCGTGTCACACTTGATCCACTACGTCTGAGCAACAAGGAATTACGTTGGCTCGCGAGCAAAAAAAATCTTGTGATTGCAGTACACAAGTCCCAAACAGCTACGTTGTTGCATACCGATTCGCAGCAACGGATTCGTGGTATTAATGCTGATTATTTAAATCTTTTAAAAAGAGCGTTAAATATCAAATTAACACTCCGGGAATACGCAGATCATCAAAAAGCAATGGACGCGCTGGAAGACGGTGAAGTTGATATAGTGTTATCACATTTAGTTGCTTCGCCGCCTCTTAATGATGACATTGCTGCAACTAATCCTCTGATAATTACCTTTCCTGCGTTGGTCACTACCCTTCACGATTCAATGCGACCGCTTACCTCATCAAAACCAGTAAATATTGCTCGAGTAGCAAATTATCCCCCAGACGAGGTAATTCATCAATCATTTCCAAAAGCAACAATTATCTCTTTTACAAATTTATATCAGGCATTAGCATCCGTCTCAGCCGGACAGAATGATTACTTTATTGGTAGTAACATCATTACCAGCAGTATGATTTCCCGTTATTTTACTCACTCCTTAAATGTAGTGAAGTATTATAACTCACCGCGTCAATATAACTTTTTATTAACCAGAAAAGATTCAATCGTTCTTAATGAAGTACTCAATCGATTTGTTGATGCTTTAACAAATGAAGTTCGCTATGAAGTATCACAAAATTGGCTTGATACAGGAAACCTGGCCTTTCTGAACAAACCATTAGAACTCACTGAACATGAAAAACAGTGGATTAAGCAGCATCCCGATTTAAAGGTGCTAGAAAATCCTTACTCGCCACCCTATTCTATGACAGATGAAACTGGCTCAGTTCGGGGCGTGATGGGTGATATTCTTAATATTATTACCTTGCAAACAGGTTTAAATTTTTCTCCGATCACCGTTTCACACAATATTCATGCTGGGACACAGCTTAACCCCGGTGGATGGGATATATTGCCCGCCGCTATTTATAGTGAAGATCGAGAAAATAATGTTTCATTTGCTGAAGCTTTCATAACAACGCCTTACGTTTTTGTCATGCAAAAAGCGCCTGACAGTGAACAAACATTAAAAAAAGGAATGAAAGTTGCCATTCCATATTATTATGAGCTTCATTCGCAATTAAAAGAGATGTATCCGGAGGTAGAGTGGATAAAAGTCGATAACGCCAGCGCTGCATTTCACAAGGTTAAGGAAGGTGAACTTGATGCTCTGGTCGCGACACAGTTAAATTCGCGTTACATGATCGACCATTACTATCCTAATGAACTTTATCATTTTCTTATTCCCGGCGTTCAGAATGCATCACTTTCGTTCGCTTTTCCTCGCGGAGAACCGGAACTTAAGGATATTATTAATAAAGCACTGAATGCAATTCCCCCAAGCGAAGTTCTGCGCCTGACGGAAAAATGGATTAAAATGCCCAATGTGACCATTGACACATGGGACCTATATAGCGAGCAATTTTATATTGTTACGACATTATCCGTTTTATTAGTTGGCAGTAGCCTTTTATGGGGATTCTACCTGTTACGCTCAGTTCGTCGTCGTAAAGTCATTCAGGGTGATTTAGAAAACCAAATATCATTCCGAAAAGCACTCTCGGATTCCTTACCGAATCCAACTTATGTTGTAAACTGGCAAGGTAATGTCATTAGTCATAATAGTGCTTTTGAACATTATTTCACTGCGGATTACTACAAAAATGCAATGTTACCATTAGAAAACAGTGACTCACCCTTTAAAGATGTTTTTTCTAATGCGCATGAAGTCACAGCAGAAACGAAAGAAAATCGAACAATATACACACAGGTATTTGAAATTGATAATGGCATCGAGAAAAGATGCATTAATCACTGGCATACATTATGCAATCTGCCAGCAAGCGAACATGCTGTTTATATTTGTGGTTGGCAAGATATTACCGAGACGCGTGATTTAATTCATGCACTCGAAGTAGAGAGAAATAAAGCGATCAATGCAACTGTCGCAAAAAGTCAGTTTCTGGCAACAATGAGTCACGAAATAAGAACACCAATAAGCTCCATTATGGGCTTCCTGGAACTTCTGTCGGGTTCTGGTCTTAGCAAGGAGCAACGGGTGGAGGCGATTTCACTTGCCTACGCCACCGGACAATCACTCCTCGGCTTAATTGGTGAAATCCTTGATGTCGACAAAATTGAGTCGGGTAACTATCAACTTCAACCACAATGGGTCGATATCCCTACTTTAGTCCAGAACACTTGTCACTCTTTCGGTGCGATTGCTGCAAGCAAATCCATCGCATTAAGTTGCAGCAGTACGTTTCCTGAACGCTACCTGGTTAAGATCGACCCTCAGGCGTTTAAGCAGGTCTTATCTAATTTACTGAGTAATGCTCTCAAATTTACTACCGAGGGAGCAGTAAAAATTACGACCTCCCTGGGTCACATTGATGACAACCACGCTGTTATCAAAATGACGATTATGGATTCTGGAAGTGGATTATCGCAGGAAGAACAACAACAACTGTTTAAACGCTATAGCCAAACAAGTGCAGGTCGTCAGCAAACAGGTTCTGGTTTAGGCTTAATGATCTGCAAAGAATTAATAAAAAACATGCAGGGCGATTTGTCATTAGAAAGTCATCCAGGCATAGGAACGATATTTACGATCACAATCCCGGTAGAAATTACCCAACAAGTGGCGGCTATAGAGACAAAAGCAGAACAACCTATCACACTACCTGAAAAGTTGAGCATATTAATCGCGGATGATCATCCGACCAACAGGCTATTACTCAAACGCCAGCTAAATCTATTAGGATATGATGTTGATGAAGCCACTGATGGTGTGCAAGCGCTACACAAAATCAGTATGCAACATTATGATCTGCTTATTACTGACGTAAATATGCCGAATATGGATGGTTTTGAGTTGACTCGCAAACTCCGTGAGCAAAATTCTTCCTTACCCATCTGGGGGCTTACAGCCAACGCACAGGCTAACGAACGTGAAAAAGGGTTAAATTGCGGCATGAACTTATGTTTGTTCAAACCGTTGACTCTGGATGTACTGAAAACACATTTAAGTCAGTTACACCAGGTTGCGCATATTGCACCTCAGTATCGCCACCTTGATATCGAAGCCCTGAAAAATAATACGGCGAACGATCTACAACTGATGCAGGAGATTCTCATGACTTTCCAGCATGAAACGCATAAAGATCTACCCGCTGCGTTTCATGCACTAGAAGCTGGCGATAACAGAACTTTCCATCAGTGTATTCATCGCATCCACGGTGCGGCTAACATCCTGAATTTGCAAAAGTTGATTAATATTAGCCATCAGTTAGAAATAACACCTGTTTCAGATGACAGTAAGCCTGAAATTCTTCAGTTGCTGAACTCTGTAAAAGAACACATTGCAGAGCTGGACCAGGAGATTACTGCTTTCTGTCAGCAAAATGACTAAATAGCGGCTCCCACAATGTTCAAATGTGGGAGCTATTTACCAGCACATCTTACATTTATGATGAGAACTCCTGGCGAATTTGTTCCCCATGCTGGTCGAGCGTTGCCGCTCCCGGCATAACATGCGGGTCCGCACAGCCGCTAATTTTTATCGGATTACCCGGCATCATTATTCCCCCGGCTTCAATCAACATATTTCTTGCCTGAGTTTGTGGTAAATTAATGGCCTCAGCCACACTTAATAACGGCGCGACAGGCACACCAACTTCATGTATTCTGGCTAACCAAACTTCAGCTGCCTGCGTTTTTAACGTCCGCTCAATATATTGTTTAAGAATAGCCTGGTTTTGTACGCGTAAAATATTGCTGATAAATCGGGGATCATCAACCAGCTCCGTCAGATCCAGTGCCTGACATAACGCAGAAAAAAGCTTGTCATTACCACAACAAATCGTAATCGGCTTATCCTGAGTATCGAAAACATCAAAAGGTGCCATGTAGGGATGGCGATTTCCCAGACGTTGTGGTGACTTCCCAGTCGCGATATATGCCATCAGTCCGTGCTCCAGAAAACTCAGAGTGGCATCAAACATCGCTATATCGACATGCGCACCTCTCTGGCTCTTTTCGCGGCCATAAAGTGCACTCACTATTCCACTGAATAAATAAACACCGCCACATAGATCCGCAAGAGAGGTACCAACGCGCACTGGCGGAGCATCAGGGTATCCTGTTTCCATCATTATCCCGCTCATTGCCTGAATGATGGTATCGTAGGCAGGAGCATCTTTTAGCGGACCGGTATGTCCGAAACCTGACGATGAAGCATATATAAGGCGCGGGTTGATTTCTTGTAACCTTTCCCATGAAAACCCGAGTTTTTCCATTGTACCTGGGCGAAAATTCTCAGCTAATACATCAGCTTGTTTAAGCATATTTATAAATATACTTTTATCGTGATCATTCTTTAAATCAAGAACCACACTCTCTTTGCCATGATTAATAAAACTGTAATAGAGTGACTGTCCATCCACATAGGGACCAAATGTGCGGGTATCATCACCATGGCCCGGCGGCTCAACTTTAATTACCCTTGCGCCCATATTACAAAGAAGTTGAGTTCCGAAAGGTCCATTAAGGACATGTGTCATATCGATAACTAATAAGCCTTCAAACGGCCCTTTGCTTTCATTATTTGTCATTTGCTTATGCCTTGAAAAAAGCCGAAGGTGAAAAGACACTTCGGCATTTATGTAAAATCAATAACATGATTAATTATGAAACCAGTCGACTGACATAAATCCACAAGGGAGCCGTGACGACAAAACCCAGTACGCTCACAGCCAATGACGCTGTACCAGTGCGGGTGTAGACATTAAACCGACTGGCAATAATGATTCCGGAGAATGCCGGCGGTAATGCGCCTGCCAGTACCATCATCTGCACACGTATGCTGTTCAAATGACATGCCATACCCACGAGAAGCAGCGCCAGTGGCATCAGAATCAGCTTCAGGAAGGTGTTATAAGCAATTTCGGCACTGAACTCGAATTTATGTGCAGCCAGAGTCAACCCCGCAGCGAACACCGCTACCCCTGAGTTAGCCTTCGCAATCAGATTAAAGGTTGGGTCCCATGCTGCCGGAATTTTTACCCCAACCAACACCAGGATCGTTGCCAGAACAGGTGCCCATACTACTGGCTCCTTTGCCGCAGAAATTAATGCGCTCAGATTACTATTCTTCTTACCATCCGCTCCTGAGGAAGGATTCAGCAAATACAGACCAATAGGAATAGTAATTGCGTTAACAATAATAGAAATAATTGCTACCACTAAACCTGTTGATACGGAATCACCATAAATAGGATCGAGAACTGCAAACCCCAGGAATCCGATGGTAGGTGAGCCTGCAATTAATGCACATACTGCTGCTTCTGCATGGGTACGTTTAAAAAATTTGTAGCAACCGAACCAGGAGAAAAAGAAACATCCGACAATAACCACAAGTGATACAAGGGTCAGGCGAGTGTCCGCAAAAATCATTTCCCTGTTTGCCCGAGTAATAGATACAAATAGAGCCGCAGGAAGCGCGTAGTTTAATACCAGTTTATTAAATGCCCGGGCTTGATCTTCTGAAAAAGTTTCTCGTCTGCCGCTAAAATAACCCAACAGCATGATTACGATAATAGGCAATAAATCGCCAATAAAAAATGTTAGCATAATAGTATTTCCGATAAGGGTCCCCTCACCATCGATAATGAGTTGGCAAGAGGAGACGATGTCAGTATTTAATTACCAGCGACTTGTTTTGGGTTAAGTTTGGTAATATGGCCACTTTCAGTTCCTGCTGCAGGGTCGATGACCACATTAATAATGGTCGGTTTGCGCGACTGAATACCGGTGGTTAAAGCATGACGAAGTTCATCTGTCGTGGTGACGTTATAGCCAACGCCACGAAACGCATCCATTAATTTGTCATACCTTGCATGGTGCAACAGATCTGTTGGTGATGGTGCACCAGCGCCACTGAGATCAACACCGTCTCCTCTGTAGATGCCGCCATTATTAAAAATAACGATCGTCACCGGCAGGTTATATCGACAAATCGTTTCAATCTCCATCCCACTGAAACCAAAAGCACTATCACCTTCAATGGCGACAACCGGAGAACCAGAGGTCACGCTAGCACCGATGGCATAGCCCATACCGATGCCCATGACACCCCAGGTGCCACAATCCAGACGACGACGTGGTTTATACATATCAATAATATTTCGTGCATTATCCAGGGTATTTGCACCTTCATTAACTAAATAAATATCCTGGTTCTCGCGCAATACATCGCGCACAGCACTTAATGCATTAAAGTAATTTAATGGTTGAGTATCTGTACTTAATTTTTCATGCATTTTTTGTGCATTTTGCTGCTTGTGGATATTTAAAATATCGCGCCATACCAGTGGAGTCGTAAATGTGTTTTGTTTCAGTTCTGCCAGCATACCTTGCATACTGGATGCAATATCGCCAACGACTGGCACAGCAATGGGGCGGTTGCTGTCAATTTCCTGCGGTTCAATATCCAGTTGAATAAACTGTGTATCTGCCGCCCATCCTTTTTTACCGTGTGCCAGTAACCAATTCAGTCGTGCGCCAACAAGCATGACAACGTCAGCATTTGCCAGGGCAAACGAACGCGCAGCTGCCGCAGAAAGTGGATGCGTATCTTCGAGGATCCCTTTCGCCATAGACATTGGCAGGAATGGAATCTGGGCACTTTCAATAAATTCACGAAGCTGTTCATCAGATTGTGAATACGCCGCGCCTTTGCCAAGGATAATTAATGGTCGTTCAGCTTTTGCTAAAAGCGAAATTGCGCTAGTGACTGACTTCGGGCATGGCAATAATGCTGGCGACGGATTTTCAACTTTAACAATCGTGGTTAACGCTTCGTCTTTTTCCATCGTCGCGGCCAGGACATTTGCTGGCAAATCAAGATAAACACCGCCAGGACGACCCGATACTGAGACCCGGATAGCACGTGCCAATGCAATGCCAAGATCCTGCGGCTGATTAACGCGAAATGCTGCTTTGGCATACGGTTTTGCCGCATTCATTTGGTCCAGCTCTTCATAATCACCTTGCTGTAGGTCGACGATCGCGCGGTCGCTGGAGCCGCTAATCATGAATATCGGAAAACCATTTACCGTTGCATTGGCCAATGCGGTCAAACCGTTGAGGAATCCTGGCGCAGACACTGTCAGGCAGATCCCTGGTTTTTGGGTAAGAAAACCGCTTGCTGCAGCGGCATAGCCTGCCGACTGCTCATGACGAAAACCAATATAACGAATGCCTTCCGCCTGGGCATGGCGCGCCATATCCGTCACAGGAATACCTACAACACCATAAATAGTGTCAATATTATTCTGTTTTAATGCTTCAACGATGATATGCATACCATCTGTCATTTGAAGTTGATCTGACATGATTAATAACCTCGAAATTTTTATAAATTGGGAGCCAGAAGCCCCCGTTAATATCAGATGGCGTGGTTTTGCTTCATTGCAGCAATTTCATCGTCGCTATAACCCAGCTCCTGCAATACAGCAGCGGTATGTTCACCTAATAGCGGCGCAGCTTTAATATCCGGCGTAAAGGCAGAGAATTTCATTGGACAACCAACTGTCAGATATTTTCCACGCAACGGTTGTTCCACTTCGACAACACTGCCACTTTGGCGCAAAGAGGGATCAAGTGAAATTTCTTTCATACTTAAAACCGGTGCACAAGGAATATCAAACTGAGTCAAATAGGCCACAGCTTCATGTTTATCAATAGTGACAGTGTATTTTTCGATTTCAGCAAAAATATCGAAAATATGTGGCTGTCGGGCATGGGCTGTACTGTATGCCGGATCGGTAATCCATTCTGGTTTGCCGATGGCTTTACAGGTGTTTTCCCAGTTTTGCTCCTGAATAGTGAAATAAATATAGGCGTTAGGATCGGTTTCCCAGCCTTTACATTTCAGGATCCAGCCAGGCTGACCACCACCCCCCGCATTACCACCGCGGGGAACTGCATCACCAAATGTGCCATTCGGATACTGCGGGTATTCTTCCAGATAACCCAATTTATCGAGACGCTGCTGGTCGCGTAATTTCACGCGGCAAAGGTTCAACACGGCATCCTGCATTGACATGGTCACTCGTTGCCCACGCCCCGTTTTTTCGCGATGCAGCAAAGCAGCAAGTAAACCGATCAGCAAATGCATTCCGGTGTTGCTGTCACCCAACGCTGCAGCGCTTACCAGCGGCGGACCGTCCCAAAAACCCGTAGTAGATGCCGCGCCACCCGCTGCCTGAGCAACGTTTTCATAGGCTTTTACATTCACATAAGGCGAACACTCATCAAACCCTTTGATCGAACCAAAAATCAGACGTGGATTGATTTCTTGAATATGCTCCCAGGTGAAGCCCATATGATCAATGGCCCCAGGATGAAAGTTCTCGACTAAGATATCAGCTTCGCGGATCAGCTTTTCCATTACCTCTTTGCCTTCCGCTGTTTTGGTATTTAATTCAATAGAACGTTTGTTACTGTTAAGCATGGTGAAGTAAAGCGCATCGATATCAGGAATATCTCGCAGCTGGTGACGCGTTACGTCACCAACACCGGGACGTTCAATTTTAATGACGTCAGCGCCAAACCAGGCCAGCATTTGAGTACAAGATGGGCCAGATTGCACACCGGTGAAATCGAGAACTTTAATTCCTTGAAGTGGAGTTGACATAGCAATACCTATTAGTTAATTAAATATGTGTTAATTTAGCGTTTATTTAAGACATAACGCCTCTATAAATAATCCGCAAAATATCGTCGTAGCTGCACTCGATATTTTTAAATTCCTGTATCAAGTACTGAAAATCATTTCATCGCTACTTCCAATTCCTTTCTGCATGGTAAGTAGTGAGGACGAAAAGAAGAATATGATAAATATTGATTCGTGGTAATCAGAGAGAGTCGCGACATTTGTGATGTTATTCTTACAACTGTAAGAAGCGCCAGTGATTTACAAGTAAGGGTATGATTACGCTTTTTAAAGCGTACCATAAAACATAACATAATAAATGATTTGTGATAACACGGGATTATTGCGGTTTACTTTGAGGAAGATAAAATTCGAGTTTATAGAACCGCGAGCGCCAAATAATTTTATGGCCACAACCTGTCGTATTGTGGCCATAAAAAATTGTCGGCTGGAGGGAGTAAAATCCTTTACCTCAATATATTGCCTGTCAGCTTTAGTTCACAAACAGTGCTTCGCTATCGACGATGATTCCATCTTCCGCACCTTTAAGCGCCAGGTTTGCCTCGTAGTATTGCTTTTTATCAAGCAGTTTCTGCGCATCAGCAAGTGCATTACGAGTCTGTTTAAGCGGCATCAGATATTGGTTTTCCATTACGCCAACACCGGCCAGGCGAAGCTCTTCCATTGCGCCCTTTTTATCCCCTTTCGCCATTTTTTCGTTGGCAATTTTTATCGCGGCTTCTTTTTCGGGTGTCGCTACATAACTCTCAGAAATTCCGACAGATGCATTAATGACAATATATTGGTCATCATTGACATTGGTCTTTTTACCTGGCTTTGCGAACTTTGCCCATTCGGTACTATCATCAGACAGCAAAGCGGAAGCTTCGTTGGTCAGTTCTTTTGCCTTTTCCGGATCGCCATGAAACAGAGCCAGGCGCGCTACCTGCACGTCACGCATCGCATATAAACCTTGTTCAGAGATACGCTCTGCTGCTGCCGTTTTCTGGGTTTGCTTAACTTGCTGAGTTTGCTGTTGTGCCGCTACCGGTGCATTATCAGCAGCCCATACAGTTGAAGATGCCAGAACTGCTGTGACCATCGTAGCCATAATTAAACGTTTCATACTTACCTCATTCTTTAACAGTTTTAGAAAACACCGCCATCATATTGGGTGAGCATGAAATGAGAAATCAGAGAGCAACGGTCATTTTGAAAGGGTTATCTTACAGTTGTAGTTATTATCGCAAGAAGTATTTTAGTCTTACAATTGTAGGAATATGCTTCT
>ERZ791682.907-NODE-907-length-11582-cov-2.51601_pt1 | contig 11582 bp, 8 predicted proteins | sample MGYA00509958_ERZ791682 | MGnify/ENA primary metagenome ERZ791682 (study PRJEB30046, sample SAMN00715194) | human gut metagenome | study: EMG produced TPA metagenomics assembly of the A metagenome-wide association study of gut microbiota in type 2...
TTGGAAACCCCTTTGTAAGGAAGACTGTAAAGGTCTGTGCCTTCGCTGCGGTGCGAACCTGAATGAGGGGGAATGCGGTTGTGACAGAGAGTCCTTAGATCCAAGAATGTCTGTTTTCAAAGATATTTTAAACAATTTTAAGGAGGTGTAACCATGTCAATTTGTCCAAAGAATAAATCTTCAAAAGCAAGAAGAGACAAGAGAAGAGCTAACTGGAAAATGAGCGCTCCAAATCTTGTAAAATGCAGCAAGTGTGGAGCTTAAATGATGCCTCACAGAGTATGTAAGTCTTGTGGCTCATACAACAAGAAAGAAATCGTTGCAGTTGACTAATTTTTATTAGAATCTGCTATTAGGAGCTGTGTGCCGGATATCCGGTACATGGCTTTTTTGATTTTTAACAGATGTCTGCTTTGGAGCGAAGGCAAACATCTATGATAGCAGATGAGAAAACGCCTGTGCGGATTTCTCATCGCCGCTTCACAACAAGTTTTTTAGAAATGAGGATTATATGTTATATATTATGCGGCATGGAAAAACGGAATGGAATGAATTGCACAAGCTTCAGGGACGGACGGATATTCCACTGAATGAAAACGGAAGAAAAATGGCGCGGGAAGCAGGAAAACGGTATCGGGAGATTCATTTTGACATCTGCTACTGTTCACCGTTAATACGGGCAAAAGAAACGGCAGAACTGGTGCTTGAAGGAAGAGCTGTTCCGATTGTAACGGACGACCGTCTTATGGAAATGTGCTTTGGCGAATATGAAGGAATTGAAAACAGCTTTGCATTGCCGGACTGCCCAATCAATCTGGCATTTCAGGCACCGGAGCGTTTTGTGGCGGATAAGGGTGCGGAAAGCTTTGAAGAACTGTTTGCCCGTACCGGCGATTTTCTTGAAAAGGTTGTAAAGCCGCAGCTTGCACAGGAAAAGGATATTCTGATAGTAGGACACGGTGCAATGAATTCAAGCATTGTCTGCCAGGTAAAGAAACTGCCGCTTACGCAGTTCTGGTCTGCCGGAATAGAAAACTGTAAGCTGATGCAGCTGTGTTGATACAATGCTTGATTTTAAGACACAGATATAGTAAAATTATCAGATAGAAGACGCTTGGAAAGGCAGGGCTATTTTAGTGAGTGAAAAAGTAATCGTTGCACTCGATGCAATGGGTGGAGATAACGCACCGGTGGAAATTGTAAAAGGTGCGGTAGAAGCAGTGAAAGAAGAAGCCGGTTTACTCGTAAAGCTGGTCGGCAGGGAAGAACAGGTCTGTGCAGAACTTGCAAAATACACTTATCCGCAGGGACAGATTGAAGTGGTTGATGCACCGGACGTTATTGAAACCGGTGAGCAGCCGGTTATGGCAATCCGCCGGAAAAAAGATTCTTCCATGGTACGTGCGCTGACAATGGTCAAAGAAAAGAAAGCAGATGCATTTGTATCAGCCGGAAGTTCGGGCGCGATTCTGGTAGGCGGACAGGTTATCGTGGGTAGAATCCGCGGCGTGGAACGTCCACCGATGGCACCGTTGATTCCGACAGCAAAGGGTGTTTCTATTTTAGTAGACAGCGGCGCAAATGTCGATTCCAGACCGTCCTTTTTAGTCCAGTGGGCAAAGATGGGCTCTATCTATATGGAAAATATCATGGGTATAAAAAATCCGAAGGTTGCCATTGTTAATGTAGGTCTGGAAGAAGAAAAAGGAAATCAGCTGGTAAAAGAAACATATCCACTGTTAAAAGCATGTAAGGATATTAATTTTATCGGTAGTATTGAAGCACGCAACATTCCAAACGGCGATGCGGATGTTATAGTTTGTGACGCATTTGTGGGAAATGTTATTTTAAAGCTGTACGAGGGTACGGCAAAGATGCTCTTATCAAAGGTAAAGACCACATTAATGTCCAGCTTAAAGACGAAAATCGGCGCACTGCTGATTAAAAATTCGTTAAGCGATACGATGAAGTCATTTGATGCAAAGCAGTACGGCGGTGCACCGCTGATTGGTTTAAACGGACTGGTGGTAAAGACACATGGCAATGCAAAGGCGATGGAAGTTAAAAATTCGCTGTTACAGTGCGTGAAATTCCAGCGTGAAAAGGTCAACGAAAAAATTATTGCTTCCATTTCGGCAGAAAAACTGGACGAAGCAGAAGCGTGATGATGAATACGAGAATGTCGTGACATGTAGTGCCTGCGGCAGATGTCCGATACAGATATCAGGTTATTAAATGTAAAGAAGAAAGGAAGTTTAGAAAATGGAATTTGAAAAGTTACAGAAAATTATTGCAGAGGTTTTAAACATCGATACCGATAAGATTACAATGGAGTCTACTTTTGTAGATGATTTAGGTGCAGATTCATTAGATGTGTTCCAGATTATTATGGGAATTGAAGATACATTTGATATTCAGATTCCGGAAGATGCAGCAGAGCATATTACAACAGTTGCCGAAGCTGTAGAACAGATTCAGGCAGCAAAAGCACAGTAAGACAGCATAAAAGCAGAAAGATAATGAGGCTGTAGGTACAGCCTCATTCTTTGTGCATAGTGTGAAGAAGCCATAAATCAAAGCTTCTTCACACAGCAATTTGCCTCCGGGCGGCGGCAAATTGCTGTATTGCAGATGAGAAATCGCCTGTGCGGATTTCTCATCGCATTTTCGCGACAGTGTCGCTTAGAAATGGTGATTAATATGGAGAATGATGATGAAACATAATACCGATTTAGACGGATTTCAGAAAATAATACAGTATCAGTTTAACAATACCGGACTGTTAAAAAATGCGCTGACACACAGTTCTTATGCCAATGAAAAAAAGACAGGCAATTACAAGGACAATGAACGTCTTGAATTTTTAGGTGATGCCGTGTTGGAACTGACATCAAGTGAATTTATTTATACCGGCAATCCCGATATGAATGAAGGGAAAATGACACGGCTGCGTGCAAGCATTGTCTGTGAACCGACCCTTGCGATGTGTGCAAGACAGATTCATTTGCAGGAATATATCATGCTTGGCAAAGGAGAAGACTTAACAGGCGGAAGAACAAGGGATTCAATTATCTCAGATGCGCTGGAGGCACTGATTGGCGCGATTTATCTGGATGGTGGTTTTGCTAATGCAAAAGAATTTATTCATCGTTTTGTGTTAAATGATTTGGAGAATAAGCAGCTCTTTTATGATAGCAAGACCATTTTACAGGAGGTTGTACAGGCACACGGTCTGGAAGTGGAGTACGAACTGACAGGTGAAGAAGGTCCGGAACATGATAAGAAATTTCATGTAATTGCAAAAGCAGGGGATTTATTTGTGGTAAAAGGCACGGGACATACCAAAAAAGCGGCGCAGCAGCAGGCGGCATACAACGCTCTGCTTCATTTGAAAAAGAATGGAACACAATTTATGCCGAAAGGAAAGTAATCAATGTATTTAAAAAGTATAGAGGTGCAGGGCTTTAAGTCTTTTGCCAATAAAATTGTTTTTGATTTCCACAACGGAATCACGGGCATTGTAGGACCGAACGGTTCGGGAAAAAGTAACGTTGCCGATGCGGTCCGCTGGGTACTGGGTGAACAAAGCGCCAAGCAGCTGCGTGGTTCAAAAATGGAAGACGTTATTTTTGCTGGAACAGAGGCAAGAAAGCCGGTCGGGTTTGCGTATGTATCTATTACACTGGATAATGCAGACCATGCACTGCCGGTTGAATATGATGAAGTTACGGTGACAAGAAGGGTGTACCGTTCCGGTGAGAGTGAATACCAGATGAACGGACATAACTGCCGTCTGAAAGATATTTCAGAGCTGTTTTACGATACCGGTATCGGAAAAGAAGGCTACTCTATTATCGGACAGGGGCAGATTGACAAGATTTTAAGCGGTAAACCGGAAGACCGCCGTGAGCTGTTTGACGAAGCGGCAGGAATCGTGAAATTTAAGCGCAGAAAAGCTTCGGCACAGAAAAAACTTGACAGCGAGCGCGCCAATCTGGTACGTGTCAACGACATTTTATCCGAACTGGAAAAGCAGGTCGGACCGTTGGAAAAGCAGTCCGAAAAGGCAAGACAGTATTTAAAATTAAAGGAAGAATTAAAAATTCTGGATGTCAATGGCTTTTTGCTTGAAACGGACAAGTTAAAGGCAGATTTAAAGGGGCTGGAAGATAAGCTTGCCATTGCGGATTCGGATCTGGCACAGGCAAAGGAAAGCTATGAGGCGACCAAGGCAGAGTATGAGAAAGCCGAGGAAGAATTAAACCGGATTAATGAGCAGATTGAAACACACAATACGCAGCTTTCAGAAAAAGAACTGACAAGACAGCGTCTGACCGGTGAAATTCAGGTTTTTGAAGAACAGATAAAGACGATTCGGGTCAATGCAGCACACTATCAGCAGCGTATGACTGCCATTGAAAATGAAACAGCACACAAAAATACGGAGATTGATGGATTAAACAAGCAAAAGGAAGAACTTTCGGGGCAGCTTGCAGTTTATGGCAGTAAGCAGGAAGAAGCACAGAGGGTCCATGAAGAAATTCTTGCGGAGATTGAACGCATAACGGCAGAGATTGAAAACCGCCAGAATTCCATTTTTGAGATTTTAAACGAAAAATCAACGATTAATGCGGATAATCAGAAATATAAGACAATGCTTGAACAGCTCAATATCCGCAAGGCGGAATTAAGCAGCCGCATTATCCGCGGAAAGAGTGAAGAAAGTGCGCAGGATTCGGTAATCCGCACACAGACAGGACAGCTTGATACAGCCAATGAAGCGATAAAGAAGCTGACGGAACAGATTGAACAGGGTAATGCGGAGGTTGTCCGTTTAAAAGAGCAGATTGCCAAAGGCAGCTCTGAGATTGATAAAAAACAGCAGCAGTATCACAGGGAAAAGTCCAGACTGGAATCGCTTGTCAACATTACGGAGCGGTATGACGGCTACGGCAACAGTATCCGTAAAATCATGGAATTAAAGGAACAGCGTCCGGGCATTTTAGGTGTTATTGCAGATATTGTAAAAGTAGAAAAACAATACGAAACAGCAATCGAAACGGCACTGGGCGGAACAATCCAAAACATTGTTACGGATAATGAAAATACAGCAAAGGATTTGATTGCCTATTTAAAGCAGAACCGTTTCGGACGTGCAACATTTCTTCCGCTTTCGGCAATTCAGGTGCGCAATACCTTAGAGGGTGAGCCGTGCATGAAAGAAAAAGGTGTTATCGGTGCGGCAAGCGATCTGGTACGCGTTTCATTTGAATATGAAAAGCTGGCAAAATACCTGCTTGGCAGAATTCTTGTCGTTGACAATATTGACAATGCGCTTGCAATTGCAAGAAAGTACAGACATTCGTTAAGAATCGTAACACTGGAGGGTGAACAGCTTAATCCCGGCGGTTCCATGACAGGTGGTGCATTTAAAAATTCAAGTAATCTTCTGGGACGAAGAAGAGAAATTGAAGAATTAAAAGCTGCGGTATCGGCAGTCAGCGCAGAGATTACAAAGTCCAAGGAACAGGTTGCAGGGCTTCGTGCAGAGCTGGCAGAAGTGCGTCAGACACTGGAGCAGAGCAATAAGCAGATGCGTGAGGAGCAGCTTTCCAAAAACACGGCAGAGTTAAATCTTAGACAGTCCATTAACAAAAAGAAAGAAATTATTGCTTCTTACAGTGATGCATCGGAAGAGGCTGCAAAGCTGGAAAAAGAGATTTTAGAGATTGATGAGAGTTTAAGCCATGTCAGCGGCAGCCTTGCAACGCTGGATACACAGAATGAAACGTCACAGAAAGAAATTGACGAACTGACAAAGCAGTTAGAGGAAGCAAAGCAAAAGGAAAGTAGCCATACCGAAAATACGCAGGCAATCAATATCCAGTATTCGGCAACAGTACAGAAGGATACCTTTATCAGTGAAAATATTGCCCGGCTTCAGGCGGAAATTGAACATTCTGAAGTGGAAAAACAGCAGCTTTCTGAGAATCTTTCCGCAACCAATGTAGAAATTGAGCAGAAGCACCGCCAGATTGAATCAGTCAAAGCACAGATTGAACAGGCACAAAAGGATGCGGAAGCGATACAGGCGCAGGTGTCCGAATACAGAAAGCAGCGCGAAGAAGCTAATACGAAAAATAAGGCATTTTTTGAAAAGCGCGAGCAGTTAAATGAACAGATTGCCGCATTGGATAAAGAAAGCTACCGTCTGGCTTCACAGCAGGAAAAATTAAACGAAGCCAATGATTCCCTCGTGGATTACATGTGGAATGAGTACGAGCTGACTTATAGTTACGCACTGGAGCTGCGCGATGAAACCATGGAGAATCTCGGTGAAATCAAGAGGCAGATTCACAGCCTGAAATCCGATATCCGCGGTCTTGGTGATGTTAATGTCAATGCGATTGAAGAATACAAAGAAGTGAATGAACGCTACATCTTTTTAAAGACACAGCATGACGATCTGATTACGGCGGAGCAGTCACTGATTCAGGTCATTGAAGACCTGGATACCGGTATGCGGATTCAGTTTGAGGAAAAATTCAAGGAAATCAAAACTGAATTTAATAAGGTATTCCAGGAGCTGTTTGGCGGCGGACGCGGTACGATTGAACTTGTGGAGGGTGAAGATATTCTTGAAGCAGGCATTGTGATTATTTCACAGCCGCCGGGAAAAAAATTACAGAATATGATGCAGCTTTCCGGTGGAGAAAAAGCACTGACGGCAATTTCACTGCTGTTTGCCATTCAGAATTTAAAACCGTCACCGTTTTGTCTGCTTGATGAAATTGAAGCTGCACTGGATGATTCCAATGTCGGCAGATATGCGAACTATCTGCATAAGCTGACGAAGCATACGCAGTTTATCGTCATTACACACAGACGCGGTACAATGGCAGCGGCAGACCGTCTTTATGGTATCACCATGCAGGAAAAGGGTGTTTCAGCACTGGTTTCTGTGGATTTGATTGCAGACGATCTGGAAAAAGAAAAACCGGCTTCATAAAAAAGCAAAAATAAAGAATAAAAAATCAGATAAAGAAAAGAGGGAAGGTATGGGATTATTCAGTAAATTAAAGGAAGGTCTGACAAAGACCAGGGATAATATCGTATCGGGCATTGATTCGGTATTCAGCGGATTTTCATCAATTGATGATGACTTTTACGAAGAACTTGAAGAAACGATGATTATGGGCGACATGGGTGTGCGTGCCACCGAAGAAATCATCGAGGAATTAAAGCAGAAGGTCAAGGAAAACAAAGTTAAAGACCCACAGGCGTGCAGACAGCTTCTGATTGATACAATCCGCGAAAAAATGGATCTGGGTGAAAATGCGTATGAATTTGAAAACCGCAAATCCATTGTTATGCTGATTGGTGTCAACGGTGTCGGAAAGACAACGTCTGTCGGAAAGCTTGCGGGACATTTAAAGGCGATGGATAAAAAAGTTGTAATGGCGGCGGCGGACACTTTCCGTGCGGCGGGGGTTTAAAACCTTACCAAAATGGGAAATAGTACAGGCTGTGATATCATTGCACAGAGTGAGGGGTCTGACCCGGCGGCAGTCATTTTTGACTCCATTGCCGCTGCAAAAGCCAGAAATGCCGATGTACTGCTCTGCGATACGGCAGGACGTCTGCACAACAAAAAAAATCTGATGGAAGAACTTCGTAAGATTGACAGAGTAATTGAAAGAGAGTATGCTGATGCGTATAGAGAAAATCTTATTGTACTGGATGCCACAACCGGTCAGAATGCACTGTCACAGTTAAAAGAGTTTAAAGAAGTGACGGATATTACAGGTATTATTCTTACTAAAATGGACGGAACGGCAAAGGGCGGCATCGCTGTTGCTATTCAGGCAGAATACGGTATTCCTGTAAAATATATCGGTGTCGGCGAAAAAGTAGAAGATTTACAGAAGTTCGATTCCAATACATTTGTCAATGCATTATTTGACGTGGCAGAAAGTGAATAAAGATTACAAACAGCAAGAGAATGGAGAAGGTTATGGAAAAATTAACATTACAGAAATTTGAAGAAGCAGCGGAAAAAGTAAAAGAAGTCACCTTGCAGACGAATCTTGTATACAGCGAGTATTTCAGCGCACAGTCCGGCAACAAAGTATATTTAAAGCCGGAAAATATGCAGTACACAGGTGCTTACAAGGTACGTGGCGCATATTATAAAATCAGCACCATGTCAGAAGAGGAACGTAAAAAAGGTTTAATTACCGCATCAGCCGGCAACCATGCGCAGGGTGTTGCTTACGCTGCAAAGAAGTACGGTGTTAAGGCAACTGTTGTTATGCCGACAACAACACCACTTATCAAAGTAAACAGAACCAAGGGATATGGTGCAGAGGTTGTATTATATGGTAATGTATACGATGAAGCCTGTGAATACGCATTAAAGCTTGCAAAAGAACAGGGACTTACATTTGTACATCCGTTTGATGATTTAGATGTTGCAACAGGACAGGGTTCTATCGCTATGGAAATCATCAAAGAACTGCCGACAGTAGATTATATCTTAGTACCAATCGGCGGCGGCGGACTTGCAACCGGTGTATCAACACTTGCAAAGCTGCTCAATCCGAATATTAAGGTTATCGGTGTAGAACCGGCCGGCGCAAACTGCCTTCAGGAATCCATTAAGGCAGGGAAAGTCGTAACACTGCCGACAGTCAGCACAATCGCAGATGGTACAGCCGTAAAGACACCGGGTACAAAGTTGTTCCCATACTTACAGAAAAACCTCGACGACATCATCACCGTACCGGACGAAGATTTAATCGTAGCGTTCCTTGATATGGTAGAAAACCACAAAATGGTTGTTGAAAATTCAGGTCTTTTAACCGTAGCGGCTGTAAAGCAGTTAAATGTAAAGGGCAAGAAGATTGTATCCATCCTTTCAGGCGGAAATATGGACGTTATTACCATGTCATCTGTTGTACAGCAGGGACTTGTCCAGAGAAGCCGTATCTTTACCGTATCCGTACTTCTTCCGGACAGACCGGGCGAACTGGTGCGCGTAGCTTCCATCATTGCAGAAGCAAACGGAAATGTTATCAAACTGGAACACAACCAGTTTGTCAGCATCAACCGTAAAGCAACCGTAGAACTTCGTATTACAATTGAAGCTTTCGGACACGAACACAAAGAAGAAATCGTAGCAAAGCTTGAAAAAGCCGGACTGCGTCCAAGAATTGTAAAGGTCAATATCTAAGAAGAAATTTCGATTAGAATAAAAAGATATACAGATGTATGAACATAGCCCCGCCGTTTTTGGATATGAAACCGGCGGGGCTGTGTCAGTTAGACCACCCGAATCCACTCCACAGGCGGCAAATGAAGCAAAGTTGCCCGCCCACCCATTCCACAGGCGACGAGCGAAGCAAAGTCGCCGTCCGGGGTGCCATCCTCCTCAAGGAAGAACCATAAGGGACAGCCGAAGTCAAGTAACACGTTGAGGATGTCCCTTATGGTTCTTCCACCACTTCACACTTTTTACATACATTTTACACATTTTTTCCATTTCCAACCGATAATATAATACCCATCAAAGGCAAAAACGAATAAGCATATGCCGGGCAGGAAAGGCGGAAAAGGAGAAAGTTATGATAAATTATAAAAAATTGACGGTGGCGCTGATTTGCGGGACAATCCTTACATTTCCAATTGCGGGATGCGGACTGACAGCGCAGACAACAGAAAATACAGCAGTGACAACACAGCAGAGCGCTGCATTAACATCATCCCAGAGCGTAGCAGACACCTCTGGACTGACATTGGAATTTGACGAAGAAGATACAGTTACATCCTATGACAGTGCGACAGCTTCTTATGTGACATTAAGCCAGAACGGCAGTACCGTCAAAGGAAGCGGTGTCACGGCAGATGGTTCGACCGTGACGATTACGCAGGCAGGAACTTATGTTTTGTCCGGTACATTCAGTGACGGAAGTATTGTCATTAATACAGAGGATAAAGCAACTGTCCGCATTATTTTAAACGGTGTGGACATCAGCAGTTCGACAACAGCGCCGTTTATCGTACAGAGTGCGAAAAAAGTCATTGTGACACTTGCGGATAATACCGTGAATAAATTTACGGACAGCGTAAGAAGCACAACAGAAAGTGAGGATTATTCAGCAGCATTTTATTCAAAAGCAGACCTTGTATTGAACGGAAGCGGTTCATTAAATATTAATGCAGGATACCGCAACGGCATTAAGAGTACGGATGATTTAAAAGTGGTTTCCGGTACGTATCAGATTACAGCGGCAGAAGACGGTGTGATTGGAAAAGATTTGCTCGGTATTGCAGATGGTAACTTTACAATCAAATCCGGTACGGACGGCATGAAGTCAACTTATGATAAAGATACGACAAAAGGCAATATTATCATTGCAGGCGGTACATTTAAAATCGAAGCGGCAAGTGACGGTATTCAGGCGGAAAATATTTTAGACGTTCAGGGCGGTACATTTGATATTACTACAGGAAACGGCTCAGCGGCGGCAACCATGAAGACCGGCGATTCAGGTATGGGCGGTGGCAAGGGCGGCATGGGGACCATGGGCGTTCCGGGACAGAACGGCAGTGCGGGAACTGTTGCATCATCAGCTTCCGATACGGATTCTGTCAGCATGAAGGGTTTAAAGGCTTCCAATGCAATCTATATCTGCGGCGGAACGATTACACTGGATACAGAAGATGACGGTATTCACAGCAATGATGCGATTACAATTGAAAGCGGAAATATTTCAATCCGTTCCGGCGATGACGGTGTCCATGCAGATTCCAGTCTGACAGTAAACGGCGGCGCTATTACAGTCGGTTACTGTTATGAAGGTCTGGAAGCAAAGGACATTGTGATTAATAACGGTGATATTACAATCAGCGCAGAAGATGACGGTATCAATGCTTCGGACGGTTCTTCTACGATGCAGACAGGCGGATTTGGCATGGGTGGTCAGAACCAGAGCAGCAGTAACAGCTCGGCACTGACGATTAACGGCGGTAATCTCTATGTAGAAGCAGACGGTGATGGACTGGATTCTAACGGCAGCATTACGGTAAACGGTGGTACAACCATTGTATGCGGTCCGACATCTTCCGGTGATACAGCAGTGGATTTTGACGGCGAATGTGTATTAAACGGTGGTACACTGATGGCATTCGGTTCAAACGGTATGGTTGAAACACCGACCTCTGCTTCGAATGGAAACTGCATTGTGGCTGGATTTACCTCACAGCAGGCAAATACGGCATTCAGTATAACAGACAGCAACGGCAGTACAGTTCTTAGCTATACACCGGAAAAAGCCTATGCGGCGGCAGTCTGCTACAGCAGTGATTTAAAGAGCGGTCAAACCTATACCGTAACGGCAGGAAGTACATCCCAGTCCGTAACCGTAAACAGCAGCGTGACGACTTCAGGTATTTCATCTATGGGCGGCGGCGCACAGGGAGAGGCACCAGGTATGCCTGACGGAACAACCGGTGGCGGTCAGATGGGCGGTCAGCCGGGCAGCAATATGGGCGGCAATGCCGGTGGAAACGGCGGCAATACC
>ERZ791682.909-NODE-909-length-11527-cov-2.10835_pt1 | contig 11527 bp, 10 predicted proteins | sample MGYA00509958_ERZ791682 | MGnify/ENA primary metagenome ERZ791682 (study PRJEB30046, sample SAMN00715194) | human gut metagenome | study: EMG produced TPA metagenomics assembly of the A metagenome-wide association study of gut microbiota in type 2...
ATTCCCTTGCAGGCGCCGGAGTATGTGCTCCGATCATTACGCTTTTGTCTTCGTTTGCTGCTCTGATCGGAATCGGAGGATCGGTTACGTTTTCGGTGAAACTGGGGGCAGGAGATAAGAAGAGCGCACAACGGATATTGGCGAATAGTTTTTCCATGCTGCTTATATTTTCCGCAGTGCTGACAGTTGTGTTTTTGCTGATCAAGGATTTTTTACTGAACTGGTTCGGTGCCAGTGAAGTGACGTTTCCATATGCGAATACATATCTGACGATTTATACTCTGGGAACATTTTTTGCCCTTGTGTCTATGGGCATGAACTATTTTATTACAGCGCAGGGATTTCCGTTTCTGGGAATGGCAACTACATTGATCGGAGCAGTGGTAAACATTGTGCTGGATCCGATTTTTATTTTTGTATTTGAAATGGATATTGCAGGAGCGGCTGTTGCGACAGTCATCGCACAGCTTTCGTCCTGTATTTTTGTACTTTTGACTTTACACAGTAAGAAGATGCAGATTCCGATCCATCTTGTAAAGCCGGAGTGGGAGATTGGGAAACGAATCTGTAAAATCGGTTTTTCGCCATTTTTGATCCTTGCGACAGACAGTGTGATCATCATTGCATTGAATGCTGTACTTCAGTATTATGGCGGCGAATCTCAGGGAGATACGCTGATCACGGCAGCAACGATCGTACAGAGCTATATGCTTTTGATTACCTCTCCGATGCTTGGGATTACGGGAGGATCACAGCCTTTGATCAGTTTTAATTACGGTGCGAACAAACCGGATCGTATCCGTAAGACAGTGAAGTGGGTATTGGTGCTATGTATTACATTTACAACGGTGATGTTCCTTGTATCCAGAATTCTGCCGCAGTATTTTGTGCAGATTTTTACAGACAATGCAAGATACCGGGAACTGTCCATATGGGGAATCCAGGTGTTTACATTGATGGTGATCCCACTCAGCCTCCAGTATGTGTTTGTGGATGCGCTGACGGCGCTTGGGATGACAAGGCTTTCCCTTAGCTTGTCACTGTTTCGAAAGATTGTGTATTTTGTGATGACATGTGTCCTGCCGATCGCGTTTGCGGCGAAGAGTGCATTTTATGCAGAGCCCCTCGCGGATGGAGCGGCAGCATGTCTGACCAGTCTGGTGTTCTTTGTGATTTACAGAAAGTATCTGAAAGGAGAAGGCAGACTGGGAGAGATACGGTTGTAAAGAAGGTTGGAATATCAAAAAAATCAGAAAACAGGAGGAAAATGCAATGTTACAAACAGGAACAAAAGCTCCGGAATTTACACTTCCGGATCAGAATGGAGAGTTACACAGTTTAAAAGATTACAGAGGGAAAAGAGTTCTTTTGTATTTCTATCCAAGGGATAATACACCGGGGTGTACAAAGCAGGCTTGCGGATACAGCGAACGTTATCCGCAGTTTGAAGAAAAAGGTGTGGTAATTCTTGGAATCAGCAAAGACAGTGTTGCGTCGCATAAAAGATTTGAAGAAAAACAAGGTCTGACGATTACATTGCTTTCTGATACGGAATTAGAAGTGATTCAGGCATATGATGTCTGGAAAGAGAAAAAGAATTACGGAAAAGTATCCATGGGAGTAGTAAGAACGACCTATCTGATTGATGAAGAGGGTGTGATCATTCAGGCAAACGATAAAGTGAAGGCAGCAGAAGATCCGGAGAAGATGCTGGCGGAGATTTCATAGGGGCCGATACAGTATATTGGGATACGGGGACAATAAAATAAGGACAGATGTGCGGGCGTGTTAGAGTTAACACGTCCGTTTTGATGTATAATTCGCGAAATTTACACGGTCTTTTCTGAAACAAATAACAAATAATTCCGTAAATGAGTATTGCTATCACATTAGCGTGATGAAATATACTCATTTACACGGAGAAAGGAAAGACCGTGATGAAAAAAAATAATGAAGTAAGTCAAATTGTAGGGTATACTGTGTATATGATTGCACATAGGAGGAAATGAGAAAATGATAGAAAAGAAGAATGTGAAAAAACTGGCATGGGTGGCAGTGGCACTTGTGATAATGGTCCTTTCGATGACTGTTGTTTCAAAAGCGGCAAGCAATCCGGAAAACCATAAAAAAACGATAGAGGCACTGGATGAGAAGAAGGCAGATATTCTAAAACTAACAGCAACATCAGCGGCAGCATCAACAGCCATTGCGGCAATTCCCGGAGATGCGACAACACCGATAGCAAATAAGCTGACAGATTTAACATCATATTTTCTGATTATTCTGGTCGTTATATTTTTGGAAAAGTATTTGGTGACACTTACCGGATATGCAACGTTTTCTATATTGATTCCGGCAGCGTGTGTTTTGTTCGCGGCAGGAATCGGATTTAATCGAACGGTTTTGAAAATATTGGCAGCAAAAATAGCAGCATTCGGTCTTGTTATATTTATGATTATTCCATTCAGCATGAATGTTTCGGCAATGATAGAAAAAACATATGAGTCAACGATGGAAGAGACTGTAAAGGAAGCACAGGATATAACGAATGAAATTGAGAAAAATACAGATTCAGAAGGTAACATCATAGAGAAAGCATTATCGAAAATCAAAGATGGAATTTCAGGATTGTTGGAAAAAGGGGAAGAACTTTTAAATCAATTTATTGAGTTGATCGCGGTGATGTTGGTTACATCTTGTCTTATTCCAATTTTTATATTCTTGTTTATGATCTGGTTTATTCGGATGTTATTTGGAGTACAGATCAATGTGCCGAAAGGGGTATCAAAGCAGATTGCTGCAAAAATGCCAGGGCGTAAAAAAGTAAGAAACGATTTAAATTGAGTGAATAAAGGAAAAGTCGGGAGAGATTCCGACTTTTTATGATGTAGACCCAAGTGATAGAGATGAATATATTGCGTTAGACGACTATTTTTAGTTATTTAAAAATAGCGCGAATAAGAGAATTACAAAAGATTGTGCAGGATCTTGGGGCAAAACATTTTAGAGTAACATACAAAGAAGAAAATGTACCGGAAATACAACGATAGTAAGTGAAGTACACAATGAATTTGCTGCTTTGAGTACTGGAGAAACATGAAAACCATTAAAAATCTTCGAATAGTTTTAAAAATTTGGGTATCATTCTGGGTGTCTGGTGTTATCTTTTATTTATAGCATGAGCCTACGGTTTTTAATTGTTTTTGAGTAACTCAATTCTACCAAACCGGATGGCATCCATACTATTTTTTACGCCCTCAATTATTGGATTTTCAAGGTGTATACGAACTTATTGAAATGCAAAGTTTGAGTAATTAAAAGGGATTCTTTGGAAATTTAATAAATAGTTTATTGCTTTTCATATACTGTCATATTATACTTGAATCATCTAAACTTTCTGATAAATTTCTAAATGATTTCTAGAAGGTCAAGACCGTTCGGTCAGATATTTCAGAAAAAATTTAACTGAACAAAGAGGCAAGTAAATATGATGGAAAAGCAGTTGTACAATAGACAATATTTCTTTATAATGAAAATATCAAAAAAAAACATCATGTATGATTGTGTTTTCCACACCGTGGAAAGGAGCAGTTATATGTGTAAGAAAACGAAAGAACAGAAGTTTATTATGTTACCTAGCGTGGATTTTTGTTTTCAGGAGCTGATGGAAGATGAAGAAGTGCGCCGAGGATTTATAGGTGCGTTTCTTCGGATTCCACCGGAAGAGATTCTGGATATGGAATTACTTCCGAAGAAGCTTCGTAAGAAATATAAGGAAGAGAAGTACGGAATCCTGGATGTGCGAGTTCGTCTAAGAGAGGGAGAGCAGCTAAACATTGAAATGCAGTCTATTGCCTATGATTACTGGCAGGAGCGGTCTTTGTTTTATCTTGGGAAAATGTATGTAGACCAGATCCACGAAGGGGAAGATTATGATAAGTTGAAGAAATGTATCCATGTAGGGATTCTGGATTTTACACTGTTTGAACATGAGAGATATTATTCTTGTTTTCATATCTGGGAGGATACGATACGGGACATGTATTCCGACAAATTCGAGATTCATGTACTTGAGCTGCCAAAGCTTGCGAAGTATGAATATCCACAGACAGAACTCCTTCGATGGGCACAATTTTTCGGTGCAAGGAGCAGGGAGGAAATTGAAGTGTTGGCAGAAAAAGATGAATATATCCATAAAGCATATGATAAATTGGAAGAAATCAGTGCAGACGAGGAAAAACGATTAGAATATGAGGAACGACAAAAGGCAATCCGGGATCATCGCCATATGTTAGCTAGTGGAAGGCGCGAAGGATTACGTGAAGGATTACGTGAAGGAAAACATGAGCACGCAGTGGAAATGGCGCGTAAGATGTTGGAGGATAAGTTGCCGATAGAAAAGATCGCGGAGTATTCCGGATTATCACCGGAAGATGTGCACAGGTTGGAAGAACAATGAATACAAAGCAGAATTTGATTCTTGCACAGTACAGGTATTCATTCACCATCTTGGTAATTAAGTAGACAAGCAAAAATGAGGCTGGTGTAAAGCAAAATAATCTGCGTTCCCGGCCTCATTTTTACATGAAATATTGAAAATGAGTCTGTTATTTTTATTTCAAATTGGAGATGGTGAACGTAACCTCTAACATATTTTCATCTTTATAGTCTGCATTCTGGAAAGAAAAAGATTCTTTTTTCTGCAGACCTTCGATCATCGGCTCTGCTTCGCTCCACTGATTGATCAGATCCATCTGAAGGCTGCCTTTTTCAGAGAAAACCTCATCATTTTTATTTTCTTTTACCGTGTAATCCGTTCCATTAAAAAGAACCTTGTCAATTACAATCTGAGCATTGGTAAAGTCGGATTTTGTCTGATTTCCAAGTTCAACGTCACAGTCTTTTAAAGCAATGGTTGTAATGTTTAAAAGCATATCTTTATCACCTTTCAGTTTCAGAGTATAGGTGCCGCCTTTTTTGGTAATTCTTGCAGTGTTATCACTTTGAATGGTCGTCCAGTATTTACTGTCTGACACATACAGGCGGACGGACATCAGAGTGCTGTTTTGAGATGCTTTCTGACCAAAACCTTCCATAATGGCATCAATAATGACAGGCTGTGTGACTTCACATGTTGTACGATCAAATAAGCCGAATCCGTGGACACCATTGTATCCATTGTCCCAGTACATTGGAATACATCCGTTTTTACGACTCAGCTGGCACAATTTTCGGGCAAAATATGCACGGTAATATTCGTTTTCACTGTCATAGGATGTTTTGTCGATAGAGCTGTATTCACCGATGAAAACAGGGTATCCCTTGTCTGCAAATGTTGTTTTCATCAGATTTAACTGATTTTTCATGTAAGTTTCGTCACAGGTTGTACTTGTTTTGGAAGGATCATCCGCTTCGTTGCCTCATTGAGTGATCACACCGTTTTCTCCGCCACAGAAGTCCCAAGGAGAATAATAGTGAACAGAAATCATAATTCGTTGTTCTTCTTTATCGATTGGTTTGTCGCGGTATTGATCCGTAGGAAGTTTAAAACCGTAATCTCCGGCGGTATAGTCAATATTTGTGTTCCAGCCGGGAATAATCAGCCAACGCTTTGTATTGTTATCTCCTGTTTTCCGAACAGTATCAACGAATATCTGGTTGTAGTCATTAATATTTTGATAGTACTCTTTATTCGGTTCAGAATAACTGCCGTCAAATTCTTCATTCATGGACTCGAACAGTAAGTGCTCATCGTAATTTTTAAATCTTTCTGCAATTTGCTTCCATACCTTTTTATATTTTTTCTTAATCTCTGTTTGATTTTTTCCATTGCACAAAAGCCAGCTGCCATCGATGGTATTATAGCCATCTCCGTGAATGTTGATCACTGCATATAAGTCATTTTTAATGCAGTAGTCTACAACTTCCTGTACACGATCCAGCCATTTGCTGTCAATCGTATAATCTTTGTCATCGTCGATTTTGGCAAAATAGGATACAGGGATACGGATCGATTTAAAGCCTGCAGCCTTTACACTTTGAATGAGTTTTTCTGTGATTACAGGATTTCCCCAGTTTGTTTCCTCCGGAACGTTGTCAGTGACACTTTCCAGCTGATTTCCTAAATTCCAGCCAGGTCCCATTGCTTCTACTATTTGAGACTGGTTTAAATCTTCAAAAGATGTGGTGTCCTTTTTCGCTGCCTGAACAGAAAATGGAGCTGTGAAGCTTCCTGCGACAACTGTGCCAACCAGTACGGCGGCTATAAACATGGATCGTAAACGATTTTTCATAGTGCCCTCCTACATAAAAAATTTACTCTTCTTGTTATCCTTCAGATCGCGCGTGTTTGAAAAACTGGAAGAATTGTTTTTATAATATCATGGTTTTTTGGCGTGTAATACTATAAAAATTGGTAAAATATTACAATAAAATTTTGAGGTTTTGAAGTGTGGAGAATGGGGAAAAAGTAATGACTGCAGGGGAATTCCGGTCTTTTTGTCACTCATTTTCTTGAGTTACAGATGAAAAGCAGTTAAAATGAAGGATAGGAAGGAGATATAATAGTATGGGAAATTGCAGAAATGTAACAAATACTTTTTCGGAAGAAAGAAGACATTATTCGAATACGTATTTAGAAATATGCGAGGTATATGATGAAGCTGTAGAAGTGAGCGTATTTTCAGCAGTTGCTACAAAAGGATTATGAAGAAAATAAAGAACTATCAGGTGAATTTATAAGAATGTTTGTAGATACATATGGGCTATGCTTATCAAATGATGTACTTTTTGATGAGTCATCGTTGTTTGGTTTGTTTTAAAGATACGAGTAAAGGGAGGATAATAGAATGGCGAAGCAGGAAAAAGATTATCTTGCCATTGCTAAATAATAGGAGGTTTTGGATGAATGAAAAGAAAAAGAAAATTATGAAGTTGAGCATACCTTAGATTTTGGAACAATAATAGAAGACTTAGGGATATTGTGCCGAAAAAAACGGAGGCATGTTATGAGATTATATCATGGAAGTATATTGTAATTGATAGTATAAATCATGTGGTGGAACTTGCCTGAATTATTTACAATCGAATAGATACAGAAAAATGAAACAGGTTCAGATTAGTTGTTGTAGATATCAAAAGAAATATAGACGAATCGGAGTGTACATTCCGCATACTGTCTCTTAGCCCTGCATAGATTGTATAAACAAATTATACAGGGGTTTCCATGAAAGATTATATCGAGGAGAGGGCCGTTGAGATCGCAACTTATATAATAGAAAATAATGCGACAGTGAGGCAGGCAGCGAAGCAGTTTGGGATTAGTAAGAGTACGGTGCACAAGGATGTGACAGAAAGATTACTTCAGGTTCGGCCGATACTGGCGGCAAAGGCGCGAAAAGTGTTGGATATGAACAAATCAGAGCGTCACATACGCGGTGGACTGGCTACAAAGGAAAAATATTTACACCAGCATGAGAAGAACAAGAGCTGACATAGGAATGTGTGCTATAATAAGGAAGAAAGTCAGCAGGTATGCTGAGAATAAAAAGTAAGATACAGGAGAAGCTAATTGAGACAAGGAAAAAACGGGCAAATACGAGGCACCCTGAAACGCAGATTAATGACAAATTTTCTTTTGACAGCATTGATTCCGGTTTTGATCTTTGCAATTATCTCGCAGATCAATATACAGCAGCGATTAAAAGAAAATCTATCAGACCGAATAAAGAGTAATCTGGATACGGCAGAGAAAAATCTGGAGATGGTTCTGGATAAGTACGAGACAATCTTATATGATTTCAGCACGGATGAAGATGTTCTGGAAATTGTAAGAGCATTGAACGAGAGCCGGGGGGATCGTGAGAGTAACAGCACCAGTCTCAGGAAAAAACTGAGTCATATTTGCAATCAGTTTACCGGAGTGGAAGGGATCACGATACAGTTAAAGACGGGAGAGATCATATATTATGAGAGTCTTTCGTCATTTTCTGGAAGTGAGACGTGGGCAGATAAGGTTGAGATTCCGAAAATAGAACGGGGGGCTGTTTATTTCGGAGATGGAAAGCCAGTGAAGATTGCTGACAAGAATCATTATATGTTTTATATTGCAAGAAATATTACAGACTATCGTATTATCGAGAATTTTCAGGGAACGGTCGTATTAAGTGTCAATGAGGAGAGAATTCGCAGAGCAATTGCATCGGATATTGGTTCCAGAGAATATCTGCTGAGCGACGATGTGATTGTGAGTGCGCCTGATCCAAAGAAGATCGGGAAGAAGCTCAGTGAGATACAGGATTCCGAAAATTACCAGTATACGACAGCAGATCATGAAATCAGCGGATTTGCAATCTGCAATGAGCAGCCACTTGCGTATTACTGGAAAATGTCCGTCAGTCAATGGATTTATCTGTTTATCATTATCAGCATGACGATCGTGATCATGTTCATATTGCTTCATTTTTTCAGCAGACCATACATTCAGGCGGTAGAATCAATTACCGGCGTAATGAGTTGTGTAGAACAGGGTGAGTTTGATCATCAGGTGAGAGTGAACCCGCATCTGCCTATGGAGATACAACAGATCAGTTCAGGATTTAATGAGATGGTTGCACATCTGGAGATGTTGATTGCAAAAGTAAAACAGGCGGTTCTGGATCAGAAAAATGCAGAATTGTCAGCCCTGGAGGCACAGATCGATCCTCATTTTCTCTATAATACGCTGGATACGATCAACTGGAAGGCGATTGAAAATGAGCAGTATGAGATTAGTGGAATGGTTGGTGCACTTGCGGACATTCTGCGTTATACAGTGAAAAATGCAGGAGGAACAGCGAGTATCAGCGAAGAAATTGCCTGGCTGAAGCAATATATTATGCTGCAGAGTGCAAAATTCGGAAAGCGTCTGGATGTAAAGATTTATATGCCGGAAGATGTGAAGGAATGCAGAATCCACAAATTGCTTTTACAGCCGTTTGTGGAGAATACGATCAAATATGCGTTTGCAGATCAGGAAGAGTGTGCTTTGAATATCCGCATGAAGAAAAGCGGAGAACAGCTGCATATTCTGATCCAGGACAATGGACAGGGAATGGATCCGGACATGGTAGCCAAACTTAATCAGGACGAGTGCGAGATGGAAGGACATCTTGGAATTGCAAATGTAAGAAAGCGCCTGAAATTGTATTATGGGGGACAGGCAGCATTATATTTTGAAAGTGAAGTTGGAAACTATACAAAAGTACACTTATTTATACCGATAGAGGAGGAAACTACATGCGTATTGTAGTGGTTGAGGATGAAGCGCCGATTCGTGAAGGAATGGCAAAGCTTCTAAGCAAGATCAATCCGGAATATGAGCTGGTAGGAAAAGCGGCGGATGGGGAAGCCGGCTATCAGCTGATTCGTGAACTGAATCCGGATCTGGTCATTATGGATATTCGGATGCCCAAAATGGATGGGATTGCCATGATGAAGAAATTGCGGGAGGAAAATATAAAATGTAAAGCCATTATCCTTTCGGCATATTCGGAATTTCAGTATGCCCAAAAGGCGATTGAACTCAAAGCAGACAGCTATCTGCTGAAGCCGATTAAGATTCCGGAATTGAAAAGTGCCTTAAAACAGGCAGAGAGAGAAATCTCAGAGGATCAGGGGACAGAGCAGATTTTTTCCGTGGAAAATATTATGTTGGCCTGTATGCATGGTCAGGTGCGCCAGAATTCACAATTAAATAAAACAATGCAGCAAAAATACGGTGTTTCTCTGGAAGAACCGGCAGAACTTTTTGGTGTGTGGCTAGGGGACAGTTACAGAAAACAGAAGTCGTTGACCAGGCAGATTTTGGAAACGGTGGGGGATCACGCTATACATTATAAGTCCTGCATTTTGGAATCCGACAGCTGGCAGCTGTTGACGATGGTGATTTATCAGGTGAAAGACGGAGCGTCCCAGAAAGAGCGATTTGAAAAGTCCGTTGTCCCAATGGTTTGCAGTCAGCTGGAAACTCCGGTGGTCTGCTTCTGGAAAACGGTAGAACGGCTGTTGGATATGCCGTCTGCATTGCAGGAAATCCGTGTACAGAGAGAATGGAATCTGATGTTTCCGAAAGGAACACTGATCAGCAACGAGTTGATTGAGCAGCAGCATCCGGTACCGTTAAAATATCCTGTGGAATTGGAAGAAAAGGCAAAACAGGCGGTTTTACAGGAGAACAAAGAGGAATTAAAAAAATGTTTCTGGGAACTGGCGAACTGCTATCAAGAAGAGTTTCATACACCGACAGATATCAAACAGGCGATCATTCATTTGAGCCTGGCTGTATTCGGAATCTATAAGGCAAAAGTTTCGGTTGAACTGGATCTGGAAGTGCAGAACATCCTGCAGGAAATTACAGTAGCAGTGAGCTGGAATCAGCTGGAAGCTGCATTGAAAGCCTTTTTCGGTTTGTTTGAGTTTGAGACGGAAGAGGAAGGCGAGGAGACAAGTGTTCTGGTAAAACAGGCGAAAAAGCTGATCCGCAAATATTATGATCAGGGGATTACACTGGAGGAGATTGCGAATAAGCTTTATGTATCGGAAGAATATTTAAGCGCACAGTTTAAAAAAGAAACCGGAAGTACTTTTACCGAGACAATCCGCAAATACAGGATAGAGAAGGTAAAGGAGCTGCTTTTAAATACACATTTGAAACTGAATCAGATTGCGGAGCTTGCCGGATATTCAGATCCGAAATATATGAGTAAGGTATTTAAAGAGGAAGTTGGGATGCTTCCAAATGACTTCAGAAAATCGGTTCATTAAAAAAATCTCCCTTTTTAAGATATTTCACCCTGTTTCTTTTGACAGAATGTGATAACCTCGTAAGAGTGAAACATGGAAGGCATCATAGGAAGACATCAGTATAGATAGAAGAGGAGTATTTATGATGAGCGAAATGTTAGTTAGCTTTAAAAACCCCGAGGAAATTCTAAATTTTGTAAATACAGTGGCAAAGTATCCATATGATATGGATATGAAGAGAGGAAGATTTGTGGTAGATGCAAAATCTATTTTAGGAATCATGAATCTCGGGCTGAACAACGTGATATCACTGCAGGTTTACGGTGATCATTGCGAAGAACTGAAAAAGGAAATCTCCCGTTACGCTGCCTAGCGGCAGCCCTCCTAAATATGATGTTAGATGAAAATCTGACTCCAAATTCCCCAAACTAAGCAAACCTAAGGGAGAGAATTCCAAAGGCCGATGTACGAAAGTGCATTGGCCTTTTCAGTATACAAAGAAATAGAAAATAGAAGAAATGAGGATAGAGAAATATTTTTCAACACTTTTGTCCGGTTATCCGTCTTATAAGTGAAAGGCAAAAGAAAGGATCGCAAGGTATGATAGAGGAACTGTATAAGAAATATTATGAGGAATTGATCAATTGGTGCCATAGTATGACAGGAAACCTGTATACCGCGGAGGAACTGGTGCATGAAGCTTTCTTGCGCGCAATGCTTCATGAGGATACCTTATCCACGCTGA
>ERZ791682.922-NODE-922-length-11377-cov-2.91053_pt1 | contig 11377 bp, 5 predicted proteins | sample MGYA00509958_ERZ791682 | MGnify/ENA primary metagenome ERZ791682 (study PRJEB30046, sample SAMN00715194) | human gut metagenome | study: EMG produced TPA metagenomics assembly of the A metagenome-wide association study of gut microbiota in type 2...
ATCTCCACCATCTGTCATTTTTGCTACAAATAGAGGTGATGTTACTGGTGTAAGTTTTGTTCCAGTTATTACTCCTGTTGCTGTATTTACAAAATCTTTTATTTCATATGTGATTCCATTTCCTGTTGATGCAAAGTTTGGAAGAATGTTTACTTCTCCACTTACACTATGAGCATTAAACAAAGGTACTCCTGTTGTTACATCTACATACGCACCATTTATTATCAGATTTCCGTCTGTTGTAAGTGTTCCTCCTGCAGAAACATAATTTCCATTGATTTTAATACTTCCATCTGAAGTAATTTCTACAGACCCCATTTGTGCATTAGCTAATCCTGCTAACTGTGTTCCTGTTCCACCATTTACTACAATATGTCCTGCATTTACTGTATTTCCAATTCCTTCTATTCCTACTCCATTATTTACTGTTATTGTTCCACCATTAAAAAATGTTGCTCCATTTCCTACAAGCATTCCAACACCTGCATTTACAGTTATATCCCCATAATTTTCTATTCTAGCACCATTATAGGCTGCCATCCCTACTGTTATCGCTCCACAGTCTGCAAGTGTTCCTCCAAGATTAATATTGGCTCCTGCTGCATTGACAGCTACTGCTCCATCTCTTACAAGGATTCCTACTCCTCCATTATCTATATTTATTGTTCCAGTATTTGTAAACTTAGTTTCAATTCCTGTTCCATATACTCCTACTGAATGATCATGATTTACTGTTATTGTTCCTGAACTTGTTGCCACAGTTCCTTCTCCAATATATATACCTACTGAATTTTCATGTTTTGTTGCATCATCATGGTTTCCATTTACATTTGTTTCTCCTACAGTTATATTTCCTGTATTTGTTACTATATTTTTTCCATTTGAGTAGATTCCTACTGCTGCCATTCCCAAATCCATATTAACATTGTTATTAATTGTAGCAGAATTAGAAGTCACAGTTGATGAAATTATATTTCCACCTGCATCTTTAGTAATTATAACTTGCTGCACATAAATTCCATATCCACTGTTTCCTACAGTCCAGTTATTTCCTGCTGTAGTTGTTATAGTTCCTGTTCCATTCAGTTTATATATTCCTACTGACCCTGTATCTCCTTCCCCAGTTCCTTTGTCTGCAATAATCATATTTCCATTATGTGTTACATTACCATTTCCTTCACTTACAATACCTATACTTGTATTTGTGCCAACTGTCATATCTCCTGTTACTAATGCATTCATTCCTTCTTTAGCATATACTCCTATAGAATTGTTATTTCCAAGAGTTATTCCTGTTGACATTGTTAAAGCAATATCTCCACTTCCTGAACCATAGATACCTACTCCATTATCTCCTACATTCATAGTTGTTCCACTTTGGCTAATATTTCCAGTCATATTTTTTCCATAGATTCCTATGCTGCTGTTTCCTACTGAAAGATTCCCTGTAGTTCCTGTATATGTTCCTCTATCTAAAAATACTCCAATTGATGAGTATTTCATTGGATCATCTGCATTTAATGAACTTGGTGCATCTACTGATATATTTCCTGTAACTTTTATTGTACTATTTTCTCCATATATACCAATATTGTTGTCTCCTCCAGCTACAGATATTCCACCTATAGTAAGATTAGAACTTCCTTTCGCCATTATTCCTACTTGATTAGCTGTTCCAGCTCCTCCAAGAGAAATTGTACTAGATATATTTCCTGTTGAATTATTTAATACTGCACCTATTGTATAGTTTCCTATTTGTGTAATTGTTGGCATTATTCCTATTGATGCTACACTATCATAATAAACCCCTATAGAGTATTTAGCTGGATCAAAAGCTGTTTCAGCAATTCCATTTTGAACTGTAATTGATGTTGTTATAAATGATGGAGCTGTGTTTTGTACATATACTCCTATTCCACCACCTTTAGCTATTATAGTTGAAGTTCCATTCGCAGTTACACTTCCTCCTTCTGCTACTATTCCTATTTGATTATCAGCTGTGATATCTCCTGTAAAATTCAATACAGTTCCTTTGGAATACATATATATTCCATTTGTACCTACTGTTATATTTCCAGTATCAGTAACTGTAACTGTTCCAGTTCCTTCAGCATACACTCCTATTCCTTTATCCCCAGCTGTAATTGCTGTTGTTCCTGCTAAAATTATATTAGAATCTTTTGCTACTACTCCTATTGCACTCTTACCTGCACCTGAATCTCCTACTGTAATACTTCCATCTATTGTAGAAGAAGTTGTTCCTGTTGCCATTACTCCTACACTTTCATTTCCTAAAGCAATAGTTCCTGCATTTATGTTTGAAGTGACTCCATCAAGAACTAATCCTGTATTTCCTGCAGTAGTTGAAGTTATATTATTCACTGAAAGATCATGTATGCTCCCTTTCAGATATACTCCTATTCCTTCTGTTCCTGTTATAGTCATCTCATTATTTTGTATTGATGTAGATACTGCATTATAGTTTGAATATATTCCTATTCCCTTATCTCCTACATTAATATTTTTTGTACTCACTATATCAGCTACATCTGTATATATTCCTATAGAAGGCGTAAAAGGATCTATACTTGATTTTCCACTTACATTAATAATCCCATCATTTATTATTGTAACTGCTGCTAATGGATTACTTGTTCCTTTCACTGCTGCAAGCCCTATTCCTCCACTATGAACTGTTAGTGTCCCTCCATTATTTTTTATACTTTTTGCCACTATAGTTTTATTGTCATATGTTCCCAGAAGCCCTGTTGATTTTTCTCCTACATCTAAATTACCAGCTGAAGTTAAGTCTCCATTTGAAGTTGCTATAAGTGTTCCTAATCCTTCTACAACAAAATTACTTCCAAGATTAAGAGTTCCACCACTGTTAAATACTCCTATTCCTCCATTTAAAAAATTAAATGTAAGTTTTTCTGCAGTTGTTCCTAGATTGGCTGTACCTCCATCTAAATATATTCCCGTTCCTCCATTTATATCAAGAACTGTTGTTTTTGTTGTAAGAATATTTCCTTTATTTACATATATTCCTACTCCATTATTTCCAATGGTTATCTTTCCATTATGTGTAAGAGTCTTTATTCCAGAATTAGGTTTTGTACTATCTTCTAAATATACTCCTACTCCATTTTTTGCATTTATATTTACTTTATCCAGTGTATATGCTCCAGCAGCATTTAAAAGAATTCCTACTGATGTTTTGCCATCATTTGCTCCACTGGTAGTTTCTTCTTTATTATTTCCTGTTTCTATATTTACATTCTCAAATGTAACTGTATCATCAAGAAGGTATACTCCTACAGAACCTACTCCTGTTGTTACATCTTTTGATATCACTGAATGTCCCTTGGCAGCAACTCCTACTGCTCCTTCTCCTTCTACATTTACTGCAAAATCTATTTTGGCATTATTTCCATATACACCAACTCCATCTGGCTTTATATCTAATGTTCCAGTTTTTATTTGTCCTGCAGCTGTTCCATTTAGAGATATCCCTACTCCTCCTGATGTAATAGTTCCACCAGTTCCATCAAAACTGTTAGTAGCACCATCTACATATACTCCTGTTCCTGTAGTTGTAGTTATTTTTCCTGTATTTTTACCCGAACTTGTTCCTGTTCCTGCTATATACATTCCTAGATTAGCTCCTGCTATTATCTCTTTTTCAGATATATTTTCTATTATTGCTATTTTTCCTGTACCAGCTTTAGCAACCATTCCTACAACTGTTTTATCTTGGGCACTAGCTGTTCCACTCATTGTAATAGTTCCTGAGTTGGTTCCCTTACCTTCTTCTACATATATCCCTATACTGTCATTATCAGCCATTGTGATATTTCCAGTTGAAGTTAGTTTTGAATCTCCTCCTACATATGAACCAATATTTTCAGTTTTTCCTGCTGTTGATGTTATATCAGCACTATTAGTAAGAGTTATCCCCTCTCCTGCATATATTCCTATACTTTTACTTCCTATGAGAGAAATAGCTGAACTATTTGTTGCATTTCCAGCACTATAATATAATCCTATATTATTAACATCAGTTACTGTATTATTTACAATTATTGTTCCTCCAGCTGTAGAAGCACCATTTGTAAGATACATTCCTATTCCCTTACCAGTATCTGTATTTAAAGTAAGACCTCCTGTTCCTATAGTTACAGCCCCTCCACTTCCATATACACCAACTGCTCCTACAGAATTTGTTCCTCTAGCTGTTACAATTCCAGATACAGTTGATTCTCCAGCTATATATACTCCTGTTGTTTTATCTCCAGTTGCTGTTATATTTATATCTTCTAAAGTATTATTTCCATTAGAATATATTCCTATTGCTTCATTTATGACACTTAATTGCCCCTCTGTTTCTTTATCCCCTGTAAATGTACTTCCAGTACCATCTGCAGTCCTTTCAAGATATATTCCTACTGTTTTATTTCCTGAAGCGTCTGTAGAATTAACTCCATCTACTTCTACCTTTTTACCTATTCCTATTTTTACAGTAGAATTTTTTCCATATACATAGATATTTTTATTTATATTATCACTTGTAAATTTTACATTATCTGTAAATTTTACTTCTGCGCCTTCAGCATAAACTCCTACACTTGAATTTCCAGCAAATGTTATGCCATTTCCAGCAATTTCAGCTATTGCTCCTGATTTTACATAAATTCCTGTAGAACTATTTGCTTTTAAATTAATTTTTCCAGTATTTATTGCCTTAGCACTAGCTCCTTCTGCATACATTCCTATTTGAGAAGAATCATTAACATCAATTATTCCTGCTGTTGCATCATTAATAATATTAGCAGTTGTAGTGTACATACCTACAGCACCATTTTTACCAGATGTAAGCTTAATAGTTCCTGTATTTTTTGCTTTATTATTTACAGTTCCAGCAATAAAAATACCTACTCCATTTGCACCAACTTTTAACTCCTTAGAAGATGTAATATTCATATTTTTTACATATACTGCTGTCCCCTTTTTAAATCCAGATGCATCTATATCCAAATTTATAGTTTTATCATCAATTCCAGTATCTGATCCATTGTAAAAAATACCTGTTTTAGCTGTATCTTCATTATTTTCCAAAGTAACAGCTGTTGCTGTAATAGTTGATGTTCCATCAACCATTACTCCTATTCCACCAGAACCAAGATTTAATGTTCCAAGTGCTGTTATTTCACTATTATTTGTTGCATATATTGCTACTCCACCACTTCCAACTGTAATATTACCAGTATTTGAAATTATAGATTTATTCCCATAAATTCCAACTGCAGCAGAAACTCCTGAATTTCCAACTGTTATACTTCCTGTATTTTCAACAAAAGCTCTATCTTTTCCTACAGAAGCTACATTATTTTCAGCATAAATACCCACTCCTGAAGTTCCTTTTACAACTATATCTCCCTTATTAGAAATCTCTAAAACTTTAGTAGTTGTATCCCCACCATCTGTTCCATATGATTCAGGAGTATCTGGACTCCCATCAGGTTTTATTTTTGTTGCTAATCCAACTATTCCTACTCCATTTGCAGTTTCAGCAGTTCCAATATTAATCTTTCCTGTATTTGTATTTTCTATTTTACTTCCGTTTACTCCTACAGCTCCACTTCCACCATCAGTCTCTATGAGACCATTATTTTGTATATGTCCATAACTTACATATATCCCTGCTTGATTTCCTCCACTTATTTTTATTTCACCATTATTTATATATCCAGAATCACTATTTTTTCCATCAGTATTAGCTGTTATATTTGATCCAAGTACTAATCCATTACCACTAATGGAAGTTATTTCAATGCCAGAATTAATAGTTATTTGTTCTCTTTCCATTCCAATATCATTAAAGGCATCTTCTCCTTTTGTATCTCCTTCAGACTTAGCATCTAAATCTATATTTTGAGCTATTACCATTGTTCCACCTTCAAGATAACTATTATACCAGTGCCCATTTTCTTGAATAGCTGCAACTTTAGGAATAGTTGCTAAATGTCCCAGATATCCTGTTTCTCCATTCCATGTTATATTTTGATTTTTAAATACACCTAGATTAATTCCATTATTTTGCAGACTTATTGTAACATTACCCATACCATTATATTTTGCTGAAGTTCCTGCTCCACTTGCATAGTCGCTTCCCTCTCCAGAAAACACTGCTCCATTATACATTGTTATTGTAGTTACCCCTGTAAAGTTTATCTGTGAAGTATCATCAGCAAAGAAAGGAAGCTTCTGATCATGATCTCCTGCTCTAATATCCTTATGTTCAATAGTTCCTCCACCAAATTCTACATATCCACCTTTAAGACTTGCAAGTCCGCCACTGACTCCTGTTTTTATCTTATTTCCTGTTCCTCTTAAATAAACTTTGGCATTTGCTCCATTTGCAAAAGCTCCCAATCCATTTATTTCTGCATTTCCTGTTACTGTAATAGTTCCATTTGCAATAGCATATCCTCCGATATTATTATACTTTTTATTTTCAGTAGTTACTCCACTATCTATAGCTTTTATACCTGCATTGATATTTACAGTTCCATTATCTGCATAACCTATTATAGAGCCATATCCATATCCTTCAGCAGCTTTTTTTACAGTGATTAATCCTCCATCTTTTGCGAAAAATGCTATTCCTTCTTTACTCATCATATTGAGGTTTTTATCCACTATTATTTCAGTAGGGTTTCCTTCTAAATTATTTCCAGCTAATGATGTTCCTGCAGCTGTCCATTTTCCTTCTGCAAAGGCAATAACAGTTCCCATTCCTGTATCAGCTTCTGATGTACTTGTTCCATTTATTCCATCAGAAAAAGAGGGAGTTTTTATTCCTTGTATGTCTATAACAGTTCCATTTTTAGCAAGAAACATAAATCCATTTTTAGAATATTTTCCAAACTTTATATCAAAATTATCCATTATTAAATTATGAATAGGATCATTTTCAAAATATGATATATTTGACAGTTGGGTAACATCTACTCCATCTCTTTGCCCTGATATAGCATAGACACCTACATTTCCATCAACAGTTGTATTTGTATATCCATCTTTTTCAAGTTGTCCTCCAGCTAATTGTGTAGCCTCTCCTGTTGAATTCAATTGTATTCCAATATTAAAATATAAATCAAAATATCCCTGATGAATTCCCACATCATATCCTGATATTTTTTTATTGAAAAAGATTCCAACATTTTCATCTCCATACATTTCCATGGGTTTTGAAGGGTCTAGCTTAACATAAGGAATATAAGCTTCCACTGATCCTTCTCCTAATGAGCCTGCTCCTGGTTTTGTTATATACTTTGATTTATCAGGAACCCATGTAAGAAATGAAACTCCTATATTAGATGCTCCATTAAATATAATCTTTCCTGTATTTTCTATTTTTAATCCCCCCAGCAAAATTTCTTACTGCATAAACACTATTTGTCTTAGTATCAATAGTAATATTTGCATTTCCTGCAAATTTTGTAGCAAATTGTTCTCCTCCAAAATTTTTATTTTCTTGAGCTGGGGCACTTCCTTTCAGATGAAAAACTGTATTTTCATCTCTTAGCACATTTATTGTTACATTTTTCATTGTAGTCTGACCACCTCTAAAAGCTTCAGCATTTATAAAGGCAGCTTTACCATATAGGTTGGCAGTTACATTTTCCAAATGAACATCCGCCACTAGATGAAATGCTTCTGTTCCTGTAGCTGGAGCTCCATCTGATATCCCATTAACATTTCCTGCTACATAGAAAGTCCCACCAGTTATTCTATTTCCAGATAACCCAGTCCATCTTCCATTATATGAATTAATTATACTTAAGTGCCTTTTATCATAATTTCTAGCACCATCAAAGCCAGAAGCAGTCTGTCCTCTATATGAATCTTGTGCAGCCCCTGTATATCCTGCTGTATTAGTTATTACTCCCTCAGTTGTAACTCCAGACCAAAATGTTCCCCCTGTAACATTAATATTATCTCCTAATGAAAGGTCACTAGAACTTGAGGGATTAGTATTAGCTACTGGATTAGTACCACTCATCCATGCCCATGCAAAATCTGAAAATGGACTTGCATCTGGTTCTACTATATTTAAAACTCTATCTGGTTCTTCAGGAGCTGGAGAAGTTATTGACTCAGGTGTCTTTACATTTAGTGATACACTTATCTTCACAGGAGTTATATTAACTTCTGGTGGAACTAAAACTGGAGTCTTTATATCTGGTGTTGTTATTGTTATTTGATTGTTTTGTGTTATAGTTATAGGAACTTCTATTACTCCAGGTGTTGAAGGAATATTTACTCCTGGTACGCCAACTACTGGCAATTTTGGAGCTGTTGGAGTCAATGGTTCTGGTAAATCTCCCAAAACTACTTCTGGTGCTGATACATTTACTGATACATTTGGATTAATTTCTGGTAATACTGGTTCCACTGGTTTGATATTTGCTCCTACTTCTATTGTTTCTCTAAATACCTCAGTATCTACAGCCACTCCATTTCCTGCCATCAATTTATCTTTTCCTATGTTTCCTGTAGATTTTAATATACTTCTTCCACTTCTTGTTCCATAATGCTTGTTTATTGCATCTATTGTTTCTGAAAACTCTTTATCTGTTACATCTTTCATTTTTCCACTATCTAAATGCTGATAGCTGAAAAAAACTTGTGTACTGTTGAATAAAGGCTTAGAGTAAAAATCTCCCTTTCTTACAAGTTCCACAAAGTTTGAATTATATTCTTTTATTAATCTCTCATTTTCTGCTATTTTTCTCTTTATTTCTTCGCGCTCTGTTTGTATTCTGCTTAAAAGATCTCCTTTATTTTCCTGTATCTCCTCTGCTGTTATTTCTGCTCCTAATGATATTCCACCTGTTATCATGAAAGCTATCAAAAGAGCAAGAGAATAGCTCACTTTTCTTTTTAGAAATCTTTTTAGAGATTTTTCAATGTCGCCTTTTCTCATATATCTTTCCCCCTTAGTTTCCTATTCTTATTTTTTGTTCCATCTTATCTAGTCTGCTCAAGTATTCATTAAGCTTCTCATTTTCATGTAATAGAAGTTCAATCTCGCTGTTATTAGAATCAAATTCATCATATACTTCATCATATTTCTGACTTAAGAATACTCTTTTTTCATTTGGATTTATTCCTATTGCCTCTTCTAATTTCATGATTTCTTCTTCCTCTTCCCTTAAGAATGTCATTCTGTCTTTTCCTATTTTTAGCGCTTCTTTTGCTGCTGCCATTCTTGCTTCAGGTGTATTCTCACTTCTAAATACTTTTTCCTCAAGTGATTCATTCTGATTTCTTCTTATATCTTCAATTATTTTTTTCCCTTTTCTCTCTTCTTCCTTTGCAGCAGCAATTCTTGCTTTCTCAGCTTCTTCCTCTGCCTTCTTTGCGTCTTCAATAGCTTTCTGTTTTGCCCTTTCCTCTGCCTTTATCTCTCTTCTTATCTCTTCCAAAACTTTCATTCCTTCTTTTTCGCTTATTTCTTGCGCATAAAGACTTGTTCCTAATATAGACAAAAGAAAAATGCCTGCAATTATTTTTTTCATAAATCCTCCCTCTGTTTCTTTATTATTGATTAGTTTTTTATAAAGCTTTTATAAAAAATAAAGGCATTGTGAAATAAGAGCACAATACCTTTTCAATACTTAATGTTTATCTTAAACTTTTTAATTGGTTAAATTCGAATACTTTTCTCTCTTCTATTTTTACCTGTTTATCTATATCGCTTACAAATACTTGGTATTGTTTTAATATTTTTTTTACTTCTTCATTGTAAATACTTTTTCCTTCCATATTCATAAGCATTTGAGTTCTTTCATTACTCTTCCCTTTTAATGTCGTTAATAAATTCAAATTCTCCTGTGCTGTTTTTGCTATCATTTCTTCCTGCTTGAATCTCTCATTTTCCTTCTGCTCCAGCATCTTCAGTTCTGCTTCAAGCTGTGAGAATTTACTGTCTAATGTCATATCTGCTGCTGCTAGATTTGCTGATATTAATATTGCGCCTAATCCCAATAATATACTTTTTTTAATTTGCATAGTTCTTTCTCCTTTGATTTAAAATATTTTTTTATTTACTTTTATTTGTTTTTAATGCTTCTAATTGTCTAAATCTATTAATTATATTTTCCTGCTCTTTCATTTGTGCTTCTAAATCTTTTAAAGCTGCTTGATATTTTGATACAAGTTCTCCATATTGCTCTTTATAGAATTTCACATCTTTCATTTGATTTAGTTTTGCTACTTTTTCTGATAATTGATTGTATATTTCTCTTTGTTTAGCCAAAGTTGATTGTGCTGCTTCTGCTATCTTTTTCTCTGTATTAAATTTTTCCTGCTCTTTTTGTATCAATAGATTGTATTCCTGTTCCAAACCTTTGAAACGCGCTTCAAGATTATCCACTTCTGCCCCCATCATTGATGCTGATAATACAATTGTTCCTAGTACTAATAGTTTTTTCATAAATCCCTCCAAAGTTTATTTTTTATTAAGTTCTTCTAGTAAATTTAATTTCTCTATTATTTCTTTTCTTCTCTCTTCCCCTATATTCTTATTTCCAAGTTCTTTATTCATTTTATTCAACTCTTCAAACAATTCTTCTTTTGTCATTTTTTTAAGTCTTGCTTCCTCTTTCAGCTTCGCTTCTTCTCTCAATCTTTTTTCTTCTTTTATTCTTTCTTGTTCCCTTAATTTCTCCTGCTCTTTTAGCTTTTCTTGTGCTCTTATTTTTTCTTGTTCCTTTAACTTTTCTTCTTCCCTTGCTCTTTCTTGGGCTTTTAGTCTTTCCTGCTCTTTTATTTTTTCTTGTTCTCTTAACTTCTCTTGTTCTTTTAATTTATTCTTTTCCATTGCCAGGTTTAGTAATCTCTGCCTATTTTGATCCATATTATCTGCACTTGGCCTGCTGTTTTGATTTGAACATCCTATCAATATTAAAGAAAGTAATAAAGAAGCTAACACTGTTTTTTTCATAGACATTTCCTCCATTTGCTAATTACTTTTATTTTCTTCTTCTACTTTTTCACTTTTTATTTTTTCTTCTTTTACTTCTTCTTTCATTATTTTTTCATCTTTTGCTTTTTCATCTTTTTTTACTTCTTCTTTATTTACTTTTTCATCTTTTATGATTCCTTCTGCTTTTAAAATATCATTGAGTTTATATTTTTCAATTACAGAATTATAGTAATCTACTTGAGCTTTTGTAAATTTTTCATTTGCTAAATTCTGATACAAAAGTGGAAGTGTCTCTTCTAATGTCTTGCTGTTATATCTTTCTTTATTTTTCTCATAATAATCTTGTACTTCTTTATCTGTTACAGCAGTTTTTGATTTCAGTAG
>ERZ791682.925-NODE-925-length-11325-cov-3.0646_pt1 | contig 11325 bp, 10 predicted proteins | sample MGYA00509958_ERZ791682 | MGnify/ENA primary metagenome ERZ791682 (study PRJEB30046, sample SAMN00715194) | human gut metagenome | study: EMG produced TPA metagenomics assembly of the A metagenome-wide association study of gut microbiota in type 2...
GATTGTCTGATGCGCGTTCTCATGAATATCGACGCCCAGCGCGCCGTTATAGGTTTTGACACCAGTTGACCAGGCGGTTGCTGATGCAGCCGAGTCGGTGACGTAGTCCGGTTTGCCGGTTTTTTTATTCAGCGCATAGTGTGTGTATTGTCCGGTAAGCGGTAAGGCATCGATACCTTTAAAAAAGCCGCCCGCACCTTCGGCATAATTACGTGCGGCAGTAATTTCCGAATCCCCCATCCCATCGCCAATCAGCAAAATAATATTTTTTGCAGGTTTATCGCTAAGAGAATCACGCAGAGCGGCGGTCTGATCACCCGTTAAGCGGCGAGCACCGCCGGGTGCAGTAATATCGCCCTGAGCAGCCCGGTTTTCCAGAACAGGCATTTCTGGTGTCCGGGCTTTTGTCACAGGGGTAAACAGTAACGGTAAGAGTGCCAGTGCAATAGTGCTTTGTTTCACTTTATTTTCTCCATGTACAAATACATTAAAAAATAAAAACAAAGCGACTATAAGTCTTGGCCGTGACAACTTTATGACAGCTGTTGAAAAGATTAACTTTTTACTGACGAGGATGCCTCAATAACTTCTTTACGTAATCGCGCAGCAGCTCCGTATCGTCGTCAGGAATGCTGGCATCGGGCTTTACCTCGTACAGCGCCCCCTCTACCTGATCAATCAACCGCTGTTGATCATTTTGCGCCATATTGCGAAGCATTGCCGTGACGATAATCTCCAAAGCTTCTACCTGCGCACACAGTTCTTTCGACTCTTCTTCTTTTTGGGCAAGCTTAAATAACAACTCAGCAATGAGATTTTTCATGTCTGTATTTCCTTATCCAAAGTATGGAGAAGTTAACATTATGTTTCACAACTTCATAGTGTCTGGAAGTATTATTTTTATGACAAAGGAAATACTTTGCGCAAATATTTTTTGTTTGATTACCAGCGAAACGTTTCTCTTATTTTAATAATTACCCACACAAAATATAGGCTTTTAATTATCAACCTTTATTATAAATAAAAGTTATGAAATATATTCTCTTCGTTAACTTATAATTAAGAGAAAAAAACTCACTGCATGGCCATACAAGCCAGGAATAAATTAGCTTCCCGTTCATCATTTTTGTGATCTTGCGCACATCATTGAGATAACGCACTTTCTTCACCAGTACGTTGCACGCTTTGTCAGCAGAAGATTGCAACATTCTGTCAGAAGGCCGCGAATCCCCCGTTTTGTCGTGGTAATGTATGCACTTTGTGTTAGACGGGATAGGTTTTTAAGATGGAAAAACTGCGGGTAGGAATCGTTTTTGGTGGTAAATCAGCGGAACATGAAGTGTCTCTGCAATCGGCAAAAAACATTGTCGATGCCATTGATAAAAGTCGCTTCGACGTTGTGCTGCTGGGCATTGATAAACAAGGGCAATGGCACGTCAGCGATGCCAGCAATTATCTGCTAAATGCAGACGATCCTGCCCATATTGCGTTGCGCCCTTCGGCGACCAGCCTTGCGCAGGTGCCTGGTAAACATGAACATCAGCTTATCGACGCGCAAAACGGTCAGCCGTTGCCGACGGTGGATGTCATTTTCCCGATTGTCCACGGTACGCTGGGCGAAGATGGTTCCTTGCAGGGAATGCTGCGGGTCGCCAATTTACCGTTTGTAGGTTCTGATGTTCTGGCTTCAGCGGCCTGTATGGATAAAGATGTCACCAAACGTCTGCTGCGCGATGCCGGGCTGAACATTGCGCCATTTATTACCCTGACGCGCGCTAATCGTCACAACATCAGTTTTGCCGAAGTGGAGTCTAAACTGGGGTTACCGCTGTTTGTAAAACCGGCTAATCAGGGCTCTTCTGTTGGTGTCAGCAAAGTAACCAGTGAAGAACAGTACGCAATTGCCGTCGATCTGGCGTTCGAGTTCGACCATAAAGTGATCGTTGAGCAAGGGATCAAAGGTCGTGAGATCGAATGCGCAGTTCTGGGCAACGACAATCCGCAAGCCAGCACCTGTGGCGAGATCGTACTAACCAGCGATTTTTATGCCTACGACACCAAGTACATTGACGAAGATGGCGCGAAAGTGGTTGTTCCGGCAGCCATTGCGCCAGAAATCAACGATAAGATCCGGGCGATTGCCGTTCAGGCCTATCAAACGTTGGGATGCGCAGGCATGGCGCGTGTAGACGTGTTTTTAACCCCAGAGAACGAAGTGGTGATCAACGAGATCAACACCCTGCCTGGCTTCACCAACATCAGTATGTATCCGAAGTTGTGGCAAGCCAGCGGTCTGGGTTACACCGACCTGATCACGCGTTTGATTGAGCTGGCGCTGGAGCGTCACGCTGCAGATAACGCACTGAAAACCACAATGTAATATTCAAACGCCCAGTAATATTCTTATTGGGCGTTTTCAGTTTCTTCATCGCGACGACGAATAATCAACCCCGCCAGCCAGAAACTAATCACCCACGTCACCAGACCGACGGCATAGGTCTGCCAACCTTTTGCTTCAAATCCCAGTAACCCCACCACGCCATTAAGAATGAATATAAGGCCAATGGCGAACGCATAGTAGTGCCAGTCACGGCGGATTTTTACAGGCAAGTTCATGGCAGCTCCGTTAACGAAAAACAACATCTTTGCATATTCTGTAACAACTGTCTGTGGGGTAGACAACACTTTCGCATTTGTTAATAAATTTAACTTAAGGTTGCCATTTTGTGACTCACAACGAAGATTCACGCTTCGGGAATATTCCCAACATCAATTTACCATGATTCTGATATTGACAATCTAAATGACCTGTCAGACTTGCCATAAGCCGCTGGTATCACACCAGAAGAGAAGCAGATGACTTCCGGAGGTTTTTATGGCTGATTTCACCCTGTCAAAATCGCTGTTTAGCGGAAAATATCGCAATGCCTCTTCAACGCCTGGCAATATTGCCTATGCGTTGTTTGTGCTGTTTTGCTTTTGGGCTGGGGCGCAATTGCTGAACCTGCTAGTGCATGCGCCCGGCGTCTATGAGCGTTTAATGCAGGTCCAGGAAACAGGTCGCCCACGGGTGGAAATTGGTTTAGGTGTCGGCACCATTTTCGGGCTGATCCCGTTTTTAGTTGGCTGCCTCATTTTTGCAGTAGTGGCGCTATGGCTGCACTGGCGACATCGCCGCCAGTAAGATTTACTTGCCAGATAGGACCTAAAACGCTTTATCTGGCATGACATTCCTGTTTGATCACTGTTTCATACAACGCGCCCGCCGTTCGTCTACGCGCTTCGCAAACCAGGCCGTAGTCAGGTTGCGGGTGATTTTCGGGCTTTCCAGTTGAATGCCAGGCAACATTTCGCGGGGTAGTGATTTACCCGTTTTCGCTTCGGCAAGTTGATAAACTTTCTTGTACAGCGCCGTCTCCTCAAAAGAGAAGCTGTCCCCTTTCTCTAACTGGCGGCGAATTTCACTGTCGCTCATCCCCAGTTTTCCCGCCAGTTTGCGCGTTGCCAGTTCGGTTTTCCCGGGCTCTTTACTGTCGTAACGAATTAAATCACCGTCCAGTGCCAGCTTCACGCCGCTGACCTTACTGACCGCGTTCTGAAACGCGGCATTACGGCTGGCGTACCAGCCAGCGTTAAAATCAGCAAAACGGTATATCGGCGCGCTATAGCTGGCGGGATAATTCAGTAAATGGTAAGTACCAAACCACAACCCGCCGCGACGACTGAAGACTTCCTGACGGACTGTACCGTCCATTTTCCACGGATACCCTTTGGTATGCTGTTCGGCAAAAGCAATGCTGACCTGCATCGGCCCACCGGTGCGCACCGGATTAAGCGAACCAAACAACGTCTGCCCCATTGGCACCATGCTGATCAGATCGTCAAAAATCGCGCTCAATTGCTTTTCAGTACGCACCGAATCTAACCGTTCGCTATAGCTTTTGCCGTTTGGCGATTTGATTTTTAGCGCGGTATGCACCAGAAAAGCAGGAATGTGCATCCGTTCAGCACGACGGTCAATCTCTTGCCAGGCGATCTTGCTTAAGCCCGGAACGGCCGGATCTGCCTGATAATTTGACTCCTGCTGCGCCACCGCCAGCACCGAGCAGACGTTTTCCAGCGTCGGTGCCAGCCCCTGACTTTCAAACGTGGTGGCGAGATCTTTCGCCCAGGCATCGCGGTCTTTCACGCTCGCAGGCATCTTCTGCCGCACGACGCTCGCCACATCTATCGCTTTTTCGCCCTTTTTCAACGGTTGCGGAGCCTGACTACTACACCCCGCTAAAACCAGAACCGCCAACAATGACAGCGAAGATAGATGATTGACGCGCGACATTACTTCTCCTTTTTAGCTCAAGGTATGGGTTACTTCCTGAATTTTGTCACCATCCAGCTCATGTTCAAAGCTGCGCAGACGTTTGTAGATAGACATCAACTCAACCAGTGTGGTCCATGAGTTAATCAGGTACTGGAAAGCACCGCGAACCTGACCAAAAACGTTGGTAATCTGCGTCATCAGGCCGAGCGTAATCGTACCGGCAACAATTGACGGAAACAGCAAGAACAAACCGAAAACGTTATCGACCTGCAAATAGAGAATGCGGGCGATATTGAAATACATATAGTGAAAATAGAGGCGGAAATAGTTTTTCCGTACGGCGCTAAAAAGCTCGCGTACCGTAGGCGGCGTCGCGCGCGTGGCATCGTCTTCACCATAAACCAGCTCTTTACGGTAGGCAGCCTCTACACGCTGGTTTTTAAACTCCAGCCCCGGCAGTTTGATCCCTACCACTGCCAGTAATCCGGTCCCCATCAGCGACCAGACGATAGCGGCAATCACCAGACCATACGGAATGTGCCCGACAATCGGCAGCTCCGGCACATGTGCGGAGAGCGTTACCAGCACCGGCAGGAAGGCGATCAACGTCATGATAGCGTTGATAAAGCTGACGCCCATATTCTCCAGCGTTGAAGCAAAACGCATGGTGTCTTCCTGCACACGTTGGGCGGCACCTTCGATATGACGCAGTTGTTGCCAGTTCGCCATGTAATATTCGTTCATCGCTGTACGCCAGCGGAACACGTAGTGACTGACAAAGAAGTTGTTCAGCACACTGATCACCACAGCGATCAGCGCAATCCCCAGAAAGACGCCCACTTCGCGGTAAAAGTGTTCGATGGTGACTTTATGCGGCGAACTTAGCGCGGTTTGAATCAGATCATAGAACGGCGCATACCAGGCGTTGACGGCGACCCCGACTTCCACCAAAAACCAGGTGACGAAGATGATCAGTGCAGTACCGAGTATTGACCAGTATTGCCAACGATGCGGGCTGTAGATAAACCAGAACAATGCAAAAAGTCCTACGCAAACAATGTAGTAAGCGTAAAAAATCAGGAAATCCAACGACCAGAAACGCGCGGCGCTAATCGGGATCTGCCCGGAAGCGCCGGTGATACGCGCCACCCAGTCACCCCCACCGGCTTGCCAGAAGATAACGGCAATCAATGCCCAAACAAAGGCCGAGAGAAAAAACGTTCCCGGCTTTGGGAAAAAAGACTTAAACATATGCACTCCTGCTAACTTCTTATCGTTTTAACAACTGCTGTGTATTAACCGCATGACCGCTACAAAGCGTCAGCCAAATGAAACCGCCCATTGTGACCCATAGCAAGGCGCTTAGTTCGCCAGCCTGACCATAAGAATTGTTTCGACGGATTTCACAAACCAAAGATTGTTTACATAAGCGGATTAACACGCGCAGGATCACAAATGCAGGCATTGGTGAGCAGGAAAAAGATCGTGTTTACGCGCCGTTACGTTTTTAACACTATTATTGCACTAATTCGCCCTTTGCAATCCATCAATGAGTAGTATAAATACGCTCAGTTACCTTCATTCAATTTATGGACACCACCGTTGAAACGTAGTCTGCTTTTTTCTGCCGTGCTGTGTGCGGCGTCATTGACCTCCGTCCATGCGGCGCAGCCGATCACTGAACCGGAGTTTGCCTCTGATATTGTCGATCGTTATGCCGATCATATTTTTTACGGCAGCGGTGCCACGGGGATGGCGCTGGTTGTTATCGACGGTAACCAGCGCGTCTTTCGCAGTTATGGCGAAACGCGACCTGGTAATAACGTTCGCCCGCAGCTGGATTCGGTAGTGCGTATTGCTTCCCTCACCAAGCTAATGACCAGTGAGATGCTGGTGAAATTGCTCGACCAGGGGACCGTGAAGTTAAACGATCCGCTAAGTAAATATGCTCCACCAGGCGCACGTGTGCCGACTTACAATGGCACGCCTATTACCCTGGTGAATCTAGCAACCCATACCAGTGCCCTGCCCCGTGAACAGCCGGGAGGTGCGGCACATCGTCCAGTGTTTGTCTGGCCAACGCGCGAGCAACGCTGGAAATACCTTTCTACGGCGAAGCTGAAAGCCGCGCCAGGCAGTCAGGCGGCATACTCTAACCTTGCGTTCGACCTGCTGGCAGATGCACTGGCGAATGCGTCCGGCAAGCCTTATACCCAGTTGTTTGAAGAGCAGATTACCCGTCCATTGGGGATGAAAGACACCACCTACACCCCCTCGCCGGACCAGTGCCGCCGTTTAATAACACGCTGGCGGCAATTGGCAGCGGCGGCGTCTATTCCACGCCTGGCGATATGATGCGCTGGATGCAGCAGTATTTGTCATCTGATTTTTATCAGCGCAGTAACCAGGCTGATCGCATGCAGACGTTGATTTATCAGCGAGCGCAGTTTACGAAAGTGATTGGCATGGATGTCCCCGGCAAAGCGGATGCGCTTGGTTTAGGCTGGGTATATATGGCCCCGAAAGAGGGTCGTCCGGGGATTATTCAGAAGACAGGCGGTGGTGGCGGTTTCATTTCCTATATGGCGATGATCCCGCAGAAGAATATTGGCGCGTTTGTGGTGGTCACTCGTTCGCCATTGACGCGCTTTAAAAATATGAGCGATGGCATCAATGACCTGGTGACCGAACTGAGCGGGAATAAACCGTTGGTCATCCCCGCGTCCTGATTAATACTCTGAAGGCAAACGGTTGATAGCGACCAGTTTGCCTTTATTCATTTCGATATAGCCGCCTTTACGTAAAGCAGCGAGAACTTCTGCGACGACAGAACGCGATATGCGTGTACGTTGATGGATATAATTCATCACACCAATACGTGAGCGTAATTCTTCATTCCAGTCAATCATTGATAATAAAGTTGCGCGGATTTGTTCGTAGGAATTATGCCCAATGAGCTGTACGTCACGTAATTCCAGAATTCTATTTTGCCAGGCTAACCAGTAAAAAGCGTCTCGCCAGAGTTGATTTTGTTCAATAAGGGTAATGGTTTGTTTGGCTGGCAGATGATATCCCGTACAATTTCCTTCTGATATTAATTTGTATGGTATATCGTTTTTCATTAAACCATCAGCCAGTCCCATAATATAAGGAGCCTGGGTAATACCGATAAGTACGTTTTCTTCTCTACGCAGAGAGATAACGCCCTCTAAAATAACGAAAGTATCTTCGCTATTGACATCACTGGAAAATATAACTTGCTTTTCATTATTAAACTCGAAGCGCGTGCCATATCTGGACAAACATTTATCGAGCTTACCAAATTCCTGAAGAGGTTTAACTACAGATAACATTTGCGCGTCCTTTGCAGTAATGCCCGTCAAATCCTTGACGGGCATTATTTAGATTAAATAACCTATTTCTTCAGAGTGAAGAATATTACCAGGTATATTTAACACCCACGTTCGCGGACCAGTCTTGATCTACGTCACCACCACCGAGGTAGTTAGCATCGGTATAGGCGCTGAAGTTCTTGGTGAAGCTGAACTGAGTACCCAGACCAACACGTACCGCAGACCCTTCAGTACCGTTATCGATGGAATCACCGTTCACATCGTTATGGTTGTTAGAGTCGTCGTAAACGTAAGCCAGTTTGAAGTACGGAGTCAGAGCCTGGTCTTCGCTGTAGGTGAAGGTATAACCTGCATCTACACCCAGTTCATAACGCATGCTGTCGTAAGACTGACCGTCAACTTTCATGTTGTTGCTCAGCTGGTAGTCATCACCAGACTGGAACAGACCAGAAACGCTGCCGTAAGGAGTCACGTAACCAGCATCACCCAGTTTGAAGTCGTAACCGGCTTTCAAACCGAAGCCCCAAGCGTCGGAGTTGGTGCTACCGTCAACGTAAGTACCGTTGCTCATGGTTGCAGACAGGTCGTTGTTGAAGTGAGAGTAGCTCAAGCTACCGTCAACAAAGACGTTGTTCGCGAAGTGAGCAGAAGAGTAGATGTAGGCAGTCTGGCTGTCTTGATCCACCTGACCAGAACGGTCATTCATGTCACCTTTAGCGAAGCCTGCAGCCGCACCGACGATCCACTTAGCGTTGTTACCGTCAATTTTGGTATCAACACCGACCATGATGCCGTTAACATCCTGATCATAGTTGATGGTGCCGTTGTCGCCGTTGAAGTTACCACCGAAGTAGCTTACCCATGCGCCGCCGTTATCAGCCAGGCCATGACGAGAGTTGGTCAGACGAGTACCAACGGTGTCTTGTTCCAGGTTCCAGATATTGGTGTTCGCAGACGGGATGCTCAGCGCCATGTTAGCGTAGTCGGTCAGCTCCATCTGTTGCAGAACAACGGTGTTACCGCGCTGTTCAGCCTGATAGGTGTATGCACCCAGGTCAGCTTTGTTAGCAGCAGAGAAGGTCGCGTTGCTGTTTTTGTCGTTAACGTAGATCAGCTCGTTGCCGTTGTAGTCAGCGATAGAACCAGCACCAGTAGCGTTGTCGATACGAACTTTGTAGTTACCGGTTGCAGCTGCAACATGGTCACCGTTGTTATCAACTTCGTTCTGACCAGCTTCGATAGAAGCAGTGTTGTCGTTATCGCCGTTACCGTTAATGGTCAGGTGACCATCAGAGTTCATTGCGATTAAACCATAACCGTAGTTTGACTTGGTAGTATCGTTGGTACGGTCGTTGGTCAGGTCGGCATCAAGTACGAAGCGGTTGCTTTCGATATTGAACACACCAGCGTGAATGTTACCACTGGTATCAGTAGTGCTGGTCAGGTTCAGAGTATCAACCTGCAGAGCATTCGCCGCAGTGTTACCTACATCCAGGATACCGTCGTTAGTCACTTTGATGTTGTTGGCATACAGAGCAGCATCACCTACAGCCCAACCAGCAGAAACTTCATCAGAAATGGTTACGGTACTGTTGTCGACAGTCAGTGAATCAGTTGCAACATGACCATCTTCGTTGATGTTCAGCGCAGAAAGACCTGTCAGAGAGATAGAGTCAGAAATCAGCGTTGAATCAGCAACATTAACAGTTGAACCACTGTTGATGCTCAGAGTATCAATCAGAGAAGTTTTGGTGGTATCCCACTGTGAACCGGTGTTCAGGGTCACATTGAACAGACCGCTCTGGTAAACTTCGTTACCGATGATGTGATCAAATTCGCTATATTCAGAGTCGCTATTTTCTACACCAACAGTTGATGAAGGCCACAGGCTGTTAGCTGCGATATCGATCAGAGTTGCAGTTGCGTCGGAACCCATCGCATAAGCATCGTAAATACCATCCAACGGGCTATTTTTATCGATCTTACCATCAAGGATATCGTTATCAACATCACCGTCACCATCGGTATCTGTCCCAATATCTGAACCCAGATCAACCTGATGTGCAGACATTGCCGCACCGACCCACTTGCTGCCATTGTTCAGGGTCAGATCCAGGCGATCAGTACCATCCCAACCGTTAGTATCTACATCACCATCAGCATCACGATAGCTATCACGACCTTGTGGGAAGAAGTTCTCATCAAAATTACTTGAGAAGAATACATCGCCCATCAGTGTAGAATTGTCGAATGTTGCAGTGGTTTGCATGGCGTTATCAGCATATGGATGTGCAATAACAGCTAATGCAACATCATCAGCATTCCACCCATCACCATTGTAATCACTGGCATTACCAGTATTACCAAACCAACCAGTAGTACCTTCATCAGTCCATGAACCAGAGGTCACGGTAGAATCTTTAACAGTGATGGTGTTATTAAATACTTCGCTGCTGTTTACACCAGTGCTGACAGTGTTGTCGTCGATATCTTCCCACTCATAACCCTGAGTCAGCGTAATACCCGCTACGTGAGAGTTATTAGTGATGGACAGATCAACTTCCTGATCCAGAGTGATAGCCGTACCAATGTTATAAACGTCTACAACATGAGTATCAGCGGCATTATTGTAGGTGCCGTTATATGTGTAGTGTTCGTAGTTGTCGTCGATTGTTGAATTATCAACAGTCAGCGCCAGACGATCATGGTAATAATCATTCGCACGATCAGCACAATCAGTTGTCATGCACTCGGAATAAATCATACCGTGAATAGTGCTGTTTTTGATTGTCAGACTATTGGCATTGGTATTGGTAGAAATACCGTCGTCCAGATAGTAGGTAGAAATCACGCCGTTAACAGTAGCGTTATTAATGACCGGGTAGATATCGCCGTTGTAATAGCTATCAGCGGCATAGTTGTTCCAGCCTACATAACCATCATAGTAAACGTCATCAGCATAGGTGGCGTCGTTGTAGTGATGAAAAGTATTGTAAGTTTGACCAGAAATATCGTTGGTCGCTGCATTAGCCTGAGAGGTGATAGCCAGAGTGCAAGCCAATGCTAATTGTGATACTACAAGTTTCTTTTTCCAGGAGTGCATTTGTCATCCCTCCTCAGGGACGTAATAAGTTGATCCATCAATTATCAATGCATAGAAAACATATTATGTTTCGCGCTAACGATTATGCGGCGTTATTGAGGAATGGTTCAATTATTCTTTCCCCGAAGTCCGGTTACGGACATATATAAAGCACGGAGGAACACACAAAGAAAAAATTGATAAAGGCTTAATGTTTCAACAAGTTAACAGGATTTCCATTTTTAAAGCATATGCATTTAAAATATCAAACACACAAACCAGACAAATAATCTATCAATAACCAATGAACTTTAAATCATTCCGTTTTTGATAACGCAACCAAATCCCCAAAAACAATAATCCATGACTATAAATAAAAATTAAAAATATTTTCAGTGAATATGAAATTATTGCTATTTCTATTACAAAGATGTCCTGGCCTCTCATTCATTCTCTTCTTGTCAACATCGCGACAACTTTCGTAAAACATCCCCACCCTGCTTCAGGTATACTATGCCCCTCGATTCCACAAACATCAGGCAGACCATGACAGACTTAATCCAACGCCCTCG
>ERZ791682.932-NODE-932-length-11227-cov-2.25823_pt1 | contig 11227 bp, 10 predicted proteins | sample MGYA00509958_ERZ791682 | MGnify/ENA primary metagenome ERZ791682 (study PRJEB30046, sample SAMN00715194) | human gut metagenome | study: EMG produced TPA metagenomics assembly of the A metagenome-wide association study of gut microbiota in type 2...
TTATGATATGACTTTATCTTTTAAATCATATAATTTTACAATAATGGGTGAAAGCATCTGGAAAATATTTGGCAACAGTATTCTTGTTTCAGTTTTCTCTGCAATACTTGGAACTATTTTATGCTTCCTTACAGCATATGTAGTTGAGAGAGAAAAAAATTATATTGTTATCAGAAAAATAGGATATTTTCTTTCTATCCTTCCTAATGCTCTTCCTGGGCTAACAATAGGACTTGCATATATTTTCTTCTTTAATTCTAAGGATAATATTCTGAATTTTCTATATGGAAGCTTTGGAATAATTATACTTGCAAACATAGTTCATTTTTTTGCAACACCTTTTTTGACTATAACTGCAAGATTGAAGACTTTAGATAGTGAGTATGAAACTATATCTAACATAATGGGAGTATCTTGGTATAGAACTATTTTTAAAGTTATAATTCCTTTATCTATAGATTCTATCATTGAAAGTTTTTCATACTATTTTATAAATTCTATGATAACTATTTCAGCAGTTATTTTTCTTTATACAACCAAAACAAGGCTTATTTCTGTAATGATGATAAGTAAAAATGATGCTGGAGATATAGGAGCTGCTGCTGCAATATCTGTAATGATTATTCTTGTAAATATATTTTTCAAAGTAGTTTTTGATCTTTCAACAAAATATATAAGAAATAGAAGCTATAATAAAAAGAGAAAAAATTCAATAAAGAAAGAAAAGCAAGGAGAAAATTTACTTTTAACTGGTAAGGAAGTTCTTGAAAAATTGAATAAAATTTCTCAAAAAACGGGAGTAAAATATTGGCTTGAATTTGGAACTCTTCTTGGAAAAATCAGAGAAAATAATTTTATAGGACATGATATTAACTTTGACATTGGAATAATGAAAGAGGAACTTATTCCTAAGTTCATAATAGATATAGAGAGTGTAGGGTTTAAAAGAATTTCTTCATTAAGTCTAAAAAATGAAGGACTTAAAAACATCAAGTATGAGTATAAAGGAATTGAAATAGAGATATTCCTTTTTGATAGAGAAAATGATAAAGTTGTATGCTATCTTGAAGATAAAAATGGAATTATTTCAGCATATAAGCTTTCAAATTCTACATTAAAAGAAATTAAATTTATGGGAATAGATACTTATATTCCAAGAAATTCTTTAAAAAGACTTCTTGAAATATATGGAAAAAATTTCAATATCTCAGATCCTGACTGGAAAGAAGAAATGAGTCCTAGCAGATACATCTCTGAAAAAATCAAAGACATATAATTAATTGAATTTTACATTGGTATAAAACATTAGAAATTTTAAAAATTTTTTAATATTTTATACCTTTTTATTTAAAAAAAACTGACAAGAAGAAAAACTCCAAGTCAGTTTTTTTATAAGCAAGTTATTTTGAATTTGTAACAATCTCTTTAAAATCCCATTTCCTTTAATTCAGAAACAAGCTGTACATAAAATTCTATTACATCAAATCCTTTATAATCCTGTCTTTTCAAATCTATAATATCTCCATGAGATATTCCTCTATGATATTTATTTCTTATAACCCCTTTAAAATTTCCCCACTTGGCAGAAGAAATACTTACCAAACCATCATTTTCTTCATCTACTTTCTTGATAAAACAATATGGTATAGTAAGCAAAACATCACTTAAACAATCTTTCATTACAGATATATAACTTTGATAATAAACTTCTGGAGAATCTATTACTTTTTCATTAAACTCCTTACTGTTATAAGTAGTGAATTGATGAATTGCTCCATAAAAATCTGGATTTTTATCTCCCAACTTTTTAAACATACTATCATAGAACTTAGCAACTCTTCTATGCAATTTTTCAGGCAGTCTGCACATTTTATCGACAAAAAGACACCCTCTATGTGGAGTACTTATAGTTGTAAGGGAAGCTGTATACTTATCCATCCCCAATATACTTATAGCATATCTTGAATCCAATCCACCTTTAGAATGTGCTATTATATTTACTTTTTCGCACCCTGTTCTCTCTATTACTTCTAATATTTTTTTCTTAATATCCTCTCCATTGTATTCAATAGTCCCAAAAGCTTCTTGATTTCCGTAATAAATAGATGCTCCATACTTTATCAATTCTCTTGGAATACGACCCCAATAATTAAAGTGCCTAAAATCTCTGAATCCTACTCCATGTACAAGTATTATAGGATATTTAGTCTTGCACATATCTGATTCTGCTCTTGTTTCCCTCAAAGAAACTTTATAACATTCAAATTCATACTCCCATTTTATAATTCTTAAAATATAGCAAAGAACTAAAATATTTATTATTGGTATCCAAATAGTAAGTATCAGTAGAACTCTCTTTCTAAAACTTAACCATTTTGAAGTAAAAAATATTCGAATAATTCCATTAAGAAAAAGAAAAAAATTTATTCCTAGAGCATATATTCCATTGAGCCATAATATTTCACTATTAGCTATTTTTTCTCTCAACAAAGGATATAGAAATATAATTATACATATTTGAGTTAAAAAACCATAAAAAGAATAAAAACATAAAATTCTCCCACCTATCATTATTCTCAATCGTTTTCTTGCATATTCTTCTTTTTTATATGGAAAAATATTAATATACATCCATAGAATAAATACTATTAAACTAATTAAGACTGACAGCAAAATATTTCCGTCATTCTTATAATAAAAATATACGAGCAAAGGAATATTAGCAGCAGCAGGTATGTAAAAAATCATAAATAATTTTTTTGTCAAATGTTGTATCATCTTTTCCTCTTCTCCCCTTTCAATTTTAAAAAAGAGGATGACATAAAAGCTAGATTAAACTTTAGAAATAAAAAATTCTAAAATTATATTTCTGCCTGCAAGTCATCCTCTGGTAATCACTATTATTTTTTTATAATCTCTTCAGTAATATCTTTAGCATAATAAAAAGGATATTTTTCGTTAAAAAATTTCTCTCCTAAAATTTGAGTTTCCTTAATAAATCTTTTTATAAGATCATATTCTCCAGTAGTTTCAGTAGAAGTTTCAACTATTTGTAATTTTTTTACTCCTTCATCAGGCAATCCTTTTAATATTTCAATAATTTCATCTTTAGTATTCATATTGAGCCATTTCTTTATTTCAGGATTATTTTCCATTTCTAAAAAAATACTATAATACATATACCCCTCCATATTTAATATTATTTTATGAGCCCCAGTTCAGTCATCCATATAGGATTTTCTGTTTCCCATGAAGCTTCATTATGTCCACCTTCTACCATTAGATGAGGAAATACCTGAACTCCTTTAAAAGTCAATATTCTGCTTATAATAAGATTTTTTTCAGATTCTACAGCTAATTGCTTTTTAGAGTGTACTTCATATCTTCCCCAACTGACATAAAATTTTGTAGCTGGATTTACTTCTGCTGCTGAAAGTTCTTCTACTAATTTTTTAAATATATGATCATAAAAAGGAGAAAGACAAGCTCCCATAGAAAATATATCTGATCTCACAGCAGTTCCATAGACTGACATAAGACCTCCCATAGAGCTTCCTCCAAGACCAGTAAATTCTCTTTCAGGCAGTGTTGGAAAATTAGCATCTATCATTGGTTTTAGAGAATCTGCCATCCAATCTATTAATATTTTACCATATCCTTTGACAGTTCCAAAATATTTATCTTTAAAAGAATAAGGAGAAAATTCCCAAAGTCTCTTATTTCCTTCATGGTTGCATTCTAATCCTACAACTATCATTCTTATATTGGAATTATCCAAGAAATCTTTTATTCCCCAAGATTTTCCATAAGTTGCTTCTGAGTCAAAAAATAGATTGTGTCCATCAAACATATACATTACAGGAAATCTTTCCCCTTCTTTGATATTATCTGGAATATATATATGTAAAAATCTCTTCAAACCAAAAGGTTCAATAAAAATTTCATGTTTTAAAACCATGGTAAGCTCCTTTAGTAAACTATAGTACTATATCTAAAAAATATGGAAACTGTATTCTCCACCAAGGCCAGTCATGATCTACATCATATCCCCAAAAATCTGTCCATACCGGTACTTGTAGACGTTTAAAACTTTCTTTTAAACTATTGGTATCCTCTATACATTCTTTTTCCCATCTTCCTTGTCCACAGCAAAGAATTATTTTTGAGTTTCTATACATATTTAAATAATAATGATTCCATGGCATATTTTTCATATAATCAACTGGAGAGTTATTATAAATTACCTCATGGTTGTAATTTGGAAAAAAGTATCCTGCATGATAAAGTCCGCTCATGGCAATCACACCATCAAAAATATCTGGACGACGAAGGAAAAAGTTCAATGCATGATAAGCTCCCATACTACATCCTGTTGTTAAAAATTTTCCTCTGTAATATTCTCCAGAAGTATCTCCATGAATTTCTCTAAATCTTGGAACAGCCTCTTCAGTTATATAATTGAACCATTTTTCATGCTGCATTATTCTCCAATGATAATCTCCACCTATTTGAGACCAGCTTTCCCAGTCAATTCCATCTACACAAAAAAGTTGTAATTTTCCCTCTTCAATAAATTTTGAAGAAGCATCTACCATTCCAAAATTAAAAAAATCATAAAATCTTCCATCTTGCGCAGGAAAAACTATACAAGGTTTTCCACTATGTCCATATACTGTAAATTCCATTTCTCTTTCCAGTATATGACTATATTCTTTATAATAAGCAGTATGCATATTCTGTATCCTCCTACATTTTAATATTTTTTCAAATAAAAATCAATAAATTCAAAACATTCCTGCAAATCACAGAATCTTGCAGTAAGCATATCATTTCCCATAGCTACTGAAAATATCTCTGGCATTCTTTCTTTCATTACTATATTATCTTTATATTTAGCCAATGTTTCCTCTTTACTGTAAACATATCTGTGAACATCTCTTCTAGCTGCATATACACAATTATATGGTCTAGATCCTGTATCAAAATATCCTTGATTATATGCTACCATATTTGCCCATATTTGATAAACATCTATATCATTTGCAAAATTCATCATATCAGGAGTATATCCACCTGGTGGACGCATATTTACTTCAAGCCCTATTATATCTCCTTTTTTCCCAAGCCCTTTTTTATCTTCTGAAAGTCTGAAAAATTCACAATGAAAGAAACGACTATTAGTATCAAAAGCTTGTACTACTTTTCTTCCTGCTTCCTTTAAATCTTCTGGAATATCTTTATAGGAATAATACATTACATCTGCCTGTTCATTTACTATATCCATTATTGGAATAGGATATGCATGGGCAGTTTCAAATATTATCTCTTTATCTCTTCCAGCTATTCCATCATATGACAGAAGCTCTCCATTTACATATTCTTCCATAATATATTCAACTGGAGGAAGATCCCTATAGAAATATCCCAATTCTATATCATTTATCAATTTATATGTAGCTGCTGCTCCTACACCATTATTAGGTTTTACAACTACTGGATATCCCACTTTCTCTATAAATGCTTTTCCTTCCTCATAATTAGTTACAATATGATAACGTGCACTTGGTACTCCTGCTTTCTCATAAAATTTCTTCATTACACTCTTATATTTTATTCCAGCTATCTTATCATTTTTAAGTCCTGTATTAATATTAAAATCTGTACGAAGCTGTGCATCTCTTAAAAGCCAGTATTCATTATTAGACTCTAACCAGTCTATACGCCCATATTTATATGCAAAATATGCGCATGCACGATATACTTCATCATAATTTTCCAGTGAAGATACTTTATAGTACTCATTTAAAGAACCTCTCAATTCATCTGTTAAACTATAATATTCCTCTTCTCCTATTGCTAGAGTATTTACTCCATTATTTTTCAATCCTCTGCAAAAATTCCAATAATTTTTTGGAAAGTTTGGTGAAATAAAAATAAAATTCATACAGCTCCCCCCTTTTATTAAACATAAAAAATATTTTCTTTACATACTACCACAACAGTTGTTTATAATCAAATAAAATATTCTTAGAACTTAAAAAAGTTTATATTTTTTATAAAATAGAGCAAAATTTACTCAATATTCATTTCAGAAATGAAATACTCTATCTTTTAAGTATAAAAAATAAAAGTATAATAGAAAAAGGCGATCCCCAATAAAGAAGTATTGTTACAGCGAGCGGCATAGTCATTGTGGCTGTGCTACTCTTGTAGTTGGAGCATACAAAGTGGTCTTGCCCTTCCTGCCCCATTCTTGAGATGTGTCCCGACATTGGTACGCTCTCCCATATATCCGAAAGATTGGAAATCACACTGAAAAACGCACTATGTCCACACTCTCGGATTTGTGGTATAATAAAAGAAACAAAGCAACAAATCTACGTTTTTAGGAGGAAAAAATATATGGGTGCTTGGAATTATGCTGTGTTTGATGATGATACTGCATATGATGCTTTAGATGACCTTAAAGCATCAGCAAAAATTATTACTGATATGGAAAAATACTTTGATGAGGTTATACAGGCAAAATATGTTGGTTATGACGAAGCACATTATGCTTTGGTGTCAGCTGCAGTTATTGACAGTGTTATAAATGACATTCATCATAGGTGCGATGAAGATGATTATTTTGAATGGACAAAATCACTAAAGCATCTTGATTTTTCTCCCATCAAACAAAAAGCAGTAAAAGCTATTGACACTGTTCTTTCCAACAACTCTGAATTAAGAGAATTATGGGAAGAAAATTTGGAACTGTATGAGGCATGGAGAGAGGATAAACTTTCAATACAAGAAAGACTTCGGCAGTGAATGGGCATTTAGGACCTCTAATTGGTAATAAAACACAGATTCCATTTATTAAGCAGACAAGGAGGAACAGCATGGCTTTAACAATCCAAGAACGCCTAAAAAACCTGTGTGTGGAGCATGGGTTGACGGCTGAAACAGCTTGCAGAACAGATCCTCCTTTTAAGTCTGCGCTGAGCAGCTATGAAGTGGATGACTTCATGGACATCAGTCACTATGCCCTTATCAAGCTGGAGAAGTTTTATAGCGTGACAGCCGACTATCTGCAGGGATTGACGTAAACAAGAACCCACCCAAACGCAAATCTTACCGCCCTGCTCTGTGAACTGGTTGTACACCCGGATTTTATGAAGCTGCGCTACAACAACCTGGCAGAGAAAAAAACAATGGCTGACCCAAATTGTCCAAAAATCTGAGCTGGTGAAAAGCTATGTGCTGCCACAAAGAGGTAAGAAAAAGTAGAGAGCAACAAATCGGAATATGGTAGACATTAAAGGATATGGGAGGTGAATGGCTTGAGTTATACTCTTTTCAGTAAAGAAGTGACAAGATGGTTAAAAGACAATGGGCTTCCTTGGCGAGGAACGGCCTATGATAGCGATGAAGTCACGCAGGCAAGGTTAGACGCTTGGCAAATTGGTACAAAACAAATATTTGAACAATGGATAATTGAGAAGCATTATAAGGAACTCATATCTTGTGCCCACAGTGGCTGGTATAAAGACAGTGTGTTTTTTGCACCATTAGCGGAGCATTTTGTTGACAATAATCTATTTGAACAGTTGAGATTTCTTTGTGAACGAGGGATTAGATTTGAAGTTGAAAATATGTTGTCTGTTATGCGATTTGAGCAAGAAGAACAACACTATATTGATATTTTACGCATTAAAGCGTTCGATTTAGAGAGCTATGCTTCATCAAGAGGTTATGACCCATTGGGAGAGATAGCTAAATATAGAAGGCGGGCATTGGATAAAATAATTCGTTATATGACTTATCTTGAAGGTGTCAATGCACCATCGGAATATAATAAACTAGTACAAGAATTGCAAGAAAGTATCATTGACTTAAATGTAAAGAAAAGCAATTTGAAAAAGTTTAAGTACAAGTTGATAGATGGGAATACAAAAGGTGAAAATGAGTAAGCAATTACGCATTAAATGAGTCCTACAGCTTCCCATTTGTTGGAGGATGGACGAGGGGCGGGAGCTTCCATTACACCCTGTCTGTTGATGAAAATAGCCTGTTTTCCTGTCGTTTCAAATGCTGTGACCCTCTCAATGCAAAAGATGGGCTTATCAGCTTACCGCTAATAGCCCGTCTTTTACTGTCACATTCTGCTTGCTGACTGCCCAATCTAAATGTTCCTCAATACTTCCTTATTAGGTGTCAGCCTTTAGAATGCCTCTTTTATTCTCACATGAAATAATTAATTTTTATATTTCTAATTTTAAATTTTTACCTTATTAAAAGTTACTCCGCCTTCTAAAACTCTTGTATTTGTATAACCATAATATTTTAAACGATTTTGAATAAGATATGCTTTTCTTCCTCTATTACATACTAGCAGCAATCTATCATCTAAATTGTACCCTTCAAGTTTTCCATTTACTTCAGTTAATTCTAAATAAGGTGCTCCTTCTATTGTTGGAACAGTACATGAATCAAATACAGTATACCCAGTTCCATTGCCATCTAAATATTCAGCTGGTGCTATACTTTCTAATACTCCATTTATTTTATTAAAAAGAACATTTGCTGTGTGAACTATTGGATGTATTGCTGTAGAAAATGGTGGTGCATATGCAAGATCTAAATCTTCTATATCATGAAGTGTTCCTCTCATAGACATAGCAGTCACTATTACATCTACTACTTTATCCACTGCTCCTGTACCAAAAACTTGTACTCCAAGTATTTTTAATGTTTTTCTATCAGCAATAAGTTTTATTATAAAATTTGATGCTCCAGCATAATAATGAGCTTTATCATCTTCAACAGTTACTACACTTACAACATCAAATCCCATTTCTCTAGCAGCAGTTTCTGTGAGCCCTGTTCTTCCAACATTTAATCCTGGAAGTTTTGCTACAGCAGTTCCAAGAACTCCTTTAAATTTTATTTTTTTACCACTTAAATTCTGAGCTATGATACGTCCTTCTATATTGGCTGAAGATCCCATTGGAGACCATACTAATTTATCTGTAAGTATATTTTTTACTGAAACACAATCTCCTGCTGCATATATATTTTCATCATTTGTTTGAAAATATTCATTTACTTTTATTGTTTTGTTAGGTAAAAGTTCTATTCCAGTATCTGCTAAAAATTCAGTATTTGGACGAATTCCAACAGACATAATGACTGCATCCACTTCCATAGCTTTTTTTGAAGTTTGTATCTTTTCTACCCTTTCAGTTCCTTCTATTAATTCTAATTTAGTTTCAGTAAAAACCATTATTCCATGATCTGTTAAATAATCTTCTGCATATTCAGCAAATTCTTTATCAAATCCTGTAAGAATATGAGGAGCCATCTCTATAACAGATACTTTTATATTTTGGAGAGCTAAATTTTCAGCAACTTCCAATCCTATATATCCTCCACCTATTACAGCTGCCTTTTTTATTTTTCCAGCTTCTATATCAGCTCTTAAATTAATAGCATCATCTGGAGTTCTCATAAAATAAACTCCTGGAAGATCCAATCCTTTTATTGGAGGTTTCACAGGACTTGCTCCTGTAGCTATAACTAGTTTATCATATGAATATTCAATCTCTTTATTTAGCTTTAAATCTTTCGCTTTTATTATTTTTTTCTCTCTGTCCAAACCAATAACTTCAATTTCTGTATGAACTTCAGCATCAGTAAGTTTAGAAAATTTCTCAGGAGTATTTACAATAAGTTGTTCTTTATTTTTTATTACATTTCCAACATAATAAGGTAATCCACATCCAGCATAAGATATTTCTTTACTTTTAGTCAAAATAATTACCTCATTACTACGATCTTCTCTTTTCAATTTTGCAGCTACTTTAGTTCCTGCTGCTACTCCACCTACTACTATTACTTTCATATCTAACATCCTCCTTAATTATTTAAGTTAAATGAATCTATAATTTAAAATAAATGTTCATAAGTCTCTATATTAGATATTATATCACTTATTAGAAAAAAATAAATATATTACTGAAATATAATATCAACAATATTATATTGTAAAAATATTAAGCAAAATTCCCTGCTAAACTTTTTATTCCTATAAGTATAAGAATAGTTCCTCCTAAATATTGAGCTTTACTTTCCAACAAAGTTCCAAACTTTGTTCCTAAAATTACTCCTAGACCTGAAATTATAAAAGTAATTATCCCAATTTCAGAAGAAGACAGCCAAATATTAAAATCATTCAAAAAGGAAAAAGTAAATCCTATTGCTAATGCATCAATGCTTGTAGCTACTCCTAATACTAAAAGAGTTTTTGAACTACATCCTTCATCTGTACAGCAATTATCCTCTTTTCTAGCTTCTCTTATCATATTAAAGCCTAAATATCCCAAAATAATAAATGCTATTATATTACTATATTGAGAAACTTTTCCACTAAAAATACTTCCTACATAAAACCCTATTATTGGCATAATTGTTTGAAATATTCCAAAAGTAAATGCTATTTTTACTGTTTTTGCTATTTTTACTTTTCCCATAATAAGTCCTTGACATAAAGAAATGGCAAAAGCATCCATTGAAAGACCCACTCCGATCAAAAAAATCTGAAAAAATCCCAATCCAAACACCTCGTATTTTAAATTTTATAACCTTTTTATTTTACCATAATACTTATAGAAATTAAATATAAAAAATATTTTTTTCACTATACCCAATTGACTTTATAGAATTAAAGTTTCTATTCTAATCATAGTTGGATTTATGGCTAAATATCCTAAAATTGAAGAAAATATGAGATTAGGAAGTGTTATTACAATGATACTTCCATAATTTATGGTATTCTTAGTGGCTTGGATCCCCTTACTCATATTAAACTTGGAGCACATATGTTTATGTAATAAATAATAACTTAAAATTTCTTTCTATTTTGAGATACTTTTCCAAAACAGAAAGTTTTTTAATTATTTATTAAATATATCTAATTTCTTTTTTTCAAAAAAATAAGTATTTTTTTGAAATTATCTGTCAAAAAAATATAGCATTTAGCTTGAAAATGGTATATAATATTTTTATATGAACATGTTTAAAATGGTTAAATTTGAACATGCAATAAATATTATAGAGAAGGACAATTTTAGTCTTTCTCTTTTTTAAAAAATTTTAGGAAGGGAAGGTAATCTATGAAAGAAATTTTTGAAATAAGATGGCATGGAAGAGGTGGACAAGGAGCCAAAACAGGAATTTAGCTACTTGG
>ERZ791682.936-NODE-936-length-11194-cov-2.1212_pt1 | contig 11194 bp, 14 predicted proteins | sample MGYA00509958_ERZ791682 | MGnify/ENA primary metagenome ERZ791682 (study PRJEB30046, sample SAMN00715194) | human gut metagenome | study: EMG produced TPA metagenomics assembly of the A metagenome-wide association study of gut microbiota in type 2...
GAAATAGTTCCTAAAAAAACAATAAAATTTGTACAATCAAAAATATTAGAAATAAGTTGAGAAAAAATTTAAAATAGCTCAATTACTAAAAAAGCTGACAAGAAGGAAAACTTCAAGTCAGCTTTTTCTTTAAAGTTTAGCCAGTTTGAGATTTACCCAGCCAAACCTCTATTTACAACATTTCCATCTTTATCTATATCAACTATTATACAGTGCCCTGCAAAATAGTCTGGACAGCAGCAGAAAAATATTTCTAAAGAGATTTCATTGTCTTCAATATTCATAGTAATACTTTCAACATATAAACTGTCAGTAAAATCTTTTTCAGAGATTGGAAAAAATACTTTTTCTCCATCTTCCATTATATAGCATTCCTGCTCTTCATCCTCTGCTTCTTCAGCACTGGAAGCCCATTCTTCAGCTAATTCAAGCATTCCATCATCTATAAGCACTTTTTCTATTATTTGTGAATTATCTTCAATCCATTTTAATTTGTTCTTTATCTGTGGAAGAAAAGAATCGATTTTAAAATCATCTTCAGTGTCAATGTATAGATCAGCAAGGTCATTTTTCCAGATGCTGAATAAAGTTTCAGCAGTAAATACATCTGATTTTTTAAAATCTATAGCTTTAAGATCATTCTCGGTTTTTTTACCTTCATATATATTTAATTTTTTATTTAATACTCTTAAAAGCATTATTGTCCATCTGTCATTAGGATCTAATTCCAAAGATTGTTTTGTATATTTTTGAGCTTTTTCAAATTCTTCAAGAGAATAATAAGCAAATCCTATTCTGTAATGCCATAGAGGGTCAGTTATTCCATCTTTTTCAATAGAGAACAATACTTTCAATGCACTATCAAATTTTCCTTCTCCACTGAAGGCTCTAGCCATATAACTATTAATTTCATAATCTCTATCTTCAGGTGGGATAGATTTAATTTTTTTTATTATTTTACTATATTCAGCTTTTTCTAATAGATTTTCAAATTCATCTTTCAATCTTTTTTCCATTGTTTATTACCATTCCCTTTCTCCTATAGCTTCCTCTACATCTATAGCTATTCCAAACCATTCAAGAATATAGTCAACAGCAGCTCCTATACTTTCTCTTGCTACAGTTTCTATTTCACTGTCATTATCTTCAAATTCTTCTTCTAAATCATTGATAGCAATGGTCATAATATCAAACTTTTCTTGTATCTCTTCATAAGTATGAGTTCCATTTTCTAAGAAAGCTATAACTTTTTTAATTTCATCTGCTATTTTATCTACCAAAAAATCTGGATAATAATCATCCCTATACATATCATCTAATAATTTGAAATTACTGTCAAATTTTTTAACAGCAAAATAGACAGTAGCTCCATCATAGCTGTATTCATATTCTTCTTCTAATAGCTCCTCTTCATCATGAGAAAAGATAGTTCCATCAGGATAAAAAATATCTCCATTACCACTGACATCAAAAAAACCAACTTTATACTTTTCTGAAAGTTCTCTTACTAAATCGTAAGCTTCATCTGCCAAAGACCAAGCAAAACCTGCATAGATAACATCCTTTCCAATACTGTAATCAGTAAGATATGAGTCATCTTCAATTTCATCATCTTTAGGAGCAAAGGGTCCATTCATTTGAGGGAAAGTTTTTATCATTTCCATAAACCATTCTCTAAGAGCAGGGGAAGTTACTTCTGGATCCTCATAATCATGTTCTTCTTCCCATTCAGTTTGCATTTCATACCATTGTAAAAATTCAGCTTGTGTTTTAGGAGCTTTAGAAAATTCAAATACCATTAAATCATAACTCATAATTTCCTCCTTAAAATTTTTAACTTTCCCAAGCAATATTTAATATATTGCCATTAATATCAGTTTGCAGGGTAAGTATTTCATCACTTACCTCATCATCTAGCACAAAATCCCATATAGCATATCCTTCATATTCTGGATAAAGTCCAATTCTCCTAAGCCTTAATAGAGATAGTACCTGTTCTTCTTTATTTAAAAATTGTTCTGCATTTTTTAAGAGAGCATCAATATATTCCTCATCTATTTCTTAAAGATGAAAAGTTATCCATTCCTTTGTTAATCCCTCTTCAATAAAATCGTTGTTTATATATTGTAAAATATCTTTTTTTATTCTCTCTAATTGAACTACATACTTTTCATATTCAGGAATCCAATCTGTAGAACCAATAACCTCTTCACAATTTAAATCCAATTCTACTTCTTTGCCATCTAAAATGATAGTAGTTTCTGCATAATCATTTTGAGGATCAAATTCATTAAAATATGTTATTTTCATTTATACCTCCAGTTATTCTTAATTATCGTATTCTCCATCTATTATATCAATTATATATTTTTCAGTATTGCTGATAAATTCCTTCCATGTGCATACTTTTGCAAATATTTCATGTTCAGAATCTATATAGCAGATGGCTTTTTCTGATGGAGACCAAACTATAAATATCTCATAATTTTCTACTTCTTCTACCAAAGAAAGAAGTTTTTTTCTTTTCCACTTCATCTCTTGTAAGTCCATAAATTTATAGAAACATATATATTTTGGATAGTATTCTTTTTCAGAAAAATTAATTTTTTCAGGTTCCTTTTTTAGATATTCCAGCATATCAGCAGGAAGTTTATAATCTTTAAGCATTCTTAATTTTTCCTGTTCATTATGCCATTCAGCAGGCTCCAGAGATTTTAAATATTCCATTAATTTAAGATTTTTATTTTTAGATGCAAGAGAATATGGACGGTCGCCATATTTATCAGTAATAGTGATATCACTTCCTTGCTTTATCAGATATTCAGCAATTTCTGTGTGGTCGCTTCTGACAGCTTCAATAATAGGAGTAGAAGCATATGGAAATACCATATCAGGCTCATGATAATTTAAATCAGCTCCCATTTCTGCCCACATCTTTGTCTCTTTCATATTGCCATCAGAAGCTGCTGATCTTAAAGCACGACCACCATATTTTTTTACAGTTATTCCATATTTTTCAAATATTGATATATTTTCAAATTTTTTTCCATAAGATATTCTAATAAAGATATCAGGATATTTCTTTTCTGGTAGGAAGTCAAGAGCATCATGATTCAACAAAAGTGATACAATCTTATCATTACAATGCTGAGCAGCCTGTTCTATGATGGTAAAGTTCCCTACATCTAGAGAAGCACCATTTTCCAACAGCCATCTTAAAGGAGCAGAATTATTTGTAATTACAGCTATTTCTAAAGGAGTAACATTAGAATATTTTCCTAGACTTATTTTTTCATTTATGTTCCAGCCTCTTTCATGCAATTCCTGCATTTTTTTTAGATTCTTGTCATATATGGCAGCAGCAGGCTCTGGAATAGTTTCAAAGTTTCCAATATTTCCTATACTATACATTTTTCCCCCCTACTTATTAATAGATACTTACTATAATATTCATATTTTTCTTATTGCATTTTTTATAGAAATCCAGCATACTTTCAAAGCAAAAGATAAGTTCATCATGAATATCATTTTCATCTTCTTTTTCCCAAATATTAGGATATATTTTAGCATTTTTGAAGTCATCCATATTATATTTGTCTAATAACTCATTAATAGCAATATTTTCCATTGCACCTATTATAGCTGCCAATTCTTCAGATTTGATATAAGCTAGAAAATCATCTCCATTTTCATCAAATATGTCTGTTCCTACAACTGCTTCACTTAATTTATTATTTTCTATTGGTTCAGAAGCAGAGTTTCCAGTTAAAAGGAAATGAAGACCATCCCACATTTTATCAATATCACAGATATCACACTGTTCATTTTCAGATAATTCTTCTATTTTATCAATTATCTCTTCATTATTCATTTTTAACATACCATTGAATATTTTATTATCAACAGCCATATATTGTGCAAGCATTCCCATTTTATTCCTCCTGTTTTATATTAAATAATTTGTTTGTTGTGATTTTTTATTTATATTTTAAAAACCTCTTTTATCCATCATTATAAGAAAGGTACTGCAAATGATAATAATAACTCCAGATATTCCAATAGTTATTCTGTAGCCTTTTTCTCCAAATGTTCTATAGATAAACCTCATAAATAATTTAGCGCCAGCAGGATCAGTTATCCATTTCCAGTTAAAGATTGCTCCAAATAGGAATATAAATCCAGCTAAGGGAATAAGATAAACACCATATAGTTTCATAAAATTTTTTCCAGCTTCTTCCATATTTTCCTCCAAGATAAGTTTTTCTTATAGTATAATTTTACCATATTGATAAATATTTAGCTATTACTCTGTGGTAGAATTAATGGAAATATTTGATTACAGAATGTCAAAGAAAGGTTGCAAATGGAAAAATATAAAAGTTCTTTTTCATATTTTTATTATATTTTTTCTGCTTTTATGTTAATATGTATTCAGATACTTAAAAACTGTATAACTAAAGGGGGATATATAATGGAACTTAATTTAGATTTTTTATTAGAAGATATTGTAAAGAATAGAAGAGCATTACACCAGATGCCAGAAACAGCTTTAGAAGAGTTTAAGACAAAAGAGTATCTAAAGAATTATTTGATCTCTATAGGACTTGAGCCAAAAGATATAGTAGAAACAGGACTATATGTGTATATTGAAGGAAAGGATAAAGATAATTGTATAGCTTTCCGTAGTGATATAGATGCTTTAAATATTGAAGAAGAAACAGGAATAGACTTTGTATCTAAAAATAGTGGAAAAATGCATGCTTGTGGACATGATGGACATATGTCTACTCTTTTAGCTTTTGCAAAATATTTAACAACTATACAGCCACTTGAAAAAAGTGTATTATTGATATTTCAGCCTGCTGAAGAAGCACCTGGAAGGGCTAAAGATATAGTAGAAACAGGAATTTTCAAAAAATACAATGTAAAAGCTATTTATGGAATGCATCTGTTCCCTGAGCTTCCAGAAGGAGTAGTTGCTTGTAAAGAGGGGCCATTCTTTGCACAGGCTACTGTAATAAGTGTAGGAATAACAGGAAAAAGCGGACATGGAGCTATGCCTCATAAGGCTGTAGATCCCCTTATTGCTTTTACTAAAGTAATAGATGCTTATCAGACAATAATATCAAGAAACTTTTCTCCATTTGATCCAGGAGTTATTACAATAGGTAAATTCTCTGGAGGAAGTGCTCAGAATATAATTCCTGAAAAAGTTGAGTTCTGGGGAACAGCAAGAACATTTGCACAGTCTGATTCTGAATTTATAATCAAGAGGATGAAAGAGATACATAGAGGAATAGAGCTTACTTACAATGTAAAAATAGATGAAGATCTTGTGATTCTCTATCCACCAGTAATAAATGACAAAGAACTTTATAAAAAATTTACAGAAACTATGAAGGATATGAATTATAGAGAGCAGGATGCTTTGACAATATCAGAGGATTTTGCTTACTATCAGCAGGAAGTACCAGGAATATTTTTCCTATTGGGAACTAGAAATGAGGAGAAAGGATACATTCATCCACTTCACAACTGTCATTTCAATTTTGATGAAAAAGTATTATTAAAAGGTGTAGAGGCTTTTGCTAAAATATTAGAAAGTCATAATAAATAATAAAAAATGATATTGTAAAAAGAACCTAAATTATATTCTGTAATTTAGGTTCTTTTTGATATTTAAATATTTAGTATAATGAAAATACTTTAAAATTATTTTATAGGAAGAGATGGCTGAATAAATTCTCTGTATTTATTTAGACGTTCTCTATATGCTTCTGTTTTTTTAGTTTCTATCAATGCCCCTTCATTATTTTTAATATCATTCATATGAATAAATTTACCAGGCATAGTATTATGTGCATGCCCTAATTGTTCATGAGGAAATTCAAATTTTACTTTCCCATCTTTTGTTTTTATTTCCCCAACTATTCCACATAGGCAGCATATAGCTTTAGTAGAATCATCATTTAGATAGAAGTTTCTGCTGTGACAGTGAGGACATATTCCTTTATCTCCCAGGTATTGAGCATTTTCCATATCAACAGCAGCTTTAGCTAAATTAATTCCTATTTGATGTATTTTAGCTACTTTTTCATCTTCCATGATTACATTTTTTGACCATGAAAAAACTTCATTATTTATAGTTTTCCACATAGGAGTTAAAGAAAGCATTTCAAAATCACACTGTATTCTTGTAGTCCAGTCAGATCCTCCAAGACCTATATATGAAATAACTTTTTCTTTAAAAACTCTTTGATCAGGAACTTTTCCATTAGTTTGCTTTGCTATCTCAGTAGCAGCCAGATTATTTCCTCTATCCATTCTAGGTCCAAAACGATCTGTCAGTGAACGGAAAATTGCAGCAGCTCCTTTTTCGAAAATAGGGACAGAAAAGATAATTCCATCTGCATCCATCATTTTATCCCTCAGCCATTCAAAATCATCTTTTAATATACATTGACCGCCTTTACCACTCATTAGACTTTTGACACAAGCTATACATCCAGTACAATATTTTATATCAAGATCAAGAAGTCTGATAAATTCAATTTCAGCTCCCATTTCTTTAGCACCCATTAAAGCTTCCTTACACATAGAGTCATTATTTCCATTTCTAGTTCCTGCGGATATTCCTAATATTTTCATTTGTTCCTCCTTAAATTACTATTATTTCTACTTTTTTAATTAATTTGTAAAATGATACTCAGTTCCATCTCTCAAAAAATCTCTTTCTGCATGCTCTTCTAAAAATATACTTACAATATCTTTATATGGTTTTAGATAAGGAAATTGTTGATTTTTTTCAGCCCATTTTGGCTTTTCAGTATCTGGCATATTATCTACCCAGTTTTTCTTCCAAGTATTTGAATCTCTATACCAGAATTCTACTACTCTTATAAAAGGGGAAGTTTTAGGGGAAATAGCCTTATATGAAAAGCATCTCAGAAGATCATCCTGTTTGATTATAGAAGGGATAAAAGAATTAATAAACCATTCTTCTCCATCTTTTTCTGAAACATTGTCAGGATATTTGATAGCTGCTACAAATCTAAAAAATGGTCCATCAGCACTTGTGAGCCCATATCCTTTGAAGTCGTTGTCTATTCTTCTGTTTACAAAAATAAAGGCAGCAGGGTGAGCATTTTTATTTTCCTGTTCTTCCCAGTCAGCTCTCTTTTCAGAATTTACAGGGTTTCCTATCATTTCATTGTATCCCTCTACCCATACTTCACTCATAGCTGTTCCTTGATTTAATTCATCTTCCATAGAAAAAGGATCTTCTCTCCAGTAGTGTTCAGTCATTCTCCAATTATATGCACCATAAAGATCAGCTCCTTCAGGCAAAGGAAGAGCTCTATAGGTAGAATACCCAGCCAAGATAGGTCCATTGATATTTACTGTGTCAGAGGCATGATCTTTAAACAGCCATCTGTTAGCCTTAGGCAGATCATTGAGGTCAGTTAGATTGAGAATAAGATAGCTTCTTTTTAATTGCTGTTCACCTGCTGGAGTTTTTCCCATAGCTGAAATTGTAAAAATAAACAGAAATATCAGAAGTATAAATTTTAAAGATTTGATTTGTTTCATTATAAATCCTCCCATTAATTTTATGTGTTTAACCACATATTTGAACAAAAAATTTAGAATATCTCTACTCCAAATTTTTTATTATTTTATCTAATACTTTTGAAAATATAATTTTCTCCTCATCTGTAACATTAGCAAAAACTTTATACAGATTTTCTTTTACAGTGAGAACAACATTGTTCTGTATTTTTTTCCCTTCTTCAGTTAGATATATGAGATTGATTCTTTTATCATCTGTATCAGGTATTTTTTTTACAATATTTTTCTTAATAAGATTTTCTATAAGTCTTGATACACAAGTATGATCTTTTCCAACTAGTTTTGATATTTGACTTTGAGTAAGTCCATCTTCATGGAGAAGAAAATTGATAACTCCCCACTGTTCAGGAGTAATAGGGAACTTATCTTCTTTTAATTTTTTACTGAAATTTCCAGTTGTAAGACGAGAGGCAAGTTCCAGCTTAAATCCCAATGATTTTTGTAAATTATAGTCTTCCATATATCCTCCTTTTGAAAAATATGTGTTTAACCACATAAAATTAATATAACATCTTTTTAAGATTTATGCAACAAGTTTTTTGTAAAAAAAGATGGACGAGTTTTTGTCATCCATCTTAAATATTTTAAATTTATTTATAACTTTTAGATATATTAAATTTAATTGTAATTTATATATCTCTGAATTTGTTCGTAATTTCTGGATATTTTAAATTTATTTTGTAATTCCTAGGTAATATGCTATATTGGCATTTTTATCTTTTCTTCCTTTGATTTTTGAAACAGGGCAACTCATAATAGCAGTAACTCCAGGTCCGTGCCCAGCTTTTATACAGTCACTGTGAACAATTACCCCAATAGTAACTGACCCTTTTAGATAATCTCTTCCAAAGCAGTTGTTGCAGTCTTGGAGAAGAACTATATCTCCAAATCTTAATTCATTGATACCATATTTTTCATTTGCTTCCTTATCTCCAGTCATGATATCATAATCTCCAGAAAAAGCAGTAGCACTTCCTACTCCTGACCCCATTAAGTATGGAGGAATTTCAGTAACTACAGGAACTTCCAGACATCCATCATTTTTCTAAAAGAGCAGGATCGATATTCATACAAACAACATCATCAAATCCCTCTATTTTTAGTCCTTGTCCAAAAGCTTTTACAAGTATTTTATCATCAATATTTAATTTTTCTAAAGTTTCTTCATCAAAATATACAAGAGTATGTTCAATTCCACCATGCCCCCCAGTAACAAAACCAGTAGCTCCCTTAGCATCTCCTGACATTATTTTTGCTGTATTTCCAATACATCCAAGGACCATAAGAGCGTTATTTTCATTAACATTATCATTTTTGACACTTACTCCTGGTTCAACATGATCTCCTACCCATGTCATACATGAATCTCCAACTTTTACATTGTAAGAAATACCACCAGTAGCTGGTAAAATCATAGGATCTCCATCTCTGGAAATTCTGTAAGGAGAAGCTATAGTAGGGCTGTGTACTTTTCCTCCTACTGATTGCATAACTAAAAATTCTTTGTTTGTTTTAATCATTTCTTTCCTCCTGAATATTTTAATGATTACTGATTATTGATATTTTAATATATTTTTCAATTTTAGTAAAGAAAAACAGGATAATTTGAACTCATTTTTCAAATTATCCTGTCTTCACAAATCTATATTATAAAACATCTTGGGGAAAGATTTTATAATATTAATATACCAATACATTGTGACAGTTGTGTTACAATTAGGTTGAAAAAATTGACAAAAAAGTTTTTCTAGACTACTATTATTTTAACAAAGAAATTAAGTGTATGAGGAGGGAAAATGGAAAAAACTAAGCTGATAGTGATAATACAATGTGAAATAGCAAAAAGAAGATGCAGTGGTTTTTATTGTATGGATTCTTTTTATAAGAGAAACAGAGCATTCAGTATTTATTCTAAAGAAGAAAATATACAGTATATGATGTTTGAATGTGGAGGATGTTGCGGTAAAGAGATATCAAGTCTATTGGGTCACCTGTCCAGAAAGCTGAAGGAAGAAGATATTATAAAAAAAGAGGAAACAGTTATTCATTTAGCTTCTTGTATGGTTACAGACAATCATCATTATGACAGATGTCCTCATATAGATTATATAAAAAATATAATTAAAAAACAGGGATATAGAAATGTAATTGAAGGAACTCTTTTAGCTAAAGTTTCTGAAAAAAAACGTGAACTTGGAATATATAAAAAATATTAATAATTTAATTTAAAAAAGAATGTAAATAAATAAAACTTTCTTTTGTGATTGTAAAAAGATGTATTTTTTGGTATAATTATAAAATCTTTTAGGATTATTTTAGGTTATTAAAAAATTTATATAAATAAAAAAATTCAGGAGGTAAGAAATGAAATGTATTATTACTGTCTTAGGGACAGACAAAGTTGGAATCATAGCTAAAGTGTGTACTTATTTATCAGATGCCAATGTAAACATTCTTGACATTTCACAAACAATAGTTGATGGTTATTTTAATATGATGATGATAGTGGATATCACTGCTCCATCAAAACCTATGGAAGTTATAGGGGAAGAACTTAGACAGATTGGAAAAGTATTGGGAGTTATAATATCAATGCAGCATGAAGATATCTTCAACTGTATGCACCGTATTTAATCAACCAGCTTGAAATTTAGAGGAGGAGTGTCATGATTTCCAGAGTAGAGATACAGGAAACAAATAGAATGATAGCGGAAGCTAATCTTGATGTCCGTACTATCACTATGGGTATCAGTCTTATAGACTGTGCTGATCCAGATGTTAATAAATTTAATGAAAATATATATAAAAAAATAACTTCATATGCAAAAGACCTAGTAAAAGTTGGAGATGAAATTGCTAAACAATTTGGAGTGCCAGTAGTAAACAAAAGAATATCAGTTACACCTATTGCGATTGCAGCAGCAGGATGTAAAACTGATTCATATGTAAGTATTGCTAAAACTCTTGATAGAGCTGCTCAAGAGTGTGGAGTAAACTTTATAGGGGGATTTTCTGCTCTTGTACAAAAAGGATGCACACCTTCAGACAGAATCTTAATAGACTCTATCCCAGAAGCTTTAGCTGTTACAGAGAGAGTATGCTCATCTATAAATATAGGAACATCAAGAAATGGTTTAAATATGAATGCTGTTAAAAAAATGGGAGAAATAATATTAGAAACTGCTGAACTTACAAAAGACAGAGATAGTATAGGATGTGCTAAACTTGTTGTTTTCTGTAATGCAGTGGAAGATAACCCATTTATGGCAGGGGCATTCCATGGAGTGGGAGAAGCTGACTGTGTAATTAATGTAGGAGTAAGCGGACCTGGAGTTGTAAAAAGAGCATTGATGGAAGTAAGAGATGCTGACTTTGAAACACTTTGCGAAGTAGTAAAGAAAACTGCATTTAAAATAACAAGAGTCGGGCAGATAGTTGCTCAGGAAGCTTCAAGAAGATTGAATGTTCCTTTTGGAATAATTGACCTTTCATTAGCTCCTACACCAGCTGTTGGAGACAGTATTGCAGAGATATTTCAAGAGATGGGGCTTGAGCATGCAGGAGC
>ERZ791682.938-NODE-938-length-11177-cov-3.4964_pt1 | contig 11177 bp, 8 predicted proteins | sample MGYA00509958_ERZ791682 | MGnify/ENA primary metagenome ERZ791682 (study PRJEB30046, sample SAMN00715194) | human gut metagenome | study: EMG produced TPA metagenomics assembly of the A metagenome-wide association study of gut microbiota in type 2...
CTAGACGCCCCCCGCCGCAGGCGGAGAAGTTCGCGAGCGAGCTTCTTTTTCATGAGATATGCCCGGAAACATCAGGATCTCATCTAAAAATATTTTAGAATTTGGAGAGGGAGGATGAAAATGCAGCCAAAAACACAGAGGAAACACAACGCGGCGAGACTATTTTTTATATGTTGTCTGATTGAGTATATAGCCAGACAAACAAAGAATTTGCGATCAGATGTTGTAAATGCATTGGGGAAAAGGAAAATAAAGCTTATTTTTGATTCGTCTTCCGGCTGGTACTGTTTTGACAATATGGAACAGGTGTGTGCGGAGCTTATCGGGGAGTGCAGGATAGCAGAGGGGAATTTTGATAATGTGGGAGACTGTCGATATCCTGTCCCCACTTATTGGGAGATAGGGAAGGTTTATCAAAAGCTGATCCAAAAGGTTACGGATATAACACAGGGAGATTTGTTTGAGGTGCTGATCAAGGTGTATCATTCTTTTATCAGCAGGAAGATAGATGATTACAACAGCGGCGCCTATCTGGAAAATACGGTCTATTTGCTGGAGTGTTTTTTGAAAAACAGAATAATATAGAATATTTCTCATTCTATATCGGTAAAAAAAGAAAAAATTTAGGAAAAAATAGAAATTACAACAAATTTTCTGTTATAATAAGAAAAGCGGGATCCATATCGGATGAAAGGTGAGAGAATCGAATAAAAACTTCTCATTTTCGCAAAACAAAATGTGGAAGCAGACTGTTGGGAGATAGAGCTTTTCGAAGAGAAAGGAGTTGTAATTTATGAAAGTAATCATTGTTGGAGGCGTAGCAGGAGGAGCGGGAACTGCAGCCCGTCTCAGAAGAAATGATGAGAGTGCAGAGATTATCATAATGGAACGCGGACAGTATATTTCTTATGCAAACTGTGGGCTCCCCTATTATGTAGGAGGGGTGATTACAGATAAAGGAGCTCTGCAGCTGCAGACTCCAGAGCGATTTCATCAGAGATTCGGCGTAGATGTGAGGACAGAAAGTGAGGTTCTGTCTGTAAACTGTGCCAATAAAACTGTGACGGTTCGTCATGGAAATCAGATGTGCGAAGAAACCTATGATAAGCTTGTGCTTTCTCCGGGCGCGGCGCCCATTCGCCCTGCGATACCGGGAATAGAGAAAAATCATGTATTTACTTTAAGAAATATTCCGGATACTTATGCTATTTATGATCATGTGAAAGCAGAAAAGCCCAGAAGCTGTGCAGTGATCGGAGCCGGTTTTATTGGACTGGAAATGGCAGAAAATCTTGCAGAGCAGGGGATTCATGTATCGGTAGTAGAGGGGGCCTCCCATGTAATGCCTCCTATTGATATGGATATGGCTCATCAGGTACATAATTATATCCGTTCAAAGGGAATCCGTCTTTATCTGGGTCAGATCTGCACTGCCATGGATGAAGATGGTGTGATTTTGAAGAATGGGGATAAGGTTCAGGCTGACATGGTGATTTTAAGTATTGGAGTGCGTCCAGACACAGATTTTTTGAAGAACAGTGGTATTGCCTTAGGTACCCGGGGCGAAATCCTTGTAAATAATTACATGGAAACCAGTCAGCCGGATGTATATGCACTGGGAGATGCTGTCAGTGTGCGCCATGTGGTCAGCGGAGAACAGGTATTGATTCCTTTGGCTTCACCTGCTAATAAGCAGGGACGAATTGTGGGAGACAATCTCTGCGGAAGAAAACGGAGATATGAGGGAAGCCAGGGAACCTCTATTATGAAATTTTTTGATTTGACAGTTGCTGTTACAGGAGAAAAAGAGGAAGCACTGCAGGCCCGCGGGCAAAGCTACCAGAAGGTCATCACGACCTCAGCCTCTCAGGCCGGATATTATCCGGGAGGTGAAATGATGACGGTAAAGACCTTATTTGTTCCAGAAACAGGGCGTATTCTGGGATGCCAGATTGTAGGTGGAAAAGGTGTAGATAAACGTATTGACGATATGGCCAATGCAGTTCGGTTTGGCATGACCTGCTTTGATCTTCAAGAGATGGAACTTGCCTATGCACCGCCGTTTTCTTCCGCAAAGGATCCAGTCAATATGGCAGGTTATGTTATTGGAAATGTGGTAGAAGGATTGATGAAGCCATTTTATATTGAGAATCTGGATCAGATTCCGGATACGGCGATTCGTCTGGATGTTCGCACTCCCGAAGAATGTGCCGGAGGCATGATGCCTGGCTTTATCAATATTCCTCTGGATTCTCTGAGAGAACGGCTGGACGAACTGGATGCAGAAAGAGAAGTGTATATTACATGCCAGATCGGACTGCGCGGTTATTTGGCACAGCGCATTCTTGAGCAGCATGGCTTCCGTACCTGGAATCTGGTTGGAGGATACCGTCTGTATGATATGATGCAGAAGGATTTGGATGCCATGGCTGCTGTAGCAGGAATGTGTACAGAGTGCGGAAAGGAAATTTAGTTTCCAGTATCTCTGCGGGTATTCTGGTTATTACCGCAGCGCATTGACAACAATTGTGTCGCCCTCTTGAATTATGGTTTGACCTCCTGGGATAATAGTTTCAGTTCCGCGCCGAATCAGGATAGCCAGAGAATTTTTTGGGAGAGACAGTTCACGGATGGTTTTTCCGCACCATTCATGGCCCCTGGAAACAAAGGTTTCAGTTAGATGGATGCTGTCTTCGTCCCGATATGCGGAAGCGCCCAATACCAGCACATCGCCCTCCTGTATCATGGTTTTTCCGTTGGGAACAATATTTTCCCCGGTGCGTCGTAAAAAGACCAGGAGGGTTCCCGGGGGCAGGTTCAGTTCGCTGACAAGTTTCCGGTTCCAAGGATGTTCTTTCTGAATAGGGATGCTGATGAAGCGGACATCGGTTTCTTCCGTGTAGTCGTTGAAGGTTGTGAGGATGTTTCCTGTTTCATCCAGCATATCTGTCTTTTTTGCAAACCAGGGAAGCAGGGTTCCCTGAATGGAAATTGACAGAAGAACAATGCAGAAAACCATGTGAAACAGATCGTGTTCCATGGAAATACCGCTCATGGCTGCCATAATGGCAAATACAATGGAAGCAGCTCCTCTCAGTCCGGCCCAGGATATAAGCATTTGTTGTTTCAGAGACGCTTTCAAGGGAGTGAGAAGCAGGGCAGTGGCTGCAGGGCGGGCAACCAGTGTGAGAAATGCAGCAACAGCAAGAGAAGGAAGCCATACAGCCGCAATCTTTGATGGAAAGGACAAAAGTCCCAGGATAAAGAAGATCATCATCTGCATGAGGCTGGTCAGTCCGTCAAAAAAGCTGACCAGTCCTTTTTTATTTCTTAAAGAATGATTACCCAGAAGAATACCCACCAGATAAGCACTCAGATATCCGTTTCCCCCGATGGCGGAGGGAAGAGCGTAGGAAAGAAGCGCAATGGAGAGAACAAAGGCTGCATCAAACCCATTGATAGTAAAAGAAAAATGATCTAGAAACCATCGGCCTGCCAGGGCGATGACAATTCCACAGAACAGTCCAAAAAACACCTGGAAAAAGGCAGTAGTGAGAATCTGAAACGGAAGTTCTCCTGCGGAGGCGGAACCATTCATGGCAGAGAGAAGGATCAGTGTCAGCATATACGCAAAGGGATCGTTGCTTCCGCTTTCTATTTCCAAAAGAGAGTCTGTACTGTATTTCAGAGAAAGTTTTTGGGAACGGAGAACGGAGAAGACGCTTGCTGCGTCAGTGGAACTGAGGACTGCGCCGGCAAGAAGGCCTTCCATTAAACGAAATCCCAGAATAAGATGACAAAAAATTCCGGTCAGGACATCAGTGAGTATCGTTCCCAGAGAGGAGAGAAGAATCGCTTTTCCGGCGATTGGGCGGGCAGCTTTCCATCGTGTTCCGAATCCGCCGTAAAACATAATAAAAATAAGAGCAACTGTGCAGAAATCTGAAGCAAATCTGAAATTATCAAAAGGAATTCTAAAAAGTCCCTCTGATCCAAATGCCATACCAAGTCCGATAAAAGCCAGAAGCATGGGAATTCCAAACCGGCTGGTGATGCGGTTTGCCAGTATACAGGCAATAATGACTGTAGAACCTAACAAAAGCAATTGATTCAAATCCATATCCTCCCTTTAAAAGTATGTTATGAAAGTTAAAGTATAACAGAAAGAAATGGAAGGAGAAAGAATTCCGGCGCTAAAATTGCGTTAAGGAGTGGTAATCTGCGGACTTGAAAAATAGAACGGGCACGAGGCAGGCTGTTTTTACATATACTTCTATTAAGTATGCTTTAAGGCGGATATTTTTGAAAACATTTCCGAAACCCTTAACACCAGGAGAGGAGAAACAATATCTGGAGCGCTGTCTGAAAGGGGACTTGGAAGCACGAAATATTCTGATAGAAAGAAATATGAGGCTGGTGGCCCATGTTGCAAAAAAATACCAGAATACGGATTATGATATGGAAGACCTGCTTTCTGTGGGAACTATTGGATTGATTAAGGCAGTTTCAACCTTTCATCCGGATCGGGGTTCCCGTTTGGCTACTTATGCGGCGAAATGCATTGAAAATGAGATTCTCATGCTTCTGCGCTCCAGCAAAAAATATGCCAGAGAAATTTCTCTTTTTGAACCCATTGGAGTAGACAAGGACGGGGAAGCCGTAAGTCTGGTAGATGTGATTGAAGTTGAGAACCGGGAGGTTTTAGAGGATCTGATTCTGGATCAGGATATTGAGGAGCTGTATCAGGCCTTCCATGCCTGTTTGAAGGAACAGGAACAGACGGTAATTAGTCAGCGATACGGACTTTTTGGAAAACAGCCTAAAACGCAGAGGGAAATTGCTGCTGTGCTGGGAATTTCTAGATCCTATGTATCGCGTCTGGAAAAAAAAGCAGTCCGAAAAATGCGAGAGTGGCTGGAGGCTCAGGGAGGATGAGGTGAGCTGGAAAAACGAAGAAGCCGGAGGGCAGGAAGCTGCCGCCGGCTTTTGACTTTGCCTGCAGGAAAAGCGGGACAATTTGCATCATAAAAGCCTGAATGAAATAATGATAAAATTGCAGGAATTTTAAATAAAATTTCATTGTTTTTCTGTGAATATCCGTTTATAATGAAAACAAAGAGTTCCGTAGTCGGAACTGTTCTATGTTTCATCTGAAAACAACATTAAAGGAGGCTGTATTATGGCAACGATTTTAGTTACCGGAGGAGCTGGTTACATTGGAAGCCATACCTGCGTACAACTGTTAGATGCAGGCTATGACGTGGTAGTTGTGGACAATCTCTGCAATTCCTGTAAGGAGTCTTTAAAACGGGTAGAGGAGATTACCGGGAAAAAGTTGACTTTTTATGAGGTAGATCTTCTGGACGAGCCGGCTTTAAACCGGGTATTTGACAATGAGAACGTAGATGCGGTTATTCATTTTGCCGGTCTGAAGGCAGTAGGAGAGTCTGTATACAAGCCTCTGGAATATTATCACAACAACATTACGGGAACTCTGATTCTGTGTGATGTTATGCGCCGTCATGGAGTAAAGAACATTGTATTCAGTTCTTCTGCTACAGTATATGGCGATCCTGCTTTTGTTCCGATTACCGAAGAGTGCCCCAAGGGTGAGATTACCAATCCTTACGGCCGTACCAAGGGAATGCTGGAGCAGGTTCTGACGGATTTACATACCTCTGATCCGGAATGGAATGTGATGTTGCTTCGTTACTTTAACCCCATCGGCGCTCACAAGTCCGGACGGATTGGTGAGGATCCCAAGGGAATTCCCAACAACCTGTTCCCCTATATTACACAGGTGGCAGTGGGCAAGCTGGTATGCCTGGGCGTATTCGGCAATGATTACAACACTCCGGACGGTACCTGTATCCGCGACTATATCCATGTAGTGGATCTGGCAAACGGACATCTGAAAGCACTGGAGAAGCTGAACAAGGAGCATGGCGGTGTATGGATCTACAATCTGGGAACCGGACACGGCTACAGCGTTCTGGATGTAATTCAGGCATTTGAGGAAGTAAATGGCTTAAAGATCAACTATGTATTCAAACCGCGCCGTGAGGGTGATATTCCGCAGTGCTATGCAGATCCGGCAAAGGCTGAGGCTGAACTGGGCTGGAAGGCAGAAAACGGCATTAAAGAAATGTGTGAGGATGCCTGGAGATGGCAGAAGAACAATCCGGACGGATATAACCAGTAAAGGGAAGCTATCCATACGGGAAGAATGATTCACAATAAAACAGAAATAGAATCGTCTGTCTGAGTCAGGTCAGACGAAATGCGATAAAAAAGAGACCATACATTCGAGATTCGGATCGATGGTCTCTTTTTGTGTCTATTTCCCGCTGCTCATCAGGGTTTTCATTACATAAGCGTAGATATCCTGGCTTCGTTCATTCCAGTGACTGCACATGAGTACAGCCTGATCCTTGTCCGGGACGGAAATATCCAGGCCGATCAGAGTTGTGCGACCTTCCCGTACCTCACAGTGTACAACATAGTCCTGGTTCGTGGATTTGTAATAGTCAGCTACAGTTCCGGCCGCCTCCCTCATACGGAAACGGTTTTCTTTCAAATAGCTGTCCATGTCTTCAGTAATGGCCGGCGGAATGTCTTTTTCAAAAAATCCCAGGGTATCCTCGCCCTCCCGGGTAATGACATACCGTGTAGTATTGTGGGTGGATTCAGCCTGAATCAGGCCGGAATCCTGCAGCTCGCTTAAAGCCTGCTGAAGGGTAAAATAGCTGGCGTATTCGTGCTGGAGAAAAAAATCAGTCAGCTGGGCATTGGTGAGAGGAAAGTTCACCTGCTTGAGCATATAGAGATTCATCAGTTTGTAAAGGGTCATGGGTTCCGATAACATGGGCAGTGCCTCTTTCGTCAATTCTACTTTTTTTAATCATACCAATTTAATTCTTTTAAATCAAGTGGAATTGTGATATTATGGTATGGATAACGAGCATTTTTTACAGGTGATACTATGAGAGAAAGAATTAACCGTCTTGCCAGAGGAATTGTGGAGGGAGAAAGCCCGGTTCTGCAGATTGAACCTCAGTCTGTAAAGGATTCAGTTCCGGCCGGAGCGGTGACAAAAAAAGAATTATATATATCAGATGAACAGGGGAGATTTATCAAGGGACTGATTTATTCTTCCAATATGAGAGTGAGACTGTGCGACAGTGCGTTCGGCGGAAGCCGGAACAGGATTTTATATGAGGTAGACGGACGGCACCTTTCCGGTGAAGATGTGATAACGGGTAACTTTTGTCTTGTGACCAATGGCGGGGAGAGAAAAGTACCCTATTCTTTTTCCGTGAATTTGGGAGGAACAGGAAAGACGCTGGACAGTCTGAAAACACCGACAGACTTTGCCGCTTTGGCAAAGCGGGATTCGGATCTGTCTCTGCGTCTTTTTGAATATCAGGATTTTGTGGAAGCTCCCTTTATGCAGGATCTTCATACAAGAGCCCTTTATGATGGGCTTCGGGGGCGGCTGAATCGTCAGAATCAGTTAGAGGAGTTTCTGGTGGCATTAGGCGCTAAGAAGCCGGTAGCCTTGACTGTTTCCACAGAACCACGTTTTTATGAGAACGTGGAGGAAAACTGTCCGGATCAGCTGGAGGTAAAGGTAGAAACCTGGGGATATGTGCAGTTTGAAGCAGCTGTGGAGGGGGATTTCCTGGAACTTCCTAAAAAGAGCTTCAGCTCCCAGGATTTTCAGAACGGAATCTGCCTGGTTCCTTATCAGATTAATGCCGGACGCCTCCATCAGGGGAAAAATCTGGGGGCAGTCCGGATTATGACTGTGCGTGATACGATAGTTGTTCCGGTGGAGGCTCAGGCGGCAGAGGACAGCCGTGACAGGGAAAGACAGGAACTTCAGAAAAAGAAGCAGCAGTATCTGCGTCTTCGCCTTCAGTATGAAACAGAGAAACAGCAGGATCTGGTAAGCCAGATGCGCCTGATTCTGGAGGATATCCGAAGAATTCAGGGAGAGGATCTGGAAAATATTCTTCGCCTGGCAGAGCTGTGTATTCTGGAAGGACAGACAGAGAGGGCGGCAGAAATGCTGGAAAGCTGGAAGGATGATCCGGGGCTGCGGGGCAGAGACAACCGGGAGGCGCTCTGTTTTTATCAGTATCTGCTGTATCTGGTTCAGAAACAGGAGGAACAGAGAACCTCACTTCTGGAGCGGGTAAGGCAGTGTCTGGAAGAGCAGCCGGATCATGCGGAGCTTTATCTTTTAAGGCTGAGGCTGGAGTCGGAGGAAGGAGCAGGGCCTGCAGCGTGCCTGGAGGAAATGCGGACGATGTTCCAGCATGGCTGTCACAGTCCTTTCCTTTATGCAGAGAGTTTTCGGATTTACCGGGACAATCCGGTTCTTCTTGGAAGAATGGGAGAATATGAGGTACAGGTAATGATGTTTGCAGCCAGACAGGATCTGGTAAGCCGGGAACTGGCCGTTTTCATTGCAGAGCCGGCTGCAGCATCAAAGTATTACAGACGCCTCTACTGCCGTCTTTTAAAGCTGCTTTACCAAAAATATGAAGAGAAAGAGCTTTTGGGAGCAGTTTGCAGTATGCTGATCAAGGGAGACTGCAGAGGAGAGGAATATTTTCCCTGGTATCAAAAGGCGTTGGAACAGGGGGTCAGCCTGACCAGGCTATATGAGTATTTCCTGTTTTCCCTTCCCTATGATTATCCTTATCTGCTTCCCAGAGAGGTGCTATTATACTTCTCTTACGAGAAATCCATGGATGACGCCAGCAGAGCCATCCTTTACATGAATATTATCCGATATATGAATCCGGGTTCCTCTCTTTACCGTCAGTATGAGCGGGACATTGAGCAGTTTACTATGGAGCAGCTGTTGGATTCACGGCTGGATCAGAGGCTTTCGGTTCTCTATGAGCATATGCTTTACCGGGAGATGATTGATGAGAAGGTGGCGGAAATTCTGCCTGCTATTTTAAAATCCTATCGGATTCGGATATCCGTTCCAGGAATTCGCTATGTGATTGTCTGCTATGAAGAAATCGAAGGGGAGGACGCTTTCCCTGTTCGGGACGGAATTGCTTATGTGCCTCTTTTTGGCAGAAATCCGGTGATCCTGTTCCAGGACGAGTATGGCAACCGATATGCTAATATTTCCTGCCAGAAGATTCCGGCTATGAGACGAAAGGATGCGGAGGAGCTGGAGGAGCAAGCTATGATATCGCTCCGTCCCATCCGATGCTTCACCTGCAGGAGTGCAGCCGGCTGGCAGAGACGGGAATTTCCGGTCCGGAGGATATGATGACGCTGAAGCGTGCACTGTCTGATCTGCGGCTTCATCCTTTGTTCCGCAGAAAAATTCTGATTGAAATGATCGGATGGTACAGAAAACGTTTGGAGTCAGATGAGCCGGATACAGGAGATGACGTGGATTATCTGATGGATCTGGAGTTGGAACGCCTGGAACGGGAGGATCGGGCAGGAGTCTGTGAAACCCTGATTCAGCAGGGGTATATGCGGGAGGCCTTTGAGATTGTAAAAGCCTATGGCTATGAAGAACTGAAAAGCAGCAGGCTGATGAAGCTCTGCAGCAGAATGATTCTGCAGCAGCTTCCGGAAAGCGATCCTCTGCTTTTACAGATAGCTTTCCGCCTGTTTTCAGAGGGCCGGTATGACAGTGTGATTCTGGATTATCTGTGTGAGTATTTTAACGGATCTGCTATGCAGATGTTTAAGGTACTGAGTCAGGGAGAGAGAGAGCATATTGAAACCTATGATCTTCCGGAACGTCTTCTGGCGCAGATGATGTTTACCGGTGAAACGGATCGGATCGACTGGGTATTCTCCTGGTATATGTCAGGAAAGCATACCAGTGACAGTGTGATCAAGGCTTATTTTACCATGAAGTCTGCTGATTATTTTCTGCGGGATAAGGCCACAGGCGACAAGGTGTTTGCATGGCTGGAAAGCGCAGTCAGCAGTGTGGAGGATAAAAGCAGGATTCCCACAATCTATCTGTTAGCTCTGATCCGATACTATTCGACCTTAAAGGAACTGGATGAACACAGGCAGGAACTGTGTCGGGCCATGCTGGACATCCTTCTGGAGGAAAAGCGGGTATTCGCCTGTTTTCAGGATCTGGGACGGCTGATGCCTCTTCCGGAGCAGCTGAAAAATCAGGTGATTCTAGTTCAGGGGAGGACGGGAGTACCGTCCTGAGCTGGAGGTGCGAATCCTTCCTGAGGAGGAAGAGTTCCAGGCAGATGAGCTGATTAAGGTTTATCCGGGAATCTATGCACGGCAGAAGGTGCTGTTTGAAGGTGAAATTCTGGAATACCGGATATACCAAAGGGACGGTGAAAACCGGAAGCTGGTGAAGGAGGGTAGCATAAGCTGTGCTGCAGAGTATTCCAGAGAGGAAGAAAGCCGTTTTGCGGCCTTAAATGAAATGAGTCTGTGCCTTTCTTTGAAGGAAGAAACGGCATTGCAGGAAAAAATGAAGAAGTACGTAACCGACAGCGCCCTGATGGAAGAGCTGTTCGGTCTGATATAAGAAAAAGGGGTTTTTATGGAGGAACTTGTTGTCGGCATTGATTTGTGTGACGGTTATACACAGATCAACTGCGCAGAAGAGGAAAAAACATGGTCATTTCCTACGGTAATCTGCAGGCATAAAACTGAGGATGCCTGGTTTGTGGGAGAGGAGGCCTATGCCCATACCTTAAAAGGGGATGGGATTATTGTGGACAAGCTGGTAAAGCTGGTCTGTAAGGACGGGACAGCTACGCTGGGAAATGTGCGCTATGAGGCAAAAAAGCTGCTGGCACTGTTTCTGGAGCGGATTATGCGCCTTCCAGAAGAAGAATACGGAAAAAAACAGATCGGACAGCTGGTATTTACCGTGAAAAAAATGAATCAGAGGCTGTCAGAGGCTCTTTATGCATGTGGAGAGACGCTGGGAGTTTCAAGAGAACGGATTCACATTATCAGCCATTCGGAAAGCTATATTTATTATATCCTCAGCCAGAGAAAAGAAATCTGGAACGGAACTGTGGGAATGTTTGATCTCTCAGCAGAGGGGCTTCGCTATTATGAAATGAAGGTTCAGAGAGGTCTGAAAAATACTACGGTAATTGCGGAACAGGAACGGATGGATGAGAGCTTTAATCTGGATATTTTAA
>ERZ791682.951-NODE-951-length-11044-cov-2.50196_pt1 | contig 11044 bp, 8 predicted proteins | sample MGYA00509958_ERZ791682 | MGnify/ENA primary metagenome ERZ791682 (study PRJEB30046, sample SAMN00715194) | human gut metagenome | study: EMG produced TPA metagenomics assembly of the A metagenome-wide association study of gut microbiota in type 2...
AGAATGACACCTTTGGAAGCACTATTAAAGCTTAATGAGCTGAAAAAAATATTAAATAGGAGTTAACTATGAATAAAAAGAAAATCTATATAATTATTTTTGTAGTTATAATAATATTAGGTTACTTAAACTATTTTAAAGATGAAAATGATCTTTCTGATATAAAAAAAGCTATCGAAACAACAAATGTTACTTATGATAGTGAAGATTATCATGTTGAAGCAGATAAACAAGTAGATTATGTAGATGATAATGAAACAAATTTTGAAAAGGCAAAAGCACTAGTAAAGGATATGGTAATAAGTGGAGATAATGTATTTATAGACAAAGTGAGAAATTTAGCATTGAAAAATAATATCCTTGGAATAAGTCCAAATGGATGGAAGTTTAATACAGAAGCAGCTCACTATGATAAACTAAAAGATGAAATAACATCAGATGTAGGGGTATCAGCAGAAAATGTTGAGAAGAAAATAAAAATTTCTGGGAAAAATTTCATAACTGACAGTAAAATGAGCTATATAGAATTGAAAGATAATGTAATTCTAGAAAATGATAAAATAAAACTGAAAGGGAATATTGGAAAATATAGTGATATTAATAAGATTGTTACACTTTCAGGAAATATAGCTATTGATGGAACAGATCAACAGAATGGAAAAATATCTGGAAATTTTCTTAATTTGAAATATTCTATAGATGATAAAATTCTTGAAGCATGGGAACCTTATGATGTAACTTATAATGGAGCTAAATTATCAGCAGGAAATCTATGGTATCAAGATAATACAGAAGCATTCTTAATTACTAAAAATGTAATGATAGAAACTAATGGATATAAGATATATGTTGATAAAATACAAAGAGAAGCAAACAGTAATATAGTTAAGTTTTTTGGAAAAATAACTGGAAGCAATGGAGTATATTCTTTTTCTGGAAAAGAAGCAGTATATGATATAACTACAGAAGAACTGACTTTTTATGGAGATGTGAAGATGACATCAACAAAAGGAGAGGAACTGACAGCAGATAAAATAGTATACAATAATAATACTAAATTTATAACTGCATATGGAGAAAAAAGAGATGCAGTATATATTTCAGATAATGGAGAATTGAAAAGTAAAGAATTTAGATATAATAATGAAACAAAAGAAATGTTTGCAGATAAAAAGTATGATTATAAAAGTCAGAAGTATGATAGTGTTGGAGATAAATTCTACTTCAATGATATAACAAAAGATGGATATATAGTAAATGGAACTATGTATGACAAAATTAAGAAGCAAACAGCTAAAGGTAAAAGAATGGATTTTAATACAGAAACAAAAATATATAAAGTAAAAGAAAATTCGGTATTTGAAAATCAAGACTACAGATTAGAAAGCAATGATATAACGTATAATGGAGCTACAGGAAAAGTAGAAACTCCAGATAAATATAAAGTAACGATGTTAAAAGACGGCACATCTTTTACAGGAGTTGGAGCTATATATGATGAAAATACTGGAGAACTTGTAAGTAATGGAACAATAAACGCTGCTGGAAGAAATTTTGTTGCTAGTGGAGAAAATCTTACTTATAATAATAAAAATGGAACTGGAGAACTTCAAAGTAAGATTTCATTTAAAAATACAGAAAATGGAACTACTGTAACTGGGGATAAACTCTTATTCCAAAAAGATAATTATATGGAGCTAATTGGAAATCTTGTAATAAATAGTGAAAAAATAGTAGCAAAATCAACAAGAGGAAAGTATAATTTAAAAGATGAAAAAGTATATATACCTGAAACTATAAATTTTGAAAGTCATGATAAAACTACATCAGGCACTATGTCAAATGGAGTATTTGATGTAAAATCTTCGGTATTTACTGGAGATAATTTTAAAGGTAAAAATGTAGAAAACGATATAAAAAGTGACAAAATGAAATATTTTACAAATGAAGATAAGGTAGAATTTGGAAAAAATACTGTTATAGTAACTCCAGAAAGCAGATTGAAAGGAAATAGGCTTGACTATAATCTTAAAACTGAAATAGTTGTTTCTCCTGAAAAATATACTATAGAGTATGGAGATTTTACTATAGTTGGAAGTGAAGGAACTTTTGATAATAAGCAAGGATTATTAAAAAGTACAAATGCAGATATAACTTCTAAAGCTGGAGATAGATTTAAGTCAGATATAGCAGATGGAAATCTGAGAGAGATGAGAATAGATTTCATAGGGAATGCGAAAGGAAATATGATGCACCAAGGAAAACGTACAGACTTTACAGGAGATTTTGCAAGAGTTTACTTTAAAAATGATGATGGGTACAAAGCAATAAGAAGTGAAATTAAAAAGAATGCTGTATTTATTCAAGAAGATAAAAAACTTCAATCTGATTATATTGAAGCAGATATAGAAAGAAGCCTTATTTTCTCAAGAGATAATACAAAACTTACAGTAACTGATGCTAAAAATGGAAATACTATTATAACTTCTGATACTGCTGAAATAGACATTAATAAAGATATAGCTACTTTAGTAGGAAATGTTTACATTGAAAATAAGAATCCTGAACAGGGAGTAACTATTATAACTTCTGAAAAAGGAATAATCAGACAAAAAACTGGTATACTAGATCTTGTGGGAAATGTAAAAATAGAAAATAAAGAATCTATAATAGAAGCAGATGAAGGAACTTATAATATGAACACAAAGAAAATAAAAGCAAGAGGGCATGTATTTATAAACCATAAAAATAATTAAGGAGGAGCTAATGAGAAGTTTGGTAGCTCAGAATCTTTGCAAAAGCTATAAAAAGAGAACAGTAGTGGATAATGTCAGCCTTGAGGTAAATAAAGGAGAAATAGTAGGTCTTTTAGGTCCTAATGGAGCAGGAAAAACTACTACTTTCTATATGATAACAGGAATAATAAAACCTGAAAGTGGTAAAGTTTATTGTGATAATGCTGATGTGACAACTTATCCTATGTTTAAAAGAGCTAATTTAGGAATAGGGTATCTAGCTCAGGAGCCATCTGTTTTCAGAAATCTTACAGTAGAAGAAAATATTGCAGCAGTTCTTGAAATGAAAGGAGTAGTTTCTAAAGAGCAACAAGAGATAATAGAAAAGCTCATGGAAGAATTTAAACTTACTCATGTAAGAAAATCTTTAGGATATTCATTATCTGGTGGTGAAAGAAGAAGAATAGAAATAGCCAGAACAATAGCAAATAACCCAAGTTTTATACTATTGGATGAACCTTTTGCTGGAGTTGACCCAATAGCAGTTGAAGATATACAGCAGATAATAAGATATTTGAGAAACAGAGGATTGGGAATACTGATAACGGACCACAGTGTAAGAGAAACATTGCGTATTACAGAAAAAGCATATATAATGGCAAATGGAAAAGTTTTAATCAGTGGAACACCAGAAGAGATATCTAATGATGAAACAGCAAGAAAAATTTATTTAGGTGAAAAGTTTAAATTAGATTAAATTTTAAATAGTTGGAGGAGAACATGTTAACAGGAAATCAAATTAGAAAAGAGTTTATTGAGTTTTTTGAAGCAAAACATCATAAACACTTCGAGAGTGCATCTCTTATCCCTGATGATGCAACTTTATTATTAACAGTAGCAGGAATGGTTCCATTTAAACCATATTTTTTAGGTCAGAAAGAAGCTCCATATCCAAGAGTGACAACATATCAAAAATGTATCAGAACGAATGATCTTGAAAATGTTGGAAGAACAGCAAGACATCATACATTCTTTGAAATGCTTGGAAATTTCTCTTTTGGAGACTACTTCAAAAAAGAAGCGATAGAATGGTCTTGGGAATTTGTTACTGAGGTATTAAAAATAGATAAAGATAAACTTTGGGTATCAGTATTTACAACAGATGATGAAGCAGAACAAATCTGGATAGAGAAATGTAATTTTCCAAAAGAAAGACTTGTAAGATTAGGAGAGGATGAGAACTGGTGGGCAGCAGGGCCTACTGGATCATGCGGACCATGTTCAGAAATTCATGTGGATTTAGGACCAGCTTATGGTGGAGATGAAAACTCTAAACTTGGCGATGAAGGAACAGACAATCGTTTTATTGAAATCTGGAATCTTGTATTTACTGAATGGAACAGAATGGAAGATGGAAGTCTTGAACCTCTTCCTAAGAAAAACATAGATACTGGAGCTGGACTTGAAAGAATAGCTGCTATGGTACAAGGAAAATCAAATAACTTTGAAACAGATCTTTTATTCCCATTGTTAGAGGAAGCAGTAAAACTTACTAACTCACAATATGGAAGAGATGAGGAAGAAAACTTCTCATTAAAAGTAATAACAGACCATTCAAGAGCAGTTACTTTCTTGATCAATGATGGAGTTATACCATCAAACGAAGGAAGAGGATATGTTCTGAGAAGAATATTGAGAAGAGCAGTAAGACATGGAAGACTTTTAGGACAATCAGAATTATTCTTATATAAGATGGTTGATAAAGTAGTAAGCATGATGGAAAATGCTTATCCAGATCTTAGAAGTAATATTGATCACATTAAAAAAGTTGTAAAAATAGAAGAGGAAAAATTCTCTCGTACTCTTGATCAAGGTATGCAGCTTGTAAATCAGGAAATTGAAAAGTTAAAATCAGCAGGAATTACTAAACTTGATGGAGAAGTTACATTTAAACTTTATGACACATATGGTTTTCCATATGAATTAACTGAAGAAATATGTCAGGAAAAAGAGATAGAAATATCTAAAGAAGAATTTGAAGCAAAAATGACTGAACAAAAAGAAAAAGCAAGAGCTGCAAGAGAAGTTGTAATGGAAAAAGGACAGGACAGTTTTATTGAGGAGTTCTATGATAAATATGGAGCTACTGAATTTACTGGATACACAACTCTTAAAGATACAGGAAAACTTTTAAGTGCAAGAGATGGAAAAGATGGCAAGAAACTTATGATATTTGATACAACTCCATTTTATGGAGAGTCTGGAGGACAGGCAGCAGATATTGGTATCATTACTGGAAATGGATTTGAAGGTAAAGTTATAGATGTTCAAAAACAAAAAGGAATATTTACACATACTGTAGAAATATTAAAAGGAGCTCCAATAGAAGGAGAGGAATATTTCCTAGAAGTTGATGAGGCGAATAGACTAGCAACAGCTAAAAATCATACAGCTACTCATTTGCTTCATGAAGCATTAAGAGAAGTACTAGGTTCTCATGTACAACAAGCAGGATCATTTGTAAATGGAGAAAGATTAAGATTTGACTTTAACCATTACGAAGCTATGACTAATGAAGAAATAGAAAAAGTAGAAGAATTGGTAAATGAAAAAATAGCTGAAGCTATAGATGTTTCAATTGCTACTATGAGTATGGATGAAGCTAAAAAAGCTGGAGCTACAGCATTATTTGGAGATAAATATGGAGATGTAGTAAGAGTAGTGACTGTAGAAGGTTTTTCTGTGGAACTTTGTGGAGGAACTCATATAGACAATATAGGAAAAATAGGACTATTCAAAATAGAAAGTGAAGCAGGAATAGCTGCTGGAATCAGAAGAATTGAAGCTGTAACTGGAAAAGGAGCATATAAAGCAGTTAAAAACATTGAAATGCTTCTAAAAAATGTAGAAAAAGCTATAAAGTCTGATGAAGCTAATCTTCTGGACAGAGTTGAAAAAATGGTAGAAACAATCAAAGAAACGAGCAAAGAACTTGAAGAATTAAAAAGTAGATTTACTCAAATAGAAGCTCAGGCTTTAGCAGAAAATTCTGAGGTTATCAATGGAGTAACAGTTATCATGAAAACTTTTAAAACTACGACAGCTGATGATCTTAGAAAAATGATAGACTATGTAAAAGATAAAATGACTAATACAGTTGTAGTTTTAGCATCAGGAGCAGATAAAGCTATATTTGCTGCTGGAGTAACTAAAGAACTTACTTCTAAAATAAAAGCTGGAAATCTTGTAAAAGAAGCTGCTGTAATCACTGGGGGAAATGGTGGAGGAAGACCTGATTTTGCTCAAGCTGGTGGAAAAGATGTAACTAAAATACAAGAAGCTATGAATGCGGTAAAAGAAACTTTAAAAAATTCTTTATAAGAGGTAATTAATGTATAAAAAATATATTTCCTTAGATGTAGGAGATGTGAGGATAGGAGTAGCAAGATCTGATATAATGGGGATAGTAGCTACTCCCCTTGAAGTAATAGACAGAAAAAAAACAAAAGCAGTAAAAAGAATCAAAGAACTTTGTATTCAAGAAAATACAAAAGCATTAGTAGTAGGTATCCCTAAAAGTCTGGATGGGACTGAAAAAAGACAGGCAGAGAAAGTCAGAGAGTTCATAGCAAAATTGAACAAAGAGATTGAAGGTTTGGAAATAATAGAAGTTGATGAAAGACTTACTACTGTATCAGCAGATAGAATGTTGAATGAATCAAACAAAAAGGGCGCTTTGGAAAAGAGAAAGGTAGTTGATAAAATAGCTGCTGCTATAATACTTCAAACTTTCTTAGATACAAAAAGATAAACTAATATTTTGGAGGAGAAATGGGATCAAAATTATTAATGAGATTGTCTCTTGTTATAGTTGTGGTAATAGGAGCTATATGGCTTAGCTTTTTTAAACCAACTAAACTTGGGCTGGACTTAAAAGGTGGAGTGTATGTAGTACTGGAAGCTGTACCAGATGAAGGGGTAACTCTTGATGATGCAGCAATGAACAGACTTATTGAAGTTCTGGACAGAAGAATAAATGGATTGGGAGTAGCAGAATCACTTGTTCAAAAAGCTGGAAGCAACAGAGTAATAATCGAACTTCCAGGAATAAGCAATACAGAAGATGCAATAAACATGATAGGAAAAACAGCTTTGTTGGAGTTTAAACTTGAAAATCCAGATGGGACTCTTGGAGAAACTCTTTTAACTGGAGGAGCATTAAAGAAGGCAGATGTATCTTATGACAACTTAGGAAGACCTCAAATTCAATTTGAAATGAATCAAGAGGGAGCAGTAAGATTTGCTGAGATCACAAGAAATAACATAGGAAGAAAACTTGCTATCACACTAGATGGAAAAGTACAGACAGCTCCTATGATCAATTCAGAAATACCAAGTGGAAACGGGGTAATTACAGGAAATTATACTGTAGAAGAAGCAAAAGCAACAGCTACACTTTTAAACGCAGGAGCTCTTCCAGTAAAAGCTGAAATAGTTGAAACAAGAACTGTTGGAGCATCTCTTGGAGATGAGTCAATAGCTCAAAGTAAACAAGCAGCAGTATTTGCAATGATACTTATAGGAGTTTTTATGATAGTGTTCTATAGACTTCCAGGAATAGTTGCAAATATAGCTCTTATAATATTTGGACTTATAACTTTTGGATGTCTTAACTTTATAGATGCAACATTAACTCTTCCTGGTATAGCGGGACTTATTCTGTCAGCAGGTATGGCAGTTGATGCAAATGTTATCATATTTGAAAGAATAAAAGAAGAACTTAGATTGGGAAATACTATACGTAATGCAATAGATGCAGGATTTAGCAAGGGATTTGTAGCTATCTTTGACTCAAACCTTACAACATTGATAATAACTGTTATTCTTTTCACTTTTGGAACTGGTCCTGTAAAAGGATTTGCTGTAACATTAACAATAGGTACATTGGCATCTATGTTTACAGCTATCACAATTACTAAGATACTTTTACTTACTTTCATCACAGTATTTAAATTAAGCAGACCAGAATTATTTGGAGTTAGGGGGAAAACAGCATGCAAATAGAAATTATAAAAAATAGTAAAAAATTTGTAGGACTATCATTAGTTATTGTTGTTCTTTCTCTTGGAGCTTTTTTCATAAAAGGGCTTAACTATGGTATTGATTTTTCTGGAGGAAACTTATTCCAACTGAGATTTGAGAAACCAGTAACATTGAATGATATTAACAATAATTTAGATGAAATTTCTAAAGAGATAAATCAGGTAAATCCTAACAGTAGAAAAGTGCAAATTTCTGAAGATAATACTGTTATTATAAGAACACCTGAGCTTACTGAAACAGAAAAGGCAGAAGTTCTTGACAGCTTAAAAAAAATTGGAACTTTTGATGTAAATAAAGAGGAGAAAGTAGGAGCAAGTGTTGGGGAAGAATTGAAAACTTCAGCAATATATGCTCTAGGGATAGGAGCTTTTCTTATAATCCTTTATATAACTTTCAGATTTGAATTTACATTTGCAGTGGCAGCAGTAGCAGCATTGTTCCATGATCTTATTATAGCTGTTGGAGTAATTTCACTTTTAGGTTATGAAGTGGATACACCATTTATAGCAGCAATACTTACTATACTTGGATATTCTATCAATGATACAATAGTTGTATTTGATAGAATAAGAGAAAATCTAAAACGTAAAAATAAAACTTCATTTGAGGATTGCTTAAATAAAAGTGTAAATCAAGTAATGATAAGATCTATTAATACATCTGTAACTACATTATTTGCTATTATTGCTATACTTGTTTTTGGTGGAGACAGTTTAAAAACATTTATTGTTACTCTTTTGATTGGTATTCTTGCAGGAACTTACAGTTCAGTATTTATTGCAACACCATTGGTATATTTCCTTGATAAAAATAAAAAAGGGCCAAATAAAGGACTTAAAAGTTTGGGAGAGGAAAAAAAGAAAGAATCAAAGAATGAAGAAAAAATATTAGTTTAATAATAAAATATAATATATAATATAAGAGGGCAGCTGAAAATGAGAAATTTTAAAGTCGCCCTCTATAAATTTAAATCATAATAGAAAAGGGAGCATAGGAAAAATGAGAGCTTGGTTAGAAATCGATATGGACAATTTAAAATATAATCTAGATAAAATTAAAGAATTAGTCCATGGCACGAATGTATTAGGAGTTATAAAAGCTAATAGTTATGGATTCGGAGCTATCGAAACTGCTAAAGAGCTTTCAAAACATGGAGTGGAAATCTTTGGAGTAGCCTCTTTAGAAGAAGCAATGGAACTGAGAGAGGGAGGAATAGAAGAAGAGATACTTATATTAGGGTCACTTTTTAATGATGAGATAGAAATAGCTGCAGAGAAACATTTTCAAATAACTATAAGCAGTATGAGACAGGTAGAATTTTTAGAATCTAATAAAATAGATGCAGAAATACATATCAAAATAGATACTGGTATGGGAAGATTAGGATTTACTCCTGAAAAAGGAAAAGAAGCAGTAGATTACTGTGCAGAAAAAGGTATAAAAGTAATTGGTATTTATTCACATCTTTCTGATGCAGATGGAATGAGTGATGAAGCATATAATTATACTAAAGAACAGATAAATAAATTTAAAATATTTGAAGAGTATAAAAATATAAAATATATACATATTTTAAATAGTGGTGGAATACTTAGATTCAATGATGGATTTAAAGGAAATCTAGTAAGAGCTGGTATATGTATGTATGGTATGTTGGGAAATGAAAGAATACCAGGATTCAAAAGGGTTTTTACAATGAAAACCAGAATACTCTTTATAAGAACTCTTGAAGAGGATTCATATATATCTTATGGAAGAACTGTAAAATTGAAAGAGGGAGAAACTTTTGCCACTCTTGCTATAGGATATGCTGATGGTATGAAAAAGGAATTTTCCAATAAAACATATGCTTTAATCGAAGGAGAAAAATGTCCAATAGTTGGAGAGATATGTATGGATATGTGTATGGTAAAAATACCAGAATCAATTTTGAAAAAAATAAATATAGGTACTGAAGCAATTGTTATAAGAGATGATATAATAGAAGAAATAAATTCTATCCATAAATCAACTTGGGACATATTGACAGGGATAGGAAGAAGAGTATATAGAGTCTACAAAAAGAATGGTACTCCATATTTAATAACAAGATAAAAAGGAGAGCTAATGACAAAAATTATATTAATAAGTGGTAAAGAGAAGAAGATAATAAATTTCTATCCCAATGTTTTCAGGGATGAGATAAAAACTATAATAGGAAATGTAAAAACTGGAGATAAATAGTAGATGTATGTTCATCTGATATGGCTTTTGTAGGAAGAGGATATGTAACAGATTCTACATCAGCTTTTGTGAGAATACTTACTACAAAAGATGAGAAAATAGATAAAAATTTTATTCTTGAAAAAATTAGAAAAGCTTATAAAAAAAGAGAACATCTTTTTAATGAAACTAATTGTATAAGAGCTTTCTTTTCAGAAGGAGATGGAATACCTGGGTTAATTATAGATAAATTTGACAAGTATGTATCTGTGCAGTTTAGAAATTCTGGAGTGGAAACTTTTAGACAGGATATAATAAATAGCATTAAAAAAGTAATGAAACCAAAAGGTATATATGAGAGAAGTGATGTTGAAAATAGAACTCTTGAAGGGGTGGAACAGAAAACAGGAATAGTTTTTGGAGAAATACCTGAAAGAGTTATAATGGAAGACAATGGTCTTAAATATAGTATAGATATAATAGATGGACAAAAAACTGGATTTTTCTTAGATCAGAGAGATTCAAGAAAGTTTATAAGAAAATATCTTACAAAGGATACAAAATTCTTAGATGTATTTTCAAGCAGTGGAGGATTTTCAATGGCTGCTTTGAAAGAAAACTGTAAAAAAGTAACAGCTATAGATAAAGAACCTCATGCATTGGAATTATGCAGAGAAAATTATACTTTAAATGAATTTACAGGAGATTTTGTAACTATGGAAGGAGATGCTTTTCTTCTTCTTAAAACTCTAGTAGGAAGAGGAGAAAAATTTGATGTGATTACATTAGATCCCCCATCTTTAATAAAAAGGAAAGCTGATATACATAGAGGGAGAGATTTTTTCTTTGATCTTTGTGATGACAGTTTTAAACTTTTAAATGAAGGGGGAATACTTGGAGTAATAACATGTGCCTATCATATAACTCTTCAGGATTTGATAGAAGTGACAAGAATGGCAGCATCTAAAAATGGAAAACTTCTTCAAGTGATAGGAATAAATTAT
>ERZ791682.959-NODE-959-length-10954-cov-3.06056_pt1 | contig 10954 bp, 10 predicted proteins | sample MGYA00509958_ERZ791682 | MGnify/ENA primary metagenome ERZ791682 (study PRJEB30046, sample SAMN00715194) | human gut metagenome | study: EMG produced TPA metagenomics assembly of the A metagenome-wide association study of gut microbiota in type 2...
CTTCTTTTGAGGTTGGCGAAGGACTGGAGAAACAGGCGCAGACGGGGACGGCGCCGGAGAGGAGGGACATAGACTGAAGAGAAAAATAAAAATACAGAAGTAGCTGGAGACAAAAGAAAAGAGGGGCGTTTTGGAGGAAAGGCAGTTTTCCCCATCCTCTGATGATAGGGGTGGCTGGAAGCAGCCCAGGCGTGGGAGTTACGCATTTTTCCATCATGATCGCTTCCTACCTTTCAGGCGTCCTGGGAAAGCGGACGGCTCTGCTGGAGGAAAATAAAAGCGGAGATTTTGCGCGGATTTTTGAGATTTTATCGGAGCGGTCTGTCTTAAAACAGGAAAAAGGTTCGTGTAGTGTTTTGGAGATTTCTTTTATGAAGGAAGCCGGTCCGGAGACGTTCTCAGATTTGGCCAATTCAGAATTCGATACAGTGGTAATTGATTTTGGACATGATTTTGAGGCGGTGAGAACAAAATTTCAGCTTTGCCAGAGAAAATTTCTGGTAGGTTCCCTGGCTGAGTGGAAAATACATTCGTTTTTGAAGCTGGCAGAAGAGAAAAAACGCTCAGACGGAAAATGGGAGTATTTTATCAGCTCAGGGAGCAGCGAATTTATGAAGGAGCTTTCAAGATATCCGGGCATAGAGGCCAGGCGGATTCCAAGCACGGAGGATGCATTTACGGTGTCAGGGGAGGTTATCGCTTTCTTTGGGGGATTTCTGGAATATTAAAGAAGGGCAGACAGAATAGACATAATATATCACGATATTAGAGTTATAAAACCTCCTGGGAGGAATTTCAGGCTGCCCTTCAGACAGGAGAAGATAAGTGAAGAAGTACGAAAAAGCAGAAGAAAAGAGGAAACGGGAAGCAGAGGAAAAGCGGCGCTATCTGGAGGGAATCAAGCGGTTTCAGAAGGTGGGCGTCACAGTGTTGGTGGACGGAAAAGAACCGGGGCCGCAGGATCTTGAGAAAATCGTAGAGATCCGGGAGGACGGGGCTTTTTATATGGGAGATTACATTGCAGATGAATCGGGAAAGCTGGTGGAAATCCGGTTTGACAAGGTTTATCACAGATAGAGAAGAGAGGAGATACGGTATCGAAGAGAGAAAGATAGAGAAACCTGGGAAATAGAAGGAGAAGAAGGGAAAATCCTGGCATAACCCAGAGCAGGAGAACATTCAGAGGATGCTGTTATGCCTGAACACAGCGATAAAAGCCTGCGCTCTTCGTTTTGTCAGGAATTTCCCGGACTCTCAAAAAATCAAACAGAAATGTAAGAAAAAGTTCAAATCTATTTATCCGGAGTGTGGTATAATGTACGCGGGCAGAAAAACAAGCGGCACCGTAGGTGACATTTGTTTTTCGCCGCGATAACGAGCAAACCGTCTGCGGAGCAGACAGGGAGCGCAGCGCGCGTGTTTGCGAGTACATGTCATCAGATTTTTCCGGAGGATAGATATGAAGAACAGAAAAAATTCTATTTTAAAAGCATTTTGCGCAGTGTTTTTTCTGGCTGTAATTACAGGCGGCGTTTTTCTTTACTGGAAATTTGGACCATCCAGGGAGCGCGCCGATTTAACAAGCGTTTATAAGGCAGACAAAAATGAGACAGTTTTATATTTGAATTATGAAAAACAGGAGGCTGTGGGGATTTATGAAAACGGCCAGACGTATCTGCCCATGGACTGGGTGAGCGAGAACGTCAACAGCCGGTTTTACTGGGATGAAGGGGAGGAGATGCTGGTTTACGCTCTTCCGGAGGAGATTCTCTATGCTGACGGCAGTTCTGTGGGAAGCGGCGGCCAGCCTCTGATTTTAGCGAAGGAGGACGGCGTTTATGTGTCCATGGGGCTGGTGCTAAATTACACGAAAGTCAGAATCCAGGCCTTCGACCGGACCGATGCGAAACGAGTGTTTATTGAGGATACCTTTGAAAACGTCCCTATGGCCGATGTGCGCGGAACGGTGCAGGTCAGGACGAAAAAGGATGTGAAGAGCCCGATTTTGACAGAGTGCAGAAGAGGGGACAGCGTCACAGTTCTGGAAACAGATGAGAAATGGGTAAAGGTGGCTACGCCGGACGGTCATGTAGGCTATGTAAAAAACAGAAAGCTGAAAAATCTCCGTTCTGAGACGATGGAAAGTGACTTTAAAGAGCCGGTGTACCAGAATATTTCCCTGGATGAGAAAATTCTTCTGGCGTTTCATCAGGTGACGATTCCGGAGGCCAATGGAAAGCTGGAGGAGCTTTTAGAGCCGTCTGAGGGAGTCAATGTGATTGTGCCCACCTGGTTTACGCTCAGCAGCAATGATGGGGATTATGAATCCCTGGCCAGCAGAGGCTATGTAGATAAGGCCCATGAGAAGGGACTTCAGGTCTGGGCCATGCTGGACAATTTCAGCAAAGAATGCAGCAAAAACGTCCAGTCCGAGATCCTGCTGTCCAAAACCGCCACCAGGCAGAAGCTGATTGCAGATATGATGGAGGAGGCAGAAAACTACGGCTTTGACGGCTTTAACCTGGATTTCGAGAGCCTGAAGCCTGAAGCGATGCCGCACTATGTCCAGTTTATCAGGGAAATGTCTATTGCCTGCCGGGAACGGGGGCTTGTCCTCTCTGTGGATAATTACGTGCCTTCCGAGTACACGGCTGATTATAACAGGAAAGAGCAGGGAATCGTGGCGGACTATGTGATTATCATGGGCTACGACGAGCATTACGCCGGAGGCGAGAAGGGCTCTACCGCTTCCATCGAATTTGTGGAAAAGGGCATTACAGATACGCTTCTAGAGGTTCCGAAGGAGAAAATCATCAACGCCGTTCCATTCTACACCAGACTCTGGACAGAAGAGGACGGGAAGACGACCTCGTCGGCTCTCGGCATTTACAAGGCCAAAGAGTGGATTGATGAGAATGACGTGGAGCTTTCGTGGCAGGAGGATCTGGGGCAATATTATGGCGAACATAAGGAATCCGAAACGGCCACAGAGTATCTCTGGATGGAAGAGGAGAAATCGCTTGGTCTTAAAATGGATTTAATCAGAAAATATGATCTGGCCGGAACAGCCGGCTGGAAGCTGGGCCTGGAAAGTCCTGAAATCTGGGATGTGATCCAGTGGGACGGCAAAGAAGAAAAATAGAAGAAGGAGAGCCAGGAAAGCTCCTGTGCATTTTGCAGAGAGAAAGCGTTTCTGTTCCAGCGAAGGATCAGAACCGCTTTCTCTTTTCCATTTTCTGTACGCGGATGGCATACATGGGACAGGATAGGAACGGAATATACTGAACGGAACGAAGCGCATTCAGGTGGAGAGATGAGAGCAGCCCATTTTATAAAGCGGCATATGACAGGGGCGCTTTGCGCGGCGCTTCTGACTGTATTTTTATTTTCTATCTTTCGGTATACGGGACTTTCCGCGGCGGGAAGAAGCGTTCACATGGGTACGAAACAGCCGGTGGTGGTGATTGATGCGGGACACGGAGGCAATGATCCGGGAAAGGTGGGGATAGATCAGAGCCTGGAAAAGGATATTAACCTGGAAATTGCCAAAAAGCTGGCCCGCTATCTGGAACAGGCAGATGTGAGGACAATTCTGACAAGGGAGGAAGACAAAGGACTTTACAGCGAGACGGATACCAGAAAGAAATCAGCTGATATGAAGGCCAGATGCAGCCTGATTGACGAGGCGGATCCGGATCTGGTGGTCAGTATCCACCAGAACAGCTATCACCAGGAGCCGGTATCCGGCGGACAGGTCTTTTACTACACTGGATCTGTAAAAGGAAAACGGCTGGCAGAGGCGGTACAAAGGCGGTTCGATTATGTTCTGGGGGCTCAGAATACCAGAAAAGCCAAGGAAAACAGCAGTTATTATCTGCTGCTTCATGTAAAATGTCCCATTGTGATCGTGGAGTGCGGATTTCTCTCTAACTGGCAGGAGGCGGCCAGACTGAATTCTCCGGAATATCAGGACAGGATGGCATGGACGATTCACATGGGAGTGATGGAATATTTAAATACCAGATAGGCGGTTCAGATCTTTTCCGGAACAGAGAAAAAGGATACAGACCTTTTCGCGAAAACCTTGCTGCCACCGCGCTGCCACCGCATTGCCACCGCAGGGCCTGCAGTCTTGCACCTGCCTGATTCCTGTGCTATGATAGCGTCAGTATACAAAAGGCAATAGAGAAGCATATGAGGAAGACAGAGGAACGGCAGGCGGATCGCCTAAACAGGAAAGGGAAGCTACGCTGCCAGAAAGAGGTTAAACGGTCATGGATCAGATAAAAACGAAGGTTGTAAAAATCAATGAGGCGTACAGAAGGATGCGGGAGGAGGAGCTGAGCTTTTCTCTGGAAGACAGAAACAGGCCGCAGACTCTGACGGACGAGGACAGAAAGGTTCTGGAGGAAGCGGCAGCAGTGATCAGAAACGGCGGCCTTGCAGCATTTCCCACGGAGACTGTGTACGGTCTGGGAGCGAACGCGCTGGACGAGAAGGCGGCTAAGAAGATTTACGAGGCGAAGGGACGCCCTTCCGACAATCCGCTGATTGCCCACATTGCCGATTTAGACGGGCTGAAGCCGCTGGTATCCGAGATACCGGAGGCGGGAAGAAAGCTGGCAGAGGCCTTCTGGCCAGGGCCCTTGACTTTAGTATTTCCCAAGAGCAGGATCGTGCCCCACGGCACCACAGGAGGCCTGGAGACGGTTGCGGTGCGTATGCCCAGCGATCCGGTGGCAAGAGAACTGATCCGGCTGGCAGGCGTGCCCATCGCCGCTCCCAGCGCCAATACTTCAGGCCGCCCCAGCCCTACCAGAGCGGAGCATGTATTTCAGGATATGGACGGAAAAATTGATCTGATTGTGGACGGCGGCCCGGTGGGAATTGGGGTGGAGTCTACGATTGTAGATGTGACGGAGGAGATTCCCACTCTTCTGCGGCCGGGAGCTATTACCATGGAAATGCTTGGCAGCGTTGTAGGTAAGGTGGATGTGGATCCGGCGATCACAGGCCCCCTGCGTGCGGACGTGAAGCCCCCGCCACCCGCCCCCCGGGGCGCCAGGCAGAAAATACCGCCACTATGCGCCCAAGGCGTCGCTCACTCTGGTGGAAGGAGACGCGGAGGCGGTGACGGCCCGTATCAACAATCTGGCAGCCAAAAAGCTGGGGGAGGGCCTCAGAGTAGGTATTATCTGCACAGAGGAGACCAAGGCGCTCTATCCGGCCGGAATGGTAAAAAGCATCGGCCTGCGGGCAGACGAGGCGACGGTGGCCCACAACCTTTATGCTGTGCTCAGAGAATTTGACGATCTGGAGGCAGACGTGATCTTTTCCGAGAGCTTTCCTGCCGACGAGCTGGGTCAGGCGATTATGAACCGGCTGAATAAGGCGGCGGGCTACCGGATCATTCAGGCATAACGCCGGGAACAAAAGGGCAGAGTGAACGAACGCCGGAATTAAAAACGGCAAAGCAGGAGGAGGCAGTACCATGAACGGGGCAGAAAAAGCAGAGGAAACGGCAAAGACAGAAGAGACAGTCAAGATCAGAGGCAGAGCCTGCAAGTCAGAGAAGAGAGCGGATTACATTACCTGGGACGAGTATTTTATGGGAGTGGCTAAGCTGGCGGCCATGCGATCCAAGGATCCCAGCACCCAGGTGGGAGCCTGTATTGTCAGCGGCGACAATAAGATTCTCTCCATGGGATACAACGGATTTCCCATCGGCTGCTCGGACGACGAATTTCCGTGGGGAAAGGAGCACGAAACAGACGATCCCTACAATGCCAAGTATCTCTATACGACTCACAGCGAGCTGAACGCCATTTTGAATTACAGGGGAGGCAGTCTGGAGGGCAGCAAGCTCTATGTTACCTTATTTCCCTGCAACGAGTGCGCCAAGGCGATTATCCAGGCGGGCATCCGCACACTGGTCTACGACAGCGACAAATATGGAAACACGCCGTCCGTCCGGGCCTCTAAGAGGATGCTGGACGCGGCGGGAGTGAGGTATTACAAATACAATCCAACGGGAAGAAAGATAGAGGTATCTCTGTAGATGAAATTTTTGCTGGCGGCGGTAAATGCCAAGTATATTCACTCGAATCTGGGCGTCTACAGCCTGAAAAAGTACGCGGACGAGAAGAGAAAACAGCAGGGGACGGCTTTTTCTGGGCCGGACTGGGAGATAGAGATAGGAGAATATACCATTAACCACCAGATGGATTATATTCTGCAGGACATTTATGAGAAGGCTCCCGACGCGGTGGGCTTTTCCTGCTATATCTGGAATATTCTCTATGTGCAGGAGCTGATAAGAGATCTGAAAAAGGTGCTGCCCCAGACGGAAATCTGGCTGGGAGGGCCGGAGGTTTCCTACCGGGCAGAGGAATTTTTAAGGAAGGAACCATCGGCGCGCGGCGTTATGGCCGGGGAAGGGGAGGAGACCTTTTTCCGGCTTCTGGGCGCTGCAAAAAGACAGGATGCCGGATCGTCCGTCTGGCGGGACGAGGCCTTGGAACAGATCCCGGGCCTTGTGTTTCGAAGAGAGGCTGGAGACGGAAGCAGAGACTGCCCTGAAACAGGAGAGATTGTGAAAAATCCGCCTGCGCCGCTGATGGATTTGAACGATATTCCCTTTGTCTACAGCGATTTAAGAGGCATGGAGAACAGGATTATCTACTATGAGAGCAGCAGGGGATGTCCCTTTTCCTGCAGCTACTGTCTTTCTTCTATTGATAAGATGGTGCGGTTTCGGAGTCTGGATCGGGTGAAGTGGGAGCTGGCCTTTTTCCTGGAGAACCGCGTTCCCCAGGTGAAATTCGTGGATCGGACCTTTAACTGCAAAAAGAGCCATTCCATGGAAATCTGGCGTTTTATCCAGGAACACGACAATGGAATCACAAATTTTCATTTCGAGATTTCAGCAGATCTGCTGTCGGAGGAGGAGCTTTCTCTGCTGTCCCAGATGCGCCCCGGGCTGGTTCAGCTGGAGATTGGCGTTCAGACTACGAACCCGGACACGATCCGGGAGATCAGGCGTCGGATGGATCTGGGAAAACTGGAGTCTCACGTCAGGCAGATCAACGGGTTTGGAAATATCCACCAGCATCTGGATTTAATCGCAGGACTGCCATGGGAGGGATACGAGTCCTTTAAGCGTTCCTTTAACCAGGTTTACGCCATGGAGCCGGAACAGCTGCAGCTGGGCTTTCTGAAGGTGCTCTCCGGCTCCTATATGGAGGAGAGGGCGCAGGACTACGGCCTTCGATTCAGAGACACGCCTCCCTACGAGGTGCTGGCCACCAGATGGCTGTCTTATGGGGAGCTGATCCGGCTGAAGGGCGTGGAGGAGATGGTGGAAATCTACTACAACAGCGGCCAGTTCAGAAACACTGTGAAGGAGCTGCAGAAGGAGTTTTTATCGCCCTTTGACATGTATGAGTCTCTGCGGGAATACTACAGAGAAGAGGGACTTTCGGCGGTCAGCCACAGCAGGAACGCCAGGTACGAGATTCTCTTTGCGTTTATTGAGAAAACGTTGGGGAAGAGACCTCAGACAGGCGTGCAGACCAGCGCTCAGACAGAGGGCCAGACAGAAGAACAGGCAGAAGACCGGACAGAGGAACCGGCAGACCGGCTGGAGCTGTACCGGGATCTGCTGACAGAGGATCTTTACCTTCGCGAAAACGCCAAGAGCCGCCCCTCCTTTGCGAGAGATCTGTCTCCCTTCAAGGAGGAAATAAAGCAGTTCTTTATCAGAGAGGGAAAGGAACCGCGCCGTCTGACAGGATATGAAAGGTATGATTCCAGGCAGATGAGCCGGATGGCCCACATGGAAGTTATGCGGGACGGCCGGATGCTGCTGTTTGACTATCTGTGCCGGGACGCGCTTCTCGGAAATGCCAGAACCATTGAGGCAGGCAGAATCAGGAGGGTATAACGAAACGGCAGAGCCGGGCGAAAGAAGGAAGCAAAAGATCATTTATCATTTTTACGAAAAAGGGGAACAATAGCTGTGAGACGAGAGACGAAGGCCCAGAGGGCGGATCGGGTGAAAAGAATTCTTGAGCTGCTTGACCAGGAATACGGCACAGAGTACCGCTGCTACCTGAACCACGAGACGCCGTGGCAGCTCTTAATCGCCGTGATTATGAGCGCCCAGTGTACGGACGCCAGGGTAAATATCGTGACGGAGACTCTGTTTAAAAAATACGACACGCTGGAGAAGTTTGCCGCCGCCGATCAGAGGGAGCTGGAGCAGGATATCCACTCCATCGGCTTTTACCATTCCAAGGCGAAGAATATCATTGCCTGCTGTCAGGCGCTGGTGGAGCGGTTTGGCGGCCAGGTTCCGGAACGGATGGAGGATCTGCTGACTCTGGCAGGAGTGGGCAGGAAGACGGCCAATGTAATCCGCGGCAATATTTACAATGAACCTAGCATTGTGGTGGACACCCACGTAAAGCGGATTTCCAGAAAGCTGGGGCTTGCGAAGGAGGAGGACCCGGAGAAAATCGAGTATGAGCTGATGAAGGTGCTGCCAAAAGATCACTGGATTCTGTGGAATATCCACATTATTACACTGGGAAGAACGATCTGCACAGCCAGAAACCCCAGATGCCGGGACTGCTTTCTGAGGGAGGAATGCCCTGGAAAAGAGGCGGAGCTGTGATGGAAGAGAAAAGAAAAGAGACGCCTGATCAGGTGGGAAACTCCTATCTGGCGCTGGATCTGGAGACTACAGGGCTGGATCCGAAGCGCGATAAAATCATAGAGATTGGAGCCTGCCGGGTGAGGGACGGGGAGATAGAGAAGGAGCTTTCCCTGCTTATTCATCCTCACCAGCCCCTTCCGGAGCGGATCACAGCGCTGACAGGCATTACGGACGAAATGCTTTCGGAGGCGCCGGACATGGAGTCTGTCATCGGCCAGGTGATGGACTTCTGCGGCGATCTTCCGATTCTGGGCCACCATGTGATCTTTGATTACAGCTTTTTAAAGCGGGCCGCAGTCAACGCAGGCTTTCCCTTTGAGAGAACGGGCATTGATACGCTGGGACTCTGCCGCCGGTTTATGCCAGAGGAGGAGAAAAAGAATCTGTCCGCCGCCTGCGCCTGGTATCAGGTTCCGGAGGAGACGGCCCACCGGGCGCTCTCAGACGCCAGAATGGCCCATTTCCTGTATCAGAAAATCAGGGCTCTGAACATTTCCGGACATGAGGAGACTTTTTTGCCAAAGCCCCTGATTTATAAGGTAAAAAGGGAACAGCCGGCCTCAAAAAAGCAAAAAGAAGGCTTGCGGGAATTGGCAAAATATCATAGAATAAACCTATCTGTTGACATAGAATACCTGACGCGCAGCGAGGCGTCCAGGATGACAGATAAAATCATATTTCAGTACGGAAGAATGAAAAAGAGGTGAGAGACGTATGTTTATGGGAAATAATAAGTCAAAGAAGATTATCACTACGATTATGGTTGTGATCATTCTCATAACCATGGTAGGAGGAACTGTGATCGCAGGCTTATCCTCCTTATTTTAGGGAAGAGGAGTTTTCCAGCGTATGAAGAGGAATTTATGGACAGCCGGTCTGACAGCAGCTCTGTCAGCCGGAATTTTATTTATGCAGCCTGTGATCGCGGAGGCGGGAATCCTTCCGGAGGGATTTTCTGTGGCGGGGGCAGGAGACGAGGCTCTTGATTTTTCCGGGCAGACGGCGGAGGAGGCCTCCGGGAAGCTGGAGGAGTATGTAGGATCCATGGCGGAGGAGAAGATTTCCATCTCCATCGACGGAACCAGCTTTTCCTCCACAGCCGGAGATCTGGGGCTCTACTGGGAAAACAAAGAGGAGTTAAACGCCGCTATTGGGGAGTATTCCGGAGGAAATCTTCTGGAGCGCTTCGCGCGGACGAAGAAGCTTGAGAAGGAACCGCTTTCCCTGGCTGTGAAGGCTTCTCTGGACGATGAAAAGCTGTCGGCCTTTGTAAACGACAACTGCGCGCCCTATGTGCGGGAGGCGAGGGACGCGTCCATTTCCAGAGAGAACGGCGCCTTTGTCATTACAGACGAGGAAATTGGACTGGGAGTCGATTTCGAGGCCACCAGAGAGGCTCTGAATACTGCCCTGAACCAGGGAATTTCCGACTCCATCTCTGTGGAGGCAGTGGTGACGGAGGCAGAGCCAAGAATCCACAGATCGGATCTGGAGAGCATTTCAGATGTGCTTGGAACCTTCAGCACGAATTTTAACGCGGGAGACCGCTCCAGAACCCAGAACCTGAAGACGGGAGCCGGAAAGATCAACGGCACGGTGCTGATGCCCGGAGACGAATTTTCAGCCTATACCTGGCTGACGCCGTTTACCATTGAGAACGGATATGCGGCCGCTGGATCCTACGAGAACGGCCGGACGGTGGATTCCATCGGAGGAGGCGCCTGCCAGCTGTGTACCACGCTCTATAACGTGGTTCTTCGGGCAGAGCTTGAGGTGACGCAGAGGCAGAACCATTCCATGACTGTGGGATATGTGAAGCCCTCTGAGGACGCGGCCATTGCGGGAACCTACAAGGATCTGAAGTTTAAGAATAACTACGACACGCCGATCTATCTTGAAGGTTCTGTCGCAGGAAACACGCTGACCTTTACGGCTTACGGAAAGGACACCAGGCCGGAGGGAAGAACGGTAGAGTTTGTTTCCGAGACGCTGGGAACGACAGATCCGGGCGCTCCGGTAGAAAAGCCGGATCCGTCCCTGGCTCCGGGGGCCAGAGTGAAGGAGTCCTCCGGACACGTTGGAAAGAAGTCGAGACTCTGGAAGGTAGTCTATGAAAACGGAGTGGAGACGGGACGGGAAATTCTCCACACAGACACCTACATGGCGTCAAAGGCCGTGTACCGGGTAGGCCCGGCGGCTCCGTCCGTGCCGGCTGTTACCGAACCGCCGGCGCCCGGA
>ERZ791682.965-NODE-965-length-10914-cov-5.09854_pt1 | contig 10914 bp, 1 predicted proteins | sample MGYA00509958_ERZ791682 | MGnify/ENA primary metagenome ERZ791682 (study PRJEB30046, sample SAMN00715194) | human gut metagenome | study: EMG produced TPA metagenomics assembly of the A metagenome-wide association study of gut microbiota in type 2...
ACATTTAACTCTGTTACTGTACTTCCTTTTGCACTTTCATTTTTCCCTTTATTTAGGCTTTCAGCGCCTTTTTGGAATCCATCCAATGCATTTTTGTTAGTAATAGCACCTCCAGTTAAGATTGCTCCTGGTTTTGATCCGCTTGCTGATTCCCACTTACCAGTTTCAGGATTCTTTACATATCCACCAACTGCAACATTTTCTGTATTGCCTTTTACTGATCCATTTCCTCCTGTTACTTCTGGAATTTTCTTAATGTTTGGCTCTGTTACTACATTTCCTTTTATACTTCCTCCATCAACTGTATCAGGTTTTTTAATTTCAGGAACTGGAAGTTTTACTGGTGGTTCTGTTGTAGGAAGTTTTAGTTCTGGAACATTACTTCCTCCTTTATCTACAACTCCTTTATTAGGTTGTGGAGATGTGCTTATTTCTGGATAAGAAGGTCCTCCTTCTACTTTTCCAGTAATTACCTTAGTTGAATTTCCATCAACTAAATCTACTACTGGTTTATCATTGTCTCCTTTTTTCTTGCTTCCAAAGCTAGGTACACTTGCTGTTCCAGAGAAAGTTCCTCCTCCTTCATATACATCCTTATCTGTAGTCAGACTGTTGCTTAGATCTGTATTAACTCCTTTTAATGGATCATTATCTCTAGTTATATCTTGAGCGCTTTCTCCATTTACTGTTACATCTCCTCCAATTTGAGTATTTCCAGGATTTAAGGCAACTGTTCCTTTTGCTGTCTTCTCTAGATCTATTACATCTCCAACTTCTCCTTGAATTCCGCCACCTTTAGATCCTATATTTCCTCCAACTATAGCTCCTCCAGCTTCAAGATTTGATTTTACATCTTCAACATTTACATTTCCACCTATTGTAAGGTTTCCATTTGCATTTCCTGTTTCAGATCCAAAAACTCCTCCTTTTAGGTTTAGGTCTCCTTCTATAGTTCCTGTGATATCATTTTTAACAACAATTCCTGCTTGATTGTTTATAACATCTCCTTTTTTATAGATTTGTCCTCCACCAGCTGAAACTCCAAGGTCTCCTGTTCCAATAGTATTTGATGCTACTCCTAGAGATCCATCTACTCCTGCCCAAGCTTCTATTCTTGATTCATCATATTTATCTGCTTCAGTAGTTACATTTACATTTCCTTTTAATTCAGTATGTAAATTATCTGCAACTATGTTACTTCCTTTAAGATTAACATCCTTACCTTTTAATTCTACATTTCCAGCTTCAATAACTGAACCATGGCTATATTCATTGTTTACATCTGATTTGCTAAAGCTTGCATTTCCTGTTACTCCTAACTGTGCATTTCCTCCATCTATTGCTCCTACTCCAGCACTTGCTGTAACTCCTCCTGATGCATTTATACTAAATGAATTTTCTGTATATGTTTCTTTTGCACTATTAATATTTATATTATGTTTTTCATCTGCATCAAGAACTACTTCATTTCCTTTCATTTGTACACCATTTAGGTTAATATCTCCATCTGTAGTTTTGAAGTTTATTTTTCCACCTGACTGAATAACTGTTTCATTCTCTTTTGTGTGTTTAGAAGAACTTTCGCTATATCCTAGTTCTCCTGTAACAGAAGTTGTATTAGCTGCAAGATCTCCAAAGATTAAGTTTGTTGCAGTTCCTGCTACTTGCGCTGCTGTTAATCCTGCATTAAGTGATTTTTCTGGATCTGCTGCAGTTTCTGCTATCTGCATTCCTTTATTTACTGCATCTGCTATACTGCTTGTAGTACTATTTGATACTTTTACTCCAAGAGAGAAATCTGAATTTGTTTTTTCAGTTACATCAGTATATTTTGTTGTATCTATTTGTTTAGCTGTAATATTGAAGTCTCCTCCTGTTGTAAAATCTGCTCCTCCAATATCCACAGTACCTCTAGAGTTATCATCATTTCCAGAAGTTATATTCAGCTTTCCTCCAGTTGAAACATTTCCTTTTGACCAAGTAGTGCTCTTTTCACTTGAATTTTTTACAGATACTCCAACAGTTGTTTGCGCAGATGTTAAAGAATCCATGTAGTTTTTACCTAGTTTTCCATTTTTATTTTGGCTATCTTTAGCCACTTGAACTGCATCACCAGTAATAACTTCTGTTGATCCTCCATCTACATGATTCCAGCTAGCTTTTGCACTTGCACCTCCTGCTCCTGCGCTTGCATCTGCAGAAGTTACTCCAACTGTAATTGAGTTACTGCTGTGTTCATATGTATTTTTACCAGCTTCAAATTTAACTTCTTTTCCATCTCCAACTTTTATATTTGTATCTCCTAAAGACGCAATATCACTTCCAACAACTTTTACATTTCCTCCAGCTTCAATATTTAGATCTCCCATTGAGCTTAGGCTGCTTTTTGTAGATGTTGTTCCTTTATATTCTTCATTTGATGATGTATATGAAATTGTTCCAAAGCTGCTTGAGCTTGATTTTCCTGATATTGTATCTTGGCCATCTAGAATATTTACATTTCCTTCAGATTTAATGTTAATTCCTTTTTCACCAGCAATTAAGTCACTTCCTTGTATAGTTGTATCTCCACCAGCCTTAACATTAAGACCTCCTACTCCACCTACTGTACTTCCAACTGATGTTGACTTAGTTTCTTCAAAACTGCTAGACTCTACTGTCAATAATCCATTTTTAAATCCTACAAAAGATGATTCTCCTGTTTCATGAGAATAATCTTTTCCATCAGTAATATTAACATTATTTCCTGCTTCTAGGTTTGCTTCATCTCCAGCTACAACATTACTTCCCTTAATATTAATATCATTTTTAGATTTAATATTAATATTTTCTCCAGCTACTGTAGATCCTGAAGATTTAGATGAAACTGAACTATATGAAGAGTTATCTGTTTTTTTACTTTCACTGCTTATCAAGTTTTGGTCAGTAATATTAACATTTTCACCGCTGATATTGACACTTCCTTCTCCAGTACCTTCAATGAAAGCGCCTTTTAAATTAACATCTTTTTCTGCATCAACACTGATATTTCCTTTTCCTTGGATTCCTGCATTGTTAGAAATAATTTGATTTCCTTTATCGTCATATCCTATTCCAGATTCAATATTAACTTCATTTCCAGCTTTAAGATTTATATCTCCATCACCTTTTACAGTTCCACCTTGCATATTAATATTATTCTTTGCATCAAGAGATATATCTCCACCAGCAGCAATTCCACCATTAAATCCACCAGTTGCATTATTTATAATATCATTTTCAGATTTAATGTTAACGTTTCCTCCTCCAATAATATTTCCATTAGAGTTAACAACATTTTCTGCATCAATATTTATATCTCCATCTACTTTAATATTAGAACCTGCTCCTCCACCTTTGTCGCTTTCAGCCATTTTAATTCTTGTTTCTTTTCCAAAGTATACTTGTGGTACAAGAACTATATCTCCATCTACTTCCATTTCAACATACCAGATAATATCTTTTTCTAATTTATTTATTTGTTCTGGAGTTAATGGCATTCCAAGCACTAATCCTAAATCTTTGCTAACTAATGCTCCATTATCCAACAAAGATTTTACATTGTCATTAGTTATCTCTCCAGCATATCCTAAACCTTCTCTTATACTTCTATCTATTAGTTCTTTTTCATAATATGCATCTCCAATAACTGTTGGTGTTTTATCTGGATCATATCCTATCTGTTTGAAAAGGTAATCAGAACCATAGTACTTACTTAAATCTATAAATTCAAGATTAGTTTCATATTTATATGGAACTCTTTCTCCTGGCTTAGGAGTGGCTGGTCTAAATACTCCATTTTCTCCTGTTGGAATTTCTATGTATATAACTGGATTTATTGTACCTGCTACAGCTATTGAAGAAATAGTTCCTCCAGTTGAACTAGAGATAGTAACTCCATTTATAGTTACTTCTCCTTTTTGAATTTCAACTTTATGAACAGTTTTTACTCCATCAACTTCAGTAATTTGATTTGGGTCGCTAATTGTTACTCCAAGATTTCCTGTACTTGCATCTACTTGTTGTCCTCCAATGTTTACTGTAACACTTTTATTTCCTCCAACATCTCCAGAACCACCATTAATCAAAGTACCTTTTTCTTGAGTAAAGCTACCTCCTGCTAATATATTGGCATTTCCATTTGCAATATAGTAATGCTTTGTTCCTGAAAAGTTTATATCTACATTTTTATTAAAAGTTTCTACATTATAAGTTATCCAAGCTGAAGAACCAAATACTGTATTTAATATTTCTTGTATTTCAGTATTACCTGAATTATATACTCCTTTTAATGCAACTAATGTCCCTACATCTATTTGCGAATAATATCCAGGTGCTGTATTATTTGCCATTTCTCTCATAACTTCTAATAAGCTTTTATCTTCATATGTTGTTCCACTTTGGTATATAGGAGATCCTACTACCCATCCATGATTTCTCCAGTATAAAGAGACTTTTATAGAGTCTAGAATTTCTATAAGAGATTTAGTTGTTGCTGCGCTTTCATTTCTAATATTTCCTGTTATTTTCATATTACTTGAAGTTTGTATTGTTCCAGCGCTATTAACTACATCAGATGTTTCTTTTGATTTACCTGAAATCGCTAAATCTCCTCTTGATGAGATAAATCCTCTATCTTCTGACTTTATATTAACATTATTAGCTTGGAAAATAGGAATTTTCATTGTCATTGAAAATTTATGTTCATATGTACTATCTCCCCATCCAGTTTCCCAATTATCTTTTATTTCTAGTGTATAATAACTTGTTCCAGCATCTTGATATATTGTCTTATTTTCAACTTTATCTGCTTTAATTGTTAATTTTCCACCAGATTGTATTTTAGAAGCTTCATTTAGTAATGTTTCAGCAGTTATTGCCATATCTCCTTTTGATTCTATTACAGAATGATTTTTGTTTAGAACATTTTTATCTGCTTCTAAAGTTATTTTTCCATTAGCCCAAATTGTACTTCCACCTTTATCAGTACCTATATTACTAATATTTTGGGCTTTTAATTTGATATCTCCATTACTTACAAGCATTCCTGTATTTGTAATATCCTTCCCTGCAGAGAAATCTAAAGGTCCATAATTTTGAAATTTTCCAGAGTTATTAATATTTCCACCAGTTACTAGTGTCATTAACTTTTGTGAACTTAATTTTCCTGTTTCTCCTATAATGATATCTTTCTGGTTATTTCCAAGGTCAACTTTAAGAGTACCATTACTGATAATATTTCCTTTATTTTCAAAATTAGTATTTAATGTTGAAGCTTTTCCATCTATTGAAATATCTCCTCCAAGTATATTTGCACCTTGCGAGTTATTAAATCCTTTAGTAATTTTCAAATCCAGTTTTTTTTCTGCTTGAATAGTTCCATTATTCTTATTATCTACTTTTCCTGCGCTAACTATTAAATTTCCACTATCATTTCTATCTTTAGATGTTCCAGCTGCTAAGAAACCAGTGTTTTCTAAATTTCCTGCTACTTCTACCTTTCCATTACCAGTAGTTACAATTTTTCCTTCATTTGTCATATTTTGACTACCTTTTAATGTTAAATTTCCAGTAGATTCTATAGAGGCATTAGCAGTATTTGAAATATTTCCACTTGCTGTAATATCTGACCCAGCATTTAAAATATTTCCTTTATTAGCGAAATCTTTTGCTGATACAGTTAAATTTTTTGTATTTTGCAGTTTAGTATTATTTGTTAAATTTCCTGTAGTTGTTATATTTAAATCTCCAGTTACTTCAAGACTTTCATTTAAAATATCTCCATTTCCTGCATTAATAGTTGTATCTCCGCCAAATATTGCAGTTCCACTATTTTCAACACCATTAGATGTAATATTTACTTTTGAACCAGCTTGAAGGTTTCCACTATTAACAAGTTTTTCATTACCAGCATTAATATCTAAAGTTCCACCAGTAATCAATTTATTTGCATTATTAAAACCTTTAGTTAAGATATTGGTATCTTTTGCAACATTTAAGTCTCCTGTGTTGCTAAAAGAAGAATTACTATTACCTTTATCTATTTTTAAATTTTCTCCTATAGTAGTAGTTCCAGTATTTGAAAGCCCTCCTCCTTTAATGTCCAAGCTTTTAACAATATTAGCTGTTCCATTAATCTCTACATTTTGATCTGTACCAGTTAGAGTTATTTTAGCATCTCCACCAACTTCTAATTCTTTTTTAAATTTAGCATTTCCTGTTTCTAAGTCTATATTTTTTCCAACTTTTAAAGAATCAATTTCAAAGTTATTAATAATCTTACCAGTGAGATTTTCTCCAACTGTTATAGTTCCATTGCTTGTAACATTTCCTTTAGCGCTTAAATTCAAGTTATTATCTATATTTATGATACCACTATTATTGATATCCTTCCCAGCATCAATGTCTGCTTTATTAGCAATTATGATTCCAGTGTTGTCAATATCTCCACTCTCAGATTTTAATTTTAAACTTTCACTTGCGCCTATGATACCTTGGTTGTCTATTTTATCTTTAACATTTATAGTGAGATCTTTAGACTCAACTATTCCAAATCTAAGACTTGATAACTCAGCCTTTTTAACAGAGACATCCCATTTTTGCTTTCTTAGTGTTTCAATTTGTTTGCTAAGATCAGCAATTTTTTTAGCATCAGTTTCTTTTTGCAATTGTGCTTCTAATGCCTTTATTTTCACATCAAAGTCTTCAAATTTACTTACACCATATTCTTTTAATTTACTTTCATACTCTGAAAGTGCTTCTGTATATTCTTTTAGTGCATCTTCTCCACCAACAGATGAGAAGCTCTTACCTTCAATAGTAGCTTTATCACCACCATAAATTCTTCTGGTATTTTCTATATCTCCACCAGCTTTCATAGTTAGTTCTTTACTAGCTTCAATAATACCATTATTAGTAATTCCAGCTGCTGAATTAATATTTAACTTATTTTCAGCTTTTATTATTCCAGAGTTATCTAAATTATCATTAGTTTTTCCAGTAGCTCTTGTTCCAGTAGTAGTTATATCAATATCTTTTCCTGCTACTGTACCAAATGAAACCATTTTTAAGTCTTCAGTTAATTTTTCTAAATCTGCTTTTACAGCTACTAAATGAGCTTTTTTAGCTTCTAAAATTTCTCTTTCTTTTGGATCTGTAACTCTTTTTAATCTATCTTCTATATCTAATATCATATTTTCAGCATCAGTAACGCTTTCATTAGTTAATTTATAGAATTCAGTTAAATATTGTTCTAATAGAGAAGCTCCACTTGGGTCATATCCAGCATTTAAGAATTTATTAACTTGAATTAATACTTTCTCCATAGCTGATACCATACCATAGTTAACAAAATCCTTTTCAGATTTTATAGTTACATTGTTTCCAATGATTTCACCCTGGTTGCTTATATCTCCTTTTGCATTAATAGAAGTATTACCTTTTTGAGCAATGATATATCCAAGGTTATTTAAAGTTTGAGCTGTGATCTCAATATTATTAGAGTCCCCAAGTCCTCCTGTTAAAATAGATCCTTTATTGCTAATTGAAGCAGCGCTTATCTTTATGTTACCTGCTCCATATGGATAGACTCTGTCTGCAGCAACTATTGTTGCTCCTTTGTCATTAACTAAATTAAAGTTTTCCCCTTTTATTTCAATATTATATCCAGAAACTACTCCTGTATTACTAAAGCTTCCATTTTTTATATTAATTGTTAGTCCATTGTATAGGTCTACAGCTTCTCCTTTAGTATGAGTATTCTGTCTAATTTCACCTTCATTAGTTATTTCTTCAGTATTTATTACAACTTTTGCTCCAGACATAGAACCAGTTATATTTTTTTCTTGCAATTTATCATTAATCATTTTACTATTAGTTATTTTTTTAGCATTAATTTCTAAATCACCAGAAGATGCAATTATATTACTATTCTCTAAATTATTTGCTTTAATTTTAATTTTATTTTGTCTATATTCTCTTAAATTTCTAATAATTGCCTCATTTTTAATATTGTTTCCTTCTATATCTATATTTTGCGCGTAAATTCCATCACTTTCCCATCTATATTCATTTTCATTAAGAGTTCTATTTGTTTCTGGATCTACAACTTTAACATTACCATTAACATCTTTTAAAACAAGTAATGGAGGCTTACTAGGATTTCTTCCAGCCATAACAGGTCTCATGAGAGTTTCAATATTAATATCCCCAGAAATCTTCATTGTTAACCCAGCATTAGAAACAATGGCAGCAGTAGTTTTTCCGTTTCCATTTATTCTTAGATTTTTAGCAGTAAATTTTATTCCTTCTTCACCAGTAGCAGATACAGCACTTTCAATAACTATATTTCCATCTACTGCAATATTGACACCATTATTAGCTAAAATACTGTAGTTATATTTTACTTTGTCTAATTCATAAGCTCCATTAATAGTAGAGAAATCTCCTTTAGCTTTCATCTTAATAGATTTACCAGCATTTAAACCTCCAATAGCAATATCACCATTACTTTGGATTTCGATATCTCCACTACTTCTTATCAAACCTTCATGTCTAACTCCAAGTCCTTCTGTAGTACTTATCATTTTAATATTTCTACCATACATGGCACCTAGATTATTGGCATAAATACCATACTTAGTGTCAGTTTTGTCATTACCTAAAATTTTTTCAACATTTGGAGTCTTTCTGTCTTTTAAGTTAACTTTATTCTGTCCAGCAATTAAAGTAATATCAGCATCTTGTTCACCTTCAAAAGCTGCTATTTGTCCTTTTAATTCAATTGTTTTTGCAATTACATTAAAATAGTCTCCAGCAGTTCCAGCGCCCACTTCACCAATAGTTACCTTTCCTTTAGTAACATTAAGATTTAAATCATTTCCAGAAACAGAAGGTTTTCCAGTAGTTAAAGTAACACCACTAGTATTAATGAATCCACCACCATTTACAGAAATTCCATTTTCATTAGCAAGGATGAAGTCAGCTTTTTGACCAGCAATTTCAACAGTACCATCAATATTTGAAATTTTGTTACCAGTAACTTCAGTCAAGATAGCTTTGGCAGCAGTTCCAGGTTTACCTTCTTGACTAAGGTTAGGGTTATGAGTAACAATACCTCCAGTTTTAGATACAACAGGAGCACCAGTAGCATTGTTATTAAAGATAGCGCTATTTTCACTACCAACACTAAAGTCAACAAATTTATTATGAGATAACCCATTAGAATCAGGTTTAACAATATTAATTAGATCATTTCCATTAGCACTAGTGGACATGGAAGGACCACCAGTATCAGGTTTTATATTATTAGCAGAACGTTTTCTAGCTCTTAAATCTCTGGCAAAAACTTCTTCTCCAACAAAATCAATTCCACCAGTGATCAAAAAAGCAACTATTAAACTTAAGGTAATTCTCTTTTTATTTTTAAGAGAATGTTTTAAAATCTTTTCATTAATCTTTAAATAGTTCATAAAATATCTTCCTCCCTAAAAATTATAGCTTATATCAAATTTATACTATTTGTTTTTTATATAAAAATGATTGAAATACAAAATAATTACAAAAAGTAAAATTTTTTCTTTAAATACTAAATATGTTTATTACATAATAAATAAAAATACTTGATAAAATGTCTTATTTAGGAAAAAATTAAATAATATAATATTAAGAAAAGTTACCAAAATTAGCTAGAAGATTTTTATATAGATTGAAATAATATAAAACTAATAGTTTTTAATACTGGAGATAACTAATTTATCAATATTTTAAAGTCTTTTAAGAAGTATTTTGAATTAAAATAGAAACTATAATTATAAAAAAGGGTACTATCTGATTGATAGTACCATAATATATAAAAAATATTTTATATAATTTTTTAAATTTTATATGAACTTATTAAGTTATTCTAAACTTGTAACATAATTTTCACATTCAATTCCCTTTTTATTATACCATTTTACTGGAGATATTTCTTTTCCATCTTTATAATTTACTTCACTCCATATTATTCCATTTTCATGATATATTTTTTTTAAGCCATTTAGTTCATCATTTTTATATACTGCTTCAATTTGTAATTTCCCATTTTCGTAATAACTTTGTGCTAATCCCTCTTGTTTACCATCTTTATATGACATTTCAATTTGCAATTGTCCATTTTCATAATATGATCTATATTTTCCATTTAGTTTACCATTTTTAGCCATTGCTTTAATTTGTAATTGTCCATTTTCATAATATGATTTTTCAATTCCTTCTTCTTTACCATTTTTATATTGTAGTTCAAACTGTAATTGCCCATTTTTATACTTAGTTGTAAGTATTCCTGTATATGGTTTATCTTCATCTAATATATAAACAATTCCATTTCTTATTTCTGAGTTAGAAGACTCTTCAATTCTTTTTTTTATACAGCTTGTTAATATTAATAATAATGTAATTAAGAATATTATAATTTTTTTCATAATTTATTCCTCCAAGTATTTATTAAATTTTAGAAATTTGTTATTTTCGTTTTATTACATAATTAAATAAAAGCTTTTTAAATTAAATATATTATGTTATAAAAGTTTTTTTGATAGAGAAAATTAGTATAATTTTCTCTATATTAATTTTTAAAAGGTTAGTTTTCATTTTATCACCTCTCTTTTAAAGACTTAATTTAACCTAAATATTAAAAATAATTTTTTTTATATTTATCTTAAGTAACTTAAATATATTCTCATATTTTTTGATTTTATCATTATTTTTAAAATATTAAAAAATTTCTCTAAATATAATAGCAGAAATAAAAATATGATTCTAGCCAATATAGGACTAAATATATCAAACACTTTAAAATGTCCTATAACATATAAAATACAAAAAAGCTAAAATATAAAAATAAATATGTTAGAA
>ERZ791682.967-NODE-967-length-10899-cov-2.08705_pt1 | contig 10899 bp, 9 predicted proteins | sample MGYA00509958_ERZ791682 | MGnify/ENA primary metagenome ERZ791682 (study PRJEB30046, sample SAMN00715194) | human gut metagenome | study: EMG produced TPA metagenomics assembly of the A metagenome-wide association study of gut microbiota in type 2...
TTCTTTGGAAAATACTGCCTGTGGCTCGGGGAACACTTCTCTATTATAAAGATAGTTAAAACGGCGTACTATTTCCCGGGTCAGCTCCAAATGAGCAGACTGGTCTTCACCTACAGGAACACAGGTTGCTTTATAAAGCATGATATCCGCTGCCATAAGCACAGGATATCCCAAAAAACCATAGGTATTATTATCCTTGCCCTGAGCAGACCAATTCTGCAGTTTATCCTTATAGGTTGGCACGCGTTCCAGCCAAGACAACGGAGTGCTCATACCTAAAAGCAGCGCTAATTCAGCGTGCTCTTTAACATGAGATTGTACAAAAATGACATTTTTTTCAGGGTCAAGACCAGCACTGAGCCAGTCAATCGCCATTTCCATAACATTTTCCTGTAATTTTGAAGTATCGCTATAAGACGAAGTCAGCGCATGCAGATCAACAATGGAGAAAAAACATTCATATTCGTGCTGCAAACGAACCCAATTCTCCAGTGCTCCCATATAATTACCCAAGTGAAAACGGCCAGATGGCTGCATTCCACTGAAAATTCTACCTTTAGTCATCAACATCAAGTCCCTTCATTAATCATAATTCAACAAGCCGTTTTAATTAAAATACTATCCCCAAAATACTGTTTACCAAAGACATATACGTGCTTGCCAAAGGCCTTATGATCATACCAACGATACCGGTAAAGACCAAAGCCAGCAAGATATAAAAGCCATATTGGCCAACCATATTTTCATACTGATAAGCAGTCCGCGGCGGCAGCAGTTCTCCTAAAATCTTTGAACCGTCCAGAGGCGGGATTGGGATAAGATTAAAAAAAGCAAACCAAACATTATAAAGCTGTGTCCAAAGTAAAAACGAATAAACGCCTTTGGTCATAACACCAAATTTGGTCATTAAAGCAACAATCAATGCTGCAAGAAAGCATAAAAACAAATTTGCCGCAGGGCCTGCAAAAGAAACTTTTAAAATACCTTCGCGGCGATTTCTGAAATATTTGGGATTGATACCTACAGGCTTAGCCCAGCCGAAACCGGCCACAATAAGCATCAAGGCACCAATAGGGTCAAGATGTGCTAAAGGATTAAAAGTTAAACGTCCCATGAACCGCGGTGTAGGATCGCCCATGGCTTCCGCAGTCTGCGCGTGTGCATACTCGTGGATAGTGATAGCTATCAAAAGCGCCGGAATCCTATATAACATTGATGAAAAATCAAAATCTAACATACAAACCTCCATAATCGTCAATAGTAATATTATACAGTATTTTACGTGAAAAGAAAACGGAACCGCTGACAGCGATTCCGTCTTTTTTGTGAATTCTTATTTACCTGTAAATTTAGGAGTACGTTTTTCTTTAAAGGCAGTTATTCCTTCTGCACTATCGTCCGTGCCCATACATAAAGGCTGGGCAACTGCTTCCATTTCCAGCACTTCGTCTAAAGTCATCGCAGTATTATTCAGATATTTTTTGATGAGCCCTATCGCTAAAGGTGCTGAAGCTGCAAGTCGTTCAGCCATTTGCATAACCGCGTCCTCAAGCTCTGCTGCAGGGAAGATATGATTTACCAACGCCATTTTTTCAGCAGTTGCTGCATCAATCAAATCAGCTGTAAACATCAGCTCTTTAGCTTTATGAACGCCGACAGCTTTCGGCAGGAAATATAAACCACCACAATCAGGTATCAACCCTACTTTCGCAAAGCTTTGAGCAAATTTAGCTGTATCTACTGCATAAATAAGGTCACAGGCCAGCATCAGATTAACACCGGCACCAGCGGTAACACCATTGACCATGGCAATAATTGGCTTCTCGATTGTAGTAATACGTTTTGCAACTTGCCCTACTTTGGTAATGAAAGCCTTTTTTACAGCAGTATCTGCAAGAGTCTCCAAAAACGGCAGATCTCCGCCGGCACAAAAAGCTTTTCCATTACCTGTCAGCACAGCACATTTTATTGCCGGGTCTGTTTCTACCTTTGTCAGAGCTTCATGCAACCCGTCAATCAATGCTTCATTCATTGAATTTAAGCTATGCGGTCTGTTCATAGTAATTATAGCAACCTGACCTTTAAGTGAAAATAAAACTGCATCTTCCATACTCGAAAAACCTCCTCTAAATTTTATTACAGGCTGTAGTTAGGAGCTTCTTTCGTAATGATGACATCATGCGGATGGCTTTCTTTCAAACCGGCGCCAGTCATACGAATAAATTGAGTTTTTGTAATCATTTCTTCGATATCCTTAGCACCGCAGTAGCCCATACCTGCACGCAAACCACCAACCAACTGGAAGATTGTTTCTGCAGCCAGGCCTTTGAAAGGTACGCGTCCTTCAATTCCTTCTGGTACCAATTTATCGGCGTTCTCCTGGAAATAACGGTCTTTAGAACCGCGTTCCATAGCACCTAAAGAGCCCATCCCACGATATACTTTATAAGAACGGCCTTGATAAATAATAGTTTCGCCAGGGGACTCTTCAGTTCCTGCTAACAAACCGCCAATCATAACAACATTGGCACCTGCGGCGATAGCTTTAGCAATATCACCGGAATATTTGATACCGCCATCGGCAATAATAGGAATACCATATTGACGTGCAACTGATGCGCAATCATTGATAGCAGTAATCTGCGGGACGCCGATACCGGCTACAACACGGGTCGTACAAATAGATCCTGGCCCGATGCCAACTTTAACGGCATCAACGCCACATTTGATTAATGCTTCAGTTGCAGCGCCTGTTGCTACATTTCCGGCAATAATATTCAATTCCGGGAAAGCTTCGCGCAATTGACGCACTGAATTCAGGACTCCGTGCGAATGTCCATGAGCAGTATCAATAACTATAACATCTACCTTAGCATTAACTAAAGCGGAAGCTCGTTCCATCATATCAGCACCAACGCCTACAGCAGCGGCTACACGCAGACGCCCATCACTGTCTTTGCAGGCATTAGGATACATTTTAGCTTTTTCAATATCACTGATTGTGATCAGCCCTTTAAGATAACCTTCGCTATCGACCAACGGCAATTTCTCAATACGGTGTTCGCGCAGTAATTTTTTAGCTTCTTCAAGACTCGTACCAACAGGAGCAGTTACCAAACCTTCACCAATCATACATTCTTTAATCTGTTTATTAAGATTAGTTTCAAAACGCAGGTCACGATTAGTAATAATTCCCTGCAGCTTACCATCAGGATCACAAATAGGAACACCGGAAATATGATAATGCTCCATCATTTTTACGGCATCTGCAAGAATATTATCAGGAGCCAGAAATAAAGGATCAACGATAATACCATGCTCGCTGCGCTTTACTTTGGCAACCTCTCCTGCCTGTTCTTCAATCGTTAAATTTTTGTGGATAACACCTAAACCGCCTTCACGGGCAATGGCAATCGCCATTTTTGATTCTGTAACAGTATCCATACCAGAACTGATCAGAGGAATATTCAATTTAATGTTTTTAGTCAAATAAGTGGAAACATCTACATCACGCGGCAAAACATCAGATTCTGCCGGAACCAAAAGCACATCATCAAAAGTTAAACCTTCTTTTGCAAATTTGTCTGTACGCATTATAAAACTCCCTTCTTCTTTGAAATATTTTTACTATACTAGCACAGTGATTACACAAAATCAAGTAGTTTCTGTAATTTTTTTTACAATATCTTGTTTAGGAACCTTAAAAGATACTAAAAATGACCGATTTACTGCAACATTACAGCAATCCGGTCATTTTTTATTTAAGAATTATTTTTACGCAGTTCTTCCAGCAGGAACTCATTTTTAATCCGTATATATGTTCCCTTCATCCCAAGCGATTTCGTTTCGATTAAACCGGCACTTTCGAATTTACGCAGAGCATTAACGATTACAGAACGTGTAATCCCGACACGATCAGCAATTTTAGAAGCTACAAGCAAGCCTTCCATGCCTTTCAGTTCGCCGAGAATATTGACAATAGCTTCCAGTTCGGAATAAGAAAGCGTTGAAAAAGCAATCTGAACCATTGCTTTCTTACGCACTTCTTCTTCTACTTTAGCTGCGCGCTCGTGCAGAATCTCAACGCCGATAACAGTCGCAGCATATTCTGCCAGCAGCAGGTCTTCATCGTCGAAGGGTTTATCATATTTAGCTACGATCAAAGTACCAATACGTTCGCCGTTACCGTAAATAGGCACGATAGTAGTTTTTTTCTGATCAAAAAAGCATTTTGTACCTTTAACAAAGGAACATTCCTGATTTTTATGTTCAATATTTGAAACTGTTTCTTTCGCGTCCATAATAAAATCCAGATATTTTTGCGGGAAGTTTTTGACATCCAAAACCTGTTCGCGCATGATATCACATTCGAAATCATCCTGAAGAGCGCTGCCTTTAACGCCGCCCTTACGCCCAACGATATAAATGTTAGCGCCAATAACATCACGCAGCAGACGTGCGATAGCGTTATATTCTACTTTTTCCCCTCTTTGCAGCAATTTGTTGATTTTTCTTGTTTTCTCCAAAAGTTCCATGATGATTCCTCCCTCAAATTTTAAGCACGCGGATGATTTTTCTGATATACAGAAGTAATACGTTCAGTCGTAATGTGAGTATAAATCTGCGTTGTGGACAGATTAGCATGTCCAAGCAATTCCTGAACAGCCCTTAAATCAGCACCATGATCTAAAAGATGTGTGGCAAAAGTATGCCTGATCGTGTGAGGACTGACTTTTTTCTGCATAGCCAGTTGGGTTATATATTTATCTAAGATCCTACGGACACTGCGATCCGTCAGCGGACCTCCCCTGCTATTAACAAAAACCTTGTCATGCGCCTCTGTTTTATTCTTTTCCATCAAAGCTCCGCGTGTAACTTGCAAATACTGCCGTACAGCCTGGCAGCAGGTATGCCCTATCGGTACGATACGTTCTTTATTGCCTTTGCCCAGCAGCAAAACATATTGGCTGCCAAGATCTATATTAGTCACCGTAAGTCCCACCAATTCGGAAACACGGCAACCTGTGGCATAGAGTAATTCTAATATCGCCTGATCTCTTAATCCCAGCGTATCTTTATCCGGTAAGGTTAATATCTCATTGATTTCCAGTTCTTCCAAAAATACAGGTAATCTTTTTTCCAGCTTTGGCGTTCTTACCTTAACAAAAGGATTTTGCTCCACATAATTTTCTCGCATTAAAAACTTATAAAAAGAACGCAGCGAAGAAATCCGCCTGGCAATCGTCGTACGCGCATACTTTTCTTTATTGAGCAGCGCTAAATAGGCACGAATATCCAAAACTCCGATCTTCTGCCATTGAAAATCTTTCCCCAGCCGTTCTGCTAAAAAATTACTGAACAAACTTATATCAGCGGCATAATTTTTAACAGTCAGCGGCGACGTGTTTTTTTCAACCTGCAGATACCTGAGAAACTTATCAACCATAGGATATTGCGATATTGACTCTGCCATAATAAATCCCTTCTTCTTATGTAGACTTATAGTATCACAAACCAGGAAGCTATTTCAATAACCAAGTACTAAATTTTTTGAATTTTTTATTGAATACACAAAAATGTGTAAAAATCTGAATATAAACAAAAATAGCGGCCAATTTAATGTGCCGCTACTCTTAATATTTTAATTTTTTATGCCTAAAGTCTGCCAGATGCCTTCGTGCTGAACTGATTTTGCATCAAAGTGCAGCCAATTAAAAGTCAACTGCAAAATAGTACTGATGCCAAACGCAGCTATTATAGTACCTAAACCAACCTTCGCTCCCAGCAGCCAGCCAGCCAGCAAAACACTGCCTTCTATAAGGCCTCTGATCATACCAATCGGAACTTTCGGCAGCCGACGTTTTAACCCGATCATCAAAGAATCGCGCGGACCAGAGCCAAGTCCGGCACTGATATAAAAATAAGTGCCCAGACTGATGGAAAACTGCCCTAAAAACATTACGATGATTCCCAGCCAATAATTTTCTATTAAAGGTACAGCATGATAGTACTGAAGAACATCAACACCAAAACCGATCAATACAGCATTAAGAATCGTACCTAATCCAAACCGCTCACCCATAGCAACTGTCACTACTAAAATCAAAAGCCCACTCAAAACATTGATCGTCCCATAGGTCAATCCTGTAACATAGGAAACACCGATACCAAAGGCTTCCCATGGCGCCAAGCCGATATTAGCCTGGATGCCAAGGGTCAAACCAATGGAATACAGTGCCAGACCAAAGTGCAGCCGCAGCAGTTTAAAAAACAAGTTATGTTTGTCTTTCCAGTTCATCACAGCTTACTTGATTATTTGCAGTACATCCTGCAAAGCATTCAATGAGCGCTCTGCAATCAGAGCGTTTTTCTCTTTTTTATTACGTATCTTTTTACCTAAAGACGGCAGCAGTCCAAAATTAACATTCATCGGCTGAAAATCCCTGATTTCAGGACGGCTTATATAATGTGCCAATGCACCGTGAGCTGTTTCTTTAGGGAAGGTAATATCGGGAAGCTCTAAATAAGCCCGAGCGGTATGAATGCCAGCCATCAAACCAGAAGCAGCCGATTCCACATAGCCTTCTACACCTGTCATTTGCCCGGCAAAGTAAAATCTCGGCATCGCTTTAAAATTAAACTTATCATTCAATAATTTAGGCGAATTGATATAAGAGTTTTTGTGCATTACACCATACCGGACAAATTCTGCATTTTCCAGCCCCGGAATCATACCAAAAACACGTTTTTGCTCAGGCCATTTTAAATGAGTCTGAAATCCGACCAGATTATACAGCGAAGCAGCAGCATTATCCTGACGCAGCTGGACCACGGCGTAGGCCTGTTTACCAGTTCTCTGATCTACCAGTCCAACAGGCTTTAGTGGACCGAAGCGCATGGTATCTTCACCGCGGCGAGCCATTTCTTCAATAGGCATACAGGCTTCAAAAAAAACTTCTTTTTCAAATTCTTTGACCGGAGCCAGCTCTGCTGTTCGTAAAGCTTCCCAAAACGCCAGATATTCTTCTTTGGTTTCAAACGGGCAATTCAAATAATCTGCATCACCTTTATCATAACGTGAGGCACGATATACTTTTTCATAATTCAAGGACTCTGCGGTCACAATAGGCGCAGCGGCATCAAAAAAATGAAAATAATCTGCTTCTACCAGCTTTTTGATATTTTCAGCCAATACTGCTGACGTCAAAGGCCCGCTGGCAACTACAACATAACCTTCCAACTGCTGCAAATCTGTTACTTCTTCATAAACCACAGTAATTAAAGGGTGATTTTTAATAATTTCCGTAATGCCCTGAGCAAAACCTTCCCTGTCGACAGCTAAGGCTCCGCCGGCTGGAATCTGATGTTTATCAGCCTGCTGCATGATCAGAGAATCAAGGCGGCGCATCTCTTCTTTAAGAAGACCGACAGCATTTTCCAAATTATTGGCACGCAGAGAATTGCTGCAAACAAGTTCCGCAAAGTCTGCAGTTTTATGCGCTTCGTCAGACTTTACCGGACGCATTTCATGCAAAATTACAGGAATGCCATATCTAATTATTTGATATGCTGCTTCACAGCCGGCTAAACCTGCGCCGATAACATGAATCGGTTTATTTGCTTTTAGCACTTTTGCGTCCTGCCTTTCCTTTTTTTATATGCAAGCCATTTTCACAGGTTTCATTAGAACAGTACAGTTTCTTATTGCCGTTCTTTTCAATTCGTTCCAGCATCACTTTACCGCATTTCGGACATTTTTCTTCTGTTGGCCTGTCCCATGATGTAAATTTACATTCCGGATAATTGGCACAGCCATAAAAAATACGGCGCGTTTTTGTCTTGCGCTCGATAACTTCACCGCCGCATTCAGGGCACTTAACACCGATCTTATGCAGAATCGGCTTCGTGTTGCGGCATTCCGGAAAACCGGGACATGCCAGGAACTTACCAAAACGCCCCTGCTTTATTACCATCATACGTCCGCATTTTTCGCATTTCACATCACTAACTTCTACAGGAGCTTCTACTGCCTCAATTTCTTTGTCGGCTTTTTCCATCAATTTTGAAAACGGCACATAGAATTTTTCCAGTATTTTAGTCTTATCAGCTTTATGCTCAGCAATCTCATCAAGTTCTGTTTCTAATTCAGCAGAAAAAGGAATATCAATAATATCTTTGAAATAATTAGTCAGCATATCGACGATCATGAGCCCCAGCTCGGTAATCATCAGTTTTTTGCCTTCCTTAGCAATATAACCGCGGTCCAGAATAGTCTGGATAGTAGGCGAATAAGTACTCGGCCGTCCAATACCTTTGTCTTCCAGCTCTTTTACCAGGGTCGCCTCAGTAAAGTGCGCCGGTGGTTCGGTGAAGTGCTGTTCAGCCGGTAAAAGTTTATATAATTCTACAGGCGTTTTAGCCTCCAGATAAGGAACGGTTTTATCCTTATCCTCGAGCAGGTCTTTTTTATCGCTTAGCTTTAAAAAGCCTTCAAACTTCAAAACAGAGCCCGTTGCACGCAATTGGTAATCGCCGGCGCCGATCAGCAAAGTAGTAACATCAAAAACAGCCGATGCCATCTGACTTGCAACAGCACGGTTCCAAATCAAAGAATAGAGCTTAAGCTGATCTTTATTCAGATGTTTTGCCATTTCCAGCGGTGTACGATGTACACTTGTGGGGCGGATCGCCTCATGTGCGTCCTGGGCATTTTTTTTACTTGAATAGCTGTTTGCATGTGAAGGCCTGAATTCTTTGCCAAACTCAAATTCAATATAACTGCGGATATCAGCAGCAGCAACATCAGCAATACGTACTGAGTCGGTTCTCATATAAGTAATCAAACCGACAGAACCTTCTTTGCCCACAGCAACACCTTCGTACAGCTGTTGAGCTACCATCATCGTCTTTTTGGTAGTAAAATTCAGACGTTTAACAGCCTCCTGCTGCAGGCTGCTGGTAGTAAACGGAGGCAGCGGATTACGTTTACGCTCTTTTTTTGTTGCTTCTTCAATGATATAAGCAGCTTTAGCCAAAGCTTTTTCTACAATAGCCGCTTCCTCAGCAGTATGTATTTCCAGTTTTTTGCCCAGATGTTTGATAACCTCTGCTTCAAAAATAGGAGCTTTAGCTTTTTCACGCAGTTTAGCATTCAAAGTCCAATATTCTTTAGGAATGAAATCAGCGATTTCTTTTTCACGGTCAGCAATGATTTTTACTGCTACCGATTGTACACGTCCGGCACTCAAGCCTTTTCTTATTTTACGCCATAACAAAGGACTAAGCTGATAGCCTACGATACGATCAATAATACGACGTGCCTGTTGAGCATCAACTTTATCCAAATCAATCGGGCGCGGATTCTTCAAAGCATCTTTTATGGCACCAGAAGTGATTTCATGAAACTCAATCCGACAGTTTGCTTCCGGATCAACACCAAGGATATGCGCTAAATGCCAGCCAATAGCTTCGCCTTCGCGATCAGGGTCAGTTGCCAGATAAATTTTATCAGCTTTTTTGGCCAAAGTTTTCAATTCTTTAATCAATTCGCCTTTACCGCGAATATTAATATATTTAGGCTCAAAATCATGTTCGATATCAACGCCAAACAAACTTTTTGGCAAATCGCGCAAATGTCCCATTGAAGCGCGGACAGTATAATTGCGCCCTAAAAATTTTTCAATAGTTTTTGACTTAGTAGGTGATTCCACGATTACTAAATTTTTCGTCATAATAATAAGTCCTCCTAAATTCGGTAATACCTGCGCCCATCTGCCAGGCCAAGTTTACCTTGCATTTGCAGATCCAGCAGTTCCCCGCTGATCTCTGCCAGAGAGCGACCGCTTAATTCTACCAGTTCCTCTAACGTAACCGGTTCCTGTGTCATTATATCCATCAATTTTTTAGCCAGTTCTGAAACGGCCTCTGCTCCTTCACTGGCAAACAACGATAAATTCTCTATTTTCTGCTTACTGCCGAAGTTCAATTCCAGATCATTCAAAATATCTTCCGGCCTATCTACAAGCTGTGCTCCAGATTTTATCAGACTATGGCAGCCAATACTGTTAGGCAGATAAATACTTCCTGGAATACAATATACCTCATGCCCTTCATCTGCGGCAAATTCAGCCGTTATCATAGCACCGCTCTTTTTAGCCGCCTCAACTACCAGTATACCTTTCGTCATTCCGTTGATGATTCTGTTGCGCGACGGGAAGTTAGCAGCAAGAGGTTCTGTTCCAGGTGCAAATTCTGTTACCAGCGCCCCATTTGAACATATCTGCTCGAAAAGCGCCGTGATCATCTATCCCGCAGCCAAGTACGGCAATCGTACTTCCCCCAGCCTGTAAAGCACCTTTGTGAGCAGCACTATCAATACCCTTAGCTCCACCGCTTACAATAACCAGCCCCGCTGAAGCAAGATCAGCAGCAAAGTCACCCGCCGCCTTTAACCCATAAGTAGAAGCTCGACGTGAACCGACGATACCGATACTGCAATCAAGCCTGGGCAAATTACCCTTGATATATAAAACCTTCGGCGGTAATGCGATATGCCTTAATGAGACCGGATAGTCCGCATCACTGCTTATCATCAGCCGCACCTGCTGCCGCTCGCAAAAATTCTGCAGCTGTTCAGGTAACGCAAGATTTCTAAATTTTAGGAACTTATCAATGGCCGCCTCTTTATAAACGCGGGCAGCCAAAAGCTCTTGTCTATCAGCAAGATACGCACTACGCGCACTGCCAAACACCGCAACTAAAGCTTCAAGCTTACTGTTGCCCAATCCGACAGCAGCGCTTAAAGCACCCCAATAATAACGCTCCACAGCAATGCCTCCGATAAATTGCAGGCATCCACACGAAAACCGGGTGTCGCAAAATATTATTTTTCCCAAATCC
>ERZ791682.979-NODE-979-length-10783-cov-3.38302_pt1 | contig 10783 bp, 9 predicted proteins | sample MGYA00509958_ERZ791682 | MGnify/ENA primary metagenome ERZ791682 (study PRJEB30046, sample SAMN00715194) | human gut metagenome | study: EMG produced TPA metagenomics assembly of the A metagenome-wide association study of gut microbiota in type 2...
CTGACCGCATGCGGAGGCGGCAAGAGCGATGCACCGGCAGCAGGTACTCAGGCGGCAGGAAGCGAGGCTGCTGGAAGTGAGGCAGCAGGAGCTGAGGGCGACACCATTAAGCTGGGCGTGATTGGGCCGCTGACAGGACCGGCTGCAACCTACGGAATTGCCGTACAGAATGGTGCAGACCTGGCAGTAAAGGAAATCAACGCTGCAGGCGGCGTAGACGGCATGATGTTTGAGCTCAAGGCGGAGGATGATGAGAACGATCCTGAGAAGACGATCAACGCCTACAATACATTAAAAGACTGGGGTATGCAGATGCTGGTAGGTGCAACCACATCCAAACCCTGCATTGCAGTTTCTGCAGAGACAGCCAATGACAATATGTTTCAGCTGACTCCCTCCGGTTCTGCAGTAGAGTGCGTTGCCAATGACAATGTATTCCGTGTATGCTTTGCTGATCCGGATCAGGGTACTGCTTCTGCCAAGTACATTGGTGAGAACAAGCTGGCTACCAAGGTTGCTATTATTTATGACAGCTCTACCGAGTATTCCTCTGGTGTTCGCGAATCCTTTGTAAAGGAAGCACCCAATGAGGGAATTGAGATTGTTGCAGATGAGGCATTTACAGCTGACACCAACACCGATTTTTCTGTACAGCTGGACAAGGCAAAGGAAGCAGGCGCTGAGCTGGTATTCCTGCCCATTTACTATCAGGAGGCATCTGTAATCCTGAAACAGGCATCTGACAAGGGCTTTGATCCGATTTTCTTCGGATGTGACGGTATGGACGGTATTCTTTCTGTAGAGAACTTTGATACCTCTCTGGCAGAGGGGCTGATGCTTCTGACTCCTTTCTCTGTAACTGAGGAAAGCAGCAAGAAGTTCACAGAGGATTATGTTGCAGCCTACGGCGTAGAGCCGAACCAGTTTGCGGCAGATTCTTATGACGCTGTATACGCAATTGCAGCTGCCGTAAAACAGGGCGGAGTAACTGCAGACATGGAAATTTCCGATATGTGTGAGGCTATGAAGAAAGCCATGACAGAGATCTCCATTGATGGACTGACTGGTGCGGAAATGACCTGGAATGCAGCAGGCGAGCCCAATAAGGCTCCGAAGGCCGCAAAGATTGTAAATGGTATTTACGAAATGCAGTAATCATGAATGCGGATACAAATAAGGGGCGTCAGAGCAGACGGCCCTTATTTGTATAATAGGAATTTATTTCCTGATTTTACAGAATACAAATAAAATGAAGAGGTGTGGGATACATGAGTTTTCTGTCTTATTTGATCAATGGAATCAGCCTGGGCAGCATTTACGCGATTATTGCTCTGGGTTATACCATGGTTTACGGAATTGCCAGGATGCTGAATTTTGCACACGGGGATATTATTATGGTGGGCGGATTTGTCATCTTTACCATTGTCAGCACCATGGGTATGCCGCCGCTGCTGGGAATTCTTGTAGCAGTTGCAGCGTGTACGGTGCTTGGCGTTGTGATTGAGCGTGTGGCATATAAGCCGCTGCGGGGGGCATCCTCTCTGGCAGTCCTGATTACAGCTATCGGCGTCAGTTATCTGCTTCAGAATGTGGCTCTGCTGATTTTCGGCTCCAATGCCCGTCAGTTTACTTCCGTGGTTAATGTTCCCAGTCTGAAGCTGGCAGACGGCGCATTGTCTATATCCGGCGTTACAATGGTTACGATTGCGACCTGCCTTATAATTATGGTTGGACTGACTCAGTTTATCAATAAGACAAAGGTGGGACAGGCTATGCTTGCTGTATCAGAGGATCAGGGAGCGGCAACCTTAATGGGAATTGATGTAAACAGGACGATTGCCATTACCTTTGCTATCGGCTCTGCTCTGGCGGCTATTGCCGGCGCTCTGCTGTGCTCAACCTATCCGTCTCTGACTCCTTATACTGGCTCTATGCCCGGTATCAAGGCCTTTGTGGCTGCGGTATTTGGGGGAATCGGTTCCATACCCGGCGCCCTGATTGGAGGCGTGCTTCTGGGCGTTATTGAAAACCTGTCTAAGGCGTACATCTCCTCTCAGCTTTCGGACGCGATTGTATTTTCTGTGCTGATTGTAGTGCTTCTGGTACGCCCCACAGGAATTCTGGGTAAAAAAATTATGGAGAAAGTGTAGGTGTGTGTGATGAAGAAAAATAAAACTCTGATTCAAAACAGTATCACATACGCAATCGTAATCGGCGCCTGGGCTTTGATGACGGTTCTGTCCTCAACTGGTCATATGAGCAGCCTGATGAAGGGACTTCTGGTTCCTATTTGTATTTATGTGATTTTAGCAGTATCTCTGAATCTGACTGTTGGAATTCTGGGAGAGCTGAGCCTGGGACATGCCGGATTTATGTGTGTAGGTGCATTTTCAGGCGCATTTTTTACGAATTGTATGGAAAATGTGATTCCCAGCGTGGGCCTGCGCTTTTTCCTGGCTCTTCTTTTGGGCGCAGCAGTTGCAGGAATATTTGGAATCCTCATAGGAATTCCGGTTCTGAGACTGAAGGGCGATTACCTGGCGATTGTAACCCTGGCTTTCGGCGAGATTATCAAAAACCTGATCAATGCCATGTATGTGGGCCGTGACAGCACAGGATTTCACTTTTCCATTAAGGATACCCTGTCTCTGGGAATGGATGAGACAGGAGTTGTCCTGATCAAAGGCGCGCAGGGAATTACAGGAACCCCGAAGGCGGCAACCTTTACCATTGGAATTTTGCTGGTGCTTCTGACGCTGTTTATCGTACTAAACCTGATTCACTCCAGAGCAGGACGGGCGAGTATGTCCATTCGTGACAACCGGATTGCAGCGGAATCCATTGGCATTAATATTACCAAATATAAGTTAATGGCATTTTCCATTTCAGCAGCTCTGGCTGGAGTTGCGGGCGTTCTGTATGCGCACAACCTGTCCAGTCTGGCAGCTACTCCGAAAAATTTCGGCTATAACATGTCCATTATGATCCTGGTATTTGTGGTTCTTGGTGGACTGGGCAATATCCGCGGTTCTATGATTGCCGCTGTTGTACTGACTGTACTTCCGGAGCTGCTCCGTGGACTGAACGATTACCGTATGCTGATTTATGCGGTTGTCCTGATTGTAATGATGCTGTTTAATTCCAGTCCCAAGGCGATCGAAATCCGTTCTGTTGTGCTGGATAAAATAAAGCAAAAGAGAAAATCCACTGCGAAGGAGGCTGCGTAAGATGGCACTGCTTGAAGTAAGGAATATAGGGATTTCCTTTGGTGGCCTGAAGGCGGTTAATGATTTCAGCCTCACCATTGAAAAAGGGCAGCTTTACGGTCTGATTGGACCGAATGGAGCTGGAAAAACAACGGTATTCAATCTGCTCACTGGCGTGTATAAGCCTGATACCGGTTCTATTTTTCTGGACGGAAAAAATCTGACTGGAAAAAAGACCATAGAAATTAATCAGGCTGGAATTGCAAGAACCTTCCAGAATATCCGTCTCTTTAAGGAACTGTCTGTATTGGACAACGTAAAGGCAGGTCTTCATAATCACCATAAGTATTCTACCATTGAAGGACTTCTTCGCCTGCCCAGGTATTATCGGGTAGAGAAGGAGATGAATGAACGGGCGATGGAGCTTTTGAAGGTCTTTGATCTGGATGGAGAGTGGGATTACAAGGCATCCAACCTTCCCTATGGAAAACAGAGAAAGCTGGAGATTGCCCGTGCTCTGGCTACGGAGCCCAAGCTTCTGCTTCTGGATGAGCCGGCAGCCGGCATGAACCCGAATGAAACCATGGAGCTGATGAATACCATTCGTTTTGTGAGGGATCAGTTTGATATGACGATTCTTTTAATTGAGCATGATATGAAGCTGGTTTCCGGTATCTGTGAAAAGCTGACTGTATTAAACTTCGGCCAGGTTCTGACCCAGGGAGATACGTCGGAAGTGTTGAATGATAAGCGTGTAATTACCGCTTACCTTGGAGAGTAGGAGGAGAAGCGATTATGGCAATTCTTGAGGTAAAAGACCTGGAAGTTTATTATGGCGTGATCCAGGCCATAAGGGGAATCTCCTTTGAAGTAAAACAGGGGGAGATTATTGCCCTCATCGGCGCCAATGGAGCCGGAAAAACAACAACGTTGCAGACGATTACCGGTCTGATTCCGTCCAAGTCCGGAAAGATTTTTTATGAAGGCAAGGATATTACCAAAATTCCGGGACACAAGCTGGTATCTATGGGGATTGCTCATGTGCCGGAGGGACGCCGGGTATTTGCATCACTTTCCGTTCTGCAGAATCTGAAGCTGGGGGCATACACCCGCAGCGACAAAAAAGAGCTGGAGGATACCCTTCAGATGATTTATAAGCGATTCCCCCGTCTGGAGGAGCGAAAAAATCAGATGGCTGGAACTCTTTCCGGAGGAGAGCAGCAGATGCTGGCTATGGGACGGGCGCTGATGTCTCATCCCAAGCTGATTGTTCTTGATGAGCCGTCCATGGGACTGTCCCCCATTTATGTCAATGAGATTTTTGATATTATTCAGAAAATCAATGAAGACGGGGTAACGGTGCTTCTGGTTGAGCAGAACGCAAAGAAGGCACTTTCCATTGCCAACCGTGCTTATGTGCTTGAGACAGGTTCTATCGCTCTTTCAGGCGATGCTGCAAAGCTGATGAATGATGATTCCGTAAAGAAGGCATATTTAAGCGAATAGGGATAAATCTGTGAGTAATCACCTTGATTCGTAAAAATTGTGGCAAAATATCAGAAAATAAATCAAATTTAAGGGAAAAGTTGTAGACTTTTCCCTTATTTTTATGGTATGATTTGCTATAAGAAAAACAGACTGTTTCCTGGAATGGGGGTTATTTTTGGAGAATAGTCTGTAATGTATAAGAGGAGGGGTTCATCATGAAAGGTAACGTGATAGTAGGACAGTCGGGAGGCCCAACAGCAGTTATCAATTCCAGTCTTGCAGGAGTGTACAGAACAGCGATCGATCGTGGGGCAAAAAAGGTTTATGGTATGCTGTACGGGATTCAGGGGCTCATGGATGAACAGTATGTAGATCTGTCAAAGCATATCCACAGTGATCTGGATGTGGAGATTTTAAAGCGGACACCTTCTGCTTTTTTAGGAACCTGTCGGTATAAGCTGCCGGAAATTCACGAGAATCAGGAAATCTTTGTACGGATTTTTGAAATTCTGGAAAAGCTGAATATTGAGTGCTTTATTTATATTGGTGGAAATGATTCCATGGATACCATCAAAAAGTTATCGGATTATGCGATTCTGACAGGGAAAAAGCAGAAGTTCGTAGGTGTTCCCAAGACAATTGATAATGATCTGGCTCTGACTGATCATACGCCCGGATACGGAAGCGCGGCAAAATATATTGCCACCTCCACGAAAGAGGTTATTCGGGATGGTCTGGGATTCTCCTATAAGAAAAAGCTGGTTACTATTATTGAAATTATGGGACGGAATGCGGGCTGGCTGACTGGCGCATCGGCACTTTCCCGCGGTGAGGATTGTGATGGACCGGATCTGATTTATCTTCCGGAAATTGCTTTTGATATTGAAAAATTCAAAGGAAGAGTACGCCATCTTCTGGAAAAGAAGGATGTGGTTGTGGTTGCTGTTTCTGAGGGAATCCGTACAGCTGACGGCCGCTATGTCAGTGAACTGGGAACGGGCGTAGATTATGTGGATGCTTTTGGTCATAAGCAGCTGACGGGAACAGCCAGCTATTTGGCAAATGTAATCAATCAGGAAATCGGCTGCAAGACAAGAGCGGTAGAATTCAGTACTCTCCAGAGAAGCGCAGCCCATCTGGCCTCCAGAGTAGATGTGAATGAGGCATTTATGGTGGGAGGAGCAGCTGTGAAGGCGGCAGATGAGGGTGATTCTGGAAAGATGGTTGTCATTGATCGTGTTTCCGATGATCCTTATCAGTGTGCAACAGGTATCTATGATGTACATAAGATTGCGAACGGAGAAAAGCTGGTACCCAGAGAGTGGATTACCAAGGACGGAACCTATGTAACGGAGGAATTTATTGATTATGTAAGACCTCTGATTCAGGGCGATTCTCCTTCTGTAATGGTAGATGGTATTCCGCGCCATTTGTATATGTCCGCAAAAAGATAAAGGAGGCTGCATATGAACTTATCAGCAGCGATTGAATTTGCAACAGCAGCTCTTGCAGAAAAGGTGGATGATAAGGGCAGTCCGTATATTAACCATGCTTTAAGAGTCATGGAGAGGATGGATACGGAAGAGGAAAAGATGGCTGCAGTCCTTCATGATGTGGTGGAGGATACAGAGATTACGCTGCAGGATCTCTGTGATGCCGGCTTCTCCAGAGAAGTGGTGGAAACCGTTGAGATTCTGACAAAAAGGCTGGATATGACATATTTTGATTATATTGATGACATTCACTGGAGTGAAACCGCATCAAAGATTAAGATTGCCGAAATTGAAGACAATCTCGATATCATGCGGGTGAAAAAAATGTCTTTCCGGACGTATTCAACGGAAAAACGCGCAGAAATGGCTCTGGCAATTCTGCGGGGTGAAAATGTGAAAAACGATTATAAATAATCTGGTCCCCCCTGGCATATACTGTATCAGTATAGCGAGGGGGTATCTTCATGGATCAGTATAATATTTATAAAGATATGGAGGCGCGGACAGGCGGCGAACTGTATTTGGGAGTGGTTGGGCCTGTGCGGACAGGAAAGTCTACATTTATCAAACGGTTTATGGAACGGATGGTTCTGCCGGAGATCGAGGATGAGCATCATCGTGCAAGAACCAGAGACGAACTTCCTCAGAGCGCAGCCGGAGTGACCATTATGACTACAGAGCCAAAGTTTATTCCAAAGGAGGCAGCCAGACTTCAGCTGGGGGACGGGGTTTCTGTACAGGTACGTCTGATCGACTGCGTGGGATTTATGGTGGACGGCGCTGGAGGCCACATGGAGCAGGAGAGAGAACGTCTTGTAAAAACGCCCTGGTTCGAAGAGGAAATTCCTTTTACCAGGGCGGCAGAGATTGGAACAAGAAAGGTGATTCGGGATCATTCCACCATAGGCCTTGTAGTGACTGCAGACGGTTCTTTTGGAGATTTGAAACGGGATTCTTATATTCAGGCAGAAAAGACGGCAGTCAGTGAACTGAAGGCCATTGGAAAGCCCTTTTTAGTTCTTCTTAATTCTGCTCGCCCGTATTCTGAGGATACCAGAACTCTGCAAAAGAGTCTGGAGAAGGAGTACGGCGTTTCTGTTATGGCAGTGAACTGTGAACAGCTGAAAACAGAGGATATTAACCGGATCCTGGAACAGGTGCTGCAGGAATTCCCTGTAACTGAGGTGGATTTTTACATACCCAGATGGGTGGAGATTCTCCCGTCTACACACTGGCTGAAGGAGCAGATCATCAGGAAGGCCGGGGAATTAATGGGGAAAATACGTCATATGAAGGATGTTCCTCAGGATTTTAATGATGGCTCAGAGCCGGCGATTCGCTCTATGAAGACAGAAGAAATGGATATGTCAAATGGTCGAATCCGGGTGCAGGTGGGATTGGAGGACGGATATTATTACCAGATTCTGAGCGATTATGCAGGCATTGAAATCGAAGATGAGTATCAGCTGATGGAAAAGCTAAAGGAGCTTTCCGCTATGCAGGGAGAGTACGGCAAGGTTCTCAATGCAATGAATCAGGTACGGATGAAGGGGTACGGCGTTGTGACTCCGGAACGCTCGGAAATTATTCTGGATGAACCGACGGTTATCCGTCATGGGAACCGTTATGGGGTAAAAATGCGGGCAGAGGCACCTTCCATTAATATGATTAAGGCCCACATTCAGACGGAAATTGCGCCGATTGTAGGAAGTGAGGAGCAGGCCCGGGATCTGATTGCCTATATGAAGGAAAACGCCAAAAAGGAAGAAAACGGCATCTGGGATACCAATATTTTTGGGAAATCCATAGAACAGATTGTCGAAGACGGCATTCAGGCAAAAATCAGCCAGATGACAGAGGACTGCCAGTCCCGTCTCCAGGACGCTCTCCAGAAAATCATCAACGACAGCAACGGCGGAATGATATGCATCATCATCTAGCAGTGCCGCCCTGTCCCCTCCTGCACCCCCTTGTGCTTGCACAAAAGGAGGTGCAGGAGGGGACAGGGCGATAGGGCGAGAGCCCGCCACCGACATGGAGCGAAGCGGAATGGAGGTGTGCACTGCGAGGGTGAGAAAGCTGAAATAAAACTACAAAAAAGGAGGAGCTAGTATGAGACTTGTATTTTGCGGAGCAGCCCATGAAGTAACCGGCAGCTGCCATTTTCTTGAAGTGGGACCGACAAAGCTGCTTGTAGACTGCGGTATGGAACAGGGTGTTAATCTGTATGAAAATCTGGAACCGCCGGTTCCCTATTCTGAGATTCAGCTGGTGCTTCTGACACATTCTCATATAGACCATGTGGGAATGCTTCCCTACATTTATGCAAGGGGATTTCGCGGACGGATTATTGCAACAGAGGCTACCTGTGATCTCTGTAATATTATGCTGAAGGACAGTGCTCACATTCAGGAAACAGAGGCTGAGTGGAAAAACAGAAAGGCCCGTCGGGCAGGACGCCCAGAGGTGCCTCCGCTTTATGAAATGAATGATGCTCTTGGCGTTTTAGAGCATTTTGAACCCTATAAATATGGGGAAATCGTAAAGCTGGATGATCAGATCTCGGTGCGATTTACGGATATTGGGCATCTTCTGGGGTCTGCCTCTATTGAGATCTGGATGAAAGAAGGCGATGTAGAGAAAAAAATTGTGTTCTCTGGAGATATCGGAAACAAAAATAAACCGCTGATTCGTGATCCTTCCTATACTGCGGAAGCAGACTATGCAGTAATGGAATCAACCTATGGCGATCGGCTTCATCAAAAGGGAAAGGATCATATTGGAGAGCTGGTTCGGATTGTCCAGGAAACCTTGGATCGGGGCGGCAATGTGGTAATTCCTGCATTTGCTGTGGGGCGTACTCAGGAGCTTCTGTATTATTTCCGTCATATAAAAAGTGAGAGGCTGATCCATGGACATGACCGGTTTGAGGTATATGTAGACAGCCCCCTGGCCGTAGAGGCAACACATGTATTTAAAGAAAATCAGCTGGAATGCTATGACGATGAGACAAGAGAGCTTGTAAGGCAGGGCATTAATCCCATTTCTTTTCCGGGTCTGAAGCTTTCTGTTACCAGCGACGAATCGGTAAATATTAACTTTGATCCTGCGCCGAAGGTTATTATTTCCGCATCGGGAATGTGCGATGCCGGACGTATCCGCCACCACTTAAAGCATAACCTCTGGAGAAAAGAATGTACGGTGGTGTTTGCTGGTTATCAGGCAGAGGGAACCATTGGACGCAGTCTGATTGATGGAAACAAGACGGTCCGTCTTTTTGGCGAGACGATAGATGTAGAGGCACATATCGAGGTTTTGCATGACATCAGCGGACACGCAGACAGAGACGGTCTGATTGAGTGGGCATGCGGTTTTCAGAAAAAACCGCAGCAGTATTTCATTGTCCATGGCAGCGATGATGTCTGCGACCGCTTTGCAGAGCTGGTTACACAAAAGACGGGGGCTCTGGCCAAGGCGCCGTTTTCCGGAGCAGAGTATGATCTGGCAAAGGGTGTCTGGATAAAAGAAACCGCAGGAATCCCCATTGCTTCCAAGTCTGCGGCGTCTAAGAAGGCCAGCGGTGTCTTTGCTCGTCTTGTGGCAGCCGGTGAGCGCCTGATGGCGGTGATTCTTCACAATGAGGGAGGCGCAAATAAGGATTTGGCAAGATTTGCCGATCAGATTAATGCCCTGTGTGACAAATGGGATAGATAGGAGAGAAAAACGGATGTCAAAGGTACAGATTTATACAGATGGTTCTGCCCGGGGAAACCCGGACGGACCAGGAGGATACGGGGCAGTGCTCCAGTTTCTCGACAGCAAGGGGGAGCTGCATGAAAAGGTTATGTCAGCCGGATACCGGAAAACCACCAATAACAGGATGGAGCTGATGGCGGCTATTGTGGCCCTGGAGGCATTAAACCGTCCCTGCCAGGTGGAGCTTTATTCGGATTCAAAATATCTGACAGATGCCTTTAACCAGCATTGGATTGACAACTGGGTTGCAAAAAACTGGATGCGTGGAAAGAGTGGTCCTGTAAAAAACATTGACCTGTGGAAGCGGCTGCTAAATGCAAAAAAACCGCATCAGGTGCAGTTTATCTGGGTAAAAGGCCATGCCGGACATCCGCAGAATGAACGGTGCGATTTGCTTGCTACTTCAGCGGCAGACGGGATGGATCTTCTGGTAGATGAAGGGCTGGAAGGTTAAGGTCTGCAATCTTAAAGAAAATCTTACAAATGCTTACTTCTTTCGGTTTTGTATTTTCTTTCCATTCTGTTTATGTTATTATCAGAAAGACAAAAGAACAGACAGAGTGGGGCAGAAAATATGAGACCAAAAGGAATCTGGATAGCAATAGGATTGATTCTGGCAGTAGGCATCAGCTCAACCAGATTAGTCAGACAGTATACATCAGAGCCGCTGCGGACAAAAGCCGCGGAAACCGTCATGGAAAAGGAGGTTCCAGAGATTGCTGCCTTTTCGGCAGGATTGGAGCAGGAGGAGTCATTGGAACGGACCGTGCGGATTCCGGAGGCTGCTATGGAGCAGCTTAAAGAGTCAGAGCAAGAAGCGGAGACAGATCGGAAGAGCGT
>ERZ791682.980-NODE-980-length-10777-cov-2.07508_pt1 | contig 10777 bp, 7 predicted proteins | sample MGYA00509958_ERZ791682 | MGnify/ENA primary metagenome ERZ791682 (study PRJEB30046, sample SAMN00715194) | human gut metagenome | study: EMG produced TPA metagenomics assembly of the A metagenome-wide association study of gut microbiota in type 2...
AGAAAATTAAAATTAAAATTTTTGTTTTTTGTTTCAAAATTAAATACTCCATTAATATTAGGAATATAATTATTTATAGATTCATTCCCTTTTATATCAAAGGTTAAAGCCCCTTCGTCTTCAAAGTAATCAAGTGATAATGCTATTTTCTTTTTAAAAAGTTCTTCTTTTCTTTCTTTGTTCCAGAATGAAAAATCTGTACTTAAATCCTTTATATGTATCCCTTTACTATCATAAACAAATTTTCCATTAGTATTTCTAAGTTCTAAATTATTTAGAACAAAATCCTTACTTAAAAAATCTATTGTAACTTTAAACTCTCTTTCTGAATTAAGATTAAGATTAAATTTTACATCATTTATAACTAAATTCTCTATGGGCAGATTAATATCTTTAGCTAAAGAATACTTCTGTATTTGAGGATATGTTACATTTTTAGCAGCAAAATCTATATTCAGTTCATCATCAGCATATACCAAAAGAAATTTTTCTTTTGTATCAAACACTTCATAATCAGCTTTAACTATTACAGTTTTACCTTGAAAATCCACTGTTCCTTCAGATACTTTTATATCTGTATCCAATTCTTTATATTTTACTGTAACGTCTTTAAAATCAGCATTTCCAAATAAACCTTTAGGTGAAATTGAAAGATCTAAATTTAGCATTCCACCTTTGTATGATATCTCATCTCCATCATAGGCATATTGAAGCAGCTCTGTTTTTACAGCTATATTTTCAAGTTTTATATTTATATCATATGGCTCTTTACTTGTATTTAAAGCAAAAGTATATAACTGCTGTTCATTTTTGCCTTTAAATATTAGATTAATTCCTTTTTCTTTACTGAAAGTAAGAAATCCATTTGTTCCATAAGCAGTTTCCTGTATAGGATTCGTATATGAAAGATCTGTATAATTAGTTGTAGCATTTATAGCAGTTATCCTGTTTATAGGTACTCCTATACCAGGTTTGTATTCTTTTTCTTTTGTTTCTATATCAACACTTTCTTCCTTACTTCCTCCAGTAAATGCAGCAACTATATTTATATCTCCATTTTTCTCTCTAGTTATGTTTGCTGTCCCATCATATATTATGATATCTTCTATTCTTAGCTTTTTAAGTGATTCTTTAGAATAAAGAAGTTCCACCTTAGGAGCCTCAATAATAGTTTTTTTATTATTTACCAGTTTAAGATTTTTTATTTCTATTAACCCATATCTTTTAAATTCAATAGAGCTGCTTGAAATTTTAGGTCCTAAAGCTATCTGAAGTATTATCTCAACTGTTTTTGACAGATGATATCTCACAGACCAATATCCTCCTGCCAAAATTAAAAGGAGGGAAAGTCCAGTTATGATTTTTTTCTTATTATTCTTGTAAAATTCTTTCATTTCCTCCTCCTGCGGTTTTATAGAGGTCTCTTCAAAGGTATTCCTGCTCTTCTTGGATACTTTTTGTCATTTGAAGCAGTTTTTTCTATCTTTATAATTACTCTGGAATCTTTAGAATAAGGCAATTGTAAATTATATATTTCAATTATTTTACTTTGCAGTATATTTAAAGCACTTTCTGCTTCTGCCTCTTCTCCAGTTCCTTCCATTTTTTGTGATAAGAACTCACCATTTACCTTTAAAAAAGGAACTATGTACTCAAGAATAGTACTAAGTTTAGACACTCCTCTGCATAATCCTAAATCATAAGTTTCTCTATTTTCATCAGTTATGTAATCCTCTGCTCTGGAAGTTACTACATTTACATTTTCCAATCCCAAATTTTCTTTTACCAGTTCAAGAAATTTAGTTTTCTTTCCAATAGAATCCATCAGTGTAAATTCTATGCCAGGATTGAATATTGCCAATACCATTCCTGGAAATCCTGCCCCTGTGCCAATATCTATAGCTTTTTTACTTCCATTTTTAATAAGGTTTTGAAGTAAAAGAGAATCTAGAAAATGTTTTTCTATTATACTTTTCTCATCTCTTAAAGCAGTAAGATTAGTATGTGAGTTATATTCAATTAATAATCCCAAATAATTTACAAGATCATCTACTTTTTTATTTGTATATTCAATATTTAATTTTTTTATTCCTTCTAATAGGAATTCTCTCATGATTAATTACCTCTCGCTTTTAAATATATTAATAATACTTGAATATCTGCTGGTGAAACTCCTGATATTCTTGAAGCTTGACCTATATTATATGGTCTTACAGCTTTAAGTTTATCTTTTGCTTCTTTTGGTATATTTTCCAGAGAATCATAATCTAAATCTTCAGGAAGTTTCTTATTTTCCAAACTTTTATGTTTTTCTATCATTTTCATTGATCTTTCTATATAACCTGAATATTTCACCTGTACTTCTACTTGATATTCTGTATCTTTAGAATAATCTCCTAACTCTAAATCAGAGAGTTCAGCTATATATTTTATATCAGAATATTTTACATCTGGTCTTCTTAAAAGTTCAAAATATGTAGTTCCATCTTTTAATTCAGTTTCTCCACATCTTCTTAATACTTCATTTACTCTGGGATTACTTGGTCCGACATAATTTTCCTTTAATTTTTCTTTTATTATTTCTACATCCTTACCTTTTTGTACCACTCTTAGATATTCCTTTTCTGGAAGAAGCCCTACCTCATACCCGATTTTTGAAAGTCTTAAGTCTGCATTGTCTTCCCTTAAAGCCAATCTGTATTCACTTCTTGCAGTAAACATTCTGTATGGTTCATTAGTTCCTTTAGATACTAAATCATCTACAAGTGTTCCCATATATGAGTCTGCTCTATCCAGTATTACAGGTTCTTTTCCCTGTAATTTTCTTACTGCATTTATTCCAGCTAAAAGTCCTTGTGCTCCAGCTTCTTCATAACCGGAAGTTCCATTTATCTGTCCTGCTAAAAATAGATTTTCTACAGTTTTGCTTTCAAGCGTATATTTTATTTCTTGAGGTGGAACATAATCATATTCTATAGCATATCCATATCTCATAATATGAGCATTTTCAAGTCCAGATATATTTTTTACCATTCCATCCTGCACATCTGTTGGAAGTGAAGATGAAAGTCCTCCTAAATATATCTCTGTAGTATCATATCCCTCTCTTTCAAGAAAAAGATGATGTTGATTTTTATCACCATATCTAAAGACTTTATCTTCAATAGAAGGACAATATCTTGGTCCAGTTCCATGTATAGTTCCATTAAATAATGGAGATCTTTCCCTATTATTTTTTATTATTTCATGTACAGTTTCATTTGTGTGAGCTATATAACATGAAATCTGCTTTCTTCCTTTTAATTCTTCATCAGGTGTTCTTGTGGAAAATTTTAATATATCTTCTGTTTCTCCTGGCTGTTCTTCAACTTTTGAGAAATCTACTGTTCTTGCATCTATTCTTGACGGTGTTCCTGTTTTAAACCTAGCTAATTTTAATCCTGCCTTTTCTAAAGATAATGGTAAATCATCTGAAGAAAGTTCTCCCATTCTTCCACCACTAAAATGCTTATCTCCAATGTGAATAAGTCCTCTCAAGAAAGTTCCAGTAGCTATGATTACAAACTTTGCTCTATATTCTACTCCCTCTCTTGTTTTTACTCCAATTACTTTTCCATCTTCAACTACAATATCAGTTACCATTCCTTGTATTGCACTTAAATTTTCACAATTTTCAATAGTTTTTTTCATTTCTTTACTATATCTTACTTTATCTGCCTGAGCTCTTAGGGATCTTACAGCAGGTCCTTTTTTAGTATTAAGTATTCTTATCTGTATATATGTTTTATCAATGTTTCTTCCCATCTCTCCACCTAAAGCATCTATTTCTCTAATAAGATGAGATTTTGCTGGTCCTCCAAGAGAAGGATTACATGACATCACTCCTATATTATCTAAAGTTATAGTAAAAATAGCTGTTTGAGCTCCCATCCTGGCAGCGGCTAAAGCAGCTTCACATCCTGCATGTCCTGCACCTACCACAATGACATCAAAATTTTGCATTTGTTCCTCCTAGAATATATAAATTAAATTATTTTAAGTTTTCTAAATAATCAGCAGTTTTATTATCTGTTATGACTAATAATACATCTCCCTTTTCTATTAGAGTATCTGCTGAAAGATTTGGTTTAAATGATTGATCTTCTTTTTTTATTCCAACTACGTTTACATTATATTTTTTTCTAATATCTAATTCTACCATAGTTTTCCCCCAGAAAACAGATGGAGCTTTTACTTCCAGCAATAAAAATTCCGAAGAAAATCTTAAATGCTCTATCATATTAGGTTCCATAGCTAACTGAGCAACTCTTCTTCCCATATATTCCTCTGGGTAAATTACTTTTGTTGCACCTATTTTAGCCAAAACTTTTCCATGACTTTTACTTACAGCTTTAGCGATAATCTTTTCTATTCCAAGCTCTTTCAAATTAAGAGTTATCATTATACTTGGCTCTATATCTCCTGTGCATACAAAAGCTATATCATAATTGCTTACTCCAAGTTCTTTTAAATTTTTCACATCAGTTGCATCCATTACAACAGCATTATCTACAATATTGCTGTTTATAGCTTCCTGAACAAGTTCTTCATCTATGTCCAAAGCTAAAACTTCTTCATTAGATTCATATAAAGTTTGTGCTACACTTGTTCCAAATCTTCCAAGGCCTATAACTAAATATTGTTTCATTCTATCCTCCATTTATTTACCATTAATCTACCCAACCAGAATGTTTTCTTTTGGATATTTAGATAAAGCTTTTTTCTTTGTTTCTCCAATAGCTAAAGCAAAGGTCATTGGACCTAATCTTCCTATAAACATAGTAATTATTAAAAGAAGTTTTGAAAAAGTAGTAAGATCTGGAGTTATTCCTAAAGTTAATCCCACTGTTCCAAAAGCTGAAATAACTTCAAACATTATCTCTTCTGGACTAAAACTTTCTGCTATCAGCATCAGCATTATTACGACAATTACATAAGTTATTGCAAGAACCAATATAGCTAGTGCTCTGTTCATTATTTCCCAGTCAAGTCTTCTATTAAATATTTCAACATTTTCTTTCTTTTTTACTATTCCAATAACATAAAATAATATTACTCCAAAAGTTGTAGTTTTTATTCCTCCACCTGTTGATCCTGGAGAAGCTCCTATGAACATCAAAATACAACACATAAAAATAGTTGAATTTCTAAGTTCTCCAAGTGGAATAGTATTAAATCCTGCTGTTCTCAATGTGACACTTTGAAAATATGAAGCCAGCACTTTTTGTACAAAGTTTAAATCCCCTAAAGTTTCTGGATTTGAATATTCTAAAACAAAAAATAAAATCATTCCGCCAAAAGTTAAAATCACAGATATTATAATAGCAACTTTTGATGTTAAATTGAATCTATCTATCCCTCTTCTTATAACCATAATAACTGATGTAATTACAGCAAATCCTATTCCTCCCAGAGTTATTAAATAACCAATAGTAAGATTTATAACTGGATTAGCTTTATATGCCTCCAAATTATTAGAGAAAAGAGCAAATCCTGCATTACAAAATGCTGATATTGAGTGAAATATTCCATAAAACACAGCTTTATTCAATGGCATTTCCTTTGAAAACTCCCATGTAAGGATAATTGCTCCTATACTTTCTATAACAAAAACTGTAAGCAGAAGCTTTTTTATAAAACCTGATATCTCTCCACTACTGTCTGCATTTCTTTCTTCTTTTAAGAGTTCTCTTTCATAAAAGGTCATTCTTTTCCCCATTACCAGAAACAGAATTGATGAAAATGTCATTACTCCCAGTCCACCTAATTGTATAAAAAATATTATTATTAAATCTCCTGCTGGACTAAATACCTTACTCACATCTACTACTGTCAGTCCTGTTACACACACTGCTGATACAATTGTAAATAAAGAAGATAAAAAATTCAGCTTTTCCCCTTCTCTAAGTGAAAAAGGCATCATTAAAATAAAGGTTCCTAAAAGTATTGCAAATAAAAATCCTAGTATCAGCTTCCTTGAAGGTGATAATTTTTTAAAGTAATCTATATACATAACCACGCCTCACAATTTCATTCTATATTTATTTTCCATAAAAATTTCCCCATATCTTATTAATTATACATTATTTTATCTCCCCTTTCAATCTTAAAAAAAACTACTTTACAAAATATTGTAAAATTAAAAGAACCTGTATCTAATTATACATTAGACTCAGGTTCTCACTTTCTTTTTTATTTCTCTTCAAAATTTATTTTTACTAAATTTTCAGCTATTTTTACAATAAGATCTCTTGCCTTTTCCATAGATTGGATACATACATATTCATATTTTCCATGAAAATTATGTCCTCCAGTAAAAAGATTTGGACAAGGAAGTCCTTTATAAGAAAGTCTTGCTCCATCTGTTCCACCTCTTATTGGTTTAATACAAGGTTTGATATTAAGTTCTTCCATAGATTTATGAGCAAGATCTATTATATACATTACAGGCTCTATTTTTTCTTTCATATTATAATAACTGTCTTTTACCTCTATTTCTATTTCTGCATCTTTATATTTTTTAGATAAATATTGTACAGCATCTTTTATAAGGATTTTTTTCTCATTGAATTTTTTCATTGAATGATCTCTAATTATATAATTCATTGAAGTATCTTCTACAGTTCCTTTCATATCATTTAACAGAAAGAAACCTTCATAATTTTCAGTATACTCTGGTCTTTGCTCTATAGGAAGCATAGAATTCAATTCCATTCCAATAAGAATTGAGTTTATCATACTGTTTTTAGCTGTTCCAGGATGAATATCCCTTCCTTTTATCTTAATTACAGCAGAAGCTGCATTAAAATTTTCATATTCTAACTCTCCTATCTCTCCCCCATCTACTGTATAGGCAAATTTACAATTGAATTTTTTTACATCAAAAAGGTTTGCTCCTCTTCCAATTTCTTCATCTGGTGTAAATCCTATCTTTATTTTTCCATGTTTAATTTCAGGATGTTCTTTTAAATATTTTACAGCTTCTATTATCTCTACTATTCCAGCTTTATCATCTGCTCCCAACAGAGTTTTCCCATCTGTTACTATAAGATCCTGTCCTATATAATTTTTTAAATGTTCAAAATCTTTTGGAGAAAGAATTATTTCTAATTCTTTATTTAAAATAATATCTTCCCCATTATAATTTTCTATAATTCTTGGATTAACTCCTCTTCCATTGTAAGTAGGCGCTGTATCCATATGTGCTATAAATCCAATAGTTGGAACATCTAAATCACAATTTGCTGGAAGTGTAGCCATTACATATCCATTCTCATCTAACGATATTTCTTCAAGCCCCAACTCTTTCAGATCTTCTATTATTACTTTTGCTAAATTCCATTGTATTTCACTGCTTGGACATGCTTTGCTTGAAGGATCTGAGTCTGTGTCAACTTTTACATACTTTAGAAATCTTTCAACTAAATTATTCATTAATAACAACTCCTTATATAACTTTAGTATCTATATTTTAGTACTTTTTTAAAATTATTTCAATCTCTATTTCTTTTTATTTTTCACTTGCCAGTATAAGTTCTTCCTCTCTGGCAATTTGCAGCTGCTTTAATTGTTTCATTTCTCTTTTTATCAGAACAAATGTTAATACTGTTGCAATAAAATCAGCAGTTGGAGCAGCAAACCATATTCCTGCCAGTCCAAACAATCTAGACATTATTATTATACAAGGAATCAAAACTATTATCTGTCTTGAGAGGCTTATAAAAAGACTCAATTTAGGTTTTCCTACTGCCTGGAAATACACAGAAGATATTATTTGAAATCCAATTATAGGAAACATCATTGTATTTATTCTAAGTCCATGAGAGGCTATATCCAACAAAGCTTTTTCTCTTGTAAATATGAATATAAAATATTTTGATAAAAACTGAATAGTCAAGAAATCTACTATACATATTATAGAAGCTCCAAATATAGCTTTACGAAGTGCTTCTCTTACTCTTGAATAAAGTTTCGCTCCATAATTATACCCCAATATTGGCTGAACTCCTTGGTTGATTCCAAATATAGGCATAGCAAGAAATATTGTTATTGCCTGAATAATTGCCATTGCACCAATTGAATTATCTCCTCCATATACTTTTAGTGTACTGTTGAAAGTATAATTTACTAAACTTGATCCCATTTGCAATGCAAATGGTGAAGATCCTAAAGCCATTATATTCTTAATTTTTTCCCATTGTAGTTTCATATTTTTTAAATATAATTTAAGCCCACTAAAACTTGATTTAAAATAAAATATAGTCCATGCTGCTGAAATATATTGTGAAATAATTGTAGCCCAAGCTGCACCTGACACTCCCATATCCATTCCAAATATAAAAATAGGGTCAAGTACTATGTTTATTATAGCTCCTATTAGCAAAGTAACCATTGACATTTTAGGGTTTCCATCTGATCTGATAGCTGCATTTGCTACATATCCAACTATTGTTGCTGGAAATCCATATGCTACTATCCACAAGTATTCTCTTGCATATCTGCTTGTATTTTCACTTCCTCCTAACACTGCAACCAATTTATCCATATACAGCAATACAAATACTGCTATTATTAGTGAAATAATTATTCCATATCCTATTCCATTTCCCAAATATTTTTCAGCTTCATCTTTTTGTTTTCTTCCAAGGCTTAAAGATATATTTGTTGCTCCTCCAAGCCCTATTAATACAGCAAAAGCAAATACAAAGATTGTAACTGGAAAAGTAAGTCCTACTCCAGCTATTGCAAAGTGTCCTACATCTTTTATATTTCCAATATATATTCTGTCAACTATACTGTACAAAGCATTTACAAGCATTCCAATTATAGCTGGAAGTGAAAATTGTACTAAGAGCTTTGTTATTTTTTCCGTTCCCATAAATTGATGTTTATTTTTCATTTGTTCCTCCTAAAAACTTTCCTGTTACATTTTAAATTCTACCATTTTTCTAAAAGCTTTGACATTATTCTCTTTAAAGTATCTATTTCATCTTTTTCAAGTATTTGTTCTACTTTTTTATGAAAGATTTGTGACACATCAAAAATAACTCCTATAACTTCTTCTGCCTTTTCTCTCAATTCCAAATACATTACTCTTCTATCTTCAGAACAAACGCTCTTTCTTACATATCCCTTTTTTTCCAGCTTATTTACAAGGATAGTTACTGTTGATTTGTCTTTGGATATTTTTTCTGTTATTTCTTTCATAGAAAGAGTTTTAAAAACATATAATACTATTATTATCCTTATATGAGAATATCCCAAATCTGTTATTCCCTTTTTTCTCAGTTCTTCATCCATAAAAATTCTGCTTCTATGATGGGCTCTAGACAGATAGCTATACAAGGAATTTCCAAAAGCTTCATTTTTCATATTTCATCACCTATCCTTTAATTTAACATGAAATTAGTTTTATGTCAAACTATTATTTCCATATCACAGATATAATTTTCTTACTAAAATACAGATAATAATTATTCATTTTTATTATATTTTAGTTAAAAAATATGATATAATCCCCTATATAGAATAACTTAATTTTTAAAGAGGTAATTTTAATGAAAATAGCTATTATTGGAGCTCCTGACTCTGTTGAAAAAATATACAGTATACTTTCTTCTGAATATAAAGAAGTAAGTTTTTTTAAATATCCAAAAGAAAAAATTGAAGAAATGATTCCTCTTATTCAAAAATTAGAAAATGATGTAGATGGGATATATCTTACAGGAATTGGAATTTATTCATCTCTTAATCTTAAAACTGATCTTTCTAATAAAGCTATTGTTTATACTAAAAGAGGTGAAATGGGAATAATCAAAGCTTTTTTATCTCTCCAAAAAGACTATGAATCCATAGATAATTTAAAAATAGGTATAGATCTTATTGAAGAAAAAATGCTAAAAGATGTCTTTGAAGAATATGAAATTCAAATAAAAAATTACTATCTTCAAAAATATGAATATTCTAAAACTGAAGAGGAATACCTTAAAAATTATCTTGAAAAATTAAAAACAAAAGAAATAGATTGTGTTATTACAGCTTTTGGATATATTTATTATTATTTAAAAAGACTTAATCTTCCAGTTTATAGGCTACAAGCAACCAACACCGAAATAAAATTAGAATTTAAAAAACTTGAATTAATAGCAAAAATAGAAGAACTTAAAAAAACAGGTATTGGGGTTCAAATAATTAAACTTATTAAAAAAAATATTTCTGAACTTACTCAAAAGACTTTACAAAATAAAAATAGTTTTGAAACTCAACTATTAGAATATGCTAAAGAAATTCAAGGAAATATACAATTTCTTGGAAATGAAGAATATTATATTTTAGCTAATAAAGGTCTTTTATTAGAAGAAGAAAGCCTAAAAAAAATCAATACTCTTATTAAAAATACCACTAAAAAAGACTTTTCTGCTGGAATAGGAATTGGAGAAGGGCAGACTATCTTACAGGCAGAAGCTAATGGAAGAAAAGCTTTAAAATTAAGTCTTTCAAAAAGTAAAAATGAAATATACTTTTATGATGGAAAAAATGTTTCTGGCCCTTTATTGACAGAAAATATGCTTCAATATAGTGATTCTGTCAATAAAGATATTTTTGAACTTTCAAAAAAAATAGGTATTAGTTCTACTTATTTAGAAAAATTAAAATCTATTATAAAGAAATATGGTAAAAATACTTTTTCCAGTAAAGAACTTGCTGAAATATTTGAAATTAGTGAAAGAAGTGTCAA
>ERZ791682.983-NODE-983-length-10764-cov-3.05042_pt1 | contig 10764 bp, 9 predicted proteins | sample MGYA00509958_ERZ791682 | MGnify/ENA primary metagenome ERZ791682 (study PRJEB30046, sample SAMN00715194) | human gut metagenome | study: EMG produced TPA metagenomics assembly of the A metagenome-wide association study of gut microbiota in type 2...
GCTCGGCAACCGCCTCGTCCACCTCAGAGGCAGCTCCGCCTCCGCCCATCTGTCCGATGGCTGGATTGTCTCCCTCGATGATCATGTCTACATTGGAAATGTGAACGCAGTTCTCAAATCCGCCCAGGCAGACCGGCATGTTTTCATTTACCTCTACGATGACTGTGTCAGCCTTCTCGCACACAGCCGCCATGTGGGAGGCGTTCGGTCCGAAATTGAAGAAGCCGTGCTCGTCCATGGGAGCTGCCTGGAACACAGCTACGTTGAGAGGAGTCTGGGAGTCGCGGTAGTATCTTGGAAGCTCAGAGTAGCGGATCGGAGCGTAGAAGGAGAAGCCCTGGGCGATGGCTTTTCTCTCAATGCCGCCCATGTGCCAGGAGTTCCATGTCAGATGCTCCGCCGGATTCTCAATTTTGAAAATCTCCGGAACCCACATGAGGATGCCGCCGCGGAAATTCACATCGTAGAGCTCCGGCATTCTCTTTGCAAGAGCCGCGTCAAAAGCAACGGTCGTGCCAGTGCACCAGCCGTAGTCAACCCAGTCGCCGGACTTTACCACAGCGGCAGCCTGATCGGCAGACACAAGTTTTGTTTCATACATTTTTCTGTAATCCATTTCAATCACCTGTCCCTTACAAAATTTGTTCAGTTTTGTTAACAGTTTATCATTCGCCGCTGGTAAGGTCAATAAGAATAGATAAGAAATAGGTGGAAAATCGTGAATAGGTGATGAATTGATAATTATTTATCAAGTGGTCATTGACAGTTTTGCCTAACAGTGGTAGTATAGAATTACTATCATTTATGCAATTATTTCTATTTCCAGGCTAACCATGACAAGGAGGAAACAAATTATGTCTAAGAAAGTCGTAATAGCAAGTGCATGCCGTACAGCCATTGGTTCCATGGGCGGACAGTTAAGCACAGTACCAGCGGCAGATATGGGAGCAGTTGTTATTAAGGAAGCTCTCAACAGAGCAGGAGTTGCTCCGGAGCAGGTAGATCACGTTTACATGGGCTGTGTAATCCAGGCCGGCCTTGGACAGAACGTGGCTCGTCAGATGTCCATCAAAGCAGGGCTTCCCATCGAGGTTCCGGCAGTTACGCTGAACGTAGTGTGCGGTTCCGGTTTACAGTGCGTAAACGCAGCTGCTCAGATGATTCTCGCAGGCGACGCTGACATTGTTGTAGCAGGCGGAGCAGAGAATATGTCCGCAGCTCCGTACGCTCTGAAGAACGCTCGTTACGGATACCGCATGGGCAACGCTCCGATGATCGATACCATGGTAAATGACGCTCTTTGGGATGCTTTCAACAACTACCACATGGGAATCACAGCAGAGAACATCTGCGACGAGTGGAACATCACAAGAGAAGAGCTTGACGAGTTCTCCGTTGCCAGCCAGCACAAGGCATGCGAGGCTGTACAGTCCGGAAGATTCAAGGATGAGATCGTTCCGGTTGAGGTTAAGAAGAAAAAAGAGACTGTTATCGTTGACACAGACGAGGGTCCGCGTCCAGGCACAACTATGGAAGGACTTGCAAAGCTTCGTCCAGCATTCAAGCCGGACGGCGGCCGCGTAACAGCAGGAAACGCTTCCTCCATCAATGACGGCGCTGCAGCAGTTGTCGTTATGAGCGAGGAGAAGGCAAAAGAGTTAGGCATTAAGCCGATGGCTACATGGGTTGCAGGCGCATTAGGCGGCGTAGATCCGAGAATCATGGGAATCGGCCCGGTAGCAGCTACTAAGAAGGTTCTGGCTAAGACAGGACTCAAGGTAGAGGATTTTGATTTAATCGAGGCAAACGAGGCGTTCGCTGCCCAGTCTATCGCAGTTGCCCGCGAGCTTGGATTCAATAAGGACGTTCTGAATGTGAACGGCGGAGCTATCGCTCTCGGACATCCGGTAGGAGCATCTGGCTGCCGTATCCTCGTTACTCTGCTTCATGAGATGCAGAAGCGCGATGCAAAGAAGGGTCTCGCTACTCTGTGCATCGGCGGCGGTATGGGCTGCGCTACAATCGTTGAGAGAGACTAAAATCCAGGTAAAGCCTTAAGGAGATGATCAGAATGGGTTATGTAGATTACGAACAGGAAGGACATGTCGGTATTGTAACTATCAACAGGCCCAAAGCATTAAACGCCTTGAATGAAGAGGTATTGAAGGATCTGGAAACCGTATTCGACGCCATTGATCAGGAGACGGTGAGAGCCGTCATCCTGACAGGCGCAGGCGAAAAATCCTTTGTTGCCGGAGCTGACATTGCGGCTATGAGCACCATGACCAAGGAGGAGGGAGAGGCCTTCGGAAAATTTGGAAACGATATTTTCCGCAAGATCGAGACCTTCCCGATTCCGGTGATTGCAGCGGTGAACGGTTTCGCGCTGGGAGGAGGCAACGAGATTTCCTTAAGCTGCGACATCCGCATCTGCTCTGAGAACGCAGTGTTCGGACAGCCGGAGGTAGGCCTGGGAATCACCCCGGGCTTTGGAGGTACTCAGAGACTTGCCCGCATCATTGGTGTGGGAAAGGCCAAGGAGATGCTCTACACAGCCAGAAACATCAAGGCTGATGAGGCTTACCGTTTAGGACTTGTAAATGCAGTTTATCCTCAGGAAGAGCTGATGACTGCAGCCAGAAAGCTGGCAGGCCAGATTGCGGCTAATGCTCCGATTGCTGTGAGAAACAGCAAGAAGGCGGCCAATGACGGCCTTCAGACAGATATGGATCAGGCGATTGTAATCGAGGAAAAGCTGTTCGGAGCCTGCTTTGAGACAGAGGATCAAAAAGAAGGCATGGCGGCGTTTCTTGAGAAGAGAAAAGAAAAACAGTTCAAAAACCGTTAATAAAAAGCAGATGCTTTTTATAAGATAGGAGGAGATAGCCATGAAAATCGGTGTTATCGGAGCAGGAACCATGGGTTCCGGCATTGCGCAGGCTTTTGCACAGACAGAGGGCTACGAGGTAGCTTTATGCGATATTAACGAGGAGTTCGCTGCAAACGGTAAGAAGAAAATTGCAAAGGGCTTTGAGAAGAGAATTGCTAAAGGCAAAATGACACAGGAGGATGCTGATAAGATCCTCGCAAAGATTACAACAGGTGTTAAGGATATCTGCGGCGACTGCGATCTGGTCGTTGAGGCTGCCATTGAGAACATGGAGATCAAGAAGCAGACCTTTAAGGAGTTAGACGCTATCTGCAAGGCAGACTGTATTTTTGCTACCAACACTTCCTCCCTCTCCATTACAGAAATTGGAGCAGGCGCAAGACCGGTTGTGGGCATGCATTTCTTTAACCCGGCTCCTGTCATGAAGCTGGTAGAGGTAATTGCAGGACTCAATACTCCGAAGGAGATGGTAGATAAGGTAATTGCTATTTCCGAAGAGATTGGAAAGACACCAGTACAGGTTGAAGAGGGTGCAGGCTTTGTTGTAAACAGAATCCTGATCCCGATGATCAACGAGGCAATCGGCATTTACGCTGATGGCATTGCATCTGTAGAGGGAATTGATATTGCGATGAAGTTAGGCGCAAATCATCCGATGGGCCCGTTAGCTCTGGGCGATCTGATTGGACTTGACGTTTGCCTGGCTATTATGCAGGTATTAGAAAGCGAGACAGGCGATCCGAAGTACCGTCCGCATCCGCTGTTAAGAAAGATGGTTCGCGCTGGACGTTTAGGCCAGAAAACAGGCAGAGGATTCTACGATTACAGCAAATAATGGATACCACTTTTTTGTGGTTTCTGTTATAATAGATTCACAACCGCATAAGGGGTCTCCCCAAGGCCCCTTTTTAGCGCGATATAAGAAGATGGAGGACTAGACATGGATTTTACATTAAGTAAAGAGCATGAGATGGCGAGGACTTTATTCCATGACTTCGCCGAGAAAGAAGTAAAACCTTTAGCACAGGAAGTAGACGAGACAGAGCACTTCCCGACAGAGACAGTTAAGAAGATGCAGAAGCTCGGCTTCATGGGCATCCCGGTTCCGAAGGAGTACGGCGGACAGGGCTGCGATCCTCTCTGCTATGCTATGTGCGTAGAGGAGCTTTCCAAGGTTTGCGGAACTACAGGCGTTATCGTTTCTGCACACACATCCCTGTGCTGCGATCCAATCCAGACATACGGTACAGAAGAGCAGAAGCAGAAATACCTGGTACCGCTTGCAAAGGGCGAGAAGTTAGGTGCTTTCGGTCTTACTGAGCCAGGCGCTGGTACAGACGCTCAGGGCCAGCAGACAAAGGCTGTTTTAGACGTAGACGAGTGGGTATTAAACGGATCCAAGATCTTCATCACAAACGGTAAAGAGGCTGACATCTACGTAATCATCGCTGTTACAGGCGTGAAAGAGGACGCTAGAGGAAGAAAGAAGAAAGAGATCTCCGCATTCATCGTTGAGAAGGGAACTCCAGGCTTCACCTTTGGTACAAAGGAGAAGAAGATGGGTATCCGCGGATCTGCTACTTACGAGTTAATCTTCACAGACTGCCGCATCCCGAAGGAGAACCTGTTAGGACAGAAGGGCAAGGGCTTCAACATCGCTATGCACACACTGGACGGTGGACGTATCGGTATCGCTGCTCAGGCTCTTGGTCTTGCAGAGGGCGCTCTTGACAGAACTATCGAGTATGTAAAAGAGAGAAAGCAGTTCGGACGTGCTCTGGGACAGTTCCAGAATACACAGTTCCAGCTTGCTGATATGGCAACAAAGGTAAAGGCAGCTCAGCTCCTTGTTTACAGAGCAGCTATGGCTAAGGCTACACAGAAGACATATTCCGTAGAGGCAGCTATGGCTAAGCTGTACGCAGCAGAGGTTGCTATGGAAGTTACAACAAAGGCTGTACAGCTTCACGGCGGATACGGCTACATCAGAGAGTACGATGTAGAGCGTATGATGCGCGACGCTAAGATTACAGAGATCTACGAGGGAACATCTGAGGTTCAGAGAATGGTTATCTCCGGAGCTCTGTTAAAATAATTGCGGCTCTAAACATGATGCAGTTCCCTGTCTCTTTGGACAGGCCTGCATGAAATTAAACAATAAGGAGTGAAAATACAGTGAAAATTATCGTTTGTATCAAACAGGTTCCAGATACTAAGGGCGGAGTAAAATTCAACCCGGACGGAACACTCGACAGAGGAGCTATGCTCACAATTATGAACCCGGATGATAAGGCAGGCCTTGAGGCTGCTCTCCGTTTAAAGGATCAGTACGGCGCAGAGGTTACAGTTCTCACTATGGGACTTCCGAAAGCTGAGGAGGTTTTAAGAGAGGCTATGGCTATGGGCGCTGACAACGGCATCCTGGTTACAGACCGCGTACTGGGCGGAGCCGATACATGGGCTACATCCCAGACTATCGCAGGCGCTATCAGAAACCTTGAGTACGATTTAATTATCACAGGCCGTCAGGCTATCGATGGTGATACAGCTCAGGTAGGTCCGCAGATCTCCGAGCACTTAAACATTCCGGTAATCAGCTACGCTCAGGACATCAAGATCGAGGGCAACAGCGTTATCGTTGAGCGTCAGTACGACGACAGATATCACGTATTAAAGGCTCAGATGCCATGCTTAATCACAGCTCTGGCTGAGTTAAACGAGCCGCGCTACATGACTCCAGGCGGAATCTTCGATGCTTATAAGAAAGAAATCACCGTATGGGGAAGAAACGACCTGAAGGACGTTGAGGACTCCAACTTAGGACTTAAGGGATCCCCGACACAGATCGCAAGAGCTTCCGATAAGGTAAGAAAGGGAGCAGGCGAGCAGGTTACTCTTGATCCGGCAGCAGCTGCAGACTACATTGTTGAGAAGCTGGCAGCTAAACATGTTATCTAATTAAAAATAAGAGAAAAGTGTGGTGAATAGAATGAACTTAGAAGCATATAAGGGAGTATTCGTCTTTGCACAGCAGGTTGACAATGAGATCAGCGGCATCGCATTTGAGCTGATTGGCAAAGGTAAAGATTTAGCAAAAGATTTAGGAACAGAGGTTACAGCTGTTTTAGTTGGTTCCGGCGTTAAGGGACTGGCAGACGAGCTGGCTGAGTACGGCGCAGACAAGGTTATCGTTGTAGACGATCCAGAGTTAAAAGAGTACAGAACAGAGCCGTACACACACGCACTGGCTTCCGTTATCAACGAGTTTAAGCCGGAGATCTTCTTAATCGGCGCTACAGCAATCGGCCGTGACTTAGGACCTCGTGTATGTGCAAGAATTCATACAGGTCTGACAGCTGACTGTACACAGCTTGAGATTGGCGATTTCCCAATCAACCCGGTTCCAGGCAAGGAGCAGAAGCACAACCAGTTATTAATGACTCGTCCTGCATTCGGCGGAAACACAATCGCTACTATCGCATGCCCGGACTTCCGCCCACAGATGGCAACTGTACGTCCAGGCGTTATGCAGAAGCTTCCTAAGGCAGCAGGCGCTAAGGCTAACGTAGTAGAGTACAATCCAGGATTCGTTCCGAACAACAACTACGTTGAGATCATGGAAGTAGTTAAGGCTGTAGCTGATACAGTAGATATCATGGACGCTAAGATCCTTGTATCCGGCGGACGTGGTGTTGGAAGCCCAGAGAACTTCAAGATTCTTGAGGATCTGGCAGAGGTAATCGGCGGAACAGTAAGCTGCTCCCGTGCAGTTGTAGATGCTGGCTGGCAGCCAAAGGCATTACAGGTAGGACAGACAGGTAAGACTGTACGTCCAAACGTATACTTTGCAATTGGTATCTCCGGCGCTATTCAGCACGTAGCTGGTATGGAGGAGTCTGATATTATCATCGCTATCAATAAGGATGAGACAGCTCCGATCTTTGACGTAGCTGACTACGGCATTGTAGGTGACCTGAATAAGGTAGTTCCGTTATTAACAGAGAAGCTGAAAGCTGCTAAGGCTGCTCAGAACGTTTAATCTGAACGGAAATTTTATAATAGAATAAATAATCGTCCGGGGGACGGCAGTCCGCATGATTACGTCATACGGTCAGGCCCTCCTACGCCGGACGGCGTCCTTACGAACGCGAGAGGGACGCAGTGCCCAGACAGAGAACAGCCCGGCTTTTGCCGGGCTGTTTTAATGTGGAAGAAAGGCTTCGGTGACTTCAAGCGAAACAAGAAATTTTTCTTCAGCTCTTCTCTTCGCTTTAATGTGGAAGAAAGATTTCGGTGACTTTAAGTGGAACAAGAAATCTTTCTTCCACATTTTATCCATCACCTTTAAATCCACCCACCGTCCAGTCCGATGACCTGTCCGGTCAGATAGCTCTCCTTATATCCCAGGTGGTAGGCCAGATCAGCCACCTCCTCGGCCTGGCCCAGACGGCCTGCCGGGATTTCCTCAATGAGGCCGATAAGTTCCTCGTCGTCCAGGAAGTGATTCATCTCCGTATCAATGGCGCCGCAGGCAATGGCGTTGACCTGGATATGGCTGGGGGCCAGTTCCTTGGCCAGAGCTTTGGTGAAGGCGTTGATGCCGCCCTTGGTAGCGGAGTAGGCCACCTCGCAGGAAGCGCCGCAGATTCCCCAGACAGAGGAAATGTTTATGATCTTTCCCTGCTGCTTTTCCACCATCATGGGCACGGCCAGCCGGCAGCAGTTGAATACAGAGGTGAGATTGGTGTGCACAATCAGGTCCCAGTCCTCTGGCTTCATATCCTGGAGAAGTCCGATGTAGGAGATTCCCGCATTGTTGACAAGCACGTCCAGCCCGCCGAACTGCTTTTTGATTTTCTTGAATAGAGCGGCGCAGTCCTCCATCTTTCCCATATCTCCCAGAAAAGCCAGACAGGATACCTGGAAGGATTCAATTTCTTTCTTTGTCTGAAGAAGCTGTTCCTCCCGCTTTACGCAGCTGATGACTACATTCCAGCCCTTTTTGGCAAATTTCACGGCGATGGCTTTCCCGATTCCGCGGGAAGCACCGGTGACAAGTACAGTTTTTCTTGCCATATAATTTCACTCCTTTCCCAAACAAACGCTGCTTAACTTTCTCTGACCATATTATACCATTGACGGATTGACAGTGCAAATTTATAGATTAAATAAAAAATTATGTATACTGCCGGGATAAGATGTGTTATACTAAAAAGTACGAATACAACACAGAAGAACACCGGCTTTTGGGCGGGAACAGGATGGGAAACACTTGGAACGTACGAATCTGCGGCCTGCAGATTCCAGAGGAAAGGCGAGAATAACAGGATGGGAAAGATTTACGATCTGATTATTGCAGGTTCCGGCCCAGCCGGACTGGCGGCGGCAATCTATGCCAAAAGGGCGGAACTCGACACGCTTGTAATTGAGAAGGAGATGATGAGCGGCGGCCAGATTCTGAGTACCTATGAGGTGGACAACTACCCAGGACTGCCGGGAAGCTCGGGATTTGATCTGGGAATGAAATTCAGGGAGCATGCGGATCGGCTGGGAGCTGTTTTTACAGAAGACTGCATTGAGAAGGCAGAGCTTCTCGGAGAGATTAAAACACTCTATGGACAAAAGGAAACCTACCAGGCCAGGACGGTGATCATCGCCACAGGAGCCAGCCACAGAAAACTGGGCATATGGGGCGAGGAGGAGCTTTTGGGGAGCGGAGTTTCCTACTGCGCTACTTGTGACGGCGCCTTTTTCAAGGATAAGACGGCGGCTGTGATAGGAGGCGGGGACGTGGCCCTTGAGGACGCCATTTTCCTGTCTAGACTGTGCAGAAAGGTCCATTTAATTCACAGAAGGGACGAGCTGCGCGGCGCCAGGACGCTGCAGAAGCAGGTGTTTGAATCAGATAAGATAGAAGTGCACTGGGACACAGTGGCAGACGCCATTGAGGGGGACGGCAGAGTCGAGAGACTTGCGCTTACCAACAGAAAAACAGGGGAGAAGACGGCGCTTGAGACGGACGGCGTATTTATCGCCGTAGGAATTGAACCGGAAAGCGGCCTGTTTTCCCAGATGATAGAGACAGACCGCCAGGGATATCTTGCGGCCGGGGAGGACGGAGTTACCTCTGTTCCCGGCGTGTTCGCGGCAGGGGATGTGCGGACCAAGCAGCTGCGTCAGGTGCTGACAGCCGCATCGGACGGGGCTAACTGCGTGACCAGCGTGGAGCGGTACCTGGCAGAGAGATAGGAGGAAGAAATACGATGGAGACGCCATTTAAGATACTGGCCTGTCTGTGCTCGGCAGCCGTCATTTCCGTGACATCAGGCTTTGGAGCGCAGGCGGCGATCAATCTGGAGACAGATTCTTCTGTAGCTGGAGTTTCCGTGGCGATGAATAATTATTATGCAGGAAGCCTTGATCCGGAGAACGAGCTGGCAAAGGCTTTTTCCTCAGATGAAACCATGGAACAGGTGGTAAAGAGCGGGAAGGAAGACGCGCCGACAGTAAAGAATCCGTCGTCCTCCTCCGCCTATGATAACGTAGCGGTGTCCCAGGTGTCCAATTATGTAAACGTGCGGAGCGAGGCCAGCACAAAGGGTTCTGTTGTGGGAAAGATTTACAACAACTGTGCGGCCACGATTCTGGATACAGTGGACGGCGAGGGAGGAAAGTGGTACAAGATCCAGTCCGGTTCTGTAAACGGCTATATTAAGGCTCAGTATTTTATCACAGGAGCAGAGGCGGAGAAGAAAGCCAGACAGGTGGGAACGACTTATGCCAAGGTGGCGAATACCTCCACGCTGCGCCTCAGAGAGGAGCCGAGCCTGGACAGCAAGACACTTGATCTTCTGTCCTCAGACGCTGAGTATGAAGTAATTGAGGAAAAGGGAGACTTTTATAAGGTGTCTGTGGACACAGATCTGGTAGGATATGTGTTCAAGGATTACGTCGATACCCGGGTTGAATTTGACCACGCCGTGACAAACTCAGAGGAGGAGCAGAAGGCGGCGGAGGAGTCCAAGCGCAAGGAAGAGGCGGAGAAGGCACTGCAGGAGCTGGAGGAGGCCAAGAAGGAAGCCGCCAAGGAGACCACTGCAAAAGAGACTGCCGCCAAGCAGACTGCAGCGAAAGAAACTACGGCCAAAGAAACGGTGAAAGAGCCTGAGACGGTAAAGCCGAAGGAAACAGAGAAAGCCAAAGAGACGGAAACGTCGTTCAGCGGTACGATAGAGCAGAATCCGGACGGAAGCCCGAGGGAGACCACGAAGGCTGCCGAGACAAAGCCGAAGGAGACAGAGAAGGAAAAGGAGACCACAAAAGCTCCTGAGACAGAAAAGCCAAAGGAAACGCAGAAACCGTCCTCTGATAAGACGTCTGGAGGTCCCGGCGGATCTAAGAATCCAGGAGGCAGCTCCTCAGGAGTGGAGAAGGCCACCAGAACGGCGGTTGTCGCTTATGCGAAGCAGTTTTTGGGAAATCCGTATGTTTACGGCGGAACCAGCCTGACCAAGGGAGCAGACTGCTCTGGATTTACACAGGCCGTGTACGCCCATTTCGGCATCTCTACAGGCCGCAGCTCCAGAGACCAGGCTGCCAGAGGAAAGGAGATTCCGGTAAGCGAGGCTCAGCCGGGCGATATGCTGTTCTATGCCAGCGGAAGCTATATTAACCATGTGGCTATGTACATAGGAGGCGGACAGATTATCCACTCCAGCAACCCCAAGACAGGAATCTGCATCGCGCCGTCCAACTACAGGACGCCGTGCAAGGCTGTCACCTTCCTGGATTAGAACGCTGGAAGAGAAGAAGGCAGATAGAAGAAGACGGAGAAAAAAGAGACAAAAAAAGATTAAAAAATAAGGCATGACCAT
>ERZ791682.994-NODE-994-length-10707-cov-2.03323_pt1 | contig 10707 bp, 9 predicted proteins | sample MGYA00509958_ERZ791682 | MGnify/ENA primary metagenome ERZ791682 (study PRJEB30046, sample SAMN00715194) | human gut metagenome | study: EMG produced TPA metagenomics assembly of the A metagenome-wide association study of gut microbiota in type 2...
AGTATTGCTAAAGAAATAGGAATTTATCAGGATGGAGATAATGTACTTGAAGGTATTGAAGTTGAAAAAATGAGTGAAGAGGAACTTATCAATAAAGTTGCTTCTACTTCTGTCTATGCAAGAGTTTCTCCAGAACATAAAATAAGAATAGTAACAGCATGGCAGACATTAGGTAAAATATGTGCTATGACTGGAGATGGAGTGAATGATGCTCCTGCATTAAAAAGAGCTGATATAGGTATTGCTATGGGTATCACAGGAACTGAAGTTTCAAAAGATGCAGCTTCAATGATTCTTACTGATGATAACTTCTCTACAATAGTAAAAGCTGTAACTACTGGTAGAAACATTTATTCTAATATTAAAAATTCAATAAGATTCCTTCTGTCAGGTAATACTGCTGGTATTCTAGCTGTATTGTATTCATCTCTTGCAGGTCTTCCTGTAATTTTTGCTCCAGTACATCTATTGTTTATCAACCTTCTTACTGATAGCTTGCCAGCTATTGCTATTGGAATGGAACCTTCTCATGGAGATGTTCTTACAGAAAAACCTCGTGATCCAAAGGAACCTATTCTTACAAAAGAACTTGCTGGAAAAATACTTATTGAAGGATTATTAATTGCTATATTTGTAATGCTGGCTTTCTATATGGGATATCAAGGTGGAAATACTCTGAAAGGAAGTACAATGGCTTTTAGTGTTCTATGTTTAGCTAGATTATTCCATGGATTTAACTGTAGAGGAGGAAGCTCTATAATCGGATTAGGATTATTTTCTAATATGTTTTCTATAGCAGCTTTTGTTATCGGATTTATACTATTGAATGGAATTCTTATTTTCCCAGTTTTCCACTCAATATTCCAAGTAGCACCTTTAGATATTAATGATTTATTATACATATATGGATTAGCATTCATTCCAACTTTAATTATTCAAATATCTAAATTTATTAAATATAAAAAATAATTATAATTATAACTTTTTTCAAAAGAGAGATCTGAGATTTTTCAGACTCTCTTTTTTTATTTAAAGGTATATACAGCATATATTAATTTTCTCCTACCTCTAATTAAAAATATCATTTAATAATAATTTTTATAAATATAACACACATTTTTTATAAATACTTTCATTTAAAGTATGTTTTTAATAAAATTTATTTGATTTTTAATATAAAATATGATATCTTAATTATGACAAACAAAAACAATACAATATATTCTTTTTATTGGCGTTTTTGTTATAAAATAATATTTATAAAGGAGAATATCATGGGAAAAATCAAAGATAGTCTGATTTTAAAATTGATCCTTGGAGTAGGGATTGGATTAGTAGTTGGATTATACTGTAATGAAACTGTCATTGGTGTGATTCAATCTATCAAATTTATTCTTGGGCAGTTAATATCATTTACTGTTCCACTAATCATTTTAGGATTTATAGCTCCAGCTATAACTAAAATGAAATCTAATGCCAGCAAAATGCTTGGACTTATGCTTATGCTTGCATACTTTTCATCTGTAGGAGCTGCATTATTTTCAATGGTAGCAGGATTTATCCTTATACCTAAAATGCATATAGTTCCAAATGTAGAGGGATTAAAACATCTTCCTGAACTTATTTTCAAAGTGGAAATTCCACCTCCATTCACAGTTATGACTGCTTTAGTTCTAGCTCTTTTCTTAGGTCTTGCTGTTGTTTGGACACAATCTGAAAACTTTGAAAGACTTTTAGACGAGTTTAATAATATTATGCTTAAAATAGTTTATATGATTATTATACCTATACTTCCATTCTTTATTGCTTCTACTTTTGCTACACTTGCATATGAAGGTGGAATTACTAAACAACTTCCAGTTTTCTTAAAAGTAGTTATAATAGTTCTTATCGGACATTTTATCTGGCTTACAGTTCTTTACTCTATTGGAGGAGCTGTTTCTGGAAAAAATCCATTCAGTCTTTTGAAATTCTATGGACCAGCTTATTTAACAGCTGTGGGAACTATGTCTTCTGCTGCTACACTTCCAGTAGCATTGAGCTGTGCTAAAAAATCTGGTGCTTTAGATGAAGATATAGCAGACTTTGCTATCCCATTGGGAGCTACTGTACATTTATGTGGTTCTGTTCTTACAGAGGTATTCTTTGTAATGACAGTTTCTCAAGTATTATATGGACATCTTCCCGCATTTGGAACAATGGTTCTGTTCATAATTCTTTTAGGAATTTTTGCTGTAGGAGCACCTGGAGTTCCTGGTGGAACTGTTATGGCTTCTCTTGGTATAATCATCTCTGTACTGGGGTTTGATGAAAATGGAGTTGCTTTAATGCTTACTATATTTGCTCTTCAAGATAGTTTTGGTACTGCTTGTAATGTTGTTGGAGATGGAGCTCTTGCTCTCATCTTAAATGGTATATTTAAAAAAGATAAGCAAAAGGCTTAGTTAAATATATATGATATATGCCTATTGACCAGAGAATTTTCTGGTCAATTTTTTTTATTTAGTTGAGATTATTCCAAGGATTTTGAAAAAATTTTCTTCCATTTATTAATTTTAATAGTATTTTTTTCATAAATATGATAAAATGAAAAAGTTAACTAAAATAAAAAATATATATGATGGAGGGGATAATATGAATATATCAACAAGAGCTTTAGACATGAATTTTTCACCAATAAGAAAGTTGATTCCCCTTGCGGATGAAGCATCTAAAAAAGGAATTAAAGTATATAAGCTTAACATTGGGCAGCCTAATATAGTTACTCCTGATTCTTTCTTTGAAGGGCTTCATAGCTACAAGGAAAAAATCGTAACTTATTCTGATTCCAGGGGAATCCCTCAGCTTATCGAAAGTTTTGTAAAGAGCTACAAAGCTAGTGGTATAAATCTTGAAAAAGAAGATATTCTTATCACTCAAGGTGGAAGTGAAGCTATCCTTTTTACACTTATGTCAATTTGTAATGAAGGAGATGAAATTTTAGTTCCAGAGCCTTTTTATTCAAATTACTCAAGTTTTTCTATTTTTTCAGGAGCAAATGTAAAACCTATTCCTACTACAATAGAAAATAACTTTCATTTACCTTCAAGAGAGGAAATAGAAGCATTGATTACTCCTACTACTAGAGCTATAATGTTTTCTAATCCTGTAAATCCTACTGGAACTATATACACAGAAGAAGAAATAAAAATGATTGGAGAAATAGCTAAGAAATATGATTTATATATCATAGCTGATGAAGTTTACAGACAATTTGTATATGATGATACTCCATATACATCTGTTATGCAGTTTGAAGATCTTAAGGACAGAGTGGTATTAGTAGACAGTATCTCAAAACACTATAGTGCTTGTGGAGCTAGAATAGGACTTATTGCAAGTAAAAATCATGATCTTATGAATTATATCTTGAAATTCTGTCAGGCTAGACTTTGTGTATCTACTATAGAACAGCATGCAGCTGCTAACTTGATAAATACTATGGATAACTATTTAGAAGATGTTAAATTAAAATATAAGAGCAGAAGAGATCTTATTTATGGTTATCTTTCTAAAATACCTGGTGTTGTCTGTTCTAAACCTGAAGGAGCTTTCTATATCTTTGCAAAACTTCCAGTAGATAATGCTGAAAAATTTGCTAAATGGCTTCTTACAGATTATTCTTATGAAAACAAGACTCTTCTTATAGCTCCAGGACCTGGATTCTATAAGACAGAAGGTAAAGGAGAGCAAGAAGTAAGACTATCCTTTTGTACTAATGTAGATGATATTGAAAATGCTATGATAGTTTTAAAAAGAGCTCTTGAAGAGTATAATAGAGATAAATAATATATTAAAGGTGACAAAAAGTCAAAATTATATTTTGCTTGTCACCTTTTTTTATTATTGAAAGATTTAAAGTCAGTCAAATATTTCACTTCTATTTTTAATTAAAAGTTTATTCTTTATCTCTACTTATTTTACTAGGGGAATTAAATACCCATATCCTTCTGCCTCCATGTCTGATAGAGGTATAAATTTTATAGATGCACTATTTATACAAAATCTTAATCCCCCTTTATCTTTAGGTCCATCATTGAAAACATGTCCTAAATGAGCTTCCCCTGACCTGCTTTTTACTTCTGTTCTAACCATATTAAAACTTTTATCTTCATGATATGTTACAACATCTGAAATTATTGGTTTAGTAAAACTTGGCCAGCCACACATTGAATTATATTTATCCTTTGAAGAAAATAGAGGCTCTCCTGTTGTAACATCAATATATATTCCATCTTCAAAAAAATTCCAGTATTCATTTGAAAATGACATTTCTGTGTTTGCATTTTGAGTAATATTATATTGTTGTGCTGTTAATTTTTCTCTTAATTCCTGTTCATCTAATTTAGGATATCTATTTTTATCAATTATAATTTCACTGGCTTTCGAAAGATCAATATGACAATAACCATTTGGATTTTTCTTTAAGTAATCTTGATGATAATCTTCTGCTGCAAAAAAGTTTTTTAAACTTTCAGATTCCACTACAATTTTATTTGTGTATACTTTTTGTAATTCTTTTAATTCCTGATCTATTATTTTTTTATCATCTTCATTTAAAAAATATATTCCTGTTCTATATTGACTTCCTCTGTCATTTCCTTGCTGATTTAAAGTAGTTGGATCAATAATCTTAAAGTAATACTTTAACAAAGTTGAAAGATTTATTTTATCTGCATCATAAGTTACTTGGACTGTTTCTGCATGTCCTGTATTTCTATATACTACATCTTCATATTTTGGATTTTCCGTTTTTCCATTAGCATATCCAGGTACAGCATTTACTACACCATATATTCTTTTCATATAGGCTTCTACACCCCAGAAACATCCTCCTGCCAAATATATTTCTTTGATGTTTTCTGAATCTTTTATCATTTTCTTATTTACTTCTATTGTATTTTCTATAGTTATTTTATTTTTAATATTTAAAGCTTTTTCTATATCTACTTTTGAAAACTGTCCAGGATAATATTTTTCTATTTCCCCTTTTTCATTTATAAATATTGATGTAGGATAAGCTTTTATATCTACTATTTTTAATAACTGACCTTGCTCATCAATAAGTACTTTAATATTTTTATATTCTAAAGAATTATACCATTCTTTAAACTCTTTTATTTCCTTTTCTCCATTCTTTCCTGGAAAAACTATAGTCGCTATCTCAAATTCTGTTGTATTTTTACTCATTTCATTTAATTCTTCTAAACCTGATAAACAAATTGGACACCAAGAAGCCCATGCTTTTAAATAAGTTTTTTTACCACTTTGAGTAAATGAATATTCTTTGCCATTTATATCTTTAATATCTACTAGATCTTTCATATTATTTTCCTCCTTTATTAAGTTTATATAACATTGCTTATTTGTAAGACACAATTTTTCTAATATGAATATTTTTTACAATTACATATGTTATTAAGTGTATAATCTTATTTTATGTGAATGATAAAAATAATCTATTCTCAACCTATACTTTTAAAACAAATTTTAGATTATTTTTATATCCAATATTATTCTATTACTATTAACCTCTTCTAATTCCTTTAAACACTTTATTAAATTTTTATATTTTATCTCTAAAAATAAAAAAAGTTTTAAAACTTTTAATACAGTTCTAAAACTTTTTCATTTTTTATTTATTTAGTATAATCCTCTCCAGGACTTGGAATATCTTTAACAGCTCTTAGATTTATATTAGCTCTATACTCTGTTTCAGCCCATAAAACTCTTTGTGCTACTAATGCTTCTGGATTTAATTCTACATCTTTTAGTATTAAATCTTTAAATTTTGCATATCCTGCTCTGTCAATAAGATGTCCACCATGGAGATATACTGGTTTATGATGAAGAACATTAGCTGAGAAGTTTTGCCAGTTTTGGATTACTTTTATTACTACATCTTCTGTAACCCAGTTTAAAAACATTTTTCCCATTCTTGGATATTGTTTTCCTGTCCTTCCTCCAATTAGTACTCTATACAATTTTTTAGTAGGTCTTACCCATGCTGAAGCTGGACATGCTTCTACACATTCTCCACACCCTACACAGCAGCAGCTGTCTTTTTCTATCTTATTATTTACTAATTTAAGTACTCTTGTAGCTGCATGTTCACATACTTTTACACATCTTCCACACCCAATACATCTATCTTTCAGATAGATTGGTTTTGTAACTCCAAGTATACCAAAGTCATTGAAATGTCCTTTAGCACAATCATTAGGACATCCTGCTATCGCTATTTTTATATGATAATGACTTGGAAATATCTCTTTTTCTATTTTCTTAGCTAACTCAAAAGTATTTATATTTGCTTTTATACAATGAGAGTTACCTATACAAGCCATTATATTTCTTGCTCCTATTGTCGGATACCCAGCTTCATTGACATCCATATCAACATTACACATTTCTACTTCAATATCTTTGATGTACTCTTCCAGATATTTATTTACTTCAGGAATACTTTCATATTTTATTCCAGGAGCATTTAATGTCTGTCTCATTCCTAAGTGGAAAGTACCATTTCCCCAAGTTTCTGCAATATATTGAATTGTACTCAAATATTTTGCCTTAACAAGCCCTCCAGGTACACGCATTTGAAGCATAAATTCTCCAGGTACTTTAGATTGGCGGAAACAGTTTAACTTCAATTTATTTATATTCATATCATGTTTCATGATTATTCCTCCTCAAAATTAATCAACTAAATTTTTAGCTTTTGAATAATTAAATACAGGTCCTTCCAGACACACATAAGTTTCATCTATTCTGCAGTGACCACATTTCCCAACTGCACAAGACATTTTTCTTTCAAACGAAAGCCAAATATTTTCATCAGGAATTCCTATTTTTTTAAATTCAAGAGCTGTATATTTCATCATTACAGGAGGACCAACAATTATTATTTCTAAATCATTAAAATCTTTACATAAAAGCTGTAATTGTGGAACATATTCAGTTACTAATCCAACACATTCTCCATCTATACCACACCCTTTATCAACAGTTAAAGTTAGTTGAAACTTCTCTCTCCAATTTAAAAGATCTTCTTTAAACAACACAGATTCCATATCTTTAAATCCGAATAGAAGCTCTAAAGATTTTACTGTTTCAGAATTTTTATATATATAGTTTATAAAACTTCTAATAGGGGCAAGACCAGAACCTCCAGTTACAACAATTACATTTTTTCCTTTATAGTTTTCCAAATTAAATCCTTTTCCATAAGGACCTCTCATAGGCATAATAGATCCAGGTTTTAATTTAAAAAGTTCATCTGTTACAATTCCTACTTTTCTTATAAGAAATTCTAACCAGTTTTCTTCAATAGAAAAATTTGTTATAGAAATTGGACATTCTCCTACTTTAGGAAGAGAAATCTGCATAAATTGCCCAAATTGAACTTTAGATACATCTTTATATTCTACACGAAACAACCATTCTAAATCAGTCATTTTTGTTATATTTAAAATTTTATGTGGTTCAGGCAATAAAATATTTTCCATTTTATTTTACCTCCTTATTAAGTTTGTCAACCTCTTGAGCTAATCTATTAACAGCATGAATAAAAGAGATACCTACTGGACATCTTTCATCGCATCTACCACATCCTACACACATCTGATACTCTTTAAAGAGAGCTTTGTGATCATGTATTTTATGTAAAACTTTAAATCTCATTTTATCCCCTGGAGTATTTCTAAAGGAATGTCCCCCAGCTATAGATGTAAATCCATCTATATGACATGAGGCATGCATTCTCCTTCTTTCTCCTGCATCTGTATCTGAAGAATAATTTATATCATATGTTGTGAAACATGTACAAGTTGAACAAGCTACTGTACAGCTTCCACATTCCAAACATCTTTTATCATACTCTTTCCACATATCTAAAGTTTTTATCTTATTTTCTATTTCTTTGGAATTAATCTCTGGAATTCTTACCTCTCTTTGATTTTGAGATACTGGAGTCACAGCAAAATCATTTTTTTCATTTTCACTAAAATATTCATTAAATTCATTCTCTTTATTTTCCAGCATTATTCCTTCTTCTAGGAATTTTACTCCAAATACATATTCTTCTGCTTTATTAGTTTCCATAGAAACACAGAAACATGTATCCCATCCATTAGCTGGGCATTCCATAAGAATGAATTTTGTTTTTTCTCTTATTCTCTTATAATAAGGATCTTCGTAGTTACCATTTTTTAAATAGATATCATCAAATCTTTTTATTGCATTAATGTCACAAGCTCTTGCAAATATAAGGATATCTCTTTCATCTTTCAATTGACTTTCTGTATATTTTCCCTCAATAAAATACATAATAGTCTGATTAAGAGGCATAAAAACTTCCTTGGCTGCATAAGTTGACTTAACATCATAAATAATTTCTTTAACTGAGTTTATTTCATCATATCTTATTACATCAGTATCAGAATATCTTCCTTGACCTTCAAATCTTTTTGGAGCATATATTCTATACTCCTCTCTCATCTTATTGATAATCTGGTCAAATTTTTCATTAGATATAAAATAGCCCATTTCTCCACTTCCTTTTTTAAAAATAATTTAATTTCTACAATAGTTACATTCTTATCTAATTTATAACATATAATCAATTTTTTATCAAATTCGCTATTTTTTACAATTATATTCTTTATTTCTAATTTTAAACGTTTTTTATGCAACTATAATACTTTGTTATATATCTATAAAAAAAACAAATTGTTTAAATATAGTTTGTTTAACTTGAATTTATTATCCAAAAAATAAAAAAAGGTAATTTCTATATCTCTATAGAAGTTACCTTTTAATTCAATATTAACTATTAGAATTCTGTTGATTCTTCATCAGAAGAAACCACACCTTTTATTTTTTTCTCAGTAGCTCTTATTAATCTTGGTATAAAATATTCTTTATCTTCTCCTGCATCATCATTTTTTCTAGTATATATATTTTCTAATTCTTCTCTATACTCAGCAACTTTTCCCCCATAAGTTGAAATATCTTTTACAGGATATTGTTTTAAGTTTGGATATTCTTTATCTAATATTGCATTCCATTCATCAACTTGATCTTTATGTAATGAAAGGATAAGATCAACATCTCCACTGAATTTTATCTCTTTAATAACATCTCCAACTTCAAGTTTTCTTATTTTTTCAAAATCAGAATCACTTATGTATTCACCAAATATAGTATGTTTTCCATTTAACCATTCAGCAGGATATAAAGTCATGAAATATTGTGATCCACCTGTATTAGGTCCTGCATTAGCCATAGCAAGCATACCTTGTTGAAAGAAATCTAGCCAGTTAACTATTTCATCAGGAATAAAATACCCTGGTCCACCAGTTCCAGTTTCAGTAGGATCTCCACCTTGAACAACAAAGTTCTCTACAGCACGATGTATTTTAGTATTATCATAATAACCTCTTTTAGCCAGATTAATAAAGTTAGCAACAGTAATAGGTGCTGCTTCTGGATAAAGATAAAAATTTATTTCCCCTTGTGTTGTTACAAACGTAGCTCTTACATCATTGTATCTTGCAACTTCCTGACTATTAATCATTTTTTTCAAACTTGAACAAGAAACTGCACTCACAAAAATTAGTCCCATTAATAAAAATTTAAATATATTTTTCATATCAGTCTATAATCCTCCTGTAATTTGAATGTAATTACTATTCTCTATATTCTCTGTTATAATTATACTATACTTTCATATGTTATTACAAGTCTAATTATTTAACAAAATATTTTTGTAAACTTTTTGTAGACAAAGTTAATATTATTGATATTCCTATTAATAATACAGAAAGTGCGTTTATAACTGGTGAAACTCCCAATCTAATCATAGAATATATTCTTAATGGGAGGGTAGAAGATCCTGGCCCTGCCACAAAAAAAGTAGTTACAAAATCATCAAAAGACAGAGTAACAGATATTAAAAATCCAGATACTATTCCTGGAAGAATAGCTGGTATTATTACTTTTCTCAAAGTTTGAAGCTCTGTAGCTCCAAGATCATAAGCTGCTTCAACTATTGAATAGTCAAACTCTTCTAATCTTGATAAAATAATAAAAAGCACAAAAGGTATATTGAAAGTTGTATGTGCTATAAATATAGTTGTTAAACCAAGTTCAAATTTTATTGTAGCAAATAAAATCAAAAGTGACACTCCAAGTATTATCTCAGGTATCACCAATGGAATATAAGTTAAAAGCTGCAATGCTTTCTTGCCTTTAAAGTCATACCATTGAAGTCCAATAGCTCCCAGTGTTCCTATCACTGTAGAAATTATCCCTGACAATACAGCTATAAATACACTGTATCTAAATGCTTTCCAAATGTTATCTGAATACATAAAAAGCTCTTCATACCATTTTAAAGAAAATCCTTTCCAAACCATAGATTTTCCTTCATTGAAAGAGTAAACAATCAATATAAGCAATGGAAGATAGAAAAACAGCATTGAAAGTAAAAAGAAAAATAATGAAGTTCTTCTCTTATTCATTTTCACCAACTCCTTCATCAAGTTTCATCTTTCTATTGCTTAATTTCATAAAAATAAGTATTGCAATAGATGTTACCAGTATCAAAGCACCTGATATAGTTGATGCTAAAGGCCAGTTTCTAGTAACTGTTAAGTGCTGTGCTTA
>ERZ791682.996-NODE-996-length-10694-cov-2.13281_pt1 | contig 10694 bp, 8 predicted proteins | sample MGYA00509958_ERZ791682 | MGnify/ENA primary metagenome ERZ791682 (study PRJEB30046, sample SAMN00715194) | human gut metagenome | study: EMG produced TPA metagenomics assembly of the A metagenome-wide association study of gut microbiota in type 2...
AAAAGTAGATAGATCAGCAGCTTATGCAGCAAGATGGGTTGCAAAAAATATAGTTGCAGCAGACCTTGCAGATAAATGTGAAATCCAATTATCATATGCAATAGGAGTTGTAGAACCAACATCAGTAAAAGTAGATACATTTGGAACAGGAAAAGTAGATGAATATGATTTAGCAGAGGCAGTAAAAAAAGTATTTGATTTGACACCAAGAGGAATAGAAAGAGCACTTGAATTAAGAAGTGGAAAATTTAAATATCAAGATTTGGCAGCATTTGGTCATATAGGAAGAACAGATTTAGATCTTCCATGGGAAAAAGTTGATAAAGTAGAAGAATTAAAAAAAGCTTTAAATAAATAATTAAAATATAAAAAGATGAATCAAAAATTTAAAATTAGGTTTTTGATCATCTTTTTTTAAAAGGGGAAGAAGATGAAAAAATTAATAACAGTGTTGCTAATGATTTGTTTAGGAATAACTGCTTTTGCTCAAAAGATTGCTTTAATAGGAGCAATGGATTCTGAAATAGAGATTCTTAAAAATTCTATGAAAAATGTGACTGAAACAAAAATAGGAGCCATAACTTATTATGAAGGAATACTTGAAGAGAAGGATGTAGTACTTTTAAAAACAGGAATTGGAAAAGTAAATGCAGCTATTGGAGCAGATACAGTTATTAGAGAGTTTAAAGCTGAAAGTATAATATTTACAGGAGTTGCAGGAGCAGTAGATAATAAATTAAATATTGCTGATATGGTTGTATCAAAAGACTTAGTGCAGCATGATGTTGATTTAACAGCTTTTGGGAGACCAATGGGACTGATACCAGGTAGTGAATCTATAGAATTTAAAGCTGATAAAAATTTAATAGATATTGCCTATGAATCTGCTGTAAAAGTTCTTGGGAAAGACAAAGTTAAAATTGGAAGAATAGCAACTGGAGATCAATTTATAGCTGATAAAGATAAGGTTGAAATGATAGGAAAAGTTTTTGGAGCTTCTGCTGTGGAAATGGAAGGTGGAGCTGTAGCCCAGGTAGCTCACTTGTATAATATACCATTTGTTGTATTGAGAGCAGTTTCAGATAAAGCAGATGGAAGTGCTAAAATAACATATGAAGATTTTGTCATAATTGCAGCTAATAATTCAGCTAATATTGTAAAAGAAATGCTGAAAAAAATTAAGTAAGGAAAATTGAATATATTTTTAAGTGTATCTTTGATGCTGAAAAAGCAATATTTAAAGATACACTTTTTTTATTGAAAAGCATTTAAATACAAAATTATTGACACCTTTTATATCCAGTGTTATACTTTTGTAGTATGAGAAAAACCAAGGAGACAGATACATGGAAAAATTGAAAAAGAAAGCAATAAGTCTAGAAGCTTTTATATGTTTAGGGTTGCTGGTAGGTTCTTGCATAGCAACAGCCAATATAATGGGACCTGTGAATATGATAAATACAATAATGGGAACTGCACATGATCTTTTGATAAATACTGTATTTTTTATAATGGGAGTTGCAGTATTAGCAGGAGCACTCTCAGAAATATTATCTGAATTTGGAGTGATATCCCTGATAAATAAATTGCTTTATTTTGTAATCTATCCTCTATATAGATTGCCAGGAGCTTCTGCATTAGCAATAGTGACAACTTATATATCAGATAATCCAGCTGTACTCAGTTTAGCAGCAAATAAAGAATTTAGAAAATATTTTAAAAATTATCAATTTACAGCTCTTACTAATTTAGGAACATCTTTTGGAATGGGGTTTATAGTATCAGCATTTATGGTAGCACAAGGTGGACTGATGAAAGTGAACCTTTTTAAAGCAGTTCTTATTGGAAATCTTGGAGCAATAGTTGGAAGTATAGTAAGTGTAAATTTAATGATATATTATAGTAAAAAATATTTTAAAAGTATAGGAGAATCTGAAGAAGAAAAAGAAATAGAAAAATTTGTTCTTGATACAAGAGAAGTAAGAGGAGGAACAGTTTTTGGAAGATTTTTAGAAGCAATGCTAGAAGGTGGAAAAGTAGGAGTAGAAATGGGAATTGCTATAATTCCTGGAGTAATCATCATATGTACAACAGTACTCATGCTTACTAATAGTATGCCAGAAGGTGGGTATACAGGAGCAGCTTATGAAGGAATAGGAGTACTTCCAATAATTGGAGAAAAGCTTAATTTTATATTAAGACCATTGTTTGGATTTACTAGTCCACAAGCAATAGCTTTTCCTATAACAGCACTTGGAGCAGTGGGAGCTGCTATTGGACTTGTGCCACAATTTATAAAAGAAGGAGTAATAGGACCAAGAGAGATAGCTGTCTTTACAAGTATGGGAATGTGTTGGAGTGGATATTTAAGTACCCATGTGGCTATGATGGATAGTTTAAAATATAGAGATTTAACTGGAAAAGCAATATTCAGTCATACTATTGGTGGATTAGCAGCTGGAATGGCAGCAAATTTTTTATATTCATTGTTTATATAGATAGAGCAGAGGATATTTATTTATCCTCTTTTTCATTTCCAGGAAAAAGGAAAGAAGTTTTTATCTTGTATAATTTATATATAGAAATATATATTAATAAGGGGGTATTTTTATGAAATATGGTTTAAAAGATAGGATAGATGCAGAAAATTTAGCTAGAGCTGTAGAAAAAGGTGAAGAATTTTTGGAAAAAGATAAAAAAGTGGAAATATCTTTTGATGGAACAGCAATAGTAGTTACAAAAACGATATCTTATACTATTACTGAGGAATTTGTAGAAGAGAATGAAGAAAAATTAAAAAAATTAGGAATATTAAAATAAGAACATTACTTTAAAATTTAGGTGACTGAAAAATAAAAAAATTTTTTCAATCACCTAAATTTTTGTAAAAAAGCATATAATAAATATTATATATTGTGCACTGATGAAAAAAATATTTTAAAAATTTATTTTCAGAAAATATATGTACTAGTTTAAGTTTATTATATCAATATTAGATATTAAATACGTAAATAAGACAAGAAAAAAAGAAAGTACTTTACTTTTGTACAAAAAGGGGATATAATACATCATATAAAGCTTTAAAGGCAAATATATATTATTTGAATATAGTTTGCACTGTTACAATAAACGAAAATAAATTTTCAAAAAATATTTTATAATAAACGGAGGGAGATATTATGTCAACAGTATTCGAAAGAGCACTAGAAATGCATGAAAAAAATAAAGGAAAGATATCAATAGTTTCAAAAGTAAAAGTAGCTAATAAAGATGATTTGAGTCTTGCTTATTCACCAGGTGTTGCAGAACCTTGTAGAAAAATAGCAGCTAACAAAGAGGATGTATATAAATATACAGCTAAAGGAAACATGGTTGCAGTTATAACTGATGGAACAGCAGTATTAGGACTTGGAGATATCGGTCCAGAAGCAGCTCTTCCAGTAATGGAAGGTAAATGTGTACTATTCAAAGAATTTGCAGGGGTAGATGCAATTCCTATTTGTTTAGATACTAAAGATCCAGAAGAAATTATTAGAACAGTAAAATTACTAGCTCCAGGACTTGGAGGAGTAAACTTAGAAGATATATCAGCACCAAGATGTATAGAAATAGAAACTAGATTAAAGAAAGAATTAGATATTCCTGTATTCCATGATGATCAACATGGAACTGCAATAGTAGTTGCTGCGGGACTTATCAATGCTTTCAAAGTTGTAGGTAAAAAATTCTCTGATGCTAAAGTTGTAGTAAATGGAGCAGGGGCAGCAGGAAGTTCTATAACTAAACTTATAAGAGATTTAGGGGCAAAAGAAATATTAGTTCTTGATAAACCTGGAATCCTTAGAAAAAGTGATAAAGAATCTTATGACTTCTCTAAGAGAGAGTTAGCTGAAATAACTAATCCTAATGACCTTGCTGGAGATTTAGCATTTGCAGTACAAGGAGCTGACGTTTTCATTGGAGTATCTGTAGGAAATATTCTTACTACTGAAATGGTAAAAACAATGAATAAAGATGCTGTAATATTTGCAATGGCAAATCCTACTCCTGAAATAATGCCAGAAGACGCTTTAGCAGGAGGAGCAAAAATAGTAGGAACTGGAAGATCAGATTATCCTAACCAAATAAATAATGTTCTTGTATTCCCAGGATTATTCAAAGGGGCTTTAAGAGCAAAATCTAGAAAAATAACTGAAGAAATGAAACTTGCAGCAGCAAGAGGATTAGCTTCTCTTATTACTGATGAAGAAATGAATGAAAATTACATCATTCCAGATGCTTTTGATAAAAGAGTTGCAGATGCAGTTGCAGATGCAGTTGAAAAAGTAGCAAAAGAACAAGGAATATGCAGAGATTAGTAAATAAAAGAGGCAGTCTGTTTTATACAGGCTGCCAATTTTTTTAGAATAGAACTTCATGTATAGTGAGTTCAGATTCTCCTTCTCTTAATTCATTTAATTGAGGAACAAATACAGTGAAATGTGGAGTTTTCATATGTTTATCTAAAACCTCCATATTTTCCCATTTTTCAATAAAAGCAAGAATACTTCTGTTATCTTTGTCCTGTATCATTTCATAAAAAATATTTCCATTTTCTTTTCTTGTTTCATCTGCTAATTTTTTTGCTATTTCTAAATATTTATCAATATTTTTTTCAGGTACAATAGATTTTGCATATACAACTATCATAATATTGGCCTCCTTAATTTTTTTTAGTATAAATATACTGTAGCAGGTATTTAAAATTATTTCAAATCAAAATAAAAGCTCTTTGGATTGGAAATATAAATACCACACACAGTACTCAGTGGAGACATAGCAAAATTATTAGTAAGATATGCTCCTGTTCTTTCACCTTCAGTGATTTCAAAAATAATTTTCTTGATAGAATGATCTGGAATAGATGAATAGCCTATAGCAGGTCTGATATTAGGCAGCCAGATATTTTCTTCCTTCAAATAAATTTCCATAAATTCAGAAGCAGCTTCAGCAACTCTTGTAAGGAGAATGTTTTCCATTATGCTCATATAGTTATCTTCATCAAATAGAGAGCTGTTTACTGAAATAATAAAAGTCCCTATAAAGTCATTTTCATTGAAAAAATCGCTTATTCCAATATTTTTATTTTTTACTTCTCCTCTTATAAAAGAGATATTCCAATTTTTATCACCATCTTTTATACTTAAATTATCAGAATCTTTTGTGCAAGGGAAAATTCCAAAAGCACATTTGATTTTTATGTCATTTTCTTTCATTTTTTCTAAAATATATTTAGCATCATTAAGCGTATTTTCTTCTAAAGGTGTATTTTTAACTTTCATATTATAAAGAAGAAAATTCCAGTTAATATATTTTTCAATCTTTTGGAGAGGAAATTCTATATACTGTTTTCCCAATTGATTAGGAACTATGACTTTAGAAGTAAAATCTTCTTTAGGAGATACTGATATTTTAGAGCTGTTTTTTTTATTATTCAAATATACTTTGCATAACTCTCTGAGTTCTTTTGTTTTTTCAGTTATAAATAAATCTCTGTCACCATAAATCAACTTATTTATTATTGTAAGAGTGTCTAAAGCATCTGTAGTGTGGAAAGTTTTTCCTTGATAAAATGGCTCTAATTTTACAGCAGTATGCAATTTAGAAGTAGCTGCTCCTGCTATTAATACAGGAATAGGAAGTTTGCTGCTGTTTAAAAGAAAAAGAATCTTTTCCATTTCTTTTAATGAAGGACTGATAAGACCACTTAGTGTAATGATATCTACACTGTTTTTTACAGCTTCTTCGAGTATTTTTTCTTTGCTTACCATTACCCCTAAATCTATCACATCATAACCATTACATTTCAAAACTGTTCCAGCAATATTTTTACCAATATCATGAACATCTCCTTCTACAGTAGCCATAAGAACTTTGCCTTTTATTCCTATATTAGCTTCTATTTTCATATGAGGTTTCAAAATATCAACAGCTCTGTTCATAACACTTGATGATCTTATAAGCTGTGGAAGGTACAGTTCTCCTCCTTCAAAAAGAATACCTATTTTATCCATACATTTCATTAGAATATTTTGTATAATATCTAAAGGTGTCAGAGTTTCCAGAGCAGTATTTATATCTGTATCAAAAGTTGTACTACCTCCATAAATAAGAGCATTTTCTATTCTGTCCTTTAAAGAATCAAAATCATTCTTTATTATTTTAGGAGCAGAGGAGCTGTTCTTTTTAAGAAGAACAGAGGCATTTTTTAATTTTATAGCAAGTTTCAATATAGAATCAAGAGAATCCTCTTCTCCATTTATTAAGGATAGGATTGTGTTTTTCTCTTCTGAAGTAAGCTGAGGAGCTTTCTCACTAGGATTCATTATAGCAAAATTCATTCCTTTTTCTTTTACATTTTCAATAAATAGAGAGTGTATAGCTGCTCTCAAAGGATTATTTCCCCTAAAGGCAAAGGATAAGTTGCTAAGTCCACCAGTAATACTGCATTGAGGAAGATTTTTTTTTATCCATTGAACTGTTTTTATAAAATTCACCCCATTATATCTATCATTTTCACTTCCAGTACCTATAGTCAATATATTTGGATCAAAAGCTATATCTGAGTTGGGAATCCTTTCTTCTACTAATATTTTATATGAACGATTGCAGATTTCTACCTTTCTTTCATAAGAGACTCCCTGCCCATTTTCATCAAAAGCCATAACAACCACAGCAGCACCATATTTTTTTATTATTCTGGCTTTTTTTCTGAAAGCTTCTTCTCCCTCTTTTAGAGAGATGGAATTTACTATTGATTTTCCAGCTATGTTTTTTAAGGCAGTTTCAATAGTGAAAAAGTCTGATGAATCTATCATTATAGGAATTTTTGAGACTATTGGATCATTTTGAATTATTCTTAAAAATCTTTCCATTTCCTCATGAGGTATTAACAGTCCATCATCAAGATTAATATCTAGTACAGCAGCTCCTTTTTCTATTTGTGAACGAGCTATTTCTAGAGCTTTTGTATAGTTTTTTTCTTCAATCAATGTTTTGAAAATTTTAGAACCAGCTACATTATTTCTTTCTCCAACTATTGTGAATTTATTACTGAAATCATATATTTCATTTCCAGAGAGAAAATATCTGTTTTCTTTTGAAATTGGAAGTCTAGGTTCTTTATTTTTTACTAAATCGGCTATTGCTTTTATGTGTGAAAAATGTGTTCCACAACATCCTCCAAGAATATTTACCTTTTTTTCATCTACTAATTCCTTTAAATATCCAGCAGTTATCTCAGGAGTTTCTTCATATTCTCCTTCTTCATTAGGGAGTCCAGCATTAGGATACAGAGAAATATATTTATCTGTAAAAGAAGCTATTCTTTTTATCATTGGAATAAGGTCTTTAGCTCCAAAAGAACAATTGAGCCCAAAAGAAATAACTGAAGGTCTATTTAAAGCAACAATTAATGATTCTATACTTTGTCCTGAGAAAATTTTTCCCTGTTTATTTACAGTTGCAGAAATCATAATTGGAAGTTGAATTTTTTTCTTTTCAAAAAGTTCCTCAGCAGCTATAAGTGCAGCTTTAGCATTTAATCCATCAAATATAGTTTCTATCAATATACAATCAGCACCACCATCTATGACACCTTCTATCTGCTCAGAGTATATGTTTTTCATCTGATCAAAATTAATTTCTCTTTCATAAGGAATATCTCCTATTGGAAGGGAAAGGCTTTTACTTGTAGGGCCTATAGAACCAGCAACATATATTTTTTTTCTAGAAGTTTTGTAGAAAGTATCTGCCGTTTCCCTAGCTAACTCAGCTCCTTTTTTTGAAAGTGTATAAGACATATCTTCTATTTCATAATCTTTCAGAGATATTTTGTTGCAGTTGAATGAATTTGTTTCTATGATGTCAGCACCAGCTTCAATATACTTAGTGTGTATCTCTTTTATTACATCAGGTCTTGTTATATTCAAAATTTCATTACAGCCTTTTTTTCCTTGAAAATCAGCTTCTGTAAGATTATATTTTTGAATAGCTGTTCCAGTAGCTCCATCTAGTACAAGTACTCTTTTTTTCAGTTCATTTATCATTATCTGCTACCTCCAGAAATTTCTCTTATATGTGCTATATTTGCCATTATTTTTTTAGCTGTATCTACTTTATTCATGGTATATAAATGTATTCCATCAATATCAGATGTTATTAAATCTATAATTTGTTCAGTAGCATAAGCAGTTCCAGCTTCCTTCAGTGCTTGAGGATTATCTTCGTACTTATTTAATATTTTTTGAAATTTTTCTGGAATACTGCATCCACACATTGAGGTTATTTTTCTTATCTGTTTTGCATTTGTAACAGGCATTATTCCAGCAACTAATGGAATATTTATTTGAAGTTTATTCAATTTGTTTCTGAAACGATAAAAGGATTCATTATCAAAAAATATTTGAGAAATAAGAAAATCAGTTCCAGAGTCTACCTTTGTTTTTAAGTTAAAGAGATCTAGAAGATCATTTGTTTCTTGATGCCCCTCAGGATAATATGCCCCTCCTATTGAAAAATCTTTCTTTTTCTTTATGTGAGAAATAAGATCTTGAGCATATTTAAAATCACCATCTTCAATGTGAAGTCCACCTTTAGGTTTATCTCCCCTTAAAGCAAGAATATTTTCTATATTATTTTTTCTTAACTGTTCTAATATATCATCAATTTCATTTGCCTTAGCTCCAAGACAAGTGAGGTGTGCCAGAGCCTCTATTTTATTATCATTCTTAATCTTTGATGCAATCTCTACTGTTCTTCCTCTAGTGGCTCCTCCAGCTCCATATGTGACACTCATAAAGTCTGGCTGTAATTTTGCCAGCTCATCAATGGAAGAATAAACATCTTCTAAAGAATATATATTATTTGGTGGAAATACTTCAAAGGATACAATTGTTTTTTTTGTTTTAAATAATTCTGAAATTTTCATTTGTTCATCTCCTATTTGAATCCAATAAAAAAAGCTTTTTCCACCTGATAGATGAAAAAAGCTTAAAATGCTAGAATCTAAACCATCTATCAGGAATTAGCACCACGCTTGAAGCAGGTTGCTGAGATATCAAAGGGCCTGTCCCTCCATCTCTCTCTATGGATTTAATTATTTCATGAATTGTATCACATTCAAAAATTATTGTCAATAGAGGAAAAATATCTGAGTGTTCTTTTGTCTTTACACAAGATAAGAAAAATATGGTATAATCCTTAGTGTAGAATACAAAAAAAGGAGTAAATATGAGTGGAGTTACTTTAAAAAATATTGAAAAAATATATTCAAATGGCTTTAAGGCTGTTCATGGGATAGATTTAGAAATAAAATCTGGAGAATTTATGGTACTTGTTGGTCCATCAGGATGTGCTAAGTCAACTATGTTGAGAATGATAGCTGGACTGGAAGATATAACAAGAGGAGAATTATGGATAGAAGGAAAACTTTCCAATAAACTTCCACCTAAAGACAGAGGGATAGCTATGGTATTCCAAAATTATGCTCTTTACCCTCATATGACTACTTATGAAAATATGGCTTTTGGATTAAAAATGGCAAAGTTTTCTAAAAAAGAAATAGATAAGAGAGTAAGAGAAACTGCTGAAAGACTCGAAATAAGTGATATTCTGGATAGAAAACCCAAAGAAATGTCAGGGGGACAAAAACAGAGAGTAGCATTAGGAAGAGCTATAGTGAGAGAGCCAAAAGTATTTCTTTTTGATGAACCTCTTTCTAATTTAGATGCCAAATTAAGAGTGTCTATGAGAGTAAGAATAACACAACTTCATAAAGAACTTCTCAATGAAGGGAAAGAAACTATAATGATATATGTAACCCATGATCAGGTAGAGGCAATGACAATGGGAGACAGAATATGTGTACTTAATAAAGGAAAAGTTATGCAAGTAGATACTCCTATGAATATATATAATTTTCCTGTAAATAAATTTGTAGCTGGATTTATTGGTTCACCAGCTATGAATATAGTTGAGGGAGAACTTCTGAAAAAGAATGAAGACATTTTAGTAAAGTTAGATAATGATGTTTATTTGGTTTTGGATAAAGAGAAAGCAGAAAAAGTAAAAGATAATGTTGGAGAGAAAATATGGTTTGGAATAAGACCAGAAAATATAAAAGTTTCAGATAATAATAAAATTGAAAAAAATAGAATTCAAGGAACTGTAAGTGTAGTTGAAAACATGGGAAATGAAGTATATATATATTTTAAAATAGGAAAAAAGGAGTTTATTGCAAGAACTTCCACAGATGTAATTAAAAATATTTCCTTTGGAAAAAAACTATTATTTGACTTTAATATGTTAAATATTCATATTTTTCATTATAAAACAGAAAAAAATATATCAAAATAGGGAAAATTTAATTTAATCTCTTTATTTCTTAAAGATTATGAGGTATACTAATATTAACTATACATCATTATCATTATTCAAAGGGGGAATAATCATGACAAATCAGTATAATAAAGATGGTAAAAAAGAAGGACTATGGGTAAAAACTTACGATAATGGGAGAATTCAAGAAGAAAAAAATTATGTAAATGGAATTAGAGAAGGAGAATATAAATCATATTATATGAATGGTCAGGTAGAAACTCATAAATTTTATAAAGATGGGAATATCCATGGAGTATATGAAACTTTCTACAGCC
>ERZ791682.999-NODE-999-length-10640-cov-4.0444_pt1 | contig 10640 bp, 10 predicted proteins | sample MGYA00509958_ERZ791682 | MGnify/ENA primary metagenome ERZ791682 (study PRJEB30046, sample SAMN00715194) | human gut metagenome | study: EMG produced TPA metagenomics assembly of the A metagenome-wide association study of gut microbiota in type 2...
AGCTGATAAAGACAGCCTGGGCTTCAGCTTCCACATTTCGTGTGACTGATTATCGTGGGGGAAATAATGGTGCCCGCATCAGGTTACAGCCCGAAATTAACTGGGAAGTTAATGAGCCTGAAAAACTGAAGAAAGTACTGGCATCCCTGACCTCATTACAGCGTGAATTTAACAAAAAACAGTCTGACGGAAAGAAAGTGTCGTTGGCTGATTTAATTGTTCTTTCGGGTAATGCTGCAATCGAAGATGCGGCCAGAAAAGCCGGGGTGGAACTTGAGATTCCCTTTACTCCGGGAAGAACTGACGCCTCTCAGGAGCAGACGGATGTTGCCTCATTCAGTGTACTGGAGCCGACAGCAGATGGATTCAGAAATTATTACTCAAAAAGCAGAAGTCATATATCGCCGGTTGAAAGCCTCATTGATAAAGCCAGTCAGCTGGATCTCACCGTTCCTGAAATGACGGCATTACTGGGTGGTCTGCGGGTAATGGATATTAATACAAATAATTCTTCGTTGGGAGTGTTTACCGATACCCCTGGTGTTCTGGATAACAAGTTTTTTGTTAATCTGCTGGATATGTCAACACGATGGAGTAAAGCAGATAAAGAAGATACATACAATGGATTCGATCGTAAAACGGGAGCATTAAAATGGAAAGCATCCTCTGTTGATTTAATCTTCAGTTCAAATCCTGAATTACGTGCGGTGGCAGAAGTATATGCCTCGGATGATGCGAGAAATAAGTTTATTCATGATTTTGTTAAATCGTGGAATAAAGTTATGAATAGCGATCGGTTTGATTTAAACAATAAATGATAAAACTGATCTGGGAGGGCACCTCCCTCATGAAGGAGAAATTATGCAGAAAAGCAATAAAGTTATAATCAGCTGTGGTATGGCATTATATTTTTTGTGTGGGGGGATTACAGTGGCAGAAGAACTTGATGAAAGCATGCAAGTTCTTGCAAGGAATATGAGTGTACTTCAGTCATCAATGGATAAAAAGGAGCTTCTTGAAGCTCTTGACAGAATGGATGATGCTGTAGATGAGTCAATGAAGCGTCTTCCTGAGAGCATTTCACCGGCTGATGAAGAAGGGAAGAATGACTATATAAAAGAACTTCAAAAGCTTGAAAAAGAGATTATGCTGGCGAAACAAAAAGTCTTATCGGGACAGTTATCAGATATACCCGATTCGGTAAACAAGATGAATAAAATCAGAGTTGAGGGGCATGATAAATTCAGATAAATCAGTTGGTTGATTCCTGCGGGACGAATACATACGTCAGGAACATAACTTTATGGCTGAACCGCCCCGGGAATCCTGGAGACTAAACTCCCTGAGAAAGAGGTAAACAGGATGACTAAAAATACACGTTTTTCCCCCGAGGTCCGTCAACGGGCAGTTCGTATGGTTCTGGAAAGTCAGGGCGAATATGACTCTCAATGGGCGGCAATTTGTTCCATTGCCCCAAAGATTGGCTGTACACCAGAGACTCTGCGTGTGTGGGTTCGTCAGCATGAGCGGGATACCGGGAGTGGTGATGGTGGACTCACCACCGCTGAACGTCAGCGTCTGAAAGAGCTGGAACGTGAAAATCGTGAACTGCGCCGCAGTAACGATATCCTTCGCCAGGCTTCCGCTTATTTTGCGAAGGCGGAGTTCGACCGCCTCTGGAAAAAATAATGCCGCTGCTGGATAAGCTGCGTGAGCAGTACGGGGTCGGACCGGTATGCAGTGAACTGCATATTGCCCCGTCAACGTATTACCACTGTCAGCAACAGCGACATCATCCTGATAAACGCAGTGCCCGTGCTCAGCGCGATGACTGGCTGAAGAGAGAGATACAGCGCGTATACGATGAAAATCATCAGGTGTACGGTGTGCGTAAAGTCTGGCGCCAGTTGTTACGCGAAGGTATCAGGGTGGCCAGATGTACAGTGGCGCGCCTCATGGCGGTTATGGGACTTGCCGGTGTTCTCCGGGGTAAAAAGGTCCGTACTACCGTCAGCCGGAAAGCCGTTTCCGCAGGCGACCGCGTAAACCGTCAGTTCGTGGCAGAACGTCCTGACCAGCTGTGGGTGGCTGATTTTACTTACGTCAGCACATGGCAGGGCTTCGTCTATGTGGCGTTCATCATTGATGTGTTTGCCGGATGTATCGTGGGGTGGCGAGTCTCATCGTCTATGGAAACGACATTCGTGCTGGATGCACTGGAGCAGGCGTTGTGGGCCCGTCGGCCGTCCGGCACAGTCCATCACAGTGATAAAGGTTCTCAGTATGTATCACTGGCCTATACGGAGCGACTAAAAGAAGCAAAACTGCTGGCATCAACAGGGAGTACAGGTGACTCGTATGACAACGCGATGGCGGAGAGCATCAATGGTCTTTACAAAGCGGAGGTAATACACCGTAAGAGCTGGAAAAACCGTGCAGAAGTGGAACTGGCCACACTCACGTGGGTGGACTGGTATAACAATCGACGATTGCTGGAAAGGCTGGGCCATACTCCTCCGGCAGAAGCAGAAAAAGCTTATTATGCTTCCATCGGAAACGATGATCTGGCAGCCTGAGTTCACAGATAAAACACTCTCCAGGAAACCCGGGGCGGTTCATTCCTAAAAAGACATGTCTTGCCCAATATACTCAACATGAACTAGATCTGGTTGCTGCTCAGCTAAACAACAGACCGAGAAAGACACTGAAGTTCAAAACACCGAAAGAGATAATTGAAAGGGGTGTTGCATTGACAGATTGAATCTACAGTAGCCTTTTTTAATATTTCATTCTCCATTTCAATGCGTTGTAGCTTTTTCCTCAGCTTACGTATTTCGATTTGTTCTGGTGTTATCGGAGAGGCTTTTGGTGTTTTGCCCTGACGCTCATCACGCAGTTGTTTGACCCATCTTGTCATTGTGGAAAGGCCAACATCCATAGCTTTGGCGGCATCTGCCACCGTGTATTTCTGGTCAACAACCAGTTGAGCGGATTCGCGTTTAAACTCTGCGCTAAAATTTCTTTTTTTCATTTCACCTCTGTTCAGGTGGCCAAATTCAGTGTGCCACTTCAAGCCGGGAGCGGCGTCAGCCAGTCTCCCTTTACCCGCGCTTTTTCGGAAAGCCCACCCCAATGTTTTTCTCCTACACCCCAGCCGGTCAGCAGGACCTTATCCCCGGTCTGATATTCAGGATGTGAGCTGGCGGACACTGTACCGGCAAAATCAATGCCTGGCACCATTGGAAAGTGCCGGACGATAGGCCCGCGGCCCGTAATAGCCAGTGCGTCTTTGTAGTTGATAGATGAACAGTCGACATTGACCTCCACATCCCCCTGTGGCAGCTCGCTTTCAGCGATTTCAGCAATTTGGGCACTGTGGCGGTCATCCATCTTACTGATTAATAAGGATTTAAACATTTTTTTCTCGTCTTTCTGGTTTGATGTCATTGAGCTATAAAGTAGTCAATAAACAATATTGACCGATCGTCTAATAATCAACGCTGATATCCCAGTGTTTGTCAGAAAACAAGAATTGCTTTTCTTTTCATCAGGTTAAATCTATCTTTTTTGATTTATATCAAACCAGATTCGGTCTTCAATTATATAGGCATCAATGTTAGCGGTCCTACAAGATACGCAGTCGATGCTTCAGGGCGTACTGATGAAATAAAACAAGTAGGCTGAGATTAGTTGGTCTGCTCATCGCTCACAGCGGACCTTCAGCTTCGTTAGCCAAGCGCTGACATAGTTACCGATGTAGCGTGTTAATCTGTCGGGAGCATAGCCGAAATCACTTAATCCATTAGACTTCACCTAAAACTGCAAAAATTACCGTCTTTGTCACACTCACCGAGTTTAATCAAACTAACACTGTACATAGTGCGAACAAGAGCCAACCAGAAAGACTGTTCAGCATCAACAGTGAAGTTTTTCCCCGCCACTTCCCCGCAATTCCTCCGCAGTTTTCCCACTAGAGAGTTCGACACATCCCTTGCATACCAACGCTTTGATTCAAATCTCGGTAGTGCATCCAATTAGTAGAATATGTGTTTTTCGATAAATGCTCCGATCACTTTTTCGTGGATCTCAACTGAGCGTGAGAAGCAGATTGTTTACGAGCCAACCGCTTAATGTGGGTGCGTAGCGTCAGATTATTACGCTCAATGCGTTGGGTGAATATTTTGCCGGTCAGATGCTTATTCTTCGGCACCACCCGGCCATAGCTGTCCCAGTCATCGCTGGTGAGCATGCCGATGTTGAAGGGTGTAAGCAGTGCCAGTAGCTCCCGGCACGTTTGATTGGTTCGGGGACCAAAAGTGTAGGCCAGTACACCGCCTGTTTTGGTGTTGTACGCGTACCAGAGCCAGTGTAGCCGGGCTTTACTGCCAACGTAGCTCCATTGCTCATCAAGCTCGCAGATAAGCGCCACATCAGCATGGGCAACAGGCGAAGAAGTTATTTGCGTTGGCGCGAGTTTTTTAAAGTCCGGATGATGGTGTTAATACCAATTTTCAGTGTCCTGGCGGTATCGCGAACCCCGGCACCATTAAAGGCCATTTCAGTGATCATCTCTTTCATACCCGGCTTACGTGCTTGATAAGTATAAGTGAGCTGAAACACACGGTGGCAGTCACGGCAGCGAAATCTGTCACGGCCTTTAGGGTTCTGACCATGGCGGTAAACCTGAGCTGACTGACAACGGGGACAATGAATATTAACGCTGGCCATGAGATAACCTCAAAAGCCCGTATTATACATCAGATTCAACCAATTAGAGGCATCACCCTTTCCTACATTCGTAGGACTTTGATTACATATAGCAAGGGTTAATTCTTATATACATAGAATAAATTAGGAATATAATGAATTTTATCGTGACGACCTTATTTATAATTAATTTATATCGTCAGAGAAATTAGTGTCCACAACATGAAGCCTTACAAAGAGATTCTATGATTTAAAAAAAATAAGAGCCAGCTTATGCATATCGATTCGACTGAAAAAAATAATAAACAAAAGTTGGGCTTGCTTGCGCTAACATCCATTGTCGTGAGCTCGATGATCGGCAGCGGCGTTGACGGACTCCCCCAGAATATGGCGGAGAATTCTGCCGTGGGCCCGGTGGCGATAGCATGGATAGTCTGTGGTATCGGCATGTTTTTCATCTCCAGAACTTTTATCGTGCTGTCAAACATTAGACCTGATCTCCAGTCAGGAGTTTATATGTATGCCCGGGAAGGGTTCGGCCGATTTACGGCATTTAACGTCGCCTGGGGCTACTGGCTGATGACTATATTCAGCAACGTCGCCTTTGCCATTATGGTGATGGATACGCTGAATTATTTCTTACCAGGTGATTTCAAGGGAGGGAACAATATTCCTTCCGTTATCGGTGCCTCTTTGCTGATATGGGGATTCAACTTTTTAGTCCTCTCCGGTACCCGCATTGCCGGGTCGATTAACATCGTCGGCACGCTGGCCAAACTGATCCCGCTGGTGGCCTTTATTATTATTCTCATGCTGTTTATGAAGTACACCACGTTCGCAGATAACGTCTGGGGGCACAGCGCGAGTAAGGCCAGTCAGGACCTAGGCTCTATTTTCTCACAGGTAACTTCACCGCTTAGCGTGGCACTCTGGAGCTTCATCGGCGTTGAGGGGGCTGTCGCTCTTTCCGGTCGGGCCAAAAATAAACGCGACGTGGGTAAAGCCACATTCATTGGCTTCGTTGTATCACTGATTATCTGTCTGCTGGTCTCCATCCTGCCGTTTGGCGTGCTGACTCAACATGAGCTCAGCGCAATTCCAACCCCATCCACCGCCGGTATTCTGAAGATTGTTGTCGGTGAATGGGGGAAGATTATGATTATCTTGGGGGTGCTGATTTCGGTGCTTACCAGCTGGCTGGCGTGGACCATCATCTGCGCCGAACTGCCTATGGTGGCCGCGCAGAACGGCACATTCCCGAAACCGTTCAGCAAAAAAAATGTGAAGGGTTCGGCCTCGGTTTCGCTTTATATAAGCAGTGCGTTTATGCAAATCGTCGTACTTCTGGTCTACTTTTCTAACGATGCCTGGCTTGCAATGCTGGCTATCTCTACCCTGACCGTTTTACCTGCGTATTTAATGACCACGGCATACCTGTTTAAACTATGTATTAGCGGCGAGTATGCCAGCTATACCACGAATCACAGCCGCAGCGCCGCGCTGGTCAGCAGTATTATCGGCTTTGTATTCTGCCTGTTTATGTTCTACGCCAGTGAAATCAAATATCTGGCGATGGTTCCGGTGCTGCTTACGCTGGGCGTGCCCCTGTTTATCTGGGCAAGAAAAAAAGACGATCGCGCAGATAAAATATTTACGCTACGCGAACTGGCATTTTTTATTTTACTGCTGGTCCTCGACATCATTGTTTTTATTCTACTGCATTATAAAACGATACATTTTTAGTCCAGATTAATTCACAGCAAGTTAAGGTGACGATAATGTCTGTTTCTTGGGCATGACATCCTCACAGTTAAATACTATCTGAACAGTAACAGTGGAGACACCTAATGAAATTTAACCACAATCTTTTATTTATTTCCTCACAATATCTTGATGGCGACAACCCTTCGCAGCAGGTACTGGAAGAGCTTCAAACCGAACTCGCGGAACGCGGTTTTAAAATTCATATCACGCACCAGATCTCTGATGGATTAAAAATCATCGAAAAAAGCCCCCAATACAGCGGGATTGGTTTTTACTGGGAGCCAGACAATCCGACCTTTGCAGAAGAGCTACAGCACTTTATCAGCATATTCCGCAAAAGAAATGCCACGACGCCGCTGATAATTTTCTCAGAACAGAATATTACCGATCGTATCCCACTCGACGTCTTAAAAGAGGTCAGCGAATATGTTTATCTGTTCTCTGAATCCGCAGCCTTCACTGCCAATCGACTGTACTCCTTAGTCCACCGCTATGCGGATAAGCTTCTTCCTCCCTACTTTAAAACCCTTAAGGACTTTACCGAGGACGGTGACTATTACTGGGACTGCCCGGGGCATATGGGGGGAATGGCCTATCTGAAACATCCTGTTGGCATTGAGTTCATTAACTTCTTTGGCGAAAACATGATGCGCGCTGATATTGGCGTGGCTACCGCGGAGATGGGGGATTATCTGATCCACGCCGGACCGCCTAAAAAATCGGAAGAAATTGCGGCCCGACTGTTTGGCTCTGATTGGACCTTCTACGGTGTTTCCGGCTCATCGGGGTCGAACCGTATTGTGGCCCAGGCTGCGGTTGGCGCAGATGAAATTGCCATTATTGACCGAAATTGCCACAAGTCACTTAATCATGGCCTGACCTTGTCTCAGGCAAGGCCGGTTTACCTGAAACCTACCCGCAACGCGTGGGGGCTGATTGGGCCTATCCCGACCGGACGCCTGCAGAAGGCCAGTATTGATGCGCTGGTGGCAAACAGCCGACTGGCATCTGGTGCGGTCAGCCAGTCCCCGTCCTACGCCGTGGTAACCAACTGCACCTATGATGGCTTCTGTTATAACGTGAACGATGTAGTCAGACACCTGGGTGAAAGCGCACCGCGCATCCATTTTGATGAAGCATGGTATGCCTATGCGCGTTTCCATCCGCTATACCAGAGTCGCTATGCAATGGACGCGGAGGAAACGCCAAATCGTCCAACCCTATTCGCCGTACAGTCCACCCATAAAATGCTGCCCTCACTCTCCATGGCCTCAATGATTCATGTGAAGAAAAGCGATCGCGCGCCGCTTAATTTCGATGACTTTAACGATGCCTTTATGATGCACGGCACGACCTCACCCTACTACCCGATCATTGCATCAATTGATGTGGCAGTAAGCATGATGGAGGGTGAATCCGGTTATTCGCTTGTGCAGGAGTCAATTGAAGAAGCGATTGCCTTCCGTAAAGCCGTGGTCAGCGTCAAGCGCCAGCTCCAGGAGCAGGAAGGTGGTGACGCCTGGTTCTTCGATGTGCTTCAGCCAACCGAAGTGCAGGACAGCGATTCTGGGCAGCGATACAGTTTTGAAGAGGCACCCGTATCGCTGCTGAGCCACAGCGCCGACTGCTGGTCGCTGCGCTCCGGTGAGCGCTGGCACGGTTTTGCCGATGATGATCTGGTCGAAACCAACAGTATGCTCGATCCAGTAAAAGTGACCCTGACTTGTCCAGGGATCGGCCCGAAGGGAGAATACCAGAAAAACGGTATTCCGGGATATTTGCTGACCCGTTTTCTCGATGACCGTCGCATTGAAATTGCCCGTACTGGTGACTACACCGTGCTGATCCTGTTCTCCGTCGGCATCACCAAAGGCAAATGGGGAACTCTGATTGAAAGCCTGCTGGCCTTTAAAAAGCATTACGACAATGACGATCTGGCCACAGATGCTATCCCGTCGCTGAAAGCGCATTCTCCACACTACGACACGCTAACCCTCAAGGAGCTATGTCAGATAATGCATGAAAAAATGGATGAGCTGGAGCTGATGTCGCATATCAACGACGCGGTAAACACCGATCCGGAACCAGTTATGACCCCGGCAGAAGCCTATCAGAAAGTCGTACGCTACAAAACCGAGCATATCCGGCTGGATGATTTTAGCGGCAGAATTGCCGCCAGCATGCTCGTCCCATATCCCCCAGGCATTCCTGTACTGATGCCGGGCGAACGGATGCCGCAAGGTAACAAGGGCATTATTGGCTATCTGCGCGCCCTGCAGGAATTCGATAAGCAATTCCCAGGTTTTGAACATGAGATCCAGGGCGTTAACGTCGATGAAAACGGGGACTTCTGGGTCAGAGCGATTGTGGAAGAAGAACGCGATGGGCAGTCGCTACCCGGCCACATAACCTTTAAACGCCAGGTCTCTGGTATTAAAAAGGGCCGCCAGTAGGCGGGGGAAAGAACAATACCGTCGGATCGCCTGCAATCCGACGGCAATATTATAGAATAGCTGAGGGAAACGTTATGGCAGAGCAATCTTCAGATGTAAAAAATAGTGACAATAGCGCCGGAGGACATAAGCTGGGGCTTATATCCCTCATCGCTATTGTCGTTAGCTCCATGCTGGGAGGCGGCGTTTTCAGTCTGCCGCAAAACACGGCGGCCTCTTCTGCACTAGGGCCAGTAATCATTGCATGGATTATTGCCGGGATCGGTATTTATTTTATCGCAAACTCCTTTCGCGTACTATCAGATCTGCGCCCGGACCTTCAGGCTGGAGTGTATATGTATGCCCAGGAAGGTTTTGGTTCCTTTATTGGCTTTAACGTCGCCTGGGGCTACTGGCTGATGACCGCATTTGGCAACGTTGCCTTTGCGGTAATTTTAATGGATGCTTTTAATCAGTTTATGCCGGGGGTTTTTACGGATGGTAATAATCTGAACTCCATTATCTGCGGCTCAGTGCTGATCTGGGGCTATAATTTTCTTGTTCTGTCCGGGACGAAAGTGGCCGGATTTGTTAACACCTTGGGAACCATCGCCAAGCTCGTCCCTCTGATCCTATTCGTATTACTGCTGGGTGTGCTGATCGATTATTCGGACCTGTTTAAAAACTTTTGGGGAGAATCACCCGCGATCCTCAGTGGCAACGGAAATGACGCCGCACCAGTATCGCTGCTGTCTCAGATTCTGGCTCCGATGACCGTCACGCTCTGGGCCTTTATTGGCGTCGAGGGAGCGGTTGTTCTATCCGGACGTGCCAAAAATAAACAGGACGTAGGGAAAGCCACACTGATCGGCTTTCTGCTGGCGCTAATTATTTATATGTTAATGTCCATTCTGCCGTTCGGTGTAATGCCTCAGGCAGAACTAGCGCAGGTCAGTAACCCCTCTACCGCAGGCGTGCTCGCCCACGTTGTCGGTCAGTGGGGCGACTGGCTGATGAGCGCGGGGCTGATTATTTCTGTTCTGGCCGGCTGGCTTGCCTGGACCATGCTATGCGCTGAAATACCGATGGTAGCAGGACAGAAAGGCGCTTTCCCGCGCGCGTTTGCCCGAACGAACAGTAAACAGGCGGCCAATGTGTCACTGTGGGTTAGTAGCTTTGTGATGCAGGCGGCCATGTTACTTGTTTATTTTTCAAATAATGCTTGGACCACCATGTATAATATCAGTGCGCTGATGGTTGTTCCGGCCTATATTACCACCACGCTGTATCTGACCAGTATTTGCAGAAACGGAAAATATGATCAGTATGCAAAAAAAGGCCGCAGGCTGGCTTTGTCCAGCGGTGTTTTAGGCTCGCTATTCTGTCTGTTTATTCTTTACGCCAGCCAGATTGAGTATGTTGCATTAATTCCTATCCTGTTGACCTGTGGTCTGCCGGTCTTTATCTGGTCAAGAAAAGAAAAAAATGATGGTCAGCCGATATTTACCAAAAAAGAGCTGATTTATCTGATTATGCTGTTGCTGTGCGATATTATCGTCGTTGCCCTGTTTATTGGTGGATATTTAAAGGTATAAGTCCGAGTTAAATCTTTACTGGGCTAGTAATGCCGCCTTTTAAACAAGAAGGGCGGCAATCTTACTGAAATTAGTATGCTGCAAATCGGTAATGCTGCCAACTTACTGATTTAGTGTATGATGGTGATTTTAAGGTGCTTGC
>ERZ791682.1003-NODE-1003-length-10575-cov-3.32928_pt1 | contig 10575 bp, 9 predicted proteins | sample MGYA00509958_ERZ791682 | MGnify/ENA primary metagenome ERZ791682 (study PRJEB30046, sample SAMN00715194) | human gut metagenome | study: EMG produced TPA metagenomics assembly of the A metagenome-wide association study of gut microbiota in type 2...
CTCAGTTGGTAGAGCACCTGACTCTTAATCAGGGTGTCCAGGGTTCGAACCCCTGGCGGCGCACTAAGGAAAGAACCGTAACTTCTGTATGGAGGTTGCGGTTTTTGTTTTATGTGCTTTGCACATTCTTTCTATACAATTACAGGAATTGCCGAAAATTTTATTGCAGAACGGAAAAGCTCCGGTTTGTGGACTACCGGCAGAAATGGAGAAAAAGAAAGATATGAAGATACAGACAGAGATTGCGGCAGTCCTGCTGGCAGCAGCAGTGGCTGCACTTTTGCTTTAAGTATTCCCGCCGCCATAAAAGACGGCAGTATCCTTACCGGCAGAAGTTTCTGCTGACAAAGACAGAATATGCATTTTATAAGATATTAGAAGAAAAATGTACAAAAAACGGACTGCGGATATGTCCCAAAGTACGTCTGGAGGATTTTATATCCGTTACCGGAACGAAAAATATCGGAAAATACAGAGGGTATATCAAATCCAGACATGTTGATTTTTTAATCTGTGATAAAGATTTACATATTAAGGCGGGGCTTGAATTAGACGATTCATCCCATGAAACCAGACAGGCGGCACAGACTGATAAATTTAAAAATGAGCTGTTTGAAAGCATCGGACTGCCGCTTTTCAGGATTAAAACCATCCGTTCCGAGTATGAGCGGCAGATTGATAAAATGATTTCGCAAATCCGGCGGATGCGGTAAAGGCAATGCTGTTTCCTATAAATAATGCAGGCATGGCAAATCCAAAGGGGATATTCGTAAAGAATCTATAAAGATTTTATAATTTCTTTTCTGTACGAATTGACGACAAATCAAACTTGTTATATGATAGGCACAGACCGGAGTACAAAGAAGCGGTACTCCGGTTTTTGCGTAAAAAGATACAGAAAGATATAGAAAGATTACAGAAAAATTAAAGGAAAAGGAACCGCTCGGCATGTATGGATATGTGATTGTCAACAAACCGGAATTAAAGTTTAAGGAATATGACAGATACCGTTCCTATTACTGCGGTTTGTGTGATGTTTTAAGAGAACAGTACGGCTTTAGCGGACAGATTTCTTTAAGTTATGATATGACCTTTCTGGTTATTTTGCTGACAGCGCTTTACGAGCCGCGAACAGATTATTCGGAAGAACGCTGTGTGGCACATCCGGCAGCAAAGCACCCGGTGCGTAAGAATGAAGTCACATCGTATGTTGCAGATATGAATCTGCTCATGGCATATTATAAATGTGTGGACGACTGGAAGGACGAGAAAAAAATTACCAGACTTGCCTATTCCCAAATGCTCAAAAAACGGGTGCAGAAAATATGTGAAAAGTACCCGCAGAAAGCAGAAGCAATCCGGCAGGCACTTTCCGGGCTTTCGGCTGCAGAAAAAGCGGGAGAAGAAAATATCGACCGCGCAGCGTCCTATTTTGCCACAGTGATGTCTGTTATCATGGCGATGAAAGACGATGAGTGGACGAAAGATTTACAAAAAATGGGATACCAGTTAGGCAAGTTTATTTATCTGTGTGATGCGTATGAAGATGCAGAGGAAGATATAAAAGCCGGGCGGTATAATGTGTTTTGTACCCATGTGGACCAGCCGGGATTTGATGCTTATTGTGAAAGTATATTAAATGCCATGATGGCAGACTGTGTAAGGATATTTGAGCGGCTTCCGATAGTGGAAGAAGCGCAGCTTTTAAGGAATATATTGTATTCCGGTGTCTGGATAAGGTTTCAGGCGGCGAAGGAAAAACGAATAAAGGTTAAAAAGCAAGAAGGAGAAAACAGTGGCGGATCCGTATAAAATTCTCGGCGTATCAAGAGATGCTTCCGATGAGGAAATAAAAAAAGCATATAGGGCATTGAGCCGGAAATACCACCCGGATGCCAATATCAATAATCCGAATAAAGCGCAGGCGGAAGAAATGTTTAAAACTGTACAGCAGGCGTATAATCAGATTATGAAAGAAAAGGAAAATGCCGCTTCCGGCGGTTATGGTTACAATGCGGGCGGCTACGGCTATGACGGAGATACGCAGAACCACCGGCAGGGTGCGTATGGCGATTTTGGTGATTTTGGCGGCTTTTGGGGATTTGATCCTTTTGGCTACGGTTATGGCAGTCAGGGCGGACAAAGCAGGCAGAATACCGCAGATGACAAGAACAGCAATTATTTGAGAGCTGCCGCCAACTATATCAGAAGCGGCAGTTTTGCTGAAGCGTTAAATGTGCTTGACGGAATTGAAGACCGTGACGGGCGCTGGTACTTTTACAGTGCGCAGGCACATGCCGGAAAGGGTGAACAGGCAACGGCGATTGAACACGCCCAGCGTGCAGTGGCAATGGACCCGGATAATATGCAGTATCAGATGCTCTACCGCCAGTTAGTCAGCGGTGGTCAGTGGTATGCGGGACAGGGCAGGGCATACGGACGTTCCTCCGCAGATAACGGCACGTGTGATTTTTGTGTAAAACTTCTGTTATTAAATATGTGCTGTAATTTGTGCGGCAGCGGATTGTGCTGTACAGGCGGCAGATATTACTAAAAAATAATGCCGGAAAAGTTTCATTGACAAGGTGTGATGAAACTTTTCCGGCATTAAAGCTTTGTATGGCTTACTGTGCGGACTGCACACTGCACCAGTCCTCTAAGCGGTCAAACAGCATATCAAACGGCACAGACCCCATATCTAAAATATATTTGTGAAAGTCCGGATTGGAAAACGCGGAACCTGTCTGCGCCCGGGCTTCTTTTTTTAATTCTGAAAATCCAATCCAGCCAAGCACATATTTGCAGTAATTGCCGGGGTTGGAAACCATGGACAGATACATTTCATGCGCAACATTCTTGTCTGTAAATCCAAAATCAGCAATATAGGAAGCTACGTCATTTTCCGTCCAGCTAAGGGCATTAATTCCGAGGTCACATTTCGCATACAGACATAGAATTGTGGCGTAATTTGCCTGTGCAAGCGTGTTGAGCAGGGGGGTTCCGGTGTCGGCATACGAATAGGAAAAAAGCTCACAGTATGTAGCCCAGCCTTCCACATAACCGTCCGGTGCAATCAGATAGCGGATAAGGTCCGGGTCAGAATCTGCAAAATACGTAGTCTGATATAAATGCCCCGGATATCCTTCATGTGCCAGTGTCGGATAAAGCTGTGAGGAACGTGTGCCTTTCGGATTAATATAGATAGAATTAATATTCAGATTATCCAGCTGTGGCAGAAAGTACATGGCGGGACTGACCGAATCCTGCAGCGCTTCGGTAATATATTTAATATCATAGCTGACATCCGGTCCCTGCGGGAAATCTGCAGCAATTTTTGTCTTTAAATCAGTAAGGACCGCTGCCGGTTCGGTTATGGAAAACGAAAAATTGTTAAACTGACTGGAAAGAGAAGAATCCTTTGCCATCAGTGTCTGCATTGTCAACAGGTTGGAGCGGATATAGCTATCCAGCAGCGTATTGTATTCATCGACAGACTTTGACCAGCCAAGCGAATGGTTTAAAAGATACCGGAAATACTTTTCGCCGTCCGGGTAATTGCAAAGACCGCCCTGATAACGGTTCGTGCCGGTAAGTTTTTTGAGTCCGTCTGTCAGAATGCGGTAGCCTTTTATAAGATGCCCGGTGACTGCCGCCTGATTGGCAGTTTTGTAAGCCGCTTTATCGGCATCGGAAATGCCGGTTAAAGCATCTAATTTTTCATCAAAAGTCGTAATCAGATAGCTGTCCGGACTGCCGGCACTTTCGATAAAATTTTCACATTCTCCGACAATCTGTGTGGCAAGCGCATCCTCCATAAAATAACCGTTCCGGCTGCGCAGGGCTTCGTAATCGGTGAGGCTCTGGAAATAGCCGTCCGAGTCTTCTAAAAGTGCTAAGTATTCTTTGACGTCTTTTTCTTCTTCAAAAGTGTATTCTGCGAGAATCAGCGGAAATTGTACGTGAAAACCGGTCGTTGTGCATAAGCTGGTCTGGAAAAGGAATAAATCCGAGTATTCCAGTTCATTTTGCAGGTAAATAAGCAGTTCATCGTAGGTAATCTGCTGTTTTGGGGACAGCGTTGTGCGGTCAAAGCTTTTTAGAGCCGTGAGTTTACCGGTAATATCAGATGTATTGTCAAGAGCAGCAAGGTCATACCGTCCGAGTGTGACCTCGTAATTGTCAATGCCAAAGTCTGACGGATGTTCCATGTAGGAATGAAGGGTTATGGTATCCGTTGTGACGGTTTCCGTAAAAAGACGGTTTACATAGTCATTGAAGGCTTCATTACGGGTTTCAGAATGCGGGCTGTCTGTAATCTGTCCGGTATCATTGCCGGGATTTTTGGCTTCCGGAGAGTTAAAGCAGGCACTGCACGGCAGCAAAAGAACCGCATAAAGCAAAAGTGCCGCTGTCTTCTTAAAAAATAGACGTTTTTTGTTCATAAATGGGGATTCCTCCATAAAATTAAAATGATTATACTGACGATGAAGTTATTATACTTAATATCAATGAATATGACAAAGAAGTCAACTGTTTTTCGGGGCTGCAAACTTGACATCTTACCATAATTTCACTATCATTAGTCTATGTGTAAAAATGCGGGGAAATGCACCGCAATGGAGATTTGAAAGGAGAAAATAATATGCCACAGAATAAGGGACCGTTTTACATGACAACGGCAATTGCATATACATCAGGAAAGCCGCATATCGGCAATACTTATGAAATCGTGCTTGCAGACAGCATTGCAAGATTCAGAAGACAGGAAGGATATGATGTCCGTTTCCAGACAGGAACCGATGAACACGGACAGAAGATTGAATTAAAGGCAGAAGAAGCGGGCGTGACACCAAAGGAATTTGTAGACGGTGTATCCGGTGAAATCAAGCGTATCTGGGATTTAATGAATACTTCTTATGATAAATTTATCCGTACCACTGATGCAGACCACGAAAAGCAGGTGCAGAAGATTTTTAAGAAGCTCTACGATAAGGGTGACATTTACAAGGGACATTATGAAGGAATGTACTGTACACCTTGTGAATCCTTCTTTACGGCATCACAGCTGGTAGACGGCAAGTGTCCGGACTGCGGTCGTCCCGTACAGCCTGCAAAGGAAGAAGCTTATTTCTTTAAGATGAGTAAATATGCTGACCGTTTAATCAAGCATATTGAGGAACACCCGGAATTTATCCAGCCGGAATCCAGAAAGAATGAAATGATGAACAACTTCTTAAAGGCAGGTTTACAGGATTTATGTGTATCCAGAACGTCTTTTAAGTGGGGTATTCCGGTAGACTTTGATGACAAGCACGTTATTTATGTATGGATTGATGCGCTTTCAAACTATATCACAGGACTGGGCTATGACGTAGACGGCAATAACGATGCGTTATTTGAAAAATACTGGCCGGCAGATTTACATCTGATTGGAAAGGATATTCTGCGTTTCCATACTATTTACTGGCCGATTATGCTGATGGCACTCGACCTTCCACTGCCAAAGCAGGTATTCGGACACCCATGGCTGTTACAGGGTGACGGCAAGATGAGTAAGTCGAAGGGCAATGTTATTTATGCAGATGACCTTGTAGATTTATTCGGTGTCGATGCAGTTCGTTATTTTGTGCTTCATGAAATGCCATTTGAAAATGATGGTGTCATCACATGGGAGCTGCTTGTAGAACGTTTAAATTCCGAACTTGCCAATACCCTCGGTAATCTGGTCAACAGAACGATTGCCATGTCCAACAAGTATTTTGGCGGTGTTGTGACAAAGACCGGTGTGACTGAAGAAGTCGATGACGACTTAAAGGCAGTTGTGACTGCAACAAGAGCAAAGGCACAGGAAAAGATGGCAACCCTGCACGTAGCTGATGCAATTACAGAAGTCTTCTCATTATTTAAGAGATGTAATAAATACATCGATGAAACGATGCCTTGGGCGCTTGCAAAGGACGAAACAAAGCAGGACAGACTGGCAGAAGTACTTTACAACCTCGTAGAGAGCATTACAATCGGTGCAAACCTTTTAACATCCTTTATGCCGGAAACATCAGAGAGAATCCTTGCACAGCTTTATCCTGAAAATGCAAAAGACGGTGTGCGTGATTTTGATGATTTAGACAAGTTCGGTTTAAGAGCATCCGGTATCAAGGTAACGGACAAGCCGGAAATTCTGTTTGCAAGACTGGATTTAGAAGAAGTTTTAAAGAAGGCAGAAGAAATCCAGGCGGCACAGAAAGCAGCCGCAGGCGGTGTGCAGTACCCACAGGTAGAAGAAAAGCCGGAAATTACCATTGATGACTTTGATAAGATTCAGATTCGTGTCGGTGAAGTCTTAAAGTGTGAACCGGTGCCAAAGGCAAAGAAGCTGCTGGTTTCACAAATCCGTATCGGCGATGAAGTGCGCCAGATTGTATCCGGTATCGCAAAGTATTACAAGCCGGAAGAAATGGTCGGCAAGAAGGTTGCCGTGATTACAAACTTAAAGCCGTGTAAGCTTTGCGGCGTAGAATCACAGGGCATGATTCTGGCAGCAGCCGATGATGCGGACAACTTATCTGTACTGACAGTAGATAAGGACATGATTGCCGGAAGCGAAATCCGCTAGGCGGTGTTATTATCAGGGTGCGGAACACGAAGATTCCGTATGGGGAAACGGACTGTATCAGTTTTTTAAACGCATTTTTAAACAGTAGCGGAGAAGAATAAAATTATGAAAATATTTGAAACACATGCACACTACGATGACGAAGCTTTTAGAGAAGACCGCGAAGCGCTTTTTGATGAAATGTTTGCAAACGATATTGATACGATTATCAATGTCGGCGCCAGCTTTGCGGGCTGTGAACAGTCCGTAGCCCTTGCAGACAGCCATGAAAAAATTTATGCGGCAGTCGGAATCCACCCGGAAGATGTGGAAGAATTAACGGAAGCACGCATGGCGTGGTTAAAAAAGACGGCATCGGAAAATCAAAAAGTGCTTGCAATCGGTGAAATCGGACTGGATTACCACTACCCGGAGCCGGCAAAAGAAATACAACAGCAGTGGTTCCGCAGACAGTTAAATCTCGCGGCAGATGTTGAAAAACCGGTGATTATCCATTCACGGGAAGCCTGTCAGGACACGCTTGCCTGCATGAGGGCAGAACATGCCGAACAGATTGGCGGCGTGATTCACTGCTATTCGTATTCCAAAGAAGCGGCACAGGAATTTTTAAAAATGGGCTTTTACTTCGGTTTTGGTGGTGTTGTGACGTTTAAAAATGCAAAAAAGGCAGTCGAAGCAGTAGAAGCCATTCCGATAGAGAAGATTCTTTTGGAAACAGACTGTCCGTATATGGCACCCGAACCCAACCGCGGCAAGAGAAATTACAGCGGCTACCTTCCGTATGTGGCGGAACGGATTGCGCAGATTAAGCAGATGACGGCACAGGAGGTCATTGATATTACCAATGCAAACGCAAGGAAGCTGTTCGGGCTTTCTGCGGTACAGGACTAAGAAAGGAAATGCAGCATGGCGGAAAAAGATTATAAAAATGTAATGCACCTCGGAAATCCCACCAATACAATCGCCGTATTGAACCGCTACGGATTTTCATTTCAGAAGAAGTTCGGACAGAATTTCTTAATTGATGAAAATGTGGTCGAAAAAATTGTGCGTGATGCCGGTGTGACAAAAGACGACTTTGTACTGGAAATCGGACCGGGTATCGGAACGATGACACAGATTTTATGTGAAAATGCAAGAGAAGTCGTTGCTGTTGAAATTGACGATAAACTCATTCCGATTCTGACGGAGGATACGCTTTCGTGGTATGACAATGTTACGGTTATTCACGAAGACATTTTAAAGCTGGATATTGTAAAGCTTGCCAATGAGCGTAACGGCGGAAAGCCGATTAAGGTCGTTGCCAATCTTCCGTATTATATCACAACGCCGATTATTATGGGGCTGTTTGAAAGCCATGTGCCGTTAGACAGCATTACGATTATGGTGCAGAAGGAAGTGGCAGACCGTATGCAGGTCGGACCGGGAACGAAGGATTACGGTGCGCTTTCGCTTGCGGTGCAGTATTATGCAAAGCCGCAGATTTTATTAAATGTTCCGGCAAGCTGTTTTATGCCGCGTCCGAATGTGGACTCCGCTGTTATTCAGCTTACGCGTTATGAAAAGCCGCCGGTGGAAGTTGCTGACGAGCATCTGATGTTTCGTTTAATCCGCGCATCTTTCAATCAGCGCAGAAAGACGATGACAAACAGTGTCGGGAACAGTCCGGAGCTGTCCGTGTCCAAAGAACAGATGGCAGCAGCTCTTGAAAAATGCGGGCTTTCTGCAACCGTGCGCGGAGAAGCACTGACCCTTGCGCAGTTTGCCGAACTTGCAAATGTGCTTTCGGAAGATACAGGGAAGTAATGTGAAGTATAAAAATCCGTCATATTTTAAAATTTCGGTTCATAAGGTTGCGTTAGGAGCTGATAGCCAGCAGTCTATTAATGGTATGAATTGGAGGAAATATGGCGGATTATAAAAGACTGGTTTCATACATTTATGCATATCCGGGCGGAGTCCGGGATAAAAATGTCGGGTTTGCCAAAGCGGAGGTCAGAAACGGACAGTTTAAGCTGACAGTTTCCGTAAAAGGCGTCTATACAGATACCCCTGAGTTATTTGGTGTTTATGTGATGGTTGATGGAAAGAAACATCAGCCGGGTGGGTTTACTCTGCTAAAAACAGGAACAGTCATGGTCAATCAGGGAATCGGACAGTATCAGGATTTATTCAATCCAATGAATATCAATCAATCAGGTTATACATTTGAAGATATCAGTGGCATTGCGCTTGCAAGAGAAAATGAGGACTTTTACCGTATGTTCAGTCTGTGGGAGGATTGTATACTGAATACAGAAGACATTACATTTGCACAGCCGGAAGCGGCGGCTTCAAATCCGGTGGTGCAGGCAGATTCAGAGGAAGTGTCTGTGGAAGAACAGGTAAACCGGACAACAGGGCAGGAGGCGGAGAGAAAATCCGCGGAAATGTCTGGGAATGTGCGTGAATCTGAAACAGTGCGGCGGAACGCGGAAGATGTTTCAGAAAATGAGGTAGAAGATGTAGTAGAAGCGGCGGTAACATCAAAGCCGGCAACACCCGAATCCGCACAGTCAGCCGGTCAGCAGGCGGATTTGCAACAGGAAACGGCACAGATGAAGGCACAGCAGGTACGCGCCATGGAAGCAGTGCAGGAGTTATTGTTCCGGAATACAAATCCGCAAGGCACAATGCCACAAGATACAAAACTGCAAAATGCAAAGCCACAAGAGGAAATGCCGGCATTTGAAAAAGTATTTATCAACCGGGATTTTATAGATGCGTTTGAAGATGACTACTTTTATGACTGCGTGGAGGTGACACCGGAGCTTTTAAAGCAGCTTCCGATTGAGGACGACGCTGTTGTAAACAACAGCTTTCTGGTGCATGGATATTATAATTTTAAGCATATTCTTTTTGGAAAAGTCTGTGAAAATGACAACAACACCCGGTATTTTATCGGAGTTCCGGGAATGTACTGCAACCGGGAGCGGTTTATGGCATCGATGTTTGGCTTTTGCAACTTCAAAAAGAGCCACAGAAGCGACTATTCCAATCCATATTTCGGATACTGGTATCAGGAAATATAGACGAATCGCAGATGGTCTTCCCATTTGCCGCGCAGATATACATAGGAGTAAGCAGTGCCTTCCGGAATAAATCCAAGCTGTGTGGCAAGTGAAATGGAAGCGGTGTTTTCCGGTGCAATATAGGCTTCTATGCGGTGCATGTGCATTTCCGTGACAAGAATTTTTAAAGCCATGGTCAGCATACGCCGTCCGTAACCTAAATGCTGGAAATCTTTGTCAATTTTATAACCGGTGGTGCAGGAACAAAATGCTCCCTTTTTGATGTCAGAAAAGGACACCGTTCCGATAATCTTGTCGGGAAAATTCGTATCAAACAAAAAGAAGCGGATGTGTTTTCCGGCAACAAAAGCGTTGTATTCCGCAGTTAAAAGAGACTGGATAAATGCTTTGGTGTAAAAATGGTCCGGCTTATCCGTTTCATAAATATCAAACTGTTCCCGGTTGCGCCAGTAAAAAGAAAGCACGGCATCGGCATATTCGGCGGTGAGAACGCGCAGTATCAGATGATTGTTTTTGTACTCAAATTTCACGATGGTTCCCTCCGCTTTGCTTTTTCCTGACGTAACTGTTTAAAAAAGGAAGAAAGCATGGTGGAACATTCTTCTTCCAGTACACCGCGGGTCACTTCACAGCGGTGGTTAAACTGCTCCATTTGCAGAATATTTAACACAGAACCGCCGCACCCTGCTTTCGGGTTCATCGAGCCAATCACAACCCGCGGAATCCGTGCCTGTACAATCGCCCCGGCGCACATCTGGCACGGTTCAAGTGTAATATATATTGTGCAGTCTTCCAGCCGCCAGTCGCCGATAACGCGGCTGGCTTTTTTGATTGCGGTAATTTCTGCATGTCCGAGCGTGGTCTTATCGGTATTTCTGCGGTTGTACCCGC
>ERZ791682.1011-NODE-1011-length-10458-cov-3.16149_pt1 | contig 10458 bp, 9 predicted proteins | sample MGYA00509958_ERZ791682 | MGnify/ENA primary metagenome ERZ791682 (study PRJEB30046, sample SAMN00715194) | human gut metagenome | study: EMG produced TPA metagenomics assembly of the A metagenome-wide association study of gut microbiota in type 2...
CGTGGCGTCGGTAACAAAACCCGCCGTATTAACCAGTGAGTAATCAAAGCCCATATCTTTTGCCTGCGGCTGATCGGTGCGATCGCCGCCTGCATTCAGATGCAGCTTACCCATCATGGCCGTGTCGTACCCTTGCGCTTTGAGTAGATTAGCAATCGTGAGTTCATTACGCCCTAATGCCACATCTTTTCCCGTTGGGATCCATGAGCGTATGCCGGTACGAAATGGCATCCGCCCTGTTAATAGTCCCGCCCGTGAAGGAGAACTTAAGGGGGCAGGTGCATAATAGTCGGTAAATTTGACGCCTTCCTGGGCAAGCCTGTCTATATTGGGCGTTTTAACGATCTGATGTCCATATGTTGCCAAATCACCATAGCCTAAATCATCCGCCATAATGATGACTAAATTGGGTTGTTTAGTTTCGGCGGCTACGGCTGGATTAAAAGCATTCCCTGTGCAAACTGCAAGGCCGATCAAACTGGCCATTAATGTTTTCTGCATAATTATTCCCTGATGAAAATTAGAAATCATAACCAAGCATATAAATCATTTGATCGCCAAAACCATCGTAGCCCAACTTATTATCGAAATAACGCCACGTCACACTGGCTTTCCAGCGAGGATAGAACTTCCAGGCCACTGTTAAACCGCCATTTAGCCCATTCCGACCAAATTGTTGTTCCGCATAGGCATCATTTCTGTCCAGTTCTATTTCATTCCAGTTAGATAAAACAAATTTTTCGTCAAATAACGTAAAAGGTAATACTGCTGTCCAGCCAACAACATAACCATTCCAGCCATTTGTTTGTCCATATTTGGCTGAGACGTAGTCTCCAGATTGATTATGTAATCCTATATACGGTTTAAAAAACCCCCATGAACCATTCCAGCCGAGGTAGCCCAAACCATAAAACATATCAAGATCGTCACCCCATGAGTTATCCCATTGACCATAGATCTTGCCAAAGAAAGTCATATTGGAGTCAAAGAGTCTGACATGTGTCATAGCAGAAACGGTATGATTACGCCCCGCTACGGCATGGTTAAGCACATTGCTTTCATAAAATGAGTAAAACTCGGCTTCTTTAAAATTCACACCAAAGTCTGCAGTCACTTTCCATACTTCACCACGATGAGTGTTAACGAAACCACTATTCCAGTCAGCATAACCTGCATTTATTGAGCCAAAGGAACCTTTATATTCTAATGAAGAATATGCAGGAAGATGATAGAAAATCGTTGTCAAGGCACACGCAATAAGAAGCCGTCTTTTGGCAGACATATAATATGCTCTCCATTCATTGTTTTTATGGTTCCATAGAAATCAATACATCAGATAATTCATTTTGATTAAGAACGACTCAGAAAGTATATTTAAAGGTGAATGGCAAAGCGTGATGGAGATCGCAGATTACTTTTACCCCCGAGTGTGGAGGTATCGTGTTTCAAAAAGTGTGTCGATTTTAAATATCACTCATTGATTTATAAACATTTTTCCTCACAAAAAGAAAATTCAATTCTGTACAAGAATATTTTGTATCTTCTATTACTTTCTCCAGTAATAACTCACCATTCTGGCATAACTTAAACCTCTTGTTCATAATCTCAACTTTTGTAAATGAAAAGGCACATAAGAGTTAAAATAAACAATGTACTAAAGATTGATTACGCAAAAATGCGAGGCGTCTTCAGGATTAGAATCGATAAAACAGAATGGGTTAAAGAGAGCGATATAATAGCGGCGGGTGCTTGAGGCTGTCTGTCTCAGGCATTAGCTGAACGGCAGATAGAGAAAAGCCCCGAGTGATATTTTACCATCAACCCGAGGCCCCCTATATGCAGAACACATGTAGAGTGCCTCTTACTGACCGTAAGGTCAAGGAGAAGAGAGCAATGAAGCAGCATAAGGCGATGATTGTCGCCCTGATCGTCATCTGTATCACCGCCGTAGTGGCGGCGCTGGTAACGAGAAAAGACCTCTGTGAGGGTCATAAACGCCCCCAATACCACAACCCTTAAGTTAGCGCTTATGGGAGTGATCCCCGCCACTTTTCAGGTGCTCGCATATCTTCAACGCACCCTGGTTTTACCCAGGCCTGCCCACGGGCAGGCTTTTGGGGAGGTTAGCGAGTCAGGTCGTCAAAAAACTTCTTCACACCATCAAAGAAGCTCTTTGAACGCGGGCTGTTGTGCTCGCCGGTTGGGCCACCGAAGCTTTCCTGCAGCTCTTGCAGCAGCTGTTTCTGCTTCTCGTTCAGACCTACCGGTGTTTCGACGACAACGCGGCACAGCAAGTCCCCTTGCGCACCGCCGCGAACAGACTTGACGCCTTTACCACGCATACGGAACAGCTTACCGGTCTGGGTTTCGCCAGGCACTTTCAGTTTGACGCGACCATCAAGGGTCGGTACTTCGATTTCGCCACCCAGCGCTGCCATCGCGAAGTTGATCGGGACTTCGCAATACAGGTTGTTACCTTCACGCTCGAAAATCGGGTGCTGTTTAACCTGAACCTGAACGTACAGATCGCCTGCCGGTGCGCCATGCTCGCCCGCTTCACCTTCGCCCGCAAGACGGATGCGGTCTCCAGTGTCCACCCCTGCCGGGATTTTAACGGACAGCGTTTTGCTGCGCTCAACACGACCATGACCATGACATTTGTTGCACGGATCTTTGATCAGCGTACCGCGGCCCTGACAGTGTGGACAGGTCTGCTGTACAGCGAAGAAGCCCTGGCGCATCTGCACCTGACCAGAACCATGACAGGTCGGACAGGTCTGCGGCTGTGTACCTGGTTTTGCACCGCTACCGTGGCAAACGTCACACTCTTCCAGAGTCGGAATGCGGATCTCTTAGGTCACGCCACGTACAGCTTCTTCGAGGGTGAGCTCCATGTTATAGCGTAAATCAGCACCGCGCGCCGCACGTTGACGACCACGTCCGCCGCCAAAAATATCGCCGAAAACGTCACCAAAAATATCGCTGAAGTCTGCGCCGCCGCCAAAACCGCCGCCGCCCATGCCGCCTTGCTCAAACGCAGCATGACCATACTGATCGTATGCCGCACGTTTTTGCGAGTCGGTCAGAACTTCATAAGCTTCCTTGATCTCTTTAAATTTCGCCTCGGCCTCTTTGTCACCCTGGTTACGGTCCGGGTGGTATTTCATGGCCAGGCGTTTGTAGGCCTTTTTGATTTCACGCTCTTCCGCTGTTTTGGAAACGCCTAAAATCTCGTAATAATCTTGCTTAGCCATCTTTTTTAAATTGCCCCTAGATGAATGCACGGGCGGAGAGGAAATTCCCCTTCGCCCGTGTCAGTATAATTACCCGTTTATAGGGCGATTATTTTTTGTCTTTGACTTCTTCAAATTCAGCGTCGACAACATCGTCATCTTTCGCGTTGTTTGCAGAAGCATCAGCACCGGCAGTCTGCTGCTGGGCATGTTGCTGCTGGGCGATTTCCATCAGTTTCTGGGAAACCTGTGCCAGTTCCTGCATTTTCGCTTCGATAGCGGCTTTGTCTTCACCTTTCAGAGCAGTTTCCAGTGCAGTCAGTGCAGACTCGATAGCAGTTTTGTCGTCAGCCGGCAGTTTGTCGCCTGCTTCTTCAACCTGCTTACGGGTGCTGTGCAGCAGATGGTCGCCCTGGTTGCGAGTCTGTACCAGCTCTTCAAACTTACGGTCAGCTTCGGCGTTAGCTTCTGCGTCGCGTACCATTTTCTGGATTTCATCTTCGTTCAGACCAGAAGAAGCCTTGATGGTGATCTTCTGCTCTTTACCGCTGTTTTTATCTTTCGCGGAAACGTGCAGGATACCGTCAGCATCGATATCGAAGGTAACTTCGATCTGCGGCATGCCGCGCGGTGCCGGGTTGATACCATCCAGGTTGAACTGACCCAGAGATTTGTTATCAGCCGCACGTTTACGTTCACCCTGCAGCACGTGGATGGTTACCGCAGACTGGTTGTCTTCAGCGGTAGAGAACACCTGGCTGTGCTTGGTCGGGATAGTGGTGTTTTTCGCGATCAGCGTCGTCATCACACCGCCCATGGTTTCGATACCCAGAGACAGCGGGGTAACGTCCAGCAGCAGTACGTCTTTCACGTCACCAGTCAGAACACCACCCTGAACAGCAGCACCGATTGCTACAGCTTCGTCCGGGTTAACGTCTTTACGCGGCTCTTTACCAAAGAATTCAGCAACTTTCTTCTGAACCATTGGCATACGAGTCTGACCACCAACGAGGATAACGTCGTCGATATCAGATACGGACAGGCCAGCGTCCTGCAGTGCAACTTTCAGCGGCTCAATGGAACGGTTTACCAGATCTTCAACCAGGCTTTCCAGTTTCGCACGAGTCACTTTGATGTTCATGTGTTTCGGACCGGTCGCGTCTGCAGTGATGTACGGCAGGTTAACGTCGGTCTGCTGAGCGGAAGACAGTTCGATTTTCGCTTTTTCTGCCGCTTCTTTCAGGCGCTGCATTGCCAGCGGATCGTTGCGCAGGTCAATGCCCTGATCTTTCTTGAATTCTTCAACCAGGTAGTTGATCAGACGGCTGTCGAAGTCTTCACCACCCAGGTGGGTATCACCGTTGGTAGCCAGAACTTCGAAGGTTTTTTCGCCGTCAACTTCGTCGATTTCGATAATAGAAATATCGAAAGTACCACCACCCAGGTCATAAACCGCGATAGTACGGTTGCCAGTACCTTTGTCCAGACCGTAAGCCAGCGCAGCTGCGGTCGGTTCGTTGATGATACGTTTTACTTCCAGACCAGCGATACGGCCTGCGTCTTTGGTTGCCTGACGCTGAGCATCGTTAAAGTATGCCGGTACGGTGATAACAGCTTCAGTTACCGGTTCACCCAGGTAATCTTCAGCGGTTTTCTTCATTTTTTTCAGCACTTCAGCAGAGATCTGCGGCGGTGCCATTTTCTGGCCTTTAACTTCGACCCATGCGTCGCCGTTATCAGCAGCAATAATTTTGAACGGCATGATGGAAACATCACGCTGTACTTCTTCGTCCTGGAAGCGGCGGCCAATCAGGCGTTTAATCGCAAACAGGGTGTTTTGCGGGTTCGTCACTGCCTGACGTTTAGCCGGCTGACCAACCAGAGTTTCACCATCCTGGGTATAGGCAATGATAGAAGGCGTGGTGCGATCGCCTTCGGCGTTCTCCAGTACACGAGGAGTGGTGCCATCCATAATCGCTACACAAGAGTTGGTAGTACCCAGGTCGATACCAATTATTTTACCCATCTAAACGTCTCCACTATATATTCGGTCATCATGTGGTTGTGAGTCTGTAATAGGGGCGAAACGTCTGGTTTCAACTGCCCAATTTCATTTTTTTGCAGACTCACTCACTGCGGTTGACTACTAAATGGGGTCGTAACCCACGTCATCAAGGGGGAGATGCAAAAATTTTTTGTGCTTTTGCGCAGAAATTTCGCGATATGGCAGGACAAGACATGAAACTGACAGCAATTTTATTCATATAGAGAATGAATGACAGCCAAGACATTCATAGAAAAATTGTAATAAAAAGAAAATATTACGTACCTGAATCTTCTCTTTATCAGCAGTAAACTAGTGGGTATTCATCCCCTACCTCTCCCCACTAAGAGAATCCTTATGAAATCCGTTTTTACGCTTTCCGCCAGCCTGGCGATTAGCCTGCTGCTGTGCTGCACGGCGCAGGCAAACAACCATAAAATCCTCGGCGTCATTGCGATGCCGCGTAACGAAACCAACGATCTGGCGCTGAAACTTCCTGTTTGTCGCATTGTTAAACGTATTCAACTCACTGCCGACCATGGCGATTTACAGTTAAGTGGTGCAGCGGTTTATTTCAAAGCCGCCCGTAGCGCCAGTCAGAGCCTGAATATTCCTTCAGAAATAAAAGAAGGGCAAACCACTGACTGGATCAACATTAACAGCGATAACGACAATAAACGCTGCGTCTCAAAAATCACCTTTTCCGGTCATACGGTGAACTCATCGGATATGGCCACGCTGAAAATTATCGGTGACGACTAACGCCAGAATATAGAAGCCACAAAAAATGAATGTTAATTACCTGAATGATTCAGATCTGGATTTTCTCCAGCATTGTAGTGAGGAACAATTGGCAAATTTCGCCCGGCTGCTCACTCATAATGAAAAAGGCAAAACTCGCCTCTCCAGCGTACTGATGCGCAACGAACTGTTTAAATCGATGGAAGGGCACCCCGAGCAACATCGCCGCAACTGGCAGCTGATTGCTGGAGAATTACAGCATTTTGGTGGCGATAGTATCGCCAACAAACTGCGTGGACACGGTAAATTGTATCGGGCCATTTTGCTCGATGTTTCAAAACGATTGAAGCTGAAAGCCGACAAAGAGATGTCTACGTTTGAAATTGAGCAACAGTTACTGGAACAATTTCTGCGTAATACCTGGAAGAAAATGGACGAGGTACATAAGCAGGAGTTTCTGCACGCGGTCGATGCCAGGGTGAATGAGCTGGAAGAGCTGCTGCCGCTGCTTATGAAAGACAAATTATTGGCAAAAGGCGTGTCGCATTTGCTTTCCAGCCAATTGACCCGCATTTTACGCACCCACGCAGCAATGAGCGTACTTGGGCATGGTTTGCTTCGCGGCGCGGGGCTGGGAGGCCCTGTAGGCGCGGCACTAAATGGGGTTAAAGCGGTCAGCGGCAGTGCCTATCGCGTGACGATTCCAGCCGTACTGCAAATCGCCTGCCTGCGCCGGATGGTTAGTGCCACTCAGGTCTGATACCGGAAACCGGGGAAAATTTTCATTTTCCCTTCAAAAGATCGTAGACACTGCCCCACTGGCTGATTATTATGCCGCGCCCTGAAAACACTACAGTTATTCAGGGAAATTATTTCACCATTCATTCGATGATGATTTTTGAGGAATTATGGGCAACACTAAGTTGGCTAATCCGGCACCGCTGGGCCTGATGGGCTTCGGCATGACCACCATTCTGCTTAACCTGCACAACGTGGGTTATTTCGCTCTGGACGGTATTATTCTTGCCATGGGCATTTTCTACGGCGGCATCGCGCAAATTTTTGCTGGTCTGCTGGAGTACAAAAAAGGCAACACTTTCGGTTTAACCGCATTCACCTCTTACGGTTCTTTCTGGCTGACGCTGGTTGCGATTCTGCTGATGCCGAAACTGGGTCTGACCGATGCGCCAAATGCACAGTTCCTTGGTGTCTACCTGGGTCTGTGGGGCGTATTTACGCTGTTTATGTTCTTCGGCACGCTGAAAGGCGCACGCGTTCTGCAATTCGTTTTCTTTAGCCTGACCGTGCTGTTTGCCCTGCTGGCGATCGGTAACATTGTCGGTAATGCCGCGATCATCCACTTTGCCGGCTGGATTGGTCTGATCTGCGGTGCCAGCGCAATCTATCTGGCGATGGGTGAAGTGCTGAACGAGCAGTTTGGTCGCACCGTTCTGCCGATTGGTGAATCGCACTAATTGTTTTGAGATCCCCCCGCCCGGGGGGATTTTTTTATTCGCTAACTTCGCGTCTTGCACTCTTCGGTCTGAATGCAGCAACCACTTCCGGTGCCGTTTCAACGTATGGCCCTTCCAGCAACTGAATGCAGTACGGTACGCTGGCAAAAATACCGTGCACCACAACGTTACCCTCAGCGTCCTTTACACCTTCCAGCGTCTCTTTAATCGACTTCGGCTGACCGGGTAAGTTAAGGATCAGCGCCTGTTTGCGAATCACACCCACCTGACGCGAAAGGATCGCAGTTGGTACAAAATGCAGGCTGATCTGGCGCATCTGTTCACCAAAGCCAGGCATCTCGCGGTCCGCTACTGCCAGCGTCGCATCGGGCGTTACGTCACGACGCGCCGGGCCAGTTCCGCCCGTGGTGAGCACCAGATGGCAACTCATTTCATCCACCAGCTCACACAACGTTTGCTCGATGATCGCCTGCTCATCGGGGATTAAGCGGGTTTCCAGTTCAAACGGCGTGGTTAGCGCCGATGTCAGCCATTCTTCCAGCGCAGGGATGCCTTTATCCTGATAAACGCCGCTGGATGCGCGATCAGAGATGGAAACTAAGCCAATACGTAAAGTATTCATCAAGATTTTTCCGTTTAAACAGTCTCGTTAAACAGAATGATACACTGCGAAGGGAGTGACAGACAGGCTTCAGAAGAGGTAGCGTGACCGACTTCCCGGTCACGCTAAGAATGATTACAGCAGATCGCCGATCATTTTTTCCAGTTTTTCCTGGTCAACAGCAAACTTACGGATACCTTCCGCCAGTTTATCTACTGCCATTGGATCCTGGTTATGCTGCCACAGGAACTCGGACTCAGTGATACGCGCCGGACGCGCTTTCACTTCGCCAGTGTAAGACAGTTTACGTTCGATAGCCCCTTCGCTCTCCGCCAGCTCTTTCAGCAGCGCCGGTGCGATGGTCAGACGGTCGCAGCCTGCCAGTTCCAGAATTTCGCCGATGTTACGGAAGCTTGCGCCCATCACCACGGTTTCATAACCGTGCTCTTTGTAGTACTGGTAGATTTCAGATACAGAAACCACGCCCGGATCTTCTGCCGGAGCGTACTCTTTCTTGTCGGTATTCGCTTTGTACCAGTCAAGAATACGGCCAACAAACGGCGAGATCAGGAACACGCCCGCTTCCGCACAAGCACGAGCCTGAGCGAAGGAGAACAGCAGGGTCAGGTTACAGTTGATACCTTCTTTTTCCAGCTGTTCTGCAGCACGGATACCCTGCCAGGTAGAAGCCAGTTTGATCAGAATACGATCGTTGCTAATACCTGCATCGTTGTAGAGTTTGATCAGGCGTTTTGCTTTCGCAATTGACGCTTCGGTGTCATAGGAAAGACGCGCATCAACTTCAGTTGAGATACGGCCCGGAACCAGTTTCAGGATTTCCAGACCAATATTTACTGCCAGTTTGTCGGTCGCGTCCACGATCTGCTGCGCGCGATCGTTGCTCTGCTGTTTCGCCCAGGCGACAGCATCATCAATCAACTTACGATATTCCGGAATCTGCGCTGCGTTAAGAATGAGAGAAGGGTTGGTTGTGGCATCCTGCGGTTGATACAGCTTCATTGCCGCGATGTCCCCAGTGTCAGCCACTACGGTGGTGTACTGACGAAGGGAGGTCAATTTGTCCGTCATGATAGTATTTCTCTTTAAACAGCTTGTTAGGGGGATGTAACCGGTCTGCCCTGATGATATCACGACGCAACGTCAGCGCAACCGCCGACAAGACGGTTATCGCCAGGCGAGACTGTTTCGGATTTCTGACACTGCGTTGATATCGCCCGCCATTTTTATACAAAACCTCATGTATGCTACGCAGAAGTTATCAAGTACCTCGTAGCGTATATACTTCTTAAACAATTGGTAACGTTTACACAGGAAAGTCATCGCGACCGGCAATAAGAGGGATATGCATGCCAGATTTTTTCTCCTTTATTAACAGCGTCCTTTGGGGATCGGTAATGATTTACCTGCTCTTCGGCGCAGGTTGTTGGTTCACTTTTCGCACCGGATTTGTGCAGTTTCGCTACATCCGCCAGTTTGGCAAAAGTCTTAAAAATAGCATTCATCCACAGCCAGGCGGTTTAACCTCATTTCAGTCATTGTGTACCAGTCTTGCAGCGCGCGTGGGTAGCGGCAACCTGGCCGGCGTTGCGCTGGCAATTACCGCCGGTGGACCTGGAGCCGTCTTCTGGATGTGGGTTGCCGCATGTATCGGCATGGCGACCTCGTTTGCCGAATGTTCCCTCGCACAGCTCTATAAAGAACGTGATGCCAATGGGCAGTTTCGTGGCGGACCGGCATGGTATATGGCGCGCGGGCTGGGGATGCGCTGGATGGGCGTTCTGTTCGCCGTCTTTTTGCTCATCGCCTACGGCATAATTTTCAGCGGAGTTCAGGCGAACGCCGTTGCCCGCGCCCTGAGTTTTTCTTTTGATTTTCCTCCGCTGGTGACAGGCATTATTCTCGCTGTCTTTGCTCTGCTGGCAATCACTCGCGGTCTTCATGGCGTCGCCCGGCTCATGCAGGGGTTTGTCCCGTTGATGGCGATAATCTGGGTACTGACCAGCCTGGTAATTTGCGTAATGAATATCGGGCAACTTCCCCACGTCATTTGGTCTATTTTTGAGAGTGCTTTTGGCTGGCAGGAAGCGGCAGGCGGCGCGGCGGGATATACCTTAAGCCAGGCGATTACTAACGGTTTTCAGCGCAGTATGTTTTCCAATGAGGCGGGAATGGGGTCGACGCCAAACGCGGCAGCGGCAGCGGCGTCCTGGCCTCCGCATCCCGCAGCGCAAGGAATTGTCCAGATGATTGGCATTTTTATCGACACCCTGGTCATCTGTACGGCAAGCGCCATGCTGATATTACTGGCGGGTAACGGCACAACCTACATGCCGCTGGAAGGAT